>Ga0209018_1000051_pt1 | contig 98736 bp, 84 predicted proteins | sample YNPBryBLVA2012_FD_185814 | JGI IMG/M metagenome (GOLD analysis project Ga0209018, IMG submission 185814) | Anoxygenic and chlorotrophic microbial mat microbial communities from Yellowstone National Park, USA - YNP Bryant BLVA 2012 (SPAdes)... ... | reverse complement strand
CGCGGGCGGTTGGTACTTGAAAGAACCAAGGATGGCCAGGCCGGGATAGATGACGACATCGCCTGGAACGCCGCCGAGCTGCCGGCGGGGGTGTACATCATCCGTGTGAAAGGTGGCGGAATTGATGTAGGTCGCAAGGTCGCTGTTATCTACTGACCGTGTATTGATCGTCCGCAGGGTGATGTACTGCGTGGTCTATGGACGGGAGCGGAAGCGGTGCACGTCGAACGTTAAAAGGCCTGAAACAAAATCGGCGATTTGTAAAAGGGATGGACGACAAGCAGGAATACCACGGCGACCCGGATTATCGGGTAAGAGACGATCGGGATCTCCGTCGGAAAAAGCGTAGTAATAAACATATAATAAAATAATTACCGTCCGATGAAATCCCCCTTGCTGTGGTGTGGTCGGGTTTGCGATAATAGCAGAATACTGGTATGATTCGCCTTTGCCGGTCGGTATAAGGACGCTCGCGGTCACGGTCCGTGCTCCCACGCCGTTCGTACCGGTTTCTCAGTCGTTGTATTGACATCCCCATCCAAAAAATATATGAGTAGGGCCGTTTTTTTACGCAGGTCCGATGAGACGTGCTCTCCGAGGCCCTGACTGGTTCCCGGGTGCGCCGGGCAGGAGGTTGTCCGACCATGCAGCACGATGAATGGGTACGTGCGACGCACGTGTTGATGACCGGTGCACGCAGCAGCGGTATGGTCACGATCCGCCGTCACGATGGTGTTCCACGCCGATGAAACTGACACAAGCGGACACCCCGCTGCTGGATACGCTCCTGCGCCATGCGCAGAATGAAGTCGTTTCCTTCCACACGCCAGGCCACAAGAACGGTGCGGGGATCATTCCCAAACTGCGCAATTTCACCAAGCAGCATGTCTACGCGCTGGATGTCACGGTATTTCCGGAAGTGGACTCGCTGCACGATCCCACGGGGTGTATCCGACAGGCGCAGGAGTTGTGCGCAAAGGCCTACGGCAGCCGCCATGCTTTTTTCCTGGTGAACGGTTCCACGGGCGGCAATCTGTCCATGCTGATGTCTGTGTGTGATCCGGGCGATTCCATCATCCTCTCGCGGGTGTGCCACAAGTCGGTGCTAGCGGGCATTATCACGGCCAACATCTGGCCCATCTGGCTGCAGCCGAAGGTGGATCAGTACCGTGATCTCATTTACGATGTGTCATCAGAGGATGTCGCCCGGGCCTTGGAGAAGTACCCGGAAGCGAAAGCGGTTTTCATCACCTCGCCCAACTACAACGGCATCACCACCGACGTGCGGAAAATTGCCGAGCTGTGTCACAAGCACGGAAAGATCCTGATGGTGGACGAGGCGCACGGCCCGCATCTGCGGTTCCATCCGGATCTGCCGGAGTCGGCGGGGGAATCGGGCGCGGACATCTACGTCAACTCGATGCACAAGGTGTTGTCCGCGATGAGCCAAGGTTCGGTGTTGCATGTCAACTCCTCTGCGGTGGACGTCAACCGCGTCCGGCGGGTGGTCTCGATGCTGCAGACGACCAGCCCGAACTATCTGATTCTCGCATCCTTGGATGCAGCCCGGATGCAGGCGGTCAAGCAGGGCAACAAGTTGTTCGGGGCCCTGCTGGCGCACTGCGCAGAGGCCCGCGAGGAGCTCAACAAGCTGCCCAACATCTTCGCGATGACCCGCGAGGAGATGCACAACGATCACCACGACATGGATGCCACCAAGCTGACGGTCAATGTGACGCGTACGGGCCTGACCGGGTACCGCATCGAAGACGTTCTCGCCGAGGAGTTCCGCATCCAGGTGGACTGCGCGGACATGTTCAACCTCATCGCTATTACGGGCATCGGCACCACCGAGAACGACCTGGAACGCTTCGTCTCAGCCATGGGCGAGATCGCGCGACGGCAGACTGGCGACGAGCAGAACTGGAAGCTGGAGCTACCGCCGCTGACCACCGAAGTGGTGATGCTCCCGCGAGACGCATTCTTTTCGCATAATGTCAAGCGCATACCGCTGTCCAAGGCAGCAAGTCACATTTCAGCGCAAACCCTGGTACCGTATCCTCCGGGATTGCCCGTCCTGACGCCCGGTGAGCGCATCACCCAGGACATCGTCGTATACCTTCAAGACCTCGCCGCGCATACGGTGCGCATCAGCGGACAGGAGTCGGAGGCGCTCAAGACGATCAAGGTGATAAAATAACTGCAGAGAAAGGATTCCGTCGCATGAAACAGACTGCATCCACATCAAAGAAGCGCATGTCTGTGCAGAAAGCGGGTGCAAAACACCCGGTGCGCGGCCGCACACCCAAGGTGCGTCAGTCACCCGGAGATGGGAGAGACGCACGACCATTGAGAAAGCAACCGACGAAATCCCGCACTGTGACAGCAGCGAAAACCGCGCCGAAAAAGCTGGTAAAACCCGGCGCGACCGCATCCGGACTGCCGGTATCGCTGCTGCGGACCTGCCGGGAGTTGTTGCAAACGAAGTATGACGAATTATCCGCCATGTCCTGTCGAAGCGAAGAGGTGATGCCCGAGGTGGGCGACGATATCGACCTCGCCCGCACGACACTCGACCAGGAGATTTCGCACGAACTGACCGACACGCAGCGGGTGATCATGGACGCGATCACCGTAGCGCTCTCAAAGCTTGACCGTGGCGATTTCGGCATATGCGAAGCATGTGGGAAGCCTATCCCCCCCAAACGACTCAAGGCACTCCCCTGGGCGCGGTGCTGCATCGCGTGCCAGTCTTCGGCGGAGCGTTCCTGACGGGACGGTGCACCCCGCTGATTTTTTTCGCGAACCCTTGACATCCACCCGGAAAAAGCAGTACTACATGTCGTGTTCAAGAGGGGCCATGATACGACCGGTAGTAGTGTGTCGAGGTTGATGTCGAACTCGTCGAGCGCTCCCCGCGACAGGAGGTAGGGCCATGCCATTTGATTTCGGAATGCTCGAGGCCAGCGAGGAAACCGCCATAAAGGATCCATTCAGCATGAACGAAATTCCTGAAAACCGCGACCTCAAGCCCCGCCTCACCAAGAATGCGCTGACCGTCCTGGAAAAGCGGTACCTCCGTAAAGATGAGAACGGCGACATCATCGAGTCCCCGGAGGACCTGTTCCGGCGTGTCGCACGCACCATCGCCGACGTGGACAAACAGTATGGCGACGACGCCGAATTGAGCGCGTTCCAGTTCTACGAACTCATGGCCAAGTTGGAGTTCTTGCCCAATTCTCCGACGCTCATGAATGCCGGCACTGGTTTCCAGCAGCTCTCGGCATGTTTCGTCCTGCCCATCGAGGACTCGATGGATTCCATTTTCGAGACGTTGAAAAACACCGCCATCATCCACAAGACCGGCGGTGGTACCGGTTTTTCGTTTTCGCGCCTCCGTCCGTCCAGCGACATCGTGCGTTCCACCTCAGGGGTGTCGTCGGGACCGGTTTCCTTCATGAAGGTGTACAACGCGGCCACCGAGGCGATCAAACAGGGCGGCCGGCGGCGTGGCGCGAACATGGGAATCCTCCGCGTGGACCATCCCGACATCATAGAATTCATCAAGTGTAAAAGCACCGAAGGTGAGATCAACAACTTCAACATATCCATCGCCCTGACGGACGAGTTCATGAAAGCAGTGGAACGGGGGGACGAGTACGACCTGGTCAACCCGCGTAGCGGCAAGGTGTCCCGGAAACTCAACGCCCGTGAGGTGTTCAATCTCATCGTCGACCACGCGTGGCTCAATGGTGAGCCGGGCGTGGTGTTCATTGACGAAATCAACCGGCACAACCCGACGCCGGAGGTCGGTCTCATCGAATCCACCAACCCATGCGGCGAACAGCCGCTGCTGCCGTACGAATCGTGCAACCTGGGTTCCATCAACCTGGGCAAGATGGTGATCAAGAAATCATCCGGCTGCAAGATCGACTGGGAGCGGCTTAAGTACGTCACCCAGGTCGCGGTACACTTTCTGGACAACGTGATCGACGCCAACCACTATCCCATCGAGCGCATCGCCGAGATGACCCGTGCCAACCGCAAGATCGGGTTGGGTGTCATGGGGTGGGCGGACATGCTGTTCCAGTTACGCATGCCCTACGATTCCAAGGAAGCGCTGCATCTGGCCCAGAAACTGTTCGAGTACATCGAACAGGTGGCCATCGAAACCAGCGAGACCATTGCTGAGCGCCGGGGACCGTTCCCAAACTTCCCGCGCAGTGTCTTCCGCAACGGAAAGCCGCGCCGCAACGCCACGCTCACGACGATCGCACCGACGGGTTCCATCGGCATCATCGCCAACGCTTCCGGCGGCATCGAACCGCTGTTCGCGCTGGCCTACTTGCGCCGCAACGTACTCGGGGGGGAGGAGCTGTTCGAAATCAATCCGTTCTTCAAGCAGGCGCTGGAGGAGGACGGTCTGTACAATGAAGCTCTGGTGCAGGAAGTCATCAAGAAGGGGTCGGTTCGCGACGTGGGCGGCATCCCGGAGTCGTTGAGAAAGGTTTTTGTCACCGCCATGGACATTTCGCCCGAAATGCACGTCATGATGCAGGCGGCCTTCCAGAAGTACTGCGACAACGCGGTGTCCAAAACCATCAACATGCCCAACAGCGCGACCAGGGAGGATGTCGAGAAGATGTATTTCCTCTCGTACAAGTCCGGGTGCAAAGGCGTCACCATCTACCGCGACGGATCGCGCAACGAACAGGTGCTCAACGTTGGCGACGGCAAGCAGCAGAAGCGCGCCGGTGTCATGGATGCCGTCAAACCGGAGCCGCGCACACGGCCCAAAATGACCACGGGTGTGACCGTGAAGATGGTGTCCGGCTGCGGCAACATGTACGTCACCATCAACGAGGACCACATCGGTCCCTGCGAGATATTCACCCAGCTGGGCAAGAGCGGCGGGTGCACGGCCAGCCAGTCAGAGGCGATCGGCCGGCTGATATCCCTCGCGCTGCGTTCCGGCGTGAAGATCGAAAAAATCATCGAGCAATTACGCGGGATCCGCTGTCCGTCGCCGGTTATCTTCCAGGGGGAGTCGGTGTTGTCGTGTGCCGATGCTCTGGCCAAAGCGCTCGATGTCTACTTGAAGGAAAAGAACGTACCGACACTCTTCGACGAGGTGCCGTCGCCGGCGTCCGCGCACATGCTGGGACTCAACCCCCAGTGCCCCGAGTGCGGGGTGATGCTGAAAATGGAGGAAGGGTGCGCGACGTGTCCGTCGTGCGGGTTTTCGAAATGCACCTGAACACCGGCGGACCCCGATGACCGTACTCAGCGACCACGAGATCCGCGGGCTCTCAGGGCCTGCGGGAATGATCGATCCTTTTGACGATACACGGCTGGCGAAAGTTCCCGGGACCATATCCTGGGGGGTGTCGTCATATGGGTATGACATGCGTCTGGCGGATGAGTTCCTGGTGTGCGACGAGGGCGATACCCGGCCGTTGGATCCCAAGCGGTTTGACGCCGGCTGCATGAAGAGGGTGACCGGCGGCCCGTGTGAAATACCCCCGGGCGGCTACGCGCTGGGACGCAGTCTGGAGTATTTCCGCATCCCGCGAGATGTGCTGGTGGTGGTATTCGGCAAGTCCACCTACGCACGATGCGGCGTGTTGGTCAATGTGACCCCGCTGGAACCGGAGTGGGAGGGGTGCGTGACCATCTCCATCGTCAATCCGCTGAGACGACCGGTGTTGGTGTACCCGCGCGAGGGCATCGCGCAACTGGTGTTTCTGAGGGCTTCCGTAGCCTGCGCGGTATCATACCGTGACAAAGCGGGGCGATACCAAGCCCAACGGGATATTACGGCTCCCTCGGCGCAGTAGCATCCGTTCGCAGTAGCTGGAAACATTCCAAGGAGGAAACCCGCATGGCTTTCTTTATCGGCAGGGACCGTGAGGTCCGCAGGGCATACGGATTGGATGAGGTTGCCATCGTCCCGGGAAACATCACCATCGATCCGGAGGATGTGGACACTTCGGTGCAGCTGTGCGGTCACACCTTCCAGATACCGCTCATCGCATCGGCGATGGATGGGGTGGTGAGTCCGAAGATGGCGATCGCGCTTTCCCGGCTCAAGGGGCTGGGCGTGCTCAACCTGGACGGCGTGTTCACCCGGTACGAGAACCCTGAAGAACAACTCCAGCGCATCGTCGAGGCGGAGGACAAGGACGCCACCGCGCTCATCCAGCGCATCTACCAGGAGCCGATCAAGGAAGAGCTCATCGCCCGGCGGGTCCGCGAGATCAAGGAGGCCGGCGCCGTATGTGCCGTCTCGTCCATACCGGCCAACGCTCCGCGGAATATCAAGATCGCGCGTGAAGCGGGCGCTGACATCTACGTCATACAGGCGACGGTGGTCACCACCAAGCACTATTCAAAGAAACACGGATGTGTGGACCTGGAGAAGATCTGCAAAGAGAGCGGCATGCCGGTCATCATCGGCAACTGCGTAACCTATGCGATCGCCCTGCAGCTGATGGAAATCGGCGCGTCAGGTATCCTGGTGGGTGTCGGGCCGGGTGCTGCATGCACCTCACGGCAGGTGCTGGGACTCGGCGTTCCCCAGATCACCGCCACCATCGACTGCGCCGCGGCGCGGGACTACTATTTCAAGAAGACCGGGCGTTACGTGCCGGTCATCACGGACGGCGGCCTCGTCAACGGGGGCGACATCTGCAAGTCGTTCGTCGCCGGCGCGGATGCCGTGATGTTCGGGTCGGGGTTCGCCAAGGCGGTGGAAGCGCCGGGGAAAGGATACCATTGGGGAATGGCCATGCCCCACATGTATCTACCCCGTGGCTCGCGCATCTACGTCGGCACTACGGGCACTATCCAAGAGATACTGCTGGGTCCGGCAAAAACCGACGACGGCACGCAGAATCTCGTTGGCGCCCTGCGGACGTGCATGGGCAACGTGGGGGCGTTCAACCTCAAGGAGTTGCAGCTGGCTCAGCTCATCATCGCTCCCGGCATCAAGACCGAGGGCAAAGTGTACCAAAAGGCGCAGCGGGTCGGCATGGGTCGCTGACCGGTACCGATACGACAGTGAAAGGCGAGGTCGGCGGATGATTCTGATTCTCGATTTCGGGTCGCAGTACACGCAGCTCATCGCGCGGCGTATCCGCGAGGCCAAGGTGTACTGCGAGATACACCCGTTCAGCATCTCGCCGGATGCGGTAGCGAAACTACACGGGATCAAAGGTGTGATCTTTTCGGGAGGCCCCGACAGCGTGTACGAACGGGGCGCGCCACGCTTGGACCGGCGGACATTGCGGTGGTTCCTTGACGACGGTATCCCGATCCTGGGCATCTGCTACGGAATGCAGTTTCTGGCGCAGGCGTTGGGAGGGTCGGTGGCGCGAGGTCGCGTGCATGAGTACGGGTTCGCCAAGGTACGGTTGAACCGTCGCGACCCGTTCTTCAGCGGTATATCCGGCGACCCCTCGGTGTGGATGAGCCACGGCGACACCGTCAAGAGACTCCCGCCCGGGTTCACCCGGGTGGCGCACACCGCCAACGGCATCCTGGCCGCCATGGCGGACCACCGTCGCAGAATCGTGGCGGTGCAATTTCACCCGGAAGTGCGGCATACCCGTGGCGGTACCCAGATGTTGCAAAACTTCGTCTACGGCATGTGCGGCGAAAAACCGTCCTGGCGTATGAAGAATTTCGTGCGGACGGCGATGGACGAAATGCGCACCATCGTGCAGGACGCCCCGGTCATCTGCGGCCTCTCGGGCGGAGTGGATTCCTCGGTTGCGGCGGTTATGGCGCACCGCGCTATCGGGAATCAGCTGCACTGCGTATTCGTCAACAACGGTGTGCTGCGCCATGGTGAAGAGGATCGTGTTCGTGCGGTTTTCGGTCCAATGTTCGGCAGGAACATGCATGTCATCAACGCAGCAGAGCGCTTCCTCGATCGTCTGAAAGGCGTCACCGACCCGGAGCGGAAGCGACGCATCATCGGACGGACCTTCATCGAGGTTTTCGAAGATACAGCGAGGACCATCCAACGGCGCATCGGGAGACCGTTCCGATTCCTGCTGCAAGGTACGCTCTATCCGGACGTCATCGAGAGTGTATCGGTGAAAGGGCCGTCAAAAACCATCAAGACACACCACAACGTCGGTGGCCTGCCACGGCGCATGCGGTTTGCGTTGCTGGAGCCGTTGCGTTTCCTGTTCAAGGACGAAGTGCGGGAACTGGGGCGCGAGTTGGGGATGCCCGCGGAAATACTGAACCGCCAGCCCTTTCCCGGACCAGGACTCGCGGTGCGCATCCTGGGAGAGGTGACCGCTCAGCGCACCGAGTTGCTGCGCCGGGCCGATCGCATTATCGATGAAGAGGTGCGCGCCGCCGGTCTGTACGAACGCATCTGGCAGTCGTTCGGCGTGCTGCTGCCCGTGCGCACCGTCGGTATCATGGGAGACAACCGCACCTACGAGCACGTGATCGCGCTCCGTGCGGTGGAGTCGCAGGATGCGATGACCGCGGACTGGGTTCGCATGCCGTACGATGTGCTCGGACGCATTTCCAACCGCATCATTAACGAGGTGCGCGGTATCAACCGCGTGGTGTACGATATTTCGTCCAAGCCGCCTGCCACCATCGAATGGGAGTGAACTGGAACCGCCGATGAACCACTACGTGCATGTGTTTGCGGAACACGCGGATGACCCGGGGCTCGCCGCTGCGGTCCGGTTGCTCGGGTATCCCGGAATCCGGACGGTGTGCCGTTCACGAATCTACGAAATCGGCGGCGCCGTGACCCGGGCAGAGGCGGAACGACTGTGCCTCGAACTGTTGGCGGATCCGGTGTCGGATCGTTTCACGGTAAACCGTCGCATCGTACCCCGCGGTGCAGTTGCGCTTAACATCTGGTACAAACCGGGAGTTCTGGATGTTGTCGCACAGGCGGTGCTCAAAGCTGCCGGATACATGGGTATGACGGGATCACTCTCGGTTCGTTCCGGCGGCAGGGTCGACATTTCTCCTGATCCGGGGAGGCGGGCTGTTGAACGCATCGCACGCCTTGCATTGATGAACGAGCTCATCCAATACTATGAAACGATCTGATGCGAAAGCGGTCGCCTCTGTCAGCGCCCGTACCGTTCCGCTCCGTGCCGCTGACGGCCGTCGCCTGATGGCCATCAGCAGAGACGGGCTGCTCTCGCTCACGCTCGAGGAAATGCGCGCGGTGCAAACCTACTTCCGTGAGGTCGGTCGGGATCCGACGGACTGCGAGTTGGAGACCATCGCTCAGACGTGGTCCGAACACTGCAAGCACAAGACGCTGACATCTGCCGCCACACTCCACTGGGTTGACCGGGGCCGCCGGCGGGTCACCCGATACCGTAACGTGCTCAAAGAGACGGTGTTCGCCGCTACCCGGGAGATCGCCCATCCGGAGTGCTTGTCGGTGTTTGAAGATAACGCCGGGGTGATCGCCTTCGACGACCAGTACGGGATCGCTTTCAAGGTTGAGACACACAACCACCCGTCCGCGCTGGAACCGTACGGCGGGGCAGCTACAGGCATCGGCGGGGTGATTCGGGACGTCCTCGGCTGTGGCCTGGGTGCGCGTCCCGTGGCCAATACCGACGTGTTCTGTTTCGGTCCTATGGATTGGCGGGGACGGGTCCCTGACGGGGTACACCATCCCCGGCGCATCGCCAAAGGAGTGGTGGAAGGGGTGCGCGACTACGGCAACCGCATGGGCATCCCCACGATCAACGGTGCTGTGGTGTTTCATGAGGGGTACCTCTACAACCCGCTGGTGTACTGCGGATGTATCGGCGTGATCCCGCGCAACATGCTGGCCAAACATGCCGCTCCGGGATACCACATCGTGTGTATCGGCGGACGTACCGGCAGAGACGGCATCCACGGCGCGACTTTTTCTTCGGCCGCGCTCCACGATGATCTGCCCACGTCTGTGGTGCAGATCGGCGACCCGGTGACCGAGAAGATGTTTCTCGAGGTCCTCCTGGAGGCGCGGGACCGGGGACTCTTCAGTGCCGTGACCGACTGCGGGGCAGGTGGTCTTTCCTCGGCTTGCGGAGAGATCGCCCGGGAGCATGGCTGTCGCATTCATTTGGACCGCGTGCAGCTCAAGTACTCCGGATTGATGCCATGGGAGATATGGCTGTCGGAGTCACAGGAACGCATGGTGGCGGTTGCGCCGCCGGATGCCGCCCGGGAGCTGGTGGCACTGTGCGCCCGCGAAGATGTAGAGGCTGTCGTGATCGGCGAGGTAACAGACACGGGTAGACTGGAAGTCCTGTACGACGGGCGGCGGATCGCCGATGTGAGCATGGTTTTTCTGCACGAGGGCGTCCCCAAAAAGACCCTGCATGCCACCTGGCGGCCGCAGCCGGTAGGTGCAGTTCCGCGGGCGCGCCTGGCGAACGTGGATCCAGTGCGGACGCTGCTGCGGATCCTCGCGCATCCAGATGTAGCATCCAAGGAATGGATTGTCCGACAATACGATCACGAGGTGCAGGGCGCGACGGTGCTCAAGCCGTTCGTGGGGAGCCACGATTGCGATCGGTATTCCCCGCAGGATGCCTCGATCATCCGGCCGGTGCCCGAGGTGCCACGATTGCTGGCGGTTTCCAACGGAATCAACCCGCGGTATGGCGTACAGGACGTCGTCGCTATGACGGAATCCGTCGTAGACGAGGCCGTGCGCGGGCTCATGTGCGTCGGTGCGTCGTTCCAGCGCATTTTCCTGCTGGACAACTTCTGCTGGGGGAATACCACCGACCCGAACATTCTCGGTGGCCTCTTCGCCAGCTGCGAGACCGCACGCCGGATGGCGGTGGCGTACCGGACACCGTTCATCTCGGGTAAGGACAGCCTCAACAACCACTATCGCTTGGGCCGGCGCGATATCAGCATTCCTCCCACGCTGCTGATATCGGCCATCGGTGTGGTGGAACGCGGTGCGGATGTGCGGACCACGGAATTCAAATCGCCGGGGAATGCCATTCTCGTATTAGGGGATCAGCGCACGCACCTGGGCGGCAGCGTGCTCTGCAGTGTGCTGGGGGTGCGCGGGGCGCGCGTTCCGGGAGTGGACACCGCGCTGGCTGTCCGCCTCTACCGCTGCTTCGACGACCTGCGGCCATACCTGCTGGCGACCCACGATTGCTCCGACGGAGGTCTCACCGCCGCCGTTGCAGAGATGACCTTCGGTCGTCTGGTGGGAGCCGAGCTGACGGTGCCCATGGGGTGTCGGGATCTCGCGACGTGGCTGTTCGGCGAGACCAATAGCCGCATCGTGGTCGAGGTGCATCCGGAACACGTACCACACCTGCTGGACATCCTGCGCCATGCGCAGGTGCCGTGCATCTCGGTAGGCCGCACCATCGCCGAACCAGCCCTCGTCATCAAACGCGGTGTCCACCTGATCGGTGCCGTTTCGATCGACGATATGTACGCCGCGTGGCGTTCGCTGGCGGGATTCACGGCGGATGAGCGAGCGGGGAGCGCGGTATGAGTGCGATGCCGAAGGCGCTGGTACTGCGTGCGCCGGGAATCAACTGCGACCGGGAAACCGAGCGTGCACTGCGCATGGCAGGTTTCGATGCGGAGAGACGGCACATAAACGAATTGGTTCGTCGTGAGACGGCGTTCTGCGACTACCGGCTTCTGGTGTTCCCCGGAGGGTTTTCTTTTGGAGATTACATCTCCGCCGGCAAGGTGTTCGCGATTGAGGTGTTGCACAGGCTGCGGGACGACCTGGATGTATTCCTGCGATCGGGGGATCGCTACGTGCTGGGCATCTGTAATGGCTTCCAGGTTATGGTCAAGATGGGCATTCTGCCCGATCCGGTTATGCGCCAGACCGTCACACTCGCCGACAATACCTCCGGCCGGTTCGAGTGTCGGTGGGTCAACCTGCGGGTCAATCGTGCCAACCCGTCGCCGCTCGCCGCACTGCCGGAGATCATTCAATTGCCGGTTGCGCACGGCGAGGGAAGATTTTTGTCTCCGCCTGAAATGCTGGCACGCATGGAGGCGGACAATCGCATCCTGGTGCGCTACGCTTCCGCGGACGGGGACGCTTCCGTGGGATATCCGCTGAACCCGAACGGTGCCTCCGGAAACATCGCAGGTATCACCGACGCGACGGGTCGCATCATCGGCCTCATGCCTCACCCCGAACGCTACGTCAGTCCGGACCTGCACCCCGGTGGACGCTCGCCCGATCCACAGCGCGTTCCCGACGGACTCCGGTTCTTCCAGCTGCTGAGACAAGCCGTTTGACCAGACTGCGCCACACGAAGGATACCTATCCCCGAGGTCGTGTACGGTGTTCCGTGCGCACTCTCCGCAACCCCTTGATTTTTCCGCGAAAATTAGATATATAACAAGATGTTTATGCTTTCGTTCGAGACTGTCCGGACAGCGTGGGAGCGTCTCCGTTCGGAGGTTGCCCGGTTTCCCGGGGTGCGTATCGTCGCCGTTACCAAGTATCTCAGGAACGATGCGCTGCTGGCGCAACTGGCCGGAGCGGGGATACGCGACCTTGGTGAGAGCTATGCGCAGGAACTGCAACGTAAACACGCGGTCTTATCGGGAGCGCAACCGGGGTGGAATGCGTACCGTTGGCATTTCATCGGACACCTCCAGTCGAACAAGGTGCGCAAGGTGGTTCCGCTGGTGGACATGATCCAGTCTGTGGATTCTCCGGAACTTTTTGCACGCATCGAGGCAGAAGCTGCACGGACGGGCAGACGGATCGACTGTCTCTTGGAGCTCAAGGTGTCGAACGAGGCGACCAAGTACGGGATTGTTCCGGATGCCCTGCCCGGAGTGCTGGAGCGCATCATCGCGATGCAACCCCGTTATGCGACGGTGTGCGGTCTCATGTGCATGGCGCCGCTCACGGCATCCCCGGCGGAGTCGCGTCCGTATTTCCGGGCGGCACGACGCGCATTCGATGATGTCCGTGCACGGTATGCCGCACTGAGTGATTTCACGATTCTCTCGATGGGGATGAGCGGCGACTTCCGTGAGGCACTCGAAGAGGGAGCGACCATGATACGAGTGGGCGGTATCCTGTTCCACACCGCGGAATCATCGTCTCCGGATGCCGGAATGGTCAGGGCATGAAGATAGCGTTCATCGGCTGCGGCGCCATGGGAGAGGTTCTCCTGGAATCGGCGCTTTCGCTCAAAGGTATGGCACGTGGATCAGTGCATGTCGTCGAGGCGCGCGCATCCCGGCGCTCCGAACTGGCGCGTCGGTACCGCGTCCCCGTCGGGGAGAGCATCGAGGAGGCAGTCCGGCGTGCGGGAGTCATCGTGTGTGCCGTGAAGCCGCAGCAGATGGCGGACGTGCTGACGCGAATGCGTCCGATGCTGACCCCGCGACATACCATCGTCTCCATTGCTGCAGGCGTCCCCATACGGAGCATCCGCCGCGCGACAGGCGGTATAACGCCGGTGGTGCGCGCTATGCCCAACCTGCCGCTGCAGGTGGGGGCTGGTATCACCGCGGTGTGCGCGTCGTCCGATGCCACGTCCACCGCGATGCGGTTCGTTCGCCGGCTTTTCGGTGTCCGCGGCGATGTCATGGACATGCCGGAACGACTTATGGACGCCGTCACGGCAGTATCTGGTTCAGGCCCTGCCTACGTGTTTTTCCTCGCAGAGATGCTGGAGGACGCGGCTCGTCGCTTGGGCATGACGATGTCTGACGCCTCACGTATTGCAACGGCTACCGTTGTCGGGGCGGCGCGCATGCTTGAGGTCAGCGGGTTGACGGCCGCCCGGCTGCGCGAGCGGGTGACTTCCCGTGGTGGAACCACGGAGCGAGCGCTCGAAGAGATGCGACGTTCGAAGCTGCCGGAAGCGTTTCTCAACGCGGTGCAGGCCGCTCGAGACCGCGCGCAGGAGCTGGCCGCAGTCGTCGGAAGACTGTAGTCTGCCGTTCGGACGGCAGCATTCAACACGTACCGGGGGGCGTCCGCCACCGGTCGTTTCCGCAGTAGGAGAGAGGTGCGAACCATGATCATCAAAGTACGCGTACTGCCTAAATCGCCGAAGAACGAGATTGTCACCCGCATCGGGTCGGTGCTGCGGGTCCAGTTGCTGGCCAAAGATGTGGACAGCGAGGACACCAACCGGATGCTCAAGAAAGTCATTGCTGAGTTCTTCTGCACCAAGGAGAAGGATGTCTACATCCGTAAGGGACAGAAGGGCAAGGAGAAGACCATCGAGTTGGAAGGGAAATCCGAAGAGGAATTCCGTCAGATTCTGGATTGCATCCCCTGAACGTCCGATGTACGATGGCACGGTTGTACTCCGTGAAAACCATACGTCCGTTCCACGTGCGCGACGATACCCTCATCATCCTGGATCAGCGGTTGCTTCCGCAACGGATGGTGCACATCCCCTGTCGGACCGCGGCACAGGTTGCTGCGGCGATTCGGGACATGGCGGTGCGCGGCGCTCCGGCGATCGGCATTGCCGCCGCATACGGATACGCTTTTGCGGTACGGGACGCACGGCGATACCGCGCCCGGCGGGACACCGTTCGGTTCCTGGCGGATGCCGAGCGCTCTTTGCTGGGGGCGCGACCGACGGCGGTGAACCTGGCATGGGCGGTGCAACGGGTGCGCGATGCGGTGCGACGTGCGGATGCAGGCGGTCTGGATCCGTTCCGGGTCGCGATGATCGAAGCAGCTGCAATCTGGCATGACGAAGTGGAATCAAACCGCCGCATATCGGTGCTCGGCGCCGGACTGCTGCGGCGGCGGCCGGTGGTGTTAACTCACTGCAATGCGGGAGCGCTGGCGACCGGTGGCGAGGGAACCGCACTGGGAATCATCACCGAGGCGCATCGTCGCGGGTACCTCTCCATGGTCTACGTGGATGAAACGCGGCCGTGCCTGCAGGGTGCGCGGCTGACGATGCTCGAACTGACGGCGGGAGGGGTGCCGGCCACCCTGATCACCGACGGCATGGCGGCGCACGTGATGCAGACGCGGCGGGTCGCGGCGGTGGTGGTGGGAGCGGACCGTATCGCGGCCAATGGCGACACCGCCAATAAAGTGGGGACCCGCGGGCTCGCAGTCCTCGCGCACTACCACCGAATTCCGTTGTACGTCGCTGCGCCGATGTCTACGGTGGATCCGCGCACTGCGCACGGCGGGTGCATCGCCATCGAAGAGCGGCATGCCGACGAGGTCAGGAAACTCTGCGGACGGCCGGTGGCGCCCCCGCACGCGGCCGTGTTCAACCCGGGGTTCGATGTGACCCCGGCACATCTGATCAGTGCCATCATCACCGAGTGGGGGGTGTTCCGTCCGCCGTTCCGCTTCGGACACGGGAAATGAGGAATACACCATGACGTCAGCCCAGTTGCGCACGGCTTTCCTGTCGTATTTCCAAGCACGCGGGCATGTCATCGTGCCATCGGATTCTCTCATACCGTCATCGGACTCGACCCTCTTGTTTACCTCCGCGGGGATGGTGCAGTTCAAAGACAACTTTCTGGGAATCAGGAAGGATCTCTCACGTGCGGCATCGGTGCAGAAGTGTTTCCGGACATCCGACGTGGAGCGCGTCGGGCACACGTTCCGGCACCTGACGTTTTTCGAGATGCTCGGCAACTTCTCATTCGGCGATTATTTCAAGGCGGAAGCCATCGCGTGGGCGTGGGAATTCCTGACACGGGAGATCGGGCTCGACGCGCAGCGGCTGTACGTCACCGTGTACCATGATGACCAGGAGGCGCTCGAGATATGGTCGAAAATCATCCCGCGTGACCGTATCTTCAAAATGGGGCAGGATACCAACTTCTGGCGGATGGGAGACACCGGTCCGTGTGGTCCGTGCTCCGAGATCCTGTACGATCTGGGAAAGGAATACGGCTGTAAACAGCCCGGGTGTTCCCCGGCATGCGACTGCGACCGCCACCTGGAAGTGTGGAACAATGTATTCACGCAATACGACCAGCAGGCGGACGGATCGCTCAAACCCCTCGCGCAGAAAAACATCGACACCGGTATGGGGCTGGAGCGCCTCAATCTGGTCGCCAACGGGTTCAAGACGGTATTCGACACCGACACGTTCGGGGCGATACACGCGGCGCTCGGCCGGGTCGTGGATCTCGACGCCGCCGCCACCAACCACGTCAATGCAATTCTTGACCACGCAAGAGCGGCGGTGTTCGTGGTTTCCGAAGGCATCCTTCCGGCGAACGAAGGTCGCGGGTACGTGCTGCGGAAAATAATCCGGCGCGGGTTGCGGTATGCCAAACTGCTCGGCGCCGGCGAGCCCGTGCTCCACACGCTCGTTCCGGCGGTGGTCGAGGTGATGAAACCGCAGTACCCGGAACTCGAGGTGCACCAGGAGAAGGTTGTTGCCGTGGTGCGCGCTGAAGAGGAGAAGTTTCTCGAAACGCTCGACCACGGCATGGCCGCCCTGCAGCACCTCATCGACCGTGGCGGCTCGCGGGTGTCGGGGGAGGATGTTTTCCGGTTGTACGATACGTTCGGTTTCCCGGAGGAGCTGGTTCGTGAGATCCTGCAGGAACACGGGGTCACGTACGACCGGGTGGCGTTCCAAGCAGCTTCCGAAGAGGCACGCCGGCGCTCGAGAGCATCCTGGAGGGGTATCGAAGCTGTGAAAACCGCGGAATACCTGCAGTACCCGGAGACGCGGTTTGTCGGCTACGACACGCTCTCCGCCGGTGCGACCGTGCTGGCGGTGCTCCCCAGAGGCGACGGACGGGTGGAAGTTGTCGTTGATACGACGCCGTTGTACGGGGAATCCGGGGGACAGGTCGGCGATTCCGGAGTCATTCTCAAAAACGGCCGCATCGCCGCGGCCGTGCTGGATACCCGAAAGATCGAGAACCGCATCGTACACTCCTGTGTGCAGAAAGACGATCTTGCGGTCGGCGATCGCGTGGAGATGGCGGTCGACCAGGATCGCCGACGGGACATCATGCGTCACCATACGGCCACGCACCTGCTGCATGCCGCGTTGCGTATGACCGTGGGCGGGCACGTACACCAGAGCGGTTCACTGGTATCAGACCGGTTTTTCCGGTTCGACTTCATGCACTACAATGCACTCACGCATGCCGAGATCCGCACTATCGAAGAGGCGGTCAACGAACGCATCATGGCATGCCTGCCGGTCAGTGTGCGCATGACGGATATGGCCTCGGCACGCTCGCTCGGGGCGATGGCTCTGTTCGAAGAGAAATACGGCGATACCGTGCGGGTGGTGACGGTGGGTGTTCCGGAGCATCCGTATAGTGTAGAACTCTGTGGCGGGACGCACGTGGCGAATACCGGTGAGATTGGCTTGTTCCGCATTACCGGCGAATCCTCCGTCGGCAACAATCTCCGGCGCATCGAGGCGGTCTGCGGCAGAATGGTGTATGACCGGCTCGTCACCGCGGAACAGCGTCTGCGTACGCTGGCAGAGGTCGTGAACGCCACGCCGGAGGAACTGGAGAACAAGCTTCGAAAGCTCGTCAAGCAGGTGAAAGAACTACAGGGGGATCTCGCCGCTGCACGACTGCAGGCGGGCGCGGGACGGGACTGCGGCGTGCAGGGAACCCACAAAGGATGCGCAGTGGTCATCCGGGACGTGGTTGGTGCCGATGCCGCGCTCCTGCGGGAACTCGGCGACCGACTGATGGATGAGTACCGCTCACGTCCCGCACTCCTGATCGTGCACACGACCGTCGACGACCGCTTCACCATGGTGATTCGGTCGTCGGAACCGGCGGTGGCGAAAGGGCTGTCTGCCGATCACGTCGCCCGTGCGTTCAATGCCGCGCTCGGTATCAAGTCCGGCGGCAGGAAGGACTACGCTCAGGGCGGAGGGAAACTGCAGCGCCCGCCATCGAACCGTGATCTCATGGCTGTCATTGAAAGAAGCGTTTGATTTTTGTACATGTAGGTGCATTTTCCAGGATCATCGGTGTGGGCCCGTAGCTCAATGGATAGAGTACCGGCCTCCGGAGCCGGTCGTGTGGGTTCAATTCCCACCGGGCTCATTCTCCCGCACTCCATTCTTGTGTGTCATACCCCGCCCGTTTGAGACATCCGCCCACGATACTGGACGGACGGGACGTGTTCGCGATGGCTGCTGCAACCTGTGAAGCGGCTCTTGGGTGGGTTGTATTCCGCGCCCAATCTTTTGTACACGTTGGACACATCGTTCGCTGAACGCGCGCGGGTGTGTGAGAGACCAAAAATCGGCCGGCTGCAAGGAGGAGATGCCATGGCTTCGAGAGACAAAAAGATATTTCTGTCGGAGAGCGAGCTGCCCCAACAGTGGTACAACATACTCCCGGATCTTCCCGAGCAGCTGCCGCCGCCGCTCCACCCCGGCACCAAAAAGCCGATCACTCCGCAAGACCTCGCGCCGCTGTTCGCCATGGAGCTCATCAAGCAGGAGATGTCCCCGGACCGCTGGATACCCATCCCCGACGAAGTCCTGCGCGTCTACCGTATCTGGAGACCATCGCCGCTGGTTCGCGCTTTCGAGCTCGAACGCGCGCTCAAAACGCCTGCCCGCATATACTATAAAAACGAGAGCGTGTCTCCCGCCGGCAGCCACAAGCCGAATACTGCGGTCGCGCAGGCGTACTACAACAAACAGGAGGGCACCGTACGCCTGACGACCGAGACAGGTGCGGGGCAGTGGGGATCGGCACTGTCGTTCGCCTGTAATGTGTATGGTTTGAAGTGCACGGTCTACATGGTGAAAGTCAGCTACCAGCAGAAACCGTTCCGCAGGTCGCTCATGCACACGTGGGGTGCTGATGTCTTCGCCTCGCCGACCAACCTCACGAATGCAGGTCGATCCATCCTCGAGAAGGATCCCGACTCCCCGGGATCGCTGGGCATCGCCATCTCCGAAGCTGTGGAGGACGCGGCCACGCACGACGACGCGAAGTATACCCTCGGCAGCGTGCTCAACCATGTGATGACACACCAGTCGGTGATTGGACTGGAGGCAAAGAAGCAGCTGGCCCTGGCCGATGAACATCTGCCGGATGTAATCATCGGATGCATCGGCGGCGGTTCCAACTTCGCAGGGCTGGCGTTCCCGTTCGTTGCGGACAAAATGAAAGGCAAGCCGGGCATGCGTATCGTCGCGGTGGAGCCTGCGGCGTGTCCATCGGTCACCAAGGGAAAGTATCTGTACGATTTCGGCGACAGTGTCGGTCTCGCGCCGCTGGTCAAGATGTACACACTGGGTCATAACTTCATGCCCGCGAAGATACACGCGGGTGGTTTGCGCTACCACGGCATGGCGCCCACTGTTTCGCTCCTGGCCAAACACCGGATCATCGAAGCGGTGGCGTACGGCCAGACCGCGGTTTTCGAGGCAGCCATGCTGTTCGCACGCACCGAAGGGATCATACCCGCACCCGAGACGGCACACGCCATCCGGGCCGCCATTGATGAGGCTGTCCGTTGTCGTGAACAGAAGCGAGAGGAAGTGATCCTGTTTAACTTCAGCGGACACGGGCATTTCGACCTCGCGGCATACGACCAGTACCACGATCGCAAACTCGAGGATTATGAGCATCCGGAATCCGAGATCGAGCGCACCATCAGAGATATCGACCGGTTGAACAAAGACATCCCGTTCTAGAAACGAAAGGCGGAATGCGTCCGGATGCCGTCGGATATTGAGATAGCGAACAGTGTACCGCTCAAGCCGATACCCGCGGTGGCGTCTGCCGCAGGGATTCTGCCTGAAGAACTGGAGTTGTACGGCTCCTACAAGGCTAAGGTCGCTCCGTCAGTGCTCGGGCGCGTCGCAGGTCGTCCCTTAGGCCGGTACATCGATGTCACGGCGATCACCCCGACGCCGTTCGGTGAAGGCAAGACCACCGTATCCATCGGTCTCTCAATGGGACTGGCCAGACTGGGACGCTCGGTATTCACCTGCCTGCGGCAGCCGTCGCTGGGGCCTGTTTTCGGGATCAAGGGCGGTGCCGCAGGTGGCGGGAAGGCGCAAGTGCTGCCGATGGAGGACATCAACCTCCACCTGACGGGGGATATGCACGCCGTCAGTTTCGCGCACAATCTGTGCACTGCGTACCTCAACAATGCCTTGTATCGGCGTCGTTTTCCCATCGATCCCCGGCAGACCGTCTTCCGCTACGTCATGGATGTCAACGAACGATTCCTGCGGAACATGGTCATCGGCGTCGGGCCGGGGGACGACGGCATTCCACTGCTCAGCGGATTCGATATCACCTCGGCGAGCGAAATCATGTCCGTTCTGGCGCTGGCGGACGATCTGCGGGACCTGCGGGCACGGCTGGGACGTATGGTGCTCGCCTATACCTACGACGGTGAACCCGTGACCGCCGATGATGTCCGGGTGGGCGGTGCCATGGCGGCGGTATTGCGCGACGCCGTCAAACCGAATCTGCTGCAGACCACCGAGCACACGCCGGTGTTGGTGCACGCAGGCCCGTTCGCCAACATCGCACATGGCAACTCGTCTATCATTGCCGATCGCATCGCGGTGCATCTGGCCGAGTACACCGTCACCGAATCCGGCTTCGGCGCGGATATGGGCATGGAAAAATTTATGAACATCAAGTGCCGTCGTTCGCGATTAATCCCGAATTGCGTGGTGGTGGTGGCATCCGTACGGGCGCTCAAGATGCACGCCGATCGCATCCCCATCATCGCAGGTCGTCCGATCCCCGAGGAGCTGCTGCGGGAGAACACCAACATGCTTGATGAAGGCATACCCAACCTGGTCAAGCAGGTTGAGAACGCACGGTGGTTCGGTGTTCCGGTCGTCGTCGCGGTCAATCGTTTTGCACACGACACCGAGCGCGAACTGGATCTCGTCTGTCGGCGTGCCCTTGAAGCGGGAGCATTTGCAGCGGTCGTCTGTGAGGCATACGAACACGGCGGCAATGGCGCGATAGCGCTCGCACAAGCGGTGGTACGCGCCTGCGAGGAACCCGTGAACTTCCGCTTCCTCTACGAAGATACGGCTTCCATAAAAGAGAAAATCGAACGGATCGCGACCGTCATGTACGGTGCCGCTCACGTCGAGTATTCACCCATCGCAGAGGAAAAGATCCGCCTCTACGAACGCCTCGGATGGTCGACGCTGCCCGTCTGCATTGCCAAGACGCAGTACTCGCTGTCCCACGATCCCGCGCTCAAGGGGAGGCCGCAGGGGTTCACCCTCCCCATCCGGGACATACGGGCGTCCGTGGGGGCGGGTTTTCTGTACCCCCTCTGTTCGGACATCCGCACCATGCCGGGACTGCCGTCCGATCCCGCCGGTGCACACATCGATGTGGACGATACCGGCCGTATCGTCGGAATGTTCTGATGCGCGACGAGCAGCGGCGGTGCCCGTGTCGCATGGTACACGCGTCGCGTGACCGTCTCAGACGGAGGCATGCCGTATGACCGGACTTCTCCGGCGGCAGACCATCGAACGATATACCGGCATGGTGGCGATGCGGGAGCCCGAACCCGGCGGCGGATCGGCCGCCGCGTGTGTTCTGTCACTGGCGGCCGCATGCCTGGCAAAGACGGCTGCGTATACCATCGGTGCGGAGCGATGCCGCAGCGCATGGCCGCGGGCGCGTGCGGTTCTTGCGCTTGCGGAGGACGTCCGGATGCGCGCACTGCGTTTGATCGATGCAGACGCCCGTGCATACCGACGGGTGGCACAGGCGCGCCGGATGCACCGGCAGACCGCCGAACAGGAACGCAGAAGAAAACGCGCGCTGCTCGATGCGGAACGTCTGGCTGATGCGGTGTTGTGCGATATCGTTGATGCGGCGTCTCAGGTTACGGAGGCTGTCGCCGGATTGGCGGGTCGATCGAACCGGTTGCTGGACGGGGATCTGCGGTGCGCGCTCTTCTACGCGGCGGCGGCCGCGGCGGCCGCGGTTGGTTTGCTCTCGGGACACTGCGGAGCACCGGGCACCAGGGCCCGTCGAAAGGAACATCGTATCCGTGCTGTGACACCTCCGGTGGCGGCACGTCTGGAGCGGAGTGCATGACTACCATTATCGATGGAGCACAGATCGCAGCCGACATCCGGCATCGACTGCAACAGCGGCTCAAGGCCCTGGTGTGCGTCACCGGGAAGCGGCCCTGTCTTGCCACGATCACCGTTGGGAAGCGGCCGTCGTCGGTCTCATATGTACGGCGCCAGCGGGCGGTATGTTCCTCCGTAGATGTGGATTTCGAAGAAATATCCCTTCCGGAGCATACCCGGCAGGAAGAGCTCGTTGCCGAAATCAGCAGGCTCAACGGCGAAGCCCGCATCAGCGGCATATTGCTGCAGCTGCCGCTTCCTGAGCACCTGGACCAGCGTACGGCGCAATCATACATTCTGCCGCATAAGGATGTGGAGGGGGTGCATCCGATGAACATCGGTGCACTCGTGAGCGATGACCGCCCGCCCGTGACGGCGCCCTGCACTGCGCTTGCGGTGATGGAGTGTCTACGGTGGACCAAGGTGGAACTGTCCGGCAAGGAGATCGTCATCGTTGGCCACAGCGCCATCGTGGGAAAGCCGGTGTTGCTCATGCTTCTGGCGTCGGCCACGGCCGCGCCGACACCGACGATCTGCCACATCGCCACCCGTCATCTGGAGCGCCACGTCAAGCGGGCGGATGTACTGATTGTGGCTGCGGGTCGTCCCGGACTCATCACCGGGAGCATGGTCAAAGATGGTGTGGTGGTCATCGATGTCGGCATCAATCGCGTGTCCGAAAGCGGTCACCCCGAGGGTGGCAAAATCGTCGGCGATGTGTGCTTCGATGAAGTGGCGGTCCGGGCGTCCCACATTACGCCGGTTCCCGGCGGTGTTGGTGTGGTGACCTGCATGATGCTGATGCGTAATACCATCAACCTGTTTGCACTGCAACACCATCAGGCTGTTGAGCGGTGACTGTCGCGGGGAATGCTCTGGTGGAGGTGGATCGTCCCGACGCAACCCGTGGAAGCATCGCGTCCGGCGTACATGACGGGAATGGCGGGGTGTTCTATGCGTGCACCTACTGCCGGATGCACACACCGGACCATGTGTGCATCATCACACCGGAGATGCCGGGGCAGTGCAGTTCATATGACTGGTCTGGCGCGCGTCAGAAAAGCTCGCGCGAACCGGCGGGGATGCAGCGTCCGGTGTTTACGGGGCGGGCGCTCTCCGTCTTACGGGGGGAATGGGAGGGAGTCAATGCGTTCCTATCCGCCGATACCCGCGGGACACTGCGCCGACTGTGTCTGCATTCCCTCATGGATGCGCCGCCGCCGGTGTCTCCCTGTTGCGAGTGCATCGTGGCGGTGTTCCCGGAGGCAAACGGCGTGGTCGTGGTCGATCGGGAGTATACCGGTATGACCCCCCTGGGCATGACGTTCGCTCAAATGCTCGCGCACATCCGGGGGAAGCAGACGCAGGGATTCTTCGGCTGCGCCCGGAGGGCGCTGCTGGCGGAGGGATTCCTCGCGGCGGAAGGCGGCAGGCGTCGCGTGGTGTGGATGCCCCGCGCACTCCGTTTCCGTCTCGAGGTGGAGCGGCGTCGATGCACCGCGGCAACGGACACGCGCCGGGTGCGCTTCAGGATCGCCGATGAAAGTGTCGGTGTCACACCAGATACCGTCTGCGCTTTCCTGCGCGCGGTGCATCACCCCGCAGGTACGCTGTCTCCCCTGGTGTAGAGGGAGGAATCATGGTCAGCGAACTGGACAAGAGGCTCTGGAACGAAGTTGCGGTGCGGTTCAGGGAGCGGCACGCGGCATGGGTCGCCGGCCAGACGACAAACGCAGATCCGGAGGCGCAGCGGTCGTCCGCGTACGATACCGCGGAAGTGATCCGGCAGGCGGTGGATGCGGCGCTGCAGGCGAACCCGGACTTGCGGGAGACGTACGATGCTGCATATGCCGCCGTCAAGAATAATACATACCGGCCCGCGGGGGATCTGCCGGCCGGCCCGCGATTTTTTTTCGAGCAGTTCCTTGACAAGCTGACCATTATGCAGGATGAGGGTATCGATCTCGATGTCCGCGCCCTCCCGGTGTTCCGTGAATACACGCTGAGCAACGCCGAATGGTATCCGCGGCTCAGTACGTTCCTGCAGTTCCTCAGCGAACGGCGGGAACCATTCGTGGCGTTTGTCAAGGATTGCCTGGCGTTGCGCGAAGGAACGGGCAGTGACGCCCGTACCCGACGGACGTACCTGCAGCGGCGTAATGCGCTGTTCCGCATGCGGTTTAACTCGGATGTGGATCAAACGTCTTCCTCGGGGTTCATCGTGGCACTCGAGAGCGACATCGAACACCAGGAACACGATGACCGTCGCATGTTCATGGACTGTCTCGCCGCTCTGATCGGCCGGGAGCGGTTCGCAGGCGAAATGCCGGTTCTCATGCATGCAAAAATCGGTGCGTTGCGCACCACGGCGGAAAACCTGCTGCAACACATCGAGAATGTCACCACCGACACACTCGCGCTGCCGGAGCGGCGTACCTTCGTGCCGTTGCAGCCCGAATTGATCGTTTTCAAACCGGTCGAGTTCGATGTTCGCATGCGGGCTCATCTCGCACGGTATCGCATGGACAATCCGCTGATGTACGTGATGCTTGCGTTGATCGGGTGTCCCGTCGCCTGGATGGTGTTCAAGGTGCTGCCCAAGGTCGGCTCATGGGCGGTCGTAACATCATGGAAGCTCGCGCCGATGCTGCCGCTCGGGCCTCTGTCGATCGTGATGCAGACGAAACTGGGGATTCCCGCGGCGGACAGCAGGTTGCTGGTCGCAGGTCTGACGCTCACGTCGGGCATCGCGGCCGCCGTATACCTGCTGCGCCTGCCGTATACCATCGCGAAGGTCGTACACAAAAAGAAGGTGTTCGCGGAACTCCGACGGCGCAACGACGCGGAGAAGCGCCGGGTTGATGCGCTCAATGCGGAAGCCGTGCAGCGTGTCAACGCGCTGAACGAAGAACGACGCTGCGAGATCGAGGACCACAATCAACGCATTGAAGCGCGTGCGCCGGTCATCGAACGGATACGAAACGCATACCAGGATTTCGCCCGGCGCAAGCCGGGAATGGTGGATGAGCTGCACGCGCTCATCGGGGAACTCAACGCCCTGCAACGGTTCACCGAATCCGCGATGGATCCCGCTGCGATTGCGGGGGCGCACGTACGACTGAACGCATGTGTTTCGCGCATGAACATCACCGCCGACCGCGCCGCCGGACTCCTCCGTACGTTGACCGACGAGATGGGCGTCCCGGCGGCTGCACCGGTCCGCCCGCGGCCATTGGAACGTCGTGCGGATGGGGAGCGGAACACGTGAAAGGACGATGTGCGCATGCATGACGCGGTGAATGCACCGCGATCGGTCGGTGCCACGGTTCTCCTGGGTGCGTCACAGGCGGAAGGAGGCAGCCGTATCCGAGCATTGTCGGTGGGAGGCCGTGCCGCGCTGCCCTACATGGACGAAACGCACGTTGCGCCGCCCGTGATCGCCGCAGGATTCAGCGATGTTTTCCCCGACGATGCGTGGCCGGCTTACGCGCGCACTTTCAATCCCGCGGTATGTCGTGATCCCTTTCGCTGGCTTGATGCCCTGCTCGCCGGAGAACCCGACGCGGTCTGTGTGCGGCTCAAGTCATGCCATCCCGACGAAGGGAACAACGGTTCGGACTATGCAGCGGGTTTCGTCACGGAACTGCTGCGCCGGACTTCACTGCCGGTGATCGTCCTCGGATGTGATCACCCGGAACGCGATTGCGAGGTGCTCCCTGCGATATGCAGGCGGGTCCGCGGAGAACGACTACTGGTGGGGATGGCGACCAAGGACAACTACCGGGAAATCGCTGCAGCTGCCATGGATGCAGGTCACGCCGTCATTGCCCAAACACCTCTGGACATCAACCTCGCCAAACAGCTCAACATACTCATCAACGACGCCGGTATGCCCCTCGATCGGATTGTCATGCACCATACAACCGGCGGTCTCGGGTACGGCTTCGAGTACTGCTACTCCATCATGGAGCGGTGCAGGCAGGCGGCGTCGCAGGGGGATGCGGTCATGTCCGTGCCGATCATGAACCTGGTCAACGAAGAGACCTGGAAGACCAAGGAAGCGCGCGCGGATGCTGTAGAGGAACCCGGATGGGGGACGGATCCGGTTGCACGCGGGGTGATTTGGGAGACCGTGACCGCGATGGCGTACATCCATGCAGGTGCGGACATCCTGGTTCTGTCACATCCGGAGAGCATGCGTGCACTGCGTGCAGCTGTACGGGTCCCGACCGCGCTTGCATAGCCGGCAGCTTTTTTGTACGATAAATATACCGTTACCCCAGTGCGAAGGGAGTCATCGGTGAGCGACCGACGTGTTTCTTGGCGCGGCACCCTCGGGTATACGCAGTTGTTCGAACCACCGCGCGCCGATCTGAAATGTGTTTCCTTCGGAATCCTGTCTCTTCGGCTGGGTGATGTCCATGTATTGCGAACTGAAGATCGGGAATATGCTCTGGTGTTCCTGTCGGGAATCGCAGCGGTCGCTGTCGGTGGGCGCGCATTCCACGATGTCGGCGGGCGTACCTCGGTGTTCGACGGCCGTGCCTGGGCCATCTATGCGCCGCGACACAACACCGTTGTCGTCACCGCCCGTACTCCGGTGGTCGCCGCCGTCGCCTCGGCACCTGCTGCGCGTGACGGAAAACCACACCTGGTGTCGCCTGGAGCGAACCGGCTCCGGCGTGTCGGGAGAGACAACTGGTACCGAGAGGTATTCGATGTGATCGACGAACGGGTCGCCGCTGAATGCCTGGTGGTGGGGGAAACTATCAGTCCGCCAGGCCACTGGTCCAGCTATCCTCCCCACAAGCACGACGTACACACCCCTCCCGTGGAATCCGCACAGGAGGAGGTATACTTCTACCAAGTTGATCCCGAGGCCGGTTTCGGAGTGCAGCGGATCTACACCGACGACCGCACGCTCGATGAAACGTACACGGTTGCCCACAATGACGCTGTTGCGATACCCCGCGGCTACCATCCTGTAGCAGCGGCTCCGGGCTACCGTCTCTACTATCTGTGGATACTCGCAGGGAAATCCCGGGCGCTGCATCCCCACGACGATCCTGTACACGCCTGGGTGAAACAGGTATAACCGAGGGATCGATATGTTCAAGTCCATTCTCGCTGCGCAGCTGTCCACTGTTCGTGACCACTTCGATTCGTCGGCTGAACTGGCACAGACCTTGAAAAAGATCCGGGAGATCGGATTCGAAGCTGTGCAGCGTGATGTGGCGCTCACCATACCGCCCGAGGAACAAAGGAAAATCGCCGACGGAGAAGGTATTGTCTACTGTGCAGCCCACATCCCCTACGAGCGATTGCGGGAGAAAACCGACGAGGTCATCCAGGAACTCAGCACCATCGGCTGCAAGTACGTTGCCGCTCCGGAACTGCCGGAAGCGTACCGTCGCAAGGAAGGCTACCAGCAACTGATCAAGGAATCGGAGACCTTCGCGCTGAAGTTTGCGAATGCACGCATAGTGTACTGCTACCGCAACAACTTCAATGATCTCGAAAAATACGAACGCCGTACTGCGTTGGAGATAGTGTTTGAAGGGAGCGATCCGGTGCTTTTGAGTGCGGAACTCAACGTCTACAACATCCAGCTCGGCGGCGGCGACCCGGTGGCGTGGATCCGGCGCTGGAAGGGGCGGATACCGCTGTTGCATCTCATGGATATGGGAGTGAACGGCAACCGGCAGATACCCATGGAAGTTGGTGAAGGAAACATGAACTGGGCAGCCATACTGAATGCCGCACGCGATGCGGGTGTGATATGGTACATCGTCGGACAGCGTGAAACTTCCCGTGACCCGTTCGACTGCCTTGCCATCAACATGCGCAATCTCTGCTTCATGCGCCGCTGAACGATCTCTCCCCGCGAAGCCTGAAAGAATGGGGCAGCTATGACACTGTTTTCCCTGAAGAACCGTCAAGCAGTCATCGTCGGCGGTGCCGGTGTTCTGGGCACGGCGATCGCTCGGGGATTGGCGACGGCCGGCGCGCGTGTGAGCGTGGCCGATCTCAAGAACGCCGAAGCGACCGCGGAGACGCTCGTATCGGAAGGGTGGGATGTCGCAGGCTACACAACCGATGCGACAGACCGCACCGCGTTGGTGACATGCGCCGATCGAATAGTACGGGAGCGTGGACCGGTGCACATCCTGGTCAGCGCGGCAGGGGGGAATCGGCCAGACGCCACCACCGCTCCGGAACGCGCGTTTTTCGACCTGCCCCTTCCGGCGATGGAACGAGTGGTGGCCCTCAACCTGTTCGGCGGCGCTGTCATCCCCACGCAGGTTTTCGCCCGCAGCATGGCGCACAACCCTGAAGGCGGCAGCATCATCACCATCTCGTCCATGAACGCCTTCCGTCCGCTCACGCGCATCCCGGGATACTCCGCCGCCAAAGCCGCCGTCAGTAATTTTACCCAATGGCTTGCCGTGCACCTGGCGCAGGAGTACAACCCGAAACTGCGGGTGAATGCGATCGCTCCCGGTTTTTTCTGCACCGAACAGAACCGCTACCTCCTGTTCGAATCGGATGGTACCACGCTGACTGAACGCGGGCGTCGTATCATCGCGCACACGCCCATGGGACGGTTCGGGACTCCCGAAGAACTGGTCGGTCCGTGCGTGTGGCTCGCCTCCGATGCCTCGTCGTTTGTCACAGGAGTGGTGCTGCCGGTCGATGGCGGATTCAATGCATACGCCGGTGTCTGAACGCTGTTGGCATCGTGCGGAAAGGATGGCGGAGTGAACCGATACCAGGGTGCATCGGCGGACATTGGCGTGGTCGGCATGGCGGTGATGGGGCAGAATCTTGCTCTGAACATCGCCGACAAAGGATTCCGCGTCGCGATTTACAACCGCACCGAAGCCAAGACACGCGAGCTGTACGAAACACGGTGCGCAGGCAAGCCGGTCGTTCCGGCGTACACGCTCGAAGCGTTCGTCTCCTCCCTGAAACGTCCCCGGGCCGTCATGCTGCTGGTGAAAGCGGGCGAGCCGACGGACCGGGCCATCGGGAACCTCCTACCACTCCTGGAACGCGGCGATACCATCATCGACGGTGGCAACGCGTACTTTCGGGATACCGACCGGCGGTTCGGCGAACTACTGGCGCACGGGATACGGTTCATCGGTTGCGGGGTATCCGGCGGAGAATCGGGTGCACTCAACGGGCCGTCGCTGATGCCGGGCGGCGACCGGGATGCTTACGACGGGATCAAACACATACTCACCAGGATTGCTGCGCAGACGCTGGACGGCCCATGTTGCGCGTACCTGGGGCCGAAGTCGGCGGGCCACTTCGTCAAAATGGTCCACAACGGGATAGAATATGGTGTGATGCAGGTGCTGGCGGAAGCGTACGACATCATGCGTTCGATCATGGGGATGAGCGCTGCGGAATGCAGCGAAGTGTTCCGCGAATGGAACCGCGGGGAACTCAATTCCTACCTCGTTGAAATAGCAGGGGTGGTCACCGCAACGCCGGACGTCGAAACCGGGCGGCCGCTCGTCGACTTGGTCCTGGACCAGGCGGAACAGAAAGGAACCGGCATCTGGACATCGCTCACCGCGCTGGAACTGGGCATCCCGGTGCCGGCGATCACCGCTGCAGTCGATGCGCGTACTCTGTCGTCGTTCAAGGATCTGCGGACCGGTCTTGCGGGGAAGACCGGTGTACCAGCGATCGCAGGCGTGACCAACGACCGCACCGCCGGCATCGACCGCCTGCGGGACACCGTATATATGTGCATGATGCTGTGCTACGCACAGGGGTTCCACCTGTTGCACACCGCATCGTCTGTCTACGGGTACGGTCTGCCCTGTGCGGAAATCGCCCGCATCTGGAAAGGCGGTTGCATCGTCCGCGCCGCGGCGCTGGACATCATACGCCGCGCGTACACGGACGGAGTGAAATCCCACCTGTGCGCATCGGACATTTTCACCGCGGAGATCCGCAGTCGTATGCAGTCCGCGATCGCGTGCACCACACTCGCCCGCTCGTATGCTATTCCTGCACCGGCAATGAACGCATGTATGGACTACCTGTATTCGTTGTCACGTGAGCGGCTGCCGGCTGGTTTCATCCAAGCGCTGCGTGACCACTTCGGAGCGCACACGTTCCGGCGGATCGATCGTGAAGGGGTGTTCCATGTCTCCTGGGAGTGAGCGCCGGCGCGGAGAACGCGTGACGGCCGGTCATGACGCCGTCGTGCGACCCCGTATCGCGGTGGTCAACTCTTCGAGTTTCGGAACCCATTTCCCAGAGCATCTGGAACGGCTCCGGCGCATCGGAACGGTCCGGCGGTTCACCGTACCGCGTGCGGTCGCCGGAGAACGGCTCGGAAGGCTGCTGCGAGGGTACACCTACATTATCGCCAGCGTGACGCCGTGTTATCCGCGTTCATTCTTCGAAACGGCTGGTTCAGAGCTCAGGCTCATCGCGCGCCACGGAATCGGCTATGACAATGTGGATGTACAGGCGGCCGCCGAGCACGGTGTGGTCGTCACGAAGGTGCCCGGACCGTACGAGCGTGAGGCGATGGCGGAGCACACGGTGGCGCTCATGCTGACGGTGGTGCGTGCGATCGTACCGGCGGATGCCGCGGTGCGGGAAGGGCGCTGGATGGAACGTGCGCTGTTCATGGGGATAGAACTCCGCAACAGGACGGTGGGCATTCTGGGTATCGGTAACATCGGCACGCGCGTCGCGGAGATTCTGGGGCGCGGTTTCGGCGCCCGGATCGTCGCGCATGATCCGGGAGTCCCCCCATCGGAAATCCGCCGGCGCGGCGCGCGTCCGGTGGGATTCGAACAACTCATCAGCACTTCGGACATCATCTCCATCAACCGTTCGTTGAGTCCCGACGCGCACCACCTGTTCGATGCGCGGGTCTTCGCGCGGATGAAAGACGGCGTGTTCCTGGTGAACACCGCACGCGGCGAATTCATAGAGCCGGAGTCGTTTGCTCGTGCAGTTCGCTCCGGAAAAATCGCGGGAGCAGGGTTTGATGTCGTGGAAGGGGAGCCGGTCACATCCCGTACCCATCCGTTCTTCGGGCTGCCCAACGTGGTCGTCGTTCCGCACATCGGAGCATATACGATAGAGTCGCTGCAGCGCATGGGAGACAAGGTGGTCTCAGATGTGGAACGCATGCACCGCGGGCTGCGTCCGACCGAAATGGTGCGCCCGGCACCGCAGCGGATGATAGACGCTGTTCGCGGACGGCGCAACAGTTCGTGACAGACATCGGGAGATGTCCGCCGGTGGCGGCTGTACTCTTCGGATGATGAGAAACGATTACGGTGGCAGGCGCCCCGCGCTGTTGGTCGCCGATGTCGGGACGACCAACGTTAAGGCGGGAATTGCAGACAGCAACGGTGTTCTGCTGCGGTGCGTGGAACGACGCTTGGTGTTGCGACGAGGTGCGGATGGATCTGCTGAGCACGACGCCGAATCTGTCTGGCGGGCGCTGCGCAGTGCTACCAAGGATGTGCTGGGAAACGCGCGTAGATCCGTCGTGGGAGTGGTGCTGTCAGGGTACCAGCTCGGTTTGGTGCCCGTATCTGCGGCAGGCGACCCACTCGGCGGCATAGTCACATTGATGGATGCGCGGTCGGACGAAGTGTATGGATCATTTCCGCTGCGTTCCGCACCGTGGGAATTGTACCGCCTGACAGGATGTCCGGCGATGTCGCGGTATCCCGCCGCGGTCTTGTGGTGGTATCGCAAAAAAAAGACCGGATGTTTTTTCGCGGACGCGGTGGTGGCTCGGGGTCAAGGATTGGCTGCTGCTGCGCATGACCGGTGCAGCGGTCACCGATCCGGGCAGCGCTTCCGGTATGCAGTTGCTGGATATCTCCACGGGGAAATGGGCGTCCAGCGTCCTGGACGCTCTCGGTGTTCGAGAAGAATTCCTTCCCGTGGTGCGTGAACCTCACGAAGTGATCGGCGCGCTGCTGCCGCATGCCGCCGACGCGTTGGGTTTGCCTGCGGGTGTACCGGTCCTCAACGGCATGTACGATGGCGCGGCGACCGCCTGCGGTCTGGGGGGTGAATTGTCGGGCTGCGCTGTGATGAATGTGGGTACCACCGCCATGCTGCGCTCAGTTGCGATGCGTCCGGTGGTTGACCGGAGAGAGTTCCCTCGTTTCCAGACGTACCTCCTGTCATCAGGGCGGTGGTTCGCTGGTGGTGGGGTGAACAACGCCGGAGCGGTGGCCGCATGGTATGCAGCATCCGTCGCCCACGTACCCGTCTGCGTGCTGGAACGGGAGGCCGAACGCATTCCGCCGGGCTGCGAGGGGCTCCGCTGCATTCCAACCCTCGTTCCGGAGCGGTCGGCGTGCTCCGGCATGTCATCCGGAGCCCGTTTCACAGGGGTGCGTGCGTTTCACGGCAGGGCGCACTTTCACCGCGCGATCCTGGAAGGCACGGCGTACCTCCTGTCTGTCATCGCCGACGGGGTGCGTGAAGCCGGGCTGCCGATCACCGAGATTCGGGCAGGCGGCGGAGGAACCGCTTCGGCGCTCTGGATGCGCATACTCGCGACGATGCTGGATGTACCCATTGTCGTTTCCCGTGAAACCCATGTGGGACTCGCGGGATGCGCGCTCCTGGGTGCGAGAGTGCTGTTCGGCCGGTCCCGGGGAAAGCCGCAAACTGCAACGCGCCGGTACGCGCCGGAAACGGCATTGCGCAGTCGGTATCGCACCGTGCGGGCGGAATGTGCCGCTCTGATTGAAGCTGGATGATATGCCAGCGAATTCGGGCCCAGAGCGTTTCCGAAGGAGTCGCCGATGCAGGAACTGACACCGCAACAACTCCGAGAGCGTTTCGCGTACACCTGTCCGTCTGTGATCACCCAGGGTCCCATTTTCGGATTCGGGTACCGGTCGGCGCACGGATTGGGCAATCTGGTACAAGCACAGGTCGCCAAACAGTTCGGATTGAGTGTCATGCTAGCACAGCAATCCGCGCGGGAACTGGAACGCACCGGACGTACCTTCCAGCACGTGGTGGACACGGCGACCGTAAGCGCCTACAAGGCGGGTCTCACGGTGCCCTGGGGGGCCGATGGCGATCACCTTCGTACTACCGAGGAGCTGACGGCCGCGGTGAACGCGGGATGCACGCATTTCACCTATGACGTATCCTCAGAGCTGCGCAAGGGAATGGGGGATGTCATCGCCAAGGTCGCCAATTTTCACGCGCTGACCGAAGGCCTGCTCAACGGCGCGCGGTTTACCTCCGAAGTCTCGCTGGATGAAACGCCGGAAACGACACGGCTGGGGGATATCGCTGTTCTGGTCAAAGAACTGGGATGGCGGGGAATACGAATACACGAGATCGCACCGCGCTTTCCAGGTCATTTCGAAAAAGGCATAGACTATTTCTCCTCTATGGAAGCAGGGCGTCGGGTATGTGATTTACTGCCGTTCCGGAAGTACGCCCGACAGCTGCAGGCGCTCGCCGCCGAGCTCGGGTTTCGGGTCTGCGTTCATTCCGGCAGCGACAAATTCTCGCTGTACCCGATCCTGGCGGATATCTTCGGCGCGGAACTCCACATCAAAACGGCTGGCACGTACTACCTTGAAGAACTCAAGATCGTCGCCAGACATGACCCGGACCTGTTCCGGGAGATCTTCCGCTTTTCATTCGACCGTTTCCAGAAGGATCGTACCAGTTACGAACTGTCCACGGATACGACACGTATCCCCGCGCTGGGATCCCTCAACGGCGATGATCTGGCCCGGCTGATGACTTCCGGGACGGGAAACGACGACATGCGCCAGGTGCTGCACGTTACCTACGGATCGGTGCTGACCGATACCGGAAGCGCCGGAAGGCCAGGGTTCGCCGAACGCATCAAGGTTCTACTGGAGGATCATTTCGACGAGTACATGCAGGACATGCAGCAGCACCTGCAGCGGCATATCAAAGACTTCCTCGCGTCGGCCTGAATCCGCGCAGGATGCGGGGAGTATACCCGGGGGTGACGATGAAAACGAGTACGTACGGTATCGTCGGGGTCGGCGGTCGTTCCGAGTTGTTCATCAATGCGTTGACGGGGAGGTTCAAGGCCGGCCACCGGCTGCTGGCCTTGTGCGACACCAACGTCGGGCGGCTGGAGTTGTGGCGTGGTCGCATCGCGGAACGCGGTGTGCAGGTGAGGATTTACGAAGCTTCCCGGTTTGATACTATGCTGCGGAAAGAACGTCCCGACGTGATCATCGTGTGTTCCGTAGACAGCACGCACGACCGCTACATCGTCCGGGCGCTCCGCGCCGGATGCAACGTTATCACCGAAAAACCCATGGCGATCGATGCGCCGCGGTGCCGGCGTATTGTGCGGGCGGCGGCCGAATACCGCGGCACGGTGCGGGTGACCTTCAACTACCGCTACTCTCCGCCGCGCAGCCAGGTCAAAGAGTTGCTGGACTCCGGTGTGATCGGCGCGGTGCGCTCGGTGGATTTCCACTGGATGCTGGACACACGTCACGGCGCGGACTACTTCCGGCGATGGCACCGCAACAAACGCAACAGTGGCGGGTTGCTGGTGCACAAGGCCACGCACCATTTCGACCTGGTCAACTGGTGGATCGGCGCCACTCCGGTCGAGGTGTACGCGCAGGGGAAAAGAGACTTCTATACGCCGCGGACTGCGGAACACATGGGATTGCGGCATCGCGGCGAACGCTGCGCCACGTGCCCTGAACTGCGCCGGTGTCCGTTCGCGCTGCGCATTGCCGCGGTGCCCGCGATGGCGGAACTGTATCTCCGGCAGGAATCGCATGACGGCTACATCCGTGACCGCTGTGTCTTTTCTGAATCGTCGGACATCGAAGACTGGCTGGGCGTGCAGGTGCGCTATTCCAACGACGTCCGGCTCACGTATTCGCTGTGCACCTACGCGCCATGGGAAGGATACACCATATGCTTTAACGGAACCGCCGGACGACTCGAACATCAGATGGTGGAAGGCGCGCATATCATCGGGGACGGTACCACTCCCGCCCGCATGATACGCACGGGGACATTCATCACGGTGTACCCGCACTTTCGGAAACCCTACACGGTGCCGCTGCGCGAAGCCACGGGCGGCCATGGCGGCGGCGATGACCTGATGTTGGACGATATCTTCGCCGCATCGCGGCGGGCGGATCCGCTCGTGCGCATCGCCGGGATCGGCGATGGGGCGTGGTCCATTCTGACCGGTATCGCGGCAAACCGGTCCATTGCCACCGGCAGGCCGGTCAGAGCTGACCGGCTGGTCGCTGGTATACCGCGTCCGGGATATCTGAGCACGAAGCCGCAGGCAGTCTGAAACCCCACGAACAACACAAGGAGAATTCCATGGAACTTTCATTCGACCTGGTGCAGCGACACAAAACGTTGGCCGCGGAACTGCTCAAGATACGAGGCTTTCTTTGACATTGATAAACGCATCGCGACCATCGCCGACCTGGAAAGGCAGCTGTCGGATCCGGCATTCTGGAACGACCCCTCCGCGCAGGAGCGACGGGTCGCCATGGCACGTGCGCTGGAGTCCAACCGTGAAGATCTGCGGGCGTGGCAGGAAGTCAGCGCTCTCGCCGAAGAACTGAACACCATCCAGGAACTTGCCAGGGAGACCGATGACCCATCGCTGGTCGGCGAGTATTCCAGTCGCCTGGACAGGCTTGCTTCAGTGATCAGGGATTTTCGCCTGAAACTCCTGCTGTCAAAACCGCATGATGAATCCAATGCGATCGTCACCTTGCATGCCGGCGCGGGGGGAACGGAGTCATGCGACTGGACACAGATGTTGTTCCGAATGTATTCCCGCTGGGCGGCTTCCAAGGGTTTTGAGGTGGAAACGAGCGACGTTTCGCCGGGTGATGAGGCGGGAATCCGCAGCACGACCTTCATGGTGAAGGGACGGTATGCATACGGCCTGCTCAAGGGCGAAAGCGGGGTGCATCGCCTGGTGCGCATCTCTCCGTTCGATTCACAGAAGCGGAGGCACACCTCTTTTGCCAGCTGCGCGGTGTACCCGGAAGTCGAGGAGACGGAAATCGAGATCGATGAGAAGGATATCCGGATCGATCTGTTCGGCGCGTCCGGTCACGGCGGTCAGCACCTCCAGAAGACCGAATCGGCGGTTCGTATCACGCACCTTCCCACCGGAATTGTCGTCCAGAGCCAGAATGAGCGCTCACAGATCAAAAACCGCCTCAAGGCGATGACCATTCTCAAGGCGCGTCTCTACCAGCATCGCCAGGAACAGGAACAGGCAAACAAGCAGGCGGAACGACAGGAAAAGGGCGAGATCGGATGGGGTAGGCAGCGCCGAAACTATGTGTTCATGCCGTATCAGCTGGTCAAGGACACTTTGACTGATGTAGAGACTGGGAACATCGAGAAGGTCATGGACGGAGACATCGATCTGTTCATTCAAGCGTACCTCGAAAAGTTCTGCCAGTAGCTGGGATCAGGCATTTCACCGTGCCATGCCGCAGCCGCCGATGCAGCGGGGCGCTGGGTGAACCGTTTATAGGCAATTCAACGTTGTCAGCTGCCGTATGCGGGTTTGCAGTTGCCGGTAAGCCTCTCCAAACCAAAACACACCGCCGACCCGTTGCTACTGGCATGCTGCAAAATGGCATGCTATCGAACCAGATGCCCTAAAACAGGGCACGCGAGCGCGGTCAAGGCGCCACTCCCACGCCACAATCCTTCCAATCCGGGCCGCACAGCCATCCCGAAGAAGCAAAGTTCGGATATCCTCGGCGCAAAGAAAAAGCTCGCACAAATTCAGATGTTAACTGATGTTTCAAAAACAAATCTTCGTTCAGCAAACCCGGATTTTATGAAGGTGTTTTACTTCAATAATCATCATCATCATGCATACCGATGAAACTGCGGTGACGCCACATCAAACCCAATAGCGCTGGAAGCTACACAGCATAACAGATAATCCAAAACGAAACCACACGCAAGGCTCATAAAAAGAATACAACACGCGAATAAAAGAAAAATAAACTCGTATATCCGATATATCCCAGCTATATCTTAATGTGATTAGTCATGCATTGAACAAGACATAATACATCTTATGGGAACCATGAGGAATGTTCAAATATCACCAGTTTTTCGTGCTTTTCATCGATACGGCCAAAATGAATAGGCTTACTTAAATTCGAAAGTTCCGTAGTTCATGTGCCAAAAAAAATTCAAGCATTTTCTAGATTATATTGAGTGATTTCGTTTTATCGGATATTCATCCAGTGTTGATGTTGAGTTCGTAATTTTATTCCGAGAGCTGTCATTCTAAGCTGACACATCAAGAAATTGCCGCTTCACCGTATATTCATCGGCTGTCAAGTAGAATACTCCATGGAGCGTGACAGACTGAGTGGCCCTGTGACCTTGCGGGCATCCGAAGAAATGGCTGCTTTGCAGCGCTCAATGCTCATCGGTCCGGCATGGCAAACCGGGCGTAAGGCCAACGATCATTGCGGCAGCTCAGCATGATAAAAACCGTGCAGAACTGCAAAAGGCAAAGGATGCTCTGGCTACGAACTTACCCTTCTACTAATACTAAAAGGAAATAAAATGAATGCAAAAAACATAGCAGCCGACCGTTCTTAAAGGCGGTATTGGTTTCGCTGGAATCACGAGGGGTGGTGGTCCGGAACAGTTGGTGCTACTGAAGAGAGGCGAGAGCTTCCCGGTACTCTTGTTTACCAGGGTCGAGTTGCACGGCGACTTGCAGTTCTGTACGAGCCAGTTCCGTGTAGCCTTTTTTTCGGTACATATAGGCAAGCTTAAAACGTGTTTCGGGGTCTCGGGGATTGATTTCACGAGCTGCGAGCAGTTGCTCTATGGCGAGTTCAACGTTGCCGGTCACATAGTATGTCACCGCCAGGTTTTTGCGGGCACCGGTGAAGTTGGGATCGGCCGCAATGGAACGGCGGTAGCTTTCAACTGCTTCCGCGTAGCGTTTGTTGAGGTAGTGGATGTTCGCGATGTTATTGTGAGCCTCGGCATTTCCGGGATTGAGCCGGACAGCCTCCTGGAAGTGGTGCAACGCTTCCGCTGTTTTTCCCATCTCCTCGAAGTAGATAGTTGCCACCGTATTGTGGGCACGGGAGTGGTTTGGGTATTGTGCCAGCACATCGAGCCAGAGCCGCAGCGGCTCTCGAAACAGCATGTTGCGACGATACAACCCCCACCCCAGTCCGGCAAGGATTGCCACAAGCACCACAGGTGTTGCTGTGCGTACCCAACGGGAAGATGTCGTGCCGCGTCGTTCAGTGAGTCGGGTGAGAGCGGAGACCGCCATCGCGGCGGCGAATGCGATCCCGAGCCCGGCAAGATAGAGCCGGTTTTCCACGATGGCGCTGGTGGTCGGAAAAATACTGCTGGTCGGCGAGAGGGATAGGAACAGCCACACCAGGGCGAACAGGTATGCCCTGCTGACGGGATGTCTGCGTCGTTGCCACAGTAAATATGCCGAAACCGCGACGGCGAGGATAACCCCCGATCCCGCCATGACACGGAGATCTGCCGCTGATACAGGCATGGCGATCTGGTGGTCAATGCTGAGGCCCACAGGGATGGCGATCATCTGGAGGTATCGCAGGACGGCGTACGGTTGGCTCAGAGCGTATGCGGCAGGGGATACGGTGCGAACCGCTTCCAGATCCCCCACTCCGCCGAGGTACAGCAGGCGGAATGCGATGTATCCGACGAAAACGCCCCACTGTGCCAGGTGGGCCGCCATCGGGAAAACCGACCGACGGGAATCCGGGTCGCGCGCCGGGTGCAGAAGGTCGAGGATCCCCACCAATGCCGGGAACACAACGGCCGACTGTTTGGATGCGAGCGCGAGAACGTGACATATCGTTGCCGTGGCATACCCAACCGTGGAGTGGCCGCGGAGTCCGCGCACAAAGGCGCCGATACCCAGCAGCACGAACATCGTTGCCAGCAGGTCGGATCTGCTGAAGATGTAGGAAACGGCGGCCGCATTGACCGGATGCAGTGCGAAGAACAGTGCGCCGAACATAGCAGCGTGCGTCGCATGGGATGCACCTGCACTGCGCAGGAGGGAGGCAGCGATGAAGAATATCAGTACTGAATTGCACAGGTGGAGCAGGGTGTTCACCAGATGCCAGCCGAAGGTGTTGAGGCCGCCGAAATGGTAGTTGAGCATGAAGGAGAAGTACGTCAAGGGACGTGAAGGGTCGTTGCGGTCGTAGGATCGCCGGTGCGGATCGTAACGGAAGATGAGCGTGCCCGGGATGCCGCGCAGCGAGCGGATGTCCGGATTGCGCTCGATCTTGATCTGGTCATCGAGAATGAATGGGGCGCGCAGCGACGGTGCATACGTGACGAAGACCGCGCACACGATCGTGGAGATCGCGAGGGCGTACCAGCAGGTGCGGGTCGGTGCAGGTTCCGGAGGTGGCGGCTGAGCCGCCCGCGAGGTGTCGGGTGTGCGAACCGTTCGTTGCGGGCGCCGTCGGTTGCTCACTTCACCAGGTTGCGGTCACGTGGAACCCAGCTCACCGTCCAGGAACGGAAACGTTCCAGGAGGTTTCTGGCGCGCCCGCGAAGGACGCGCAGCTCCGTCTTGCGCGTTTCGTAGACGCCGTTGATCTGGTTGATGACCAGTTGCGAGTCGCCGAACACCGTGAGCGCGTCGGGAGGCGGTTGAACTGCGGAGAGGTACTCGAGGCCGGCGATGAGTCCGTGGTATTCCGCCTCGGGGACGGTGGTCTGCGGCGGCAGCGGGATGGTGGTTTCATGCAGGCGTTGTCCGGTCGGGTTGATGATCAGAAATGAGCAGGAGGTCCCCGTGGGACCGGGGACCTTGTTTCCGTCGAAGTATACGGTGTACGTACCGCGATCGTTCATCGGTGGAACCCGGTGGTTCCTTCCAGGAGCGGATCGGTGACATACCGCTGGACCGTTTTTCTGACTGTCGGTCCGATGTGTTTTTCGACCCGGGGCAGCTGCTCCCGGAGAATCCGTTCCCCGCCTTCTTCCAACGGGCGCACCACGGACGAACGCAGGGGCAGCGGCTTGGTGCCCAGGCGCGGCAGCAGCAGGTAATTGACTGCGAGTGCGAACATCACGACCACCCCGGTCCACAGGAGCAGTTTGAGCATCAGTGAGGTGACGTATACTGCCAGGCGCAGCGCAAGGAAAACCAGTATACTCAACCCGAGGAACACCAGCAGGCTCCTCAGGATGGGATTCATGATTCGCTTTCTCCGTCGTTGCGTCAGCCACGCCGTCCGTTACGGAGTCCGACAACCTTGTAGGGCAGGCCAAACAGGTTGATGAACCCCTCGGCGTCCTTTTGGCGGTACGTGAGCAGACCGGCTCCGGCATGGTCGAACGAAGCCAGCTTCATCTTGTAGAGGGCGTGCGGAGAACTGCGCGCGAGTACCGAGACGGTTCCTTTGTACAGCCGGAGACTGACGCTGCCGGTGACGTACTCCTGGGTGTGGTCGATGAACGCGTCCATCGCAACGCGCAGGGGTGTGAACCACAGGCCGTTGTAGATGAGTTCGGCGTAGTCCAGTCCGACCCGCTCCTTGTAGTGGGCTGTTGCGCGATCCAGCACGAGCGCCTCAACCTCGCGGTGCGCTGCATACATGATGGTTGCGGCGGGTGCTTCGTATACCCCGCGGGACTTGATGCCCACCAGCCGGTTCTCCACCACGTCGGTGCGTCCGATGCCGTGTTTCCCCCCGATCTGATTGAGCTGTTCCACGATACGCACCTGATCGGTCCATGTTTTTCCACCGCACGTCAGGCGTGACACGACCCCACGGGTGAAACCAAGTTCGATGTCCTGTGGCTGCTGCGGCGCTTTCATGGGTGATACCGTCATCGAGAACATGTCTTCGCGCGGGGCGTTCTCCAAATCCTCCAGAACCCCTCCCTCATAGCTGATGTGCCAGTAGTTGGGGTCGGAGGAATAGGGTTTCTGTTTGGTCACCGGGACGGGAATGCGGTGTTTCCTGGCGAAGCGCACCTCGTCCTCTCGTGAGACCAAATCCCATTCGCGCCACGGAGCGATGGTCTTGGCCTCCGGGTACAGGTACTGGAATGCCAGTTCGAAACGCACCTGATCGTTCCCTTTACCCGTCGCTCCATGGGCGAGGTAGCGTGCCTTTTCCTTGCGGGCCACCTCCACTACCTTCTGGGCGATCAGCGGGCGAGCCAGCGAAGTGCCTAGGAGATACTTGTTCTCGTAGACCGCGTTGGCTTTCACCGCCCGGGAAATGTACTGCTCCACGAACTCCCGTCGCGCGTCCAGAATGTACGTGCGCACGGCGCCCGTGTCCTTGGCGCGCCGCGCAATGAGGGCGAAATTGTCTTTCTGCCCGACATCTACGATGACCGCCACCACCGGCATGCGATAGTGCTCCCGCAGCCAGGTGATCATGACGGAGGTGTCCAGTCCGCCGGAGTACGCCAGAACGATGCAGTTGTTCATTGAGAGGCTCCATTCCGTGCCCGCGTCGCGGCCGGCGGCCGGTTTGCGGTGCACAATTTGAGCAGTTTGATGACCAAGGGCTTCATGTCCTTGCGCGCGACAACCGCGTCCAGAAACCCGTGTTCCAGCACGAAGGATGCCGACTGGAATCCCGTGGGTAGCTTCTCTTTGATGGTCTGTTCGATGACCCGTGGTCCCGCGAAACCGATGAAGGCGCCCGCTTCACCGATATTGAAATCCCCGAGCATGGCAAACGATGCGGTCACTCCGCCGGATGTCGGGTCGGCCAGCACCGATATGAAAGGCAGGCGCGCCTGGTGGTGTATCGCAGCCGCAGCCGATGTCTTCGCCATTTGCATCAGGGAAAGAATCCCTTCCTGCATGCGTGCTCCCCCGGAAGAGGACACGATGATGATCGGCAGTCGGGCTTTGGTGGCCTTTTCGAACGCCAGCGTGATGCGTTCCCCCATGACACACCCCATGGAACCGCCGATAAAATTGAAGTCGAGCGCGCAGAAAACCACTTTCATACCGCCTATTCTGCCGAACCCGCAGGTCACCGCCTCGCTGGCGCCGGATTTGGTGCGGGATTTCTCCAGTTGGGAGGTGTATCCCGGGAATCCGATGGGATCGTCAGGCAGGATGTCGCCGCCAAACTCCTGGAAGGATCCCTCGTCCAGAAACATGGCGATGCGTTCCGCTGCGCTCATGCGAAATGCATGGTTGCATGTCGGGCACAGTTTGAAGTTCTCGAGTAGTTCCTTTTTCAGGACGATCTTCTGGCACCCGGGACACTTCTCCCAGATTTCCTTCGGGACTTCAATCGCCTTCTCAATGGCTGTGGTCTTGTTTCTGGGCATGGCGCCTCTCCCTCATGAGGACTTCGATCTCTGGCAACTGCTGTTTCGCGCGTCCGACGTACTCGGGATCCCCCGTGGCGGCCAGTGCACGCCAGATATGGTACGCCTTTTCATACTCGCCCGCTTTCTTGTACGTGTTTGCCAGCACCGCGCGCAACAGGTGGGGCGCCCCACCTTTCTGCACGATGCGTTCTATTTCTGCGGCCATTTCCAGGTAACGTCCGCCTTTTTTGTAGATGATCGCGTTCTTGTACAAGAATAGCTTCCAGTAGTCGCTGTTGAGATCCACGCGCAGGTGCTGCAGGGATCGCTCGGCCTCCGCAATCAGGGCCAGCGCCTCTTCAGGTCGTTCGAGATTCCACGCGAGGGCTCCGATCCCGAGGAAGTACGCGTGGGAGAACGTCGGGTCGACGCGCACCACCCGACGGACGAAATCCGCGAGTCGGACGTATCTTCCCGGTTCAATGAACGAGTGACCGTGCATGTTATCATCTACGTGGTGGTCGTTTTGGTGACCGCGGCCCGAGAGTATTTCCCGTGCCCGGAAAAACCGCTCGCGGGAAGACAGCATGTCCCAGTCCGCCCGGGCAGGATCGTCGCCGTAGTACTGCAGCGTTTGGATCCAAGCGATACTCCCGCCGAGGCGCCGCATGCCGGCCACGATACAGGAAGCGTCCTGCACGAAGTACCGCGGCAGAGGGAGCCGTCGGAGACCGGCCGGAACCGTACCGGGCGGCGAGACCACCAGCTGTGAACGGCTCCAGAGCATCAGCGCCGCCAGCGCGATGGGGATGAGCCGGTGCGCCCCGGCTCCGATCCGCGTGTTCACAGGTCCCGTCGAGCGAATAATGCCGCGCAGACCGACAGGGTGACGCCGACGTAGGCGACCCAGTACAGCAGGGTCATCGCGGGGTTGAACTGCCGGAGTATCACCGTGTCTCCTATGAAATCCTTGAGATTGAGCGCGTTGAAGTCCGGGATGATCCAGAGGATGGTGCGGATTAGGAATGCGGGGGCGCTCGGTCCCATGCGATCCGCGAAAAACGAAATCTCCCGGTTGAAGTGTCCGGCGAGCCAAACGAGGAATGCGGTGGCCAGCGCCCCGGTTGACGAGGTCATGGCTATGACCAGCATCAGCATCAGCGCTCCGATGATCCCTATTTTGAGCACGATGGATGCAATGGCTGCGATGTAGACCGACAGATCCAGTCTGGGCGTGTATCCGGCAACGTCAACCACCAGACGTGAGGCATGAATCAGCAGCACGTGAAACGTGCCCATCAGGATCAGGTTCACCACGGTGACTGCTATGAGCCCGATATACCGACTGAACAGGTACATGCTGCGCGGCACCGGTTTGGCCAGCACAGCGTAGATGCTGCGGGTCTCCAGATCTTGCAGGAATATCATCGCCGTGTTAGTGAGCACCACCAGGAGACAGAAAAGCTCCGCCATGGCCAGGCCGGTGTCTACCAGCACGCGTTCAGGGAACTCCGTGCCGCCGAGAACGGTGAGCATCAATCCGACGAGCATCATCGCTGCGGCAAACAGCGCCAGCACCAGGTACGTCCGCGAACGCAGATTTTCAAGCACGGAAAAACGTATGAGCGCCCACATCGCTTTCATAGACGGAAAATATACAATTTTGGCCGGGTGAATGCAAGAGAAACACGCCGGGTCAGGAGACGGCGCGCAGTGCGGCGAATCCGATGCTCAGAGCGGCGGTCCCGGCAAGGTGCAGCACGACTCCGGGAACCGTCAAGCCGCCGTTACGCCGACGAATCACGAAGGTTGCAGGGACCGTCAGCAGAGCCATCCATGGCCATGGACCCGGCAGGAGCATCGCCGCCAGTGCGAGCAGACGCAGCAGGAGGTAGCGGTACTTGGCCTGGAAATTGAGCAGCGCGTTGTGCACGCCGGCGACGGCGCTCTCGAGGTACAGGATGAACACGGACAGAACGTGCGTACCTGTCACGAGCAGGATCAAGTACAGAATCAAGGGTTCCGGCGGCATGTCCACCGGGGAAAAGATGAACAGGAGCGCGATGTGGTAGAATTGGTCCGCGAGGAACAGCAGGAACGAGTCGTTGCGGCGGGAATGCCGCACATTGTATGCACGATGTTCGTCCTGTACGACATGGGTCGCGAACAGGATGAGGACGCACACCCATCCGGGAAACCGGAACCAGGGTTCCCCCAAACGTTCCCGGTTCAGCGCCAGTGCAAGAACGAGAAACACCGAGGCATGCGCCAGGACGCCGAAGAAGCTGCGGCGCTTCCATCGGGCGATCCCGTTGGTCTGTAAGGTGAAATCCGCCAGCAGGTGGGCCAGCAGCAGGCGCGCGAATATGTCCATGGTCTGTCGTATACCAACTTTCTACCCGCCGGTGCGGGTGGGTGTGACCGGAATCACGCAGGCTGTATCGTGGAAGTGTGTTCCCGGGGATCCACCTTGAATATGCCAAGCTCCGCGGCGCGACCGCGTACCTTCACCGTGCCCAGGGAGACGCACGGAATGATCCCGCCGACCACGCGCTCGACGTACTCCGACACGATGATGGGAGCCTTGTATTCCTTGGTCATGCTCTCCAGACGCGACGCCGTATTGACGGTGTCCCCAATTGCGGTGTACGGCATGATCTTGGTGGATCCCAGGAATCCGACAACCGCCGGTCCCGTGTTTATGCCGATGCCGATGGCGAGGTTCGGCTTGCCCTCCGCGGTGAACCGTTTGTTGAGCTCATCGAGCCGCAGTACCATGTCCATGGCGCAGCGAACCGCGCGCTCCACGTGGTTCTCCTGGGCAACGGGCGAGTTCCAGAAGGCCATCACTGCATCGCCGATGAACTTGTCAAATGTCCCGTCGTATTTGAAGACCACGTCCGTCATTTCTTCGAAGTACTCGTTGAGCAGCGCCACCAGCTCGGTCGGTTCCAGTTTCTCGGACATGGTGGTGAAGCCGCGGATATCGGAGAACAGAACGGTAATGTCGCGTTTTTCCCCGCCCAGTTTCACCCCCTCGGCATTGCGCAGCATTTCCGTCATGATCTGGGGGCTGACGATCTTGGAGAAGGTGCCCTTCATGCGAGCCTTCTCCTGTCGTTCCAGGAGGAACTTGTCTATGATGTTGTAAAACCCGATTGCCAGTAGCAGGAGGCTGACCGGGACCACCTCCAGCGCGGTATTGCCGTATGTGAACAGCAGCAGTGTCGTGCAGTAGTATCCCGCGACGCCGCAGGCCATGGTGACGGCGGTGAGTACCGGTTGCACCCGGCGGAAGAGAACAGCGGCGACGGCGCAGACCAGGAGCATCAGCACGAGGTATGCCACCGTCGGTGGGATCCGGATCCAGGCGCGCTGCATCAGGTTTTCAATGATGTTTGCGTGTACCAGTACGCCGGGGTAGCTCTCGGAGAACGGGTTGGGATAGTGGTCGTACGCGCCGATGACAAACGATCCCATGAGGACGATCTTGTTTTTGAAGCTGTTGCGGTGCATCACGGCGAATGTGGAGTCATGGACCTGCCAGAACGGAATCTGCGGGTAGATGTCAGCGGGTCCGTAGTAGTTGATGAAGACGTTCCGGGGGAACGACGATACCGGAACTCCGCTGTAGCGCTCGTAGACCTGCGCACTCAAAAAGACGAGTTCCCGGCCGTTTAACTCCTGGCGCAGCGCGACCCAGCGTGGGGTGCCGTCGCTGTCCGGATGTATGTTGACATACCCGAGTGCGGCGTTTCGTTTGAAGAGAGGGATCGGTTCCAAGAGCACAACCGTGGAAATGATGACATTCCTGCCAAGGTCGGAGTGGTACACCATCGATTCCCTCGTCTCGTAGGTGGACGCAAGCACCGTCGGTCCTTTGGCGATCGCTTCGGCCAGTGCGGCGTCCGCCCCCGGTTTGTCCTGTGGTTCGGTGTACAGAATATCCAGGCCGACGACGGTGGCGCCCAGCTCATACAGGCGGCGGACGCCTTCGGCGACCACCTTCCGGTCCCACGGCCAGCGCCCGAGCCGGGCGACCGACTCCTCGTCTATTTTCAAGATCACCACGTTGCCGCTCGGGCGTGGCGGCGCGAACAGGTTGCGGTGCAAAAACCGCATGTCGTAGATGCGGTGTTCGAAGATGTCGAATGCGCGCAGCAGGTGGAGTGCGGCGACCACGATGAATATCCCGGCGATGATGAGCGGATAGCGGTACCCGCGGCGTTGTGCGCGTGGCGACATGGCAGCCTCCCGTGGCGTCGTCGGTATCAGTCGCGGATCGTTGCGCCCGTGTGGCGCAACAGGTATGCCAGGCTGCAGATCTCAGCGAGGCGTTTCGCCGGAATGGACCGGCGGACGTGCGGATCGCGCCGTATCAGCGCCAGAAAATCCTTCCGGCGGAGGATCGCCTCGTGTGCCGCACGTTGGACGGTCCGGTATGCATCATCCCGCGGCATGCCCCGGCGGATCAGTTCCGACAGGATGGACTGCGAAAAGAAAACATTGTGCGAGCAGGCCATGTTGCGCCTCATCGTTTCGGGGTACACCACCAGATTGGTGATGATGCCGGTGAAACGGTGCAGCATGTAATCCAAGCCGATGCACATGTCCGGCAGGGTGATGCGTTCTACAGACGAGTGGGAGATGTCCCGTTCATGCCACAGGGCGACGTTTTCAAAAGATGTCAGCGCGTATGCACGCAAGAGTCGCGCCATACCGCAGAGGTTCTCCGAACCGATCGGATTGCGTTTGTGCGGCATCGCGGACGACCCTTTCTGGCCGCGGGAAAAAGGTTCTTCGGCTTCCATGAGCTCGGTGCGCTGGAGGTGCCGGATTTCTGTCGCGAACCGTTCCAGAGAGGCGGCGATGCAGGCGAGCGCTGAGGCGAAGTAGGCGATGCGGTAGCGCGGGGTCACCTGGGTGGCGATCGGTTCGGCGGCGAGACCGAGTGCGCGCATGACCCGCGCCTCGACGCGAGGGTGCAACTGGGAATAGGTACCCACGACGCCCGAGAGTTTCCCCACCGCGGCGCAGCGTATGGCTGCGGCGAGCATGCGGCGGTGTTCGGTGATTTCGTGTGCCCAGCCGCGCAGCTTGAAGCCGAACGTGATCGGTTCGGCGTGCATACCGTGGGTGCGGCCCATCATAACGGTGTCGCGGTGCGTACGGGCTTGCGTGTTCAGTGCCCGGTGGAGCGCCGCGAGATCCCGTTGCAGCAGCGCGCCGGAGAGTTTGAGCTGCAGTCCGGTGGCGGTGTCAAGCACATCCGATGAGGTCAGCCCGAAATGAATCCATTTTGCCGCGGGATGGTTGACGGATTCTGACAGTTGGTCAACGAAGGCGGCGATGTCGTGTTTGGTGACGGCTTCGATCTCGCGGATGCGCTCCACATTCAGACGGGCAGATCGTTTGATGATTGCGGCGTCAGCCGCGGGAACGATTCCTTCCGCGGCAAGCGCATCGAGGGCTGCCAGTTCCACCTGCAGCATGAGCCGGAACCGGTGTTCTTCGGACCAGATGGCGGACATCTCAGGACGTGCGTAGCGGGGTATCATGAACGACTCCTTCCAACGGATGGGCGCAGGGCGCGCCGGGAGAGTGTTCGGGCGATGAACAGGCGGAGCCCGGGATGTGCGTTCCGGAGCCGCGCCGCACAGCGGCGGGCGTGTGTGTCGTCCGAACAGATGCCGAAAACCGCCGACCCGGATCCGGTCATGGACGCCGGACGGGCGCCTGCGGTCGCCAGCGCCCGCGGCATACCGGCGAGCACCGGCAGCAGCGAACGTGCCGCGTCCCACAAGGCGTTTCCCAGCGGCGGCCGTCCGTCTGCCGGCATGCGATGACACCACGCCAGCAACCGGTCGGTGTGACACGCCCGGGCGGCGGCATGTCCTGGGTGCAGCCGATCGAAGGCCGCGTAGACCTGCGGTGTGGAGAGCGCCGTCGAAGGCATGGCAATCAATACGGTGAATGGGCGTGCGTCCCACGGAACGGGTATCGGTTGGACCCGCTCGCCGATTCCCCCGACCACGCAGCAGCCGCCGGTGTGAAAGAACGGCACATCCGCTCCCACCGCGGCGCCGATGTCCAGCAACTCTCGGGCGGGCATAGGCAAGCGCCAGAGTTCGCGCAGCAACCGTGCCGTGGTGTACGCATCGGAGGATGCCCCTCCCAGGCCGCTCCCGTGAGGTATGCGTTTGTACAGTCGTATCAGAACACCGCTGGAAACGGCATAGCGGCGTCGTATCAACGCAGCGATGCGCAGGCAGGTGTTGTGCGGAGTGTTCAGCGCGGGATCACTGCACCAGAGACGGACTTGCGGTTCGGCCAAGGGCTGGACGGCGATGGTGTCCGCGAGAGAAATCGTCTGAAAAACGCCGCGGATCTCGTGGTAGCCGTCAGTTCGGATGCCCAGTATGTCCAAGGTTAGGTTGAGTTTCGCTGGAGCGGATGCGTACAGGGGTGCGGCGGTACTCACGGGTGCGCTCCTGCGTTCCGGAGTTTGCGTTTGATCGTTGGGTTGCGCGGATCAAGCGCCAGTGCACGCCGGTAGGCGCTGCGCGCTTCTTCGGTGCGTCGCAATTCCGTCAGCGTGTCCCCCAGGTGCTCCAGGATGACCGCGTCTTCCATTTTCTCCGATGCTCGCCGCAGGTAATCCTCCGCTTCACGAAAACGCCCGCGGCGGTAGTGCACCCATCCCATCGAGTCGAGGTATGCGGGATTCTCCGGTTGCAGCTCCAGGGCGCGCGCTACCATCCGTTCAGCGCGGTCGAGATGGGTGTTCCGATCCGCGTAGGAATACCCGAGGTAGTTGAGTGCCTCGTGGTCGTCTGGATCGCGCTCCAGCAGCCGGAGCAGTCGTTGTTCGGTCGCGTCGAATTCCCCCAGGCGGTCATGGCAGTGCGCCAACAGGAAATCCACGCGTTCCGGCGCTTCCCCGTTCCGTTCCATCTGCAGAAGCATGTCGCGTGCCTCGCGGAACCGGTTGGTATCCATGTAGAGGAATACCAGCATCCTCCGGGCGTCGCGACTGTCGAATGCACGTACGGCCCGGCGCAGAACCTGTTCGGCGCGGGAGTACTCTTTGAGTGTGGTGTGATAGGATGCCAGTTTCAGGTACGGGAACGGGGTCGGCTGCCTGCCGTCCCTGATGTGGCGCTGCATGTAGCGTATGGCGGTGCGGTACTGCTTTGTCTGTTCGTAGTATACCGCGATGAGGTAAGCGAGTTCCGGGGTGAATCGTTGGGGAGGGAGCCGCTCCAGCCGTTGAACGTAGGGGAGCGCCTCATCAGCGGCGCCCCTGGTCAGCAGCAGCACGATGAGGCGTACCGCCGCATCGGTGTTGTCGGGGTTGAGGGCGAGGGAGTCCCGGTACAGCTGCTCGGCTTCGGCCTGTCGTGTGGTTCCGGCCAGCAGGTCCGCCAGCGCCATGCGGGCGTCCTGGTACGAGGGGTTGCGATTCAGCACCTCGCGGAAGGTCTCCGCCGCGCCGTCGGGGTTGCCGGCCTGGTATCGCGCGATTCCTGCTTGAAAAAGGGCGTCAAGATCCTCAGGGTTCCTTTGCAGGTAACGTTCATAGAACGCAGAGGCACGCTCCGGCTCCGACGAGATGTACAGCCGTCCCAACGCAAGGACTGCTTCGCTGTTGCTCGGATCAAGCTCCACGGCTTTTTCGAGGTATCGTCGGGCGGTGTCCTGCCGGCCGCCGATGAGGAGGAGTTGTGCGCAGCGCACGAGGAGCTGCGTCGCCTGTATGTGTTCCAGTGCGGGTTCGGCGTGACGTGCGACCAGCGTGGAATCCCCCGCGAGGACGCCGATGGTGAGCAGCAAGCTATATGCCTCGCCTGCATCCGGGTCCTCCTGTATCGTGTACGACAGGTATGATACCGCCGCGGGATAGTCCTGCTGCTGCAGGGCGACCAGTGCGGCGACGTACGAGTAGTACGAGCTCTTGAACGCGGCATGACACTGCGGTGCACACCACAGTGATGCGCACCCCAGCAACAAAGCGCTACGCCACATGGTTGGTCAGCGTCCCGACGGAGTCTATGTCGACGACGATGGTGTCGCCCCGTTGCATCGGGCCGACCCCGGGCGGAGTACCCAGCGAAATCACATCGCCGGGATTGAGCGTCATGATGCCCGACACGAAGCTCACCGCCTCGGCAACGCCGAAAATCATGTTGGAGGTACGCGATTCCTGTACAATGGAACCATTGAGTCTGGCTCTGATGCCCAGATCCCCCGGATCGATGCCGGAGACGATCCACGGACCGATCGGTGCGAATGTATCGAACGATTTCGAGCGTGTCCACTGGCCGTCGCGGTGTTGGAGATCGCGCGCGGTGACATCGTTGAAACAGGTGTACCCCAATACCACCGCCGGCGCGGCTTCCGTCGGTACTGACCGGCAGCGGCGACCGATGACCACCGCCAGTTCTGCCTCGTAGTCCAGGCGTCCGACACCGGGAGGATAGACGATGGTGCCACGGTCGCCGATGAGACTGCTGGACGGTTTCAGGAAGATGACCGGTTCTTTCGGTATGGGCAGGTTCAGTTCGCGGGCGTGGTCGCGGTAGTTCAGGCCGATGCAGATGATCTTGCCGGGAAGACACGGCGGGAGAAGTTCCACCGATGAGCGGATAAGATCAACGGTTTCTCCGGTCGGTTCGACGCCTTCCAAGTACGTCCGGCTCAGTACGTGTATCCGGTCAGTTTCAAAGTCGATGCGCCCCCAGGCCGGTGCGCCGTGGTGCATGAACCGGGCATAACCGATGCGAGGGTTGCGCAGGCTGTTCATTGGATTCCCAATACATCCTGCATGGTATAAAGTCCCGGGGGGCGCCCGATCACCCAGGTGGCGGCCTCCAGTGCACCGCGTGCAAAAGTGTCTCGCGAAGCAGCGCTGTGTCGCAGTTCGATGCGTTCTCCCGCCGCGCAGAGCATTACGGTGTGTTCCCCGACGATATCCCCGGCCCGTATGACGGAGACCCCCACTTCTTCGCGCGCCCGTTCGCCGGTCATGCCCTGCCTGCCGAATACGAATCGCGAACCCGGGCGATGCGCGGCCACGATATCCATCAGCCGGGCGGCGGTGCCTGACGGGGCGTCTTTTTTCCGGGCGTGGTGGGCTTCGACGATCTCCACGTCGTACCCGGACGCCGCGGGAGCGGCCATGAGTCTGTCCAGCAGCATGAACAGCAGATTGACGCCGATGCTCATGTTTGGCGAAAACACCACGGGTATGCTACGGGCGGCCTGCTCCACCGCATGACGCTGCTCCGCCGAGAGTCCCGTGGATGCGATCACCGCGGGAATTCCGGCGCGGACGCAGGCGCCGGACGTCGCCGGAGCCGCTGCCGCGGAGGAAAAGTCGATCGCCGCCCCGCACCCGCGTACGGCGCGATCTAGGTCGTCGGTCAAGGTCGGTTGTCCGGGGAACGGCGCGGTACCGAGTTCCGGATGTCCGGGTCGTTCGACCAGCGCGCCGATTCGCCAGCGGTCAGGCACAGCAAGTATGACATCCACGACGTGGCGGCCCATGCGGCCGCGTGCACCGATGACAGCGATGGTGAGTGGCATTGGTCAGCGTTCTTCCTCCTCTGGCTCGAGCTCAAGCGGGACGATGAGTACCACCGCCCGTTTGTTGACAACCACCCGCTGCACCTTGGTGCGCAGCACCTCGCGGGTCGAGAGATCCTGGATGCTGGCGTTGGCGAGCTCGATGAACTCCGTCTCGCCGACGCGATCCATGCGTTCGCCGGCCTGGTCCAGGATATCCGAAATGCGTCTCGGGAAAAGCGAGCCGTCTTCCAGACGGTGAGCACGCACCTTGACGTTCCCGGAGATCAGCAGCTCGGCGGTGTACACCGATATGGGTATGTTGAGAATGCGCTCGGCCATGGGATTCCTACGGTACGCGTCGGATGTTCACCGACCGGATGACCACCGGTCTCAGCGGCATATCGTTGTCCGGTGAACGGGGGACGGAAACGATTCTCTCCACGACATCCTGCCCGGAGACAACCTGTCCGAAGATGGTATGCCGCATGTTGAGCCACGGTGTCGGGGCGACCGTGATGAAAAACTGGGAACCGTTGGTCCCTGGACCGGCGTTAGCCATGGCAAGCCGGCCGGGTCGATCGAAGGCAAGTTCGGGCGTCACTTCGTCCGCGAACCGGTACCCGGGTCCGCCGGTTCCGTTGCCCAGCGGGCACCCGCCCTGAATCATGAATCCCGGGATGACACGGTGGAACGTGAGACCGTTGTAGAATGGCCGTTGTACCCGGGCGCCGGTTTTCGGGTCGGTGAAGGGTTTTTTCCCCTCCGCCAAACCAACGAAGTTGGCCACCGTCTCCGAGGCCCTGTCCGCGAACAGCTCCACGACGATTTCACCATAGTCGGTTGCGATAGTCGCGAAGAGACCAGGTGCAACGGTTGCCGGCGACGGCGGGGTTGCTGGCGCAGCCGGTTTTTCGTCCGGTCGGCACGCTGCCAGCAGGGTGATGATCACGGCGGCTAGGACGAAGTGCGTGCAGTCGCGACGGATCGGGGTAACGGCTGTCATGGTTTCAGCCTCCGATGTTGGTCAGGCGGTAGCGCTGCAGCAGCGCGCGAAGTTTTTGGGCGGTGGCCTGCTGGACGCGCACCAAGGGCAGCCGGACATCGGGTTCGATCATGCCCATCATGGCCATCGCTTCCTTAACCGGCGCGGGGCTGGTTTCCATGAACAGTGCCTTGTTGAGATCGTACAGCTCGAAATGCAGGCGGCGGGCTTCCTCCATCGATCCGTTGAGCATCAGGTCGCAGAGCGTCCGCATGCGTTCCGGGATGATGTTGGCTGAAACCGAGATGACCCCGGTACCGCCCAACGCCATGATCGGGAATGTCATGGAGTCGTCGCCGCTGAGGACCGCGACCCGTTCGTCAAGTCCCGCCTCCTGCAGCAGGCGGATCGTGCGGGACACCTGCTCGATGGATCCCGAGGCTTCCTTGATCCCAGCGATGTTGGACGCGGCGGCGGCAATTCGGACGGCTGTTTCAGGCTCGATATTGACGGCGGATCTGCCGGGGATGTTGTAAAGGATGATAGGCAGGGAGATGCGTCGCGCGACCGTGGTAAAGTGCTGGAACAACCCTTCCTGGGTCGGCCGGTTGTAGTAGGGGGCCACCAGCAGCACCGCGTCGCAGCCGACGGTCATGGCGTGCTCGCTGAGTTCCAGTGTCTCGGTGGTGGAGTTGGAGCCTGTTCCACCGATAACCGGTACGCGTTTGCGTGCCTGTTCAACCACGACCTGGATGACCCGGTCGTGTTCTTCGTAGGAGAGCGTCGGTGATTCCCCCGTCGTGCCGCACGGCAGCAGTGCGTTGGTTCCCCGGGCGATGTGGAACTCCACGAGCTCCCGCAGGCGTTCCTCATCAACAGCGCCGTTGCGGAACGGTGTGACCAGTGCAACTATGGAACCGCGGAACATGCGAAATCCTCCTCCAGATTGAATCCTCACGACCCGGAGGGTTCGATGAGGTCTGTCAGTCGCGCGCCCAGCTGCGGGTCGATTCCCTGCAGCGCCTGTGCATGCTCGCGCGCTTTACCCCGGTTGCCGGTGCGCAGGTACGCCACCCCCAGATTGAAGTTGGTCGGGCCGTGCGATGGGTTGGCCTGGTGCACCATGGTCAGATGCGTGATCGCGTCGTTCCAGCGGGACAGCCCGATATAGGCCTGGCCCAGGGCGAAACGGGCGTTGAGGTTGCGCGGGTTGAGTTCCAGGTGCCGATCAAACATTGCAACCGCCCGCGGGAGGTCTCCCCGGTACGCGTACGCGTACCCGAGGCTCAGGAACGTCTCCGCGCGCGTTGGTTTTTCACGGGCGACCCATTCCAGCATCCCCACCGCCTCGGGTATCCTGCCTAGGTTGCAGTAGGCGACCCCCAAGTGGTAGCGCGCGTCGGCGGAACCGGGCGCGATACGCACGGCTTGTTCGAAGGCGTCGGCCGCCTCCTGGGTCCTGCCCATGCGATTCAGGGTGTATCCGAGGTGGAACCACGCTTCCCCGTGGTCGGGGTTCTGTTCCACCGCACGCCAGAGGAACGGGAGCACGTCTTTGGGGGCAAAGCCGGTCTTCAGCAGCGACAAACCCGCGAGGTACTGCCCGTGAGAGGTTCGCACGACATACAGCGCGGCGAGCGCATCGAACGCCAAAAAAACCGCCACGATGATGAGCACAGGCATCGGTCGCATAAGCCCGTTACGATCCTTTCAGGTGCACGAGCAGGTCTTCGGCAAGGTCGGGGTGTATGGCGCGCAGGATTTTGTAGTTCTCCCGCGCCTTGGCGTGGTTGCCCGCCCCGGTGTGGGCGAGCCCCAGCTGGTAGTACAGTTCCGGAGCCCCCGGGTTCAATTCCACGGCCTTGGTGAAGGCTTGCACGGCCACATTCCAACGTTTCAGGCGCAGGCTTGCATCTCCCAGCTTGACGAAGGCTTCGGTGTTGCGCGGATTGAGTCGGACAGCGGTCACCAGCGATTCCAGCGCCTGTTGCGCCTGGCCGAGATTGAGGTACGAAACGCCAAGGCCGAACCAGGCGTCGGCGTAATCGGACTTGAGGGCGACGGCTTTCTGGAACACCGACAGCGACTCATGCCATCGTTCCAGGCGGTTGTAGGCGGCACCGAGATTGCCGTACGCCACCGCAAAACCCGGATCCAGTGCGATGGTCTTACGGTAGCAGCGTATGGCGTTGTCGAAATCCTCGATACGCATGTAGATGACGCCGAGGTTGTTGTATACGTTTGCGTTGTCTGGTTCAATGGCCAGCAGCGCCCGGAAAGCCTGGATCGCCTCGTCATACTTCCCGTTGACGGCCAGAGAGACGCCCAGCTTTGCATATCCGGTGGTATAGGACGGGTTGCGGGCCAGTGATGTGCGGTACGAGCGATATGCGCTCTCGCGCAGACCCATGGCCTCGTAGGCTTCCCCGATGTGGATCCATACTTCGTGGTCGCTCTTGCGTGATTCCGCGTACCGCGTCAGGAAATGGACTGCCGCAGGATAGTTTCGGATATTCATGAACGTCATGCCGGTCTTCAGCTGACCGCTCGGGGTGAAGTACATCAGACCGGCCAGGATGAGCGCATCGATGACGCCCATGACGACGAAGAAGCCGATGAACCGTTTATCCATGGGTGGTCCTGCAAGCGCAATCCGACGGCATCATGGCATCGCGATCTCCCCGTCGAACGTGTGCTGCACCCTGCCCTCCAGGTGAAGCTGCGAAACCGGGGAGAGCATATCGTCCGGGTCGTTGAGCACGAACGAAATGTGCAGCGACTCCCCTCCCCGGGTGATGCACTCCACCGGTGGACGGACCATTTCGCGGACGGCGGCGATGACCGCGGATGCCGTGCATCCCGTGCCGCAGGCGAGGGTCTCATCTTCGACGCCGCGTTCGTAGGTGCGCACCAGCAGCGACGAACGGTTGCGGACCGAAACGAAGTTGACGTTGGCCCCGTCCGGCGCGAAAGCCTTGTGGTGGCGCAGTTCCCGTCCCAGACCGACCACGTCGACTTTTTCCAGATCGTCGACGAAGACGACGGCGTGCGGGACTCCCGTGATGATACAGTGTACCTGGTATACGGTACCGCCGACGGTCAGGAGCATGTCGGTGCGCAGGTCGCGCGGTTCGGGCAGTTTCAATTTGACGCGCCCGCCCCGTTTGATCTCGCAGGTGACGATACCGGTGTCCGTTTCGAACCGGGCGATATCTTCGCAGAGTTCCAACTCCCAGGCGCGCATGGCGATGCAACGCGCTCCGTTGCCGCACATCGCCGCACGGGAGCCGTCAGCGTTGTAGTACACCATACGGAAATCACACGACGACTTGGTGGAAGGTTCTATGATCAGCAGCCCGTCCGCGCCGATCGAAAGGCGGCGTTGGCAGAGAATGCGTGCATACTGAACGTAGAGCCGCGCCGGTATGCGACGCTCGATGTTGTTGATGATGACGAAATCGTTGCCGGCGCCGGAAAATTTCGCGAACGTGAGTCGTTTCATCGTCGTTCATTGCGCACCAAATCGGCGAGGGTGTCCCGGTCGCGGATTACCGTTGCGGTACGCCCGCAGACCAGGATTTCCGCTGCCCGGCAGCGGGAGTTATAGTTAGAACTCATGGCGAACCCGTAGGCACCGGTGCACTCAACCGCGAGCGTATCCCCCGGTTCCGGTTCCGGCATCGTACGGTTCTTTCCCAGAAAATCGGAGGTTTCGCAGACAGGTCCTACCACTGAAAAGGTCGCCGCCGGTGCACCGTTGGGGCGGACGGGAACAATGTTGTGGTATGCGTCATAGAACGCCGGGCGTATCAGGTCGGTCATGCTGGCATCCACGATAATGAACCGTGCCCGGCCGACCCGTTTGCGATACAGCACCCGTGTCAGGAGGACGCCGGCGTCCCCCACGATCCGGCGTCCCGGCTCGGCGATGATCGTCAGCTCTTCCGGGATCAGCGGCAGTAGGGTATCCAAGAGCTCGCGCGGGGTCGGTGGTGTTTCGGTGTGGTAGCGGATGCCCAGGCCGCCGCCGATATTCAGGTGGGTGATCCGGGTGCCGCTGCCGCGCAGCCCCCGGTGGATCCGGATCAGGGTGCGCACCGCGGCGGCGAACGGTTGGACTGACGTGATCTGAGAGCCGATGTGAGTGTGCAGACCGCACACTTCGAGGCTGTTCATCCCCCGCAGGTGTTCCACGAATGCCGGCACATCGGGGGCGGGCACGCCGAACTTGGTCCCCTCCTCACCGGTGGATATGTGGGCGTGGGTTCCCGTCACGACGTGCGGATTGACACGCACCGCAACGCGTGAGCGCGTGCGCATCTGGCGCGAGACGGCGTTGATGAGCGCAGCTTCTTCAGCGGATTCCACGTTGAACATCAGGATGCCGGTGCGGATGGCCGCGCGGATCTCGTCTTCACGTTTGCCGACCCCCGCGTAGACGATGCGGTCGGGTCGGACGCCGGCGCGCGTTGCCCGGAACAGCTCGCCGATGCTCGTGATGTCCGCGCCTGCGCCCAGTCCCGCCAGTTCACGGATGATCTGATAGCTGGAATTCGCCTTGACCGCGTAGCAGACCAGGTGCGGTCGCGCGCCGAAGGCGCGGTCGTACGCCTCGAAGTTCTCGTGCAGGCGGGCGCGGGAATAGACGTACAGGGGTGTGCCGTGCGTCCGCGCAAGGTGGTCCAGACAGTGTCCATCCAGCAGCAGCGAGCCGGCACGGTACCGGAGTATCGGAGAAACAGCTTGGGGGATCATCGTGATTCTATCCTTTTCGGGAAGCGAGCTTTGACAGGGCGGCGATCTGCCGTTCAACGTCTGATATTGACGATCCGCCGAACGATCGGGCGCCGGCGGCGGCATGCTCCGGATCCAAATCGCGCCGCAAACCGCGCAGCACGGTGTCGGAAACACGAACAGGCAGCAGCAGGCGGCGGAACTCGGCAGGGGGTATGTCGGCGATGCGCACCCCCGTGGCGTTTGCGTGCTGTGTGATCCGACGGACTGCAGCATGGGCGGTGGTGAACGGGAGTCGGGCGATGCGTACGAGGCGGTTCGCCAGTTCCGTCGCCATGATTTCGTCACGCTGCAAGGACCGGCGCATGGCGTCCGGTCGGACCTTCATGCCGCGGACGACCAGCGTCGCCACGCGCACGCAGTCTCTCACGGTGTCCATGACCTCGAAAACGAACCGCTTGTCTTCCTGCATGTCGCGGTTGTAGGCCAGTGGCAGGCCTTTCAGCATGGTGAGCAGCGCCACCAGCCCGCCGTACACCTGTCCGGCGCGACCCCGGACGAGTTCCAGGTAGTCGGGATTGTTCTTCTGCGGCATGATGGAAGAGCCCGAAGTCAGATCCTCCGGCAGTGAGATGTAGCCGAAGTTCGGATTCGCCCAGATGATGAGTTCTTCCGCAAGACGCGAGAGGTGTGCCATGATGAGTGACGCGGCGGCGGCGTACTCAACGTAGTAGTCGCGGTCCGAAACGGTATCCACGGAATTGTCGGTCGGCGCGTGGAACGAGAGCAGGCGCGCGACCCCGGCACGGTCCACCGGGAACGATGTCCCCGCGAACGCTGCGGCACCCAGTGCGGAACGATCCGCCCGCCGCGCGCAATCGTCCAGCCGTTCGATATCACGCGCGAACATCCAGCCGAACGCAAGCAGGTAGTGTGCGAAGAGCACCGGTTGCGCCGGCTGCAGGTGTGTCATGCCGCACATTGCCGCTCCGGGGTGTGCTTTCGCTTGGGCGAGGATTGCTGCTATCAGGTCCTGCAGCAGCAGCCGCTGTGCCCGGATTTCATCCCGCAAGTGCAGGCGTTCGTCGGCGGCAACCAGGTCGTTTCGGCTCCTGCCGGTGCGTATGATACCCGCAAGTGCGCGGTGCTTCCCGAGCTGCCGCTCCAACGCCTGCTCCAGTGCGAAGTGAATATCCTCTGCCGGCGCAATGCGTTCCGGATGTTTCGCCAGTCGCTGCAGCGCCGCCACCACGCGTGCGGCGTCGCGGGCGCTGACCAGTCGCCGACGGACGAGCATCCGCGTATGCGCGATGCAGGTGCGTATATCTGCATCCGCCAGCCGGCGATCAAAGGTGAACGACGACAGGAAACGGTCCAGCAAAGCTCGGTTGTTGTCGGACATGGTGTCGGTTACCGTGGTGTTCCTTGACTGCTGCACAGATGTACAAATGGACGTATGAACGTGCGCAATCGCTGCAGACGCGCTGTTCCCACTTCCGTGCGCATGATATCAGCCAGTGCCGAGCCGATGATGAACCCGTCCAGGTGGTGCAGGGCGCCGCGGACGTGTTCCAGCCGCGATATGCCGAACCCCGCACAAACCGGTTGCCGTGTTTCGCGCCGGACGGTGCGGGCGAAACGGACAAACTCCGGCGGAAGCGCCGTACGCGCGCCGGTAGTGCCGGTCACCGTCACCAGGTAGACAAAGCCGCTGGACGCCCGATAGACCGCCAGGCGTCTGCGTCGTTCCGTGACCGGCGACACGAGAAATATCGTATCAATTCCGTACGATGAAGTCAACGCGCGCAATGCCGCCGACTCCTCGGGAATGACATCGGAGACAATGATCCCCCCCACGCCGGCGTGCGCGGCCTCGCACAGGAAATGTTCCGTGCCGTAGGCGACCACCGGGTTCAGGTAGGTCATGACGATAATCGTGACGCCGGTGTCACGCAGCGAGTCCGCCAGTTCCAGCGCGCGCGCGGGGGTCATACCCCGACGCAGCGCCTCGTACGAGGTGTGCTGGATGGTCGGCCCGTCCGCGACCGGATCAGAAAACGGTATGCCGATCTCCACCAGGCGCACCCCCTCGTCAACGAGTGCGCGGACTGCGTCGGTGGTTGCACGTACCGATGGGAATCCCGCGGTGACGAACGGGATAACCTGCTTGCCGTGTCTTGAGAAAACGCTCCGCACTCGTCCGGGCGATGGTTCCGAAGGACCGTGCGCGACGGGTACGGATTGGCCGGTGCAGTGGCGGAGGACAGTGGCGGAGCCCTCGGGAACGGCGATGGTGGTTTTCGGAGTCATAAGGATATTCGCATTGTACCAAATTCGGCGGTATGTTTCAACGTGGTGAGTACGTCCGCCCGGGAGGATCGTCATGAGAACGGAGCCTGCCGGTGTGCCATGGATTGCCGGGACACCGGGAAAAAGAAGAAGGGGAGGACGCGTGCGCGCCCTCCCCTTCCGGCACTCGTCGGCGCGATGCAGCGGCCGGAATCAATACTCCGGCGGCATCGGCGGCGCTGCGGGTTCCTTCTTCTCCGGCTTCTCGGTGATGATCGCATCCGAAGTCAGGAGGTATCCTGCAATGCTCGCAGAGTTCTCCAATGCGCTGCGGACGACCTTCGCCGGATCGACGATACCGCTCTTCACCAGGTCCACGTACTCGTTCTTCTCGGCGTTGAAGCCCATGTTCTGGTTTTTGTCCGCCAGAATTTTCTCCACCACGATGGAACCCTCGGCTCCCGCGTTGGTGGCGATCATGCGCGCCGGTTCCTCCACCGCGCGCCACACGATGTTCATGCCGGTTTCCTCGTCCTTGTCGGTTGCCTTGGTCTTGAGTTTCGCCGCCTCGCGAGCGCGCAGCAACGCGACGCCACCGCCGGGAACAATGCCTTCCTCGACGCCGGCACGGGTGGCATGCATCGCATCCTCAACCTTGAACTTTTTGGCCTTCATCGCGGATTCGGTCGGAGCGCCCACGTTGATCACCGCCACGCCGCCGCTGAGCTTGGCCAGACGTTCCTGCAACTTCTCTTTGTCGTAATCGGACTTGGTTTCCTCGATCTGCTTCTTGATCTGGGCGATCCGTTTCTTGATTTCGGTACGGTCGCCGTTGCCGCCGACAATAGTGGTGTTCTCCTTGTCCACCGTCACGCGCTTGCAGCGTCCCAGCAGGTCGAGCGTTGCCTTGTCAAGCTTCATGCCCGTTTCTTCGGAGATGACGGTGCCGCCGGTCAGGACCGCGATGTCCTGCAGCATCTCTTTGCGCCGGTCGCCGAATCCAGGGGCTTTCACCGCGGCGCACTTCAGCGTTCCGCGCAACCGGTTGACCACCAACGTCGCCAGAGCCTCACCTTCCACTTCCTCAGCGATGAGGAGGAAACTGCGCCCCGCCTGCGCCACCTTCTCCAGCAGCGGCAGCAGGTCGTTCATAGACGACACTTTTTTGTCGGTGATGATGATGTACGGGTCATCTAGCGACGCTTCCATGCGCTCCGCGTCGGTCACAAAGTATGGCGAGATGTACCCACGGTCGAACTGCATGCCTTCAACCACTTCCAGTGTGGTCTCTGCGGACTTGCCCTCCTCGACCGTGATGACGCCGTCCTTGCCCACCTTCTCCATCGCCTGCGCGATCAATTTTCCGATTTCAGGGTCGGAAGCGGAGATGGTGGCGATCTGCTCTGTCTCTTCCTTGGTGTCCACCTTCTTTGCCATCGCCTTTAGCTCGGCCACGATGGCGTTGGTCGCCTTGTCGATGCCTTTCTTGATGTGGATGGGATTGGCTCCCGCGGCGATGTTCTTCATCCCTTCGTTTATGATGGACTGGGCGAGCACGCACGCGGTAGTGGTGCCGTCACCGGCGACGTCGTTGGTCTTGGACGAGACTTCGCGTACCAGTTGCGCACCTACGTTCTCGAACGGATCCTCCAGTTCGACTTCCTTGGCGATGGTTACACCGTCATTGGTGATGGTTGGCGAACCGAATTTCTTGTCCAGCAGGACGTGACGACCGCGCGGCCCCAGCGTCACCTTCACGACATTCGCCAGCTTGTCAACGCCGGCTTTGATCGCCTTGTGTGCATCCGAGAAATACAACATCTGCTTTGCCATGGTTTATGTTCCTCCTCGAGGAATAGTCGGGGTTGTCAGCCTTCGATAATGCCCAGGATGTCGTCCTGGTGCATGATGAGATGCTCTTTGTCGTCAATCTTGATTTCAGTGCCCGAGTACTTGCCGTACAAGATGCGGTCGCCCACCTTCACATCCATGGGCAGAAGCTTGCCGTCCTCGGTCATCTTGCCTTTGCCGGCGGCGATGATTTCGCCTTGCTGCGGCTTTTCCTTGGCGGTTTCAGGAATGATGATATTGCCTCGTTTCGTCTCCTTTTCTTCGATGGGTTTCACAATAACCCTGTCGCCGAGCGGCCGTACCTTCATGTGGCAGCACCTCCACCTCTGTTTGGGATAGGATGTTTGTATGCGGTATTGCATCCGCTACGAAGTCATTTTCTTTGATGCAGAAACCTTCGGCGGGGTTTCAAAAAACCTTCGAAAGCAAAAAGTATGATATTTCGAGTAGAAAGTCAATAGGTGCTGCAGGGTTTGTCTAACACCTGGGCGCCGGCGCCGCAAACAAGCAGCAGTCCGAGTGCACACGCCGGTATGCGGTTTCGGATCATGGCCGGGCTTTTCCTAATGGTACATACACTATTTTTGCCGTTGGCTACCGGTTGGGAAACCGGCAGGTGTTTCCGGATGCGGCGTCATGAAAGTGGTGTGCGCCGGAAGGTCTGTTGTGCATGCCGCTACGCGGCGGACGTGGTCAACGCTGATGGCGCGCATGCACCGGTTGTCACGGCATCCATATTCGAAGCCGAGATAGAGGCAGGGGCTGCAGGGTTCGGGAGACCGGATGGCGGTGTTTCCCTCACCCCATGGTCCCCATTTGGTTGCATCGGTCGGGCCGTGCAGTGCGATGACGCGGGTTCCCGCCGCCGCAGCGATGTGCATGAATCCGGTGTTGCAGCAGACGGCGAAGCGCGCGCGGGCGAGCAGCGCCGACAGGATGTTGAGCGGCAGGCCGATGATGATCGTCAGGTCGTCATTGGAAATGCGAAGTCGTCCGGCGAAAGGTTTCCCCCGCGGCGACAGCGGGACGACCACCTGCAGCCCGGTATCGGCGCGGAGTGATCGGGCGAGTTCGACGAACCGTTCCAGCGGCCAGGAACGTTGGTGTGCGTGGGCAGGCACTTCGGGGTGGATGACGCAGAAGGGATTGTACACCCCGTACCGTTTCAGGACGTCACCGGCCGCAGCGTCGTCCCGGGATGTGTGCAGCGCGATGAGACGCGGCGCATCATCGCATATGCCGAAACCCTCCAGCAGGTCGCCGAAGCATTGCAGCTCGTGGCGGTCGCGGCGGTGCGGGACGGCGTGGTCGAAGAGTGAGTGTTTCCCCTGGCCCGGGGTCTTGAATCCGATGAGAAGTGGTGCGCCGGTGGCGGCCGCCAGAAGTGCCGAGATGCGTAGCCACTGGTCTGCGTCCACCACTGCGTCATAGCGCGCGCGGCGCAAGTCGGCGAGGAACCTGAACGAACGCGCCGGGCGGAAAATGTCCGCGGGGTGGAACCGAATCACCCGGTCCACCGGCGCGTATGCGGCGGCGGCATGGTTGATCTCGGTGACGAGCAGGTGAATGGCGGTACCCGGGAGGTTCCGGCGCAGCGCCGCGAGTGCGGGCAGCAGGAGAACGGTGTCGCCCAGCGCGGAGAGTTTGATGACCAGGATGCGCTGAATCGTGGTGCTGCGGTTGCGCAACCAAGTGGCATACAGGCGGCGCAGGAGTCCCCACGTCCATACGGCGGGTACTCCCAGCCATCGGTCCAGCGCTTTGAAGAGACGACTGTCTCTCACACGTGGGGCGGGAACTGGTCCGAGACGTCCGGGATCATTTGCGCAGTACCGCGATTTTGCGGGTCTGCGTCATTCCATCGGCGGCGAATTTGCAGAAAAACACGCCCGACGCGACCATAGTCCCCGCGGTGTTGGTTCCGTCCCAAATGACGTGGTACGTACCCGCGGTTTCGTGTCGCACCTCCGCTACCAGGGTGCGGACCAATTCGCCGGAAAGCGTGTAGAGGTGGATGGATACCGTTGCCGGACGGTCCAGTTCGTAGCGTATGGTCGTGGGACCGGATTTGGGGTTGAACGGATTGGGATAGTTCTGGTGCATGGTCGTGTGCTGCGGTGCTTCTTCACGTGCCAGCGCGAAGTATGAGAATCCGGGGCACTCCGCGACGAACGTCCTTTCACCGGTGAGGGCGACCGCGCCGGCGACCGCCCGCCACGCACCCACCTGTTCGTCGTAACGGACGAGGCGCAGGTCTGTCAACGTGTAGGAGGTGCCGTCCAGGATGCCGTTGCCGTCGGCATCGCTGTACGGGTAGTACAGGGTGACCGGGTTGCGGAAGGATGCGACTGGTACGGCAGTACCGCCGAGCGCAGGATCCGATATGGTTATCCTTCGGACGGTTCCGGGGATGATGCGGAGTCCAGAGGCGTGTGGTACGCCGGTTTCAGCGACGGATTGGACGGTGAATAAGCCGTCGGTCGCGAGGGTGTGCGGCGGTACGATGCACCAGGTGCGGCCGGCATCATCGGTATTGAAGCACAACGTCTCGCGTGCAGCGTTGATGAGCACGTGGAACGAAGTTTGCGCGCCGGTAAGCCCGGCGGCGGATGCCTGCAGGAACACCGCACCGGCCGAACTGACGGTACAAGGGTGCCACGTCATGCCGTTGACGAGTGCAGTGTCGCTCGTGGTACGCGTGCCACCCGGCCCTGATTGAATGACGGAGACGGATCCGGTTGCGTCCGGGACGTAGGCACCGGAGGCGTCATGGACAGTGATCAGGATGAGCGGCGGCTGGTTCTGGTGTGCGGTGAAGTGCGGCCGATTGCGACTGATGGACAGGGATGCCGGTGTGACGCCGGTCGGCGACGCGGACACGAACCACGAGATATCCGAAAGAATGCTCTCCACGCCGCGGCTGTCCCATACGTGCACTCGCCAATAGTAGGTGAGTCCGGGCAGCAGCTCCAGACCGGCGTAGGTGCAGGAGTGCGCGGATCCAGCGGTACGGCCGGTGTCCCACCAGGAACCGCGGCCGTCCTGCGCTTCACTGAGTGAGGTGGACACCACGATGCGATACGCCGATTGGGAGTCGCCGTCCACGTCGTCGAACAGCCACGAGAGTGTCGGGTGTCTGCGCGTGACCGTTCTCACCCCTTCGTCGGCGGCGAGTCCCTGGGGTGCTCCCGGCGGTGTTCCGGTCAGAACGGTCGGTGTATCAAACCGCAGCGCCTTGACGCTCATGTTGTCCAACCACATGGTTCCGGTTCCCTTGATTTCCATGCGGACGCGTGCGCTGACGAGGTTGTCGGGTGCGCGGTACTGGAACCGGATTCGCCGCCAACGGTTAGGGTAGTGGCGGGTGTCGACGACTCCCCAGTCGTATTTGTCGGGTTGGAACCAAACGTCGTTGGGGTTGCCCTGGTGTTTTTCCAGGACGAACGGGAAGCCGCAGGCTGCGTCGCTGTCAGGTGCGTCGATCCGTACCCAGAAACACACCTCATAGAAGCGTCCGCGTTCCAGTACCAGGGGAGCGGTCATAATCGCTCCATCGGCCTGGGTTCTGCCTGAGTAACGCCCGCTGAAGCGGACCGTTGAGTCAACAGCGCCTACTTCGTCCCAACCGACCAGGGTGCCGGATTCAAATCCGGGGTTGATCACCGCGGCGTCTGTGCTCGCCGGTGGTATAACGGTCAGCGGTTGGCTTTGGTCGGGTCCCCAGGTCGGGAACTGAGTCGTGTACTCGCGCACCCGGTAGTACGAGGTGGTCGGCACAACGATGCGCGGGTTGAGCATCTCGTCGGCGTACAGCAGCGACATGGGAATCTGCCCCGGCGAGAGGCTGGTGAAATCCGGCCAACCGCCGGTGACACCGTCGTAGAAGTTGATGCGGTCCACGAACCCTGATTTGCGGCAGGTGTCCATGATGTTGACGAAATGGTTTGCCCGGGCCTGTTCATCCCATGTTGCGAGCCCGAACTCCGTGATCCAGAACAGCCGGTCGGAATCGCCGTTCTGTTCGGCGAGATATTTGAGGTATCGCAGGTAGGATGGGAAGTGCATCTCGGAGTTCATGCTCATCGCATCCCGGGGACTGTAATAATGGACCGTGACGCGGTCAAAGTACCCTTTGCAGCCGGTCTGGTACAGCTCATCCAGATAGTGGGGACCGCTGAGTATGCCGTCAGTGACGACCAGGAGGTTGGGGTTGTACTGTTTGATTATCGGGTACATGTACTTGAGAATGGTCGCGTAGTACCACGAAGGATCGCGCTGATCGGTGCCGTGGGTGACCGTCGGGTCGCCGGGTTCACCGAAACTGCCGTTGGAGAGATTCTCGTTGAAAATTTCCACCGCGTCCACCACTCCCGGCGCGATGGAGTCGGCATGCCGAAGGGCGGCTAGGACGAACTCGGCGTACTTTTCCGGACGTGCGGAAATGTTTTTGTTCGGAATCGTGCGCGCCCATCCCGGCGAGTCGTAGATGCACAGTTGCACTTTGTGTCCCAATACCGCGGCGTTCCGCACCGCGCTGGCGAAGTTGTCCCCCCACGCGTAGCCGCCGATGTCCGGCGGGATGACGTCGGTCAGCTCGGTCTTGGACCAGTCTATCATCACCCGGTAGCGGCTGATGCCGGCGGAGGCGTACCAGGTGCAGAGAGTCAGGGGCCAGTTCCAGCTGTTGACCCCGATCGGGTACGCGAACTGTGCCGTGGTCGGTGAGATGACGGCGGAGCGGAGCACGAACGTCTGCGGGGCGCAGAACGGTCCGGTGGCACCGCGGACATCCCACGTGCGCACTTTCCAGTAGTAGGTGACGCCGGCATGCAGCATCTTGCCGGTGTAGAGGGCACTGCCGGTGTGCGATTCGACCTTGTCGGAATCCCACATACCGCCCAAGTTCACGGCGAGCTCCGCCGCGTCAGAGGATACCAGGATGTGATACGCGGACTGGGCGTCGTTGGTGTCCGGGTCGTTGAAGGTCCAGGTGAGTTGTGGATGAGCTTTCAGTAGTGACGTGGGATTGGTTTGACCGTCGCAGCGCGGATCGTCCGGGGGCAGCGGCGTGGTGTTGAAGGTGAATCCGGCCACCCAGCGGACATCGTTGCGCAGCGTCGCCGGCGGCAGCGTGCCGGACGCATCGGCCGCGGCCGTTCCGGATCCGTCGTCAAAGTGCCAGAGCGCCACGGTTGCGACATCAGGGGTGAGCGGTTCAAGCGACGGGGTGAACGAGCTACCGTACCGAGCGACCGATGAAATGCGCAGTTCGTCTACGGTGCACTTGAACGTGTTGTTGGGGTTCCCGAGTGTCGCCACGAGAGATGCCGGTGCGGGCATGAAGGCGGAGGTTGAACGGGCGATGACGCGGCCGTTGAGGTACAGCATCGCTGTTCGGGACGCCGCATCCACCTGAAAAGCGACGTGCTGCCAGACACCAGGACGGATGACCGGATCCGTTTCTATGTTCAGACTGGTGTTTCCACTGGCGACAAATAGTCGGAACTGATCTATCCAGAAATCTATTGAGATACCGCCGGTGCCCTGTATCCGCCGGTTGTAGAGCGTCGTGTATCCGGTGGGGTTGGGATCTGGTTTGATCCACATTTCGATGGTGAGGCCCGGAGCGTTGGTGAAGTTGATGTCCAGATCCGAGGCCCCTGCCAGTTCTATGTACGCGTTGAGCGAGGAAAGGTGCACGGCGTGGTCCACAGCATGCAGCGGCAATGCTGCGACCAGTGCGATGACAGCGGACGACAGGCGCAGGTGCTGTTTCATGCGATCTCTTCCCCCTGGAGGTGCAGGATCCCCTCGTCAGTTTTCCGTCAGATACCCGCGGGCAAGCCACGCCTTGAGTCCCCCCTCAAGGTGGCCCACGGAGTAGTACTCACGTGTGCGCCGCATCATCTCGGCTAGGAAGCGGGATGCGAGATCACCTTCTTCCGTGTAGAATACGACGTCTTTGTCTTTGCCGATGTTTTCAAATCCATAGCGCCCCTCTGCATCCTGGGTGAACAAGGTGCCGAGTGGCATGTTGACGGCACCCGGAATGTGCCCGCGGGCGAACGCATCCGGTTCGCGTACATCTACGATGAGGAAGTACGTTCCTAGTTCTGCGGGATTGGCGTTCATCCGGTTGAAAATCTGATCCGCGGTATATTTGCGGGGTTGGTTGCCCGGGTTGAGGGGGAGGTGGGTGCCGGCGGCTGAATACAGATTGAGGAGCGGTTGCAGCTGGCCGACAGCGATGTACTGGGTGAGGTCCACCGCGACCGGGTAGCCAAGACGCCGGTACTCGTTGTACGCATTGGCCGGTTTACCGAGGTAGCCGACTTTCTTGAAACCGAGTGACATGAGCTGTTCCGCCGCGGCCTTAGCGCGGGTCGCTTCGTTCCCGCAGTGACAGATGGTAATCAAGAGCACGTCCCGGGGGAGCACCTTGTGGCGTTCCGCCAGTTGCTCCAGCGGAATGTTGACGGCACCGTCAATGTGTTCCCGTTGGTAGGATTCCGCGGAGTCCGTGTCAATGAACAGGTAGGGGGTGGTCAGGGTGGTGCGGAGCATGATGATATCATCTATGGAGATGATCCGGGGAGCCGCGCCGGCTGGGAGAGAGGCGGTCACGCGGGAACGTCGGGGTGCTGCCTGCAGGTTGTGCACGGGGATGATGCTCCAGAATACCGCCATACCGATGGACAGTGCAATGGTAACGGAAACCCGCATTGTATTATTTCCTCTCCCCTATAGAATCATTCCACCTGCAACCTACTACAACTTTTCGCAGGTCTTTGCAACGACCCGGACCGGATCGCCCAGAGCGGTGCTTTTCTCCGTGGTTGTGACGCGGCAGAGCGTTCTATGCTGCATGCGGACTGGAAAGGATCTCGGTTGCTGTGGGGACCGGCATGTATCCCGAGGGCGCCGAATGCCGCCGGCAACGTTACACGGATCGCAGGGGATCATGTGGTTTGACATCGTCGGCCTTTTTTTGTATGGAAGCTAAGTATGAATTTGTCTGGCAGTCCGCTCATCCTCTTCAATGGGATTGTGGTGTTGTTCTTCCTGCAGTTCGTTGTGTCCGGTGTGCGCACCTACTACATATACTGGAAGACCAGACATCACCTCCGGCTTTCGCCAAAACGTCTGGAAAGGTTCGCCGCTGACTCTCGCCGTCCGCTCCCGGTCATCACCTTGGTCATCTGCGCACGCAACGAGGCGTTGGTGATCGGTCAGACCATAGACTCGATCATGGCCATGGCGTATCCCCGGGATCGGTTCAACCTGATGGTCGTGCTGGACGATAAGGAGTTATCGGAAAAGAGTCTCACCGCCACCACCCACCACGTCGTGCACCAGAAGGAGCAGTATTATCGCGAGAAGTTCGGGCGCAGCGTGCTCATGTCCACCTCGGTACCGGCGGGTTTCGACGGGACGCTCCACGGTCGTATCCGGACGAGATCGGTTCCGTCCACCAAGCCGCGAGCGCTCAACTGGGTGCTGCCGCGTTTGCCGGAAAACACCGACATCATCGGTATTTTCGATGCGGATTCGCACCCCGATCCGGACACGTTGCTGTACGTAGCGCACCGGTGGATGGAGCGCCGAGGAGAGCCGCTGATCCTGCAGGGACCGGTCGTTCAGGTGCGCAACTACCACGCGTTGGGGGCGATGAACAAGTTCTTCGCGTTGGCTCAGGCGATAACGCACGAGTGGTTTCTGCCCGTGCTCCTGCAGCAGTTGCCGTTTCTGGGAGGTACCAACTTTTTTGTCGACCCGCAGCTGCTGCGGACGGTCGGTGGCTTCGAGCCGAACTCGTTGACCGAGGATCTGGAACTGGGATGCCGGATGTACATTGAGCGGGATGTGTGGCCCGAGTTTCTGCCGTATATCGCCACCGAGCAAACCCCCGCCAGCTACCGGTCGTTTTTTGTTCAGCGTATCCGGTGGGCCAGCGGATACCTGCAGGTCGCTCGCCAGATGCTTACGTCCGAGGGCAACCTGGCCAAGCGGTTCTTCCTGTTCACCATGCTGCTTCTGTACGGAGTCTTCCCCTGGCTCGCCACCCAGATCTTTTCTGTGGCGACCGTCGGGCTGGTGCTGGTGTCGTTCTTGGGAATGACCCAGGTGCTGGACATGCTTCCCGAGAGTATCCGGGTGGCTGCCGTTACCATGAACACGGTGTACCTGCTGTTCATGCTGGTGTACTTCAGGCATGCGGTCAAGAAACTGTACATTCCCCGTCGTCTCAGCAAAGGATTTCTGGTGTCGTTGCGAACCTACGCGGGATTCTGCCTGGTCCCGGTCGCCGTGCTGCTGGGGAGCTTGCCGTACACCTACGGGTTCATCATATCGTTGCTGGGTTTCGGACCCACGGGGTGGGTCAAGACGCCACGCAGTTCAGAGTAGTACCCTGCCGCATCCCGCGTCCACATCGGTCGAAAGGGCGCATCGTGGCTACAGCGCTTCCAGACGCATCGCATCGGCGAAAGCCGCCTGAAAATCCGCCCGCGCACTCAGTTCCACGGTGTGCACGTTCCCGATCGTTGGATGTCCCATCCCTTCCGCCGCACTCTGCAACAGCACGGTGAGAGCGCCCTCGCATGCGGCATTGCCGATGAATCTGATTTTTTCCAGCGGCATATCCGGAATCAATCCGACCGCGACGGCGTTGCGCGCATTGATGGAGTTCCCGAACATTCCCGCCAGCAGCAGCGTGTCGAGGTTGCATGCTCCACCGACGCCGCTCTCCGTCAGGAGCACCGATATCCCCGCCCGGATGGCCGCTTTTGCAAGCTGAAACTCACGTATATCCCGTTGGGTGAGCAGGATCTCTCCTCGGGTGCTGAACGCGAGCAGTATCCCCCCTCCGTCGGCGGCGTCCGGACGGAAACGACGTACGACCGCATCTGGGAGCGACACACCGTCTTCGCCGAACGGGATACGACCGGACGGATCAATGGCGCCCACCGATCGTAGCACCGCGATGGCATCTATCAACCCGGAACCGCAGATGCCCCGCGGTTCGGCGTCCTCTCCGATGGTTTCACACTGGAGGTTGCCGTCGATCCACGATATGCCGCTGATCGCCCCTTCGGTCGCGCGCATCCCGTAGGTAATCCGTGCGCCCTCGAAGCAAGGCCCTGCGGCGGTGGATGTCGCCCAGAGACCGTGCCGGGATCCCAGGACCATCTCCCCGTTGGTGCCGATGTCCACCGCCAAGAGGGGTCGCGGGGCGTCTGCGATGCCGGTGGCAATGATGACACCGGTGGTATCCCCGCCGATCCAGCCGGAAATGTTGGGAAGCAACAGCACCGGGGTGTCGGGCCGGAGTGTACGCATGCCGATACGTTCCGCGGTGGAGACGGGATATGCCCCGGCGATCGGCGGTTGAAAGGGGGCGGTGGCGAGCGGCGTCGGGTCGATGCCGAGGAACAAGAGTTGCATGGTGGTATTTCCCGCAACCGTGACGCGGTCAATGCGGTGCGGATCTGCCCCGGCGGCTTGTCCGGCGGCGGTAATCAGACGGTCCACTGCGGCGATGAGCACTCCATGCAACCGTCGTACGTGTTCCGGTGATTGTGAGGCGAACGTTATGCGGGAAACGACATCAGCGCCCCATGCGTACTGGGGGTTGGACGCGGTGAGCGAGGTCAGTGGTTTTCCTGAGCGGAGATCGGCCAGCACCGCGGCAATAGTGGTGGTGCCGATGTCCAATGCGACGCCCAGGCGTGAATCCGGAGGTGCTGTGCGGACGTCGGCGACTGCGGCTGCTGTGCGTGCCGGCGCGCCCTGCGGCGGGATTTCGACGGTGGCGTCTTCTCGTACGATGGTGCGGCAGGCGAGGACGGAGCGGGAGCCGCGGGAGTCGGTGAGGATCACCCGGCATTTGCCGCACGTTCCCTTGCCGCCGCAGGGCGCATCCAAGAACACGCCGGCCTGCAGAGCGGCCTGATGAACGAGAGTTTCCGGAGGAACGTCAACGACAATGTCGGACGGCAGAAAACGCACTCGGACGCCGAGCGTGTTCATGAATCATACCAACCCGCAGGATCGAGCGGTGTCATCACACCCGAGAGGGGCGGCCGGTGCTGGATGCGTTCGGCCCGGTTCAGGATGCTGCCAGCAGCGAGCCCACCATGTCGACCGCTGTAGCGGCGTCCGGAGCGTATCCGTCGGCCGTGATGTCATCGGCAAAGCTGCGGGTTATCGGAGCGCCACCGATCAGCACCTTGACTTTTGAGCGCACTCCGGCAGACACGAGCGCATCGATCACGGTTTTCATCATGGGCATGGTCGTTGTCAGCAGCGCGGATATGCCGATAATCTGCACGTTCCCTGCGGCTACCGCGGCGACAAACTTCTCAGGGGCAACATCGATGCCCAGGTCAATCACTTCGTAACCGGCTCCTTCAAGCATCATCGCCACCAGATTCTTGCCGATGTCGTGCAGGTCGCCCTTGACGGTGCCGATCGCGATTTTTCCCCGCGCCTTTATCCCTCCTGCCGCGAGCAGCGGCTTAAGAATGGCCATGCCGGCGTGCATGGCGCGTGCCGCGATGAGGACTTCGGGGATGTAGAACTCATTGGCTTTGAACTTGGTGCCGACCACATTCATACCGGCGATGAGACCGTCATTGAGGATGGTTGCTGCCGGAACTCCTTCATCAACGGCCTTCTGAACCAGTTCCTTGACGACGGGCGCCTTGCCCTTGATGAGATTCTCTGCGATTGCGTGCAAATCCGCAATCGTTTCTTGTCCCCTTTCTGAATGTAAAAAGTAATAATATCGCAGTGGATTGCGACAATGCCGGACCGGTGCGCTAAAAACCTATGCCCAGGGTGAAACGGTGTACGGTGGCGAAGTCCCCGAATGGGACGTATGCGTAATCCAGCGAGAAGCGCCGCCAGGCGATACCCACACCCGCGGTCAGACCGTCAGCGCCCCTCAGCTCATTGCCCGATTCGCGGTATATGTATCCCGCACGCAGGGCGGCGAAACCGAGTGAATATTCCGTGCCGATGCCCAGGGATTTGCGGCCGTTGGCCGGTAGGTCCGCCTGGGCGACCAGGGATGCCGCGCCGATGCGTGCACAGACGCCGGTGACCAGTTCAACAGGCATCTGTGCGAACCAGCCGTCAACATGCATTCCCCACCCGAGATTGCGCACAGACGTGCCGGCGGTGAGAGGTCCGATCTGATACATTGCTCCCGCATCGAAGGTCACGCCGCTGGATCCCTGTCCATCGTATTCTAGGTACAGGTATCGCGCTGCGACCCCGACCATGAGCCCGAAATCGTGCCGGAAGGCATAGCCGGCGGCGAGTGCGGTGTTATGGTTGAGAAAGGTGCCGATTTCATTGCCGGCGGCATCCCGGCGGTTGTCTACGACATACAGCATGGTCAGATCCGCTCCCATGCTTCCCTTGGCAAAAGACGCGTTGGAAAGACGGATGTGGGCGGGATACTCAACGTGGTTGAGTGCCAAACGGTACTGCTCAGAATCATCCGGTCCGGCGGCCAAACCCGCAGGGTTTACTTGCAGCGCGGCGGGACCATGGAGCAGTGCAACGCCTGCACCGCCCATCGCGACCGACCGTGCATCCAGACGAACCCGCAGGAAATCACCCGCGGTTCCACCGGCGGCGTAATCGGCCCGCAGAATCCCTGGAGCGGCACACCATGCGGCCAACGTCAGCAGGATTGTTTTTTTCATCGTGAGGTCACCGTCAGTTTCCCGACGTACTTCTCGGTCGGGCTTTCGCTGGTGTACAGATACATGCCGGGTACCACCATGTCACCGCGCTCGTTGCGGCCGTCCCATGGTATTTCGCTTGCACCGGCGGTTTCTCGGAGGGTGCGCACCAAGTCACCTGCAACGGTGTAGATGCGGATGACCGTATCATATGGAACGATGCCGTTTCCGAAAAAGGTTATCGGGCCGTTCTGTGGGTTGAACGGGTTGGGCCGCGGCAGCACACAGGTGGCGGTGAGCCGGACCACTACGGAGGCCGACTGGCCGTGCGCAGTGGTGATGTTGACGCTGCCGGAGTACTGGCCGCTGGTTTTGTTGAGGATACCGGCGTCCACCGTCACATTCACCGTCACGTTGTTGCCCGAGAAGGACGTCGGCTGCACCGAAATCCACGGACGATCGGATGCCAGCGAGCCGCTCATCGTTCCCCCGCCGCTGTTGACAATGGAAAAGGACAGGGTCTTTTTCTGACCGGGAGCGAGTTTGCCGAAGTCCAAGGAATCCGCGCTGACGTTCAGCACCGGGATCGGCGGCTGGTAGTTGAGTATGACCAGGACGGTGCGCGGGCTGTTGAGCGCTCCGGGTGCCGTCACCTGGACGGTGTGGGTGTAGGTGCCGGTGGACAAACCGGCGAGATTGATCGCTGCAGCAACGGAGGCCGACTGCTGGTATCCCAGCGTTCCCGAAGTCGCCGAGAGGGTCAGCCAGTCTGCGGATTCCACCGCGGTCCAGGACAGTACCGACGCCGGGGTGCCGTTGTTGGTGACCGTGAAGGTGCGCGGCGCCGGCGGTGTCTGGCCGTGGTACGCGGTGAATGTGAGCGTCGATGGAGTCACGGCGAGGGATGACTGTGCTTCGCCGACGATGAAGGTGACGATGAACGACTGCGGAGAGTTGACCGCCAACTGATCGGCGATGGTGACCGTCGTCCGGTACACCCCGGTGCTCAGCCCGATGGAGTAGGCGAAGCAGGTGACGATATCCGACTGCCCCCGACCGAGCGGCGGGTTGGCGGCAACCTTGGAGAATAATAGCCAGGTATCGTCGCAGTACAGTTCCCATGCCAGTTGGGAGCCTGTGGAGCCGTTGTTGGTGATGGTGAAGGCCTGCGTGGCCGGTTCAGAACTGCCCACCACACCGAGCAGCGTCATGCTGGACAGGGACAGCTGAATGGACGGCTGCAAACCGGGCGTGGTGATGGTTATGGAGACGGGAATGTGCTGCGGGCTGTACATGGCATCCGTGCCGCTGACCGTGATGGTGGCGGTGTAAACGCCCGCCGCAAGTCCGGTGATGTCGAATGAAACAACCACGACCGCCTCTTCCCCGCGCGCCAGATCGCCCGACATCGGTGTTACGTTCATCCAGCCCACGGATTCCGTCGCCGTCCACGACAGGGTGGAACCCGGATCGCCGCTGTTGGTGACCGTAATGGTGCGCGTGGACGGCTGAAGGCCGCCCTGCTGCCCCGAGGTGGCGAGTGATGCGGGGGTCACGCCGACGCCCGGCCGGGGCACATACCGCGCAAAGCGAAGGTCGCCGTTCTGGTCATCGAAGTAGGAAATGAGTGGTGTGTTCTGCACGTCCAAAGCCAGCGAGCAGGCCATGCCCACCCGCGGTGCGGTGTCTACGAACGTCGTATACCAGGAACCGTCGCTATCGGTGGCGTAACGGAGGTTTTGGAAGGAGTCGGCGTAGTAGGCGATGTGGGTGCGGTTGCGTGAGTCAACGGCGATGGACGCATAGGTGCCCACAGACCATCCGGATGCGTCCACGGTCTGAATGACCCAGGAGGAACCGTTCCAGGCGGCACACTTGAGGAATCCGTTCACGAAACCCCCGGTGCGGTGGAAGTACGCGATGCGGGGTCGGTCGTCGCGGTCAATGGCGATGGAAGCGTAGCGGCCGGTGTCGGTGGACGTATCAACGGTTTGAACTGACCATGCCGATCCGTTCCATGCGGCGTACTTCAAGTGACGGTTGGTCTGGTCGTAGTAGGCAATGTGCGGATTGCCGGCGGCGTCCAGGGCGAGGGATGAGAACTCCCCGACGATACCGGCGGTATCCACCGTGGAGATGTCCCACGAGACGCTGTTCCAGGAAGCGAACACTAATCCATCGTCGGTTGTGTTGAAATATGCCGCACGCGGATTACCGTTGGTGCGGTCCAGTTTCAGCGAACAGTACCAGCCGACGCTCGCAGCGCTGTTATCAATGAAGGAATGGGTCCACTGCGTGCCATTCCACTGGCTCATCCCCAAGTCGGCCGGTCCGGCATGGTAGTAGCCGATGATCGGATAGTCGTTGCCGTCGAGGGCCAAAGATGAGTACTGACCGATGTTCGTCGCAGACGTGTTGGGTCGTTCAATCGCCCACGAGGTTCCGGTCCATCGGGCGTACTTGAGGGTGCCGCCATCATCGTACGAGTAGTATGAGATGTGAGGGCGGTTCTGGGAGTCTACGGCGAGAGAGGTGTAATCTCCCACCCTTCCCGCGGCATCCACCGTCTGGACATTCCATGCAGGATGCAGCGGAGCGAGCAACGCAATGAGAAGAAGAGCTGCGGCTGTGGCGGGAATACTCTTGAATGCCGGCATGCCGGTGCACCTCTCGCCGCTTCAGGATCGACTCTATTCTTATGCATATTATAATAAAAAGCGGGCGTTTGTCAAGCCGACGGTCGGGTTTCGGATAACGTCCGGTGGTTCGAGTGCTCCGTCGTGTCGCCGGGGAACGAGGCGATTTCCTTCAGTGTTTTGCGGGTGTCCCCCGCCGCTCTCCGGCGTATCGGGTCGTTGGGTCGGTGTGAGGGATCCGGTTTTCCGAGTGCAATAATGAGCGGCAGTTCCGCGCCGCGTTTGAGCCCGAGGGTTCTGATCACCGCACGCTCGTTGAACCAGCCGATGTAGCAAGTTCCCAGGCCGAGTTCCGCCGCCTGTAGGACGAGATGTTCGCACGCGATGCCGATATCGATCAGGTAGAACCGGGTGTTCCTCACCAGGGAACCGGCCCGGGACAGAAACCCCTGGCGGTCGGCGGCGACGACGATGAGCACCGGAGCGGATAACGGCCCCTTGCTGATGCCGAACGGGCCGGACATCGCCGCTGCGGCGACGCGTGTACGGAGCTGCGGATCGTCCACGACGATGAAACGCCACGGCTGGGCGTTGCAGGCTGACGGGGCGATCCGCGCGGCTTCCAGACAGTGTATGATGTGCTCCCGGTCCACCGGTTCGGGCAGGTAGCGGCGGCAGGAGTAGCGGGTATGCAACAGGTCTATGAGTTGCATGCGTTGATGATGTCCGTACAGCGTTGCAGCGCTTCACCAGCCTGCTGTTCCGAAAGGTTGCCCAGGCCGCACGCGGGTGTGATGACGAGGTTCTCGTGGAGTCGGCGGCCGTCGAGGCCCGCTTTTTCAAGGGTGGCGATGTTCCGCCGCAGGGTGTTGCGCAGGGTGTCGGTGGTTTCGAGTGCGAGCGCCTCGTCAGTGGGTACGATGCCCCACGCCAGGGAGTTGCCCGAGAGAACGAAATCTTTAAGTTCGCGATTGTAGATGGCCAGGTCCTTGAAGAATCCGTACGCGTCGAAAGAAATGATGTCCAGCGGAGGCTCGGTGAGGATGGACCAGTCGGTGTTGGCACAGCAGTGAACGCCGATCATCAGGTTCACCGGGTAGTCCAAGGCCACCGCCATGGAATTGAACAGCTCTTTGATTCCCGACAGCGTCTCAGCAAGAATGCGGACCACGTCCGCACGGGAGACGGCCGTGAAGGCCGATCCGTATGCGGCCAGGTACGGCTCATCCAGGAACAGGATGCACCCCGCCAGGGACCGGTACTTCGCCAGGGTGAACAGGACGGTCTTGATCTGCCAGAGCGATTTCATCGTCACCTGACGTATGACTGCGTCACGCAGCTGTTGGTCGTAGAGGATCGCCTTGCCATCGGCATCCTTCAGCGTCATGCCGAGGGTCATAGGTCCCACAGTCTGCAGTTTGATCAGCGGCGGAGTGTCCATGCATGCATCGAGGGTGTTCAGCAGGGCGTGGAATCCCGCCGCGTAATCGGGGGAAATGGCGAAGGAGTCGATGTCGTTGTCGATGTAGCGCTGGTAGAACCGTTCGAGACTGTCGGCAGCCGCCGCTGTGTCGATCCAGATTTTTCCGGTGTCGGCATCCATCCGTATGCCCGGGAACCCTTCGGTGTACTGCACGTGCATCTGTTCATGGAAGGACCGCCGCGGCAGCTGCGGCCATGCTGGAGCGATACGCAGGGTTTTCAGCGTGAGTTCCACCGCGCTTCGGGCGTCGGTGTGTGGCAGACTGCCGATCATCGTTGCGAACTTCATCGTTTCTCCCACCGCAGGGTGTTGGCGACCCGTGCGAGGGTGCTGCCGCGCCGGATCTCCGCACGTATTCGGTTTTCCCGTTCCAGCACATCCATGGCGCGATTGACCGTTTCCACGGCGGTCACGGCGGGAATCGCCATCACACCGTCGGCGTCAGCCGCGATCCAGTCCCCGTGTGATACGGTGAACCCGTCAAAGAAAAGCGTTACCGCAAGTTCGCCGTGTCCGCGTGGTTCTCCCGCGTGGGGACAGCCTGCCGCTGCGAACACCGGGAAACCGATGCGCCGGATGTCCGCCGTGTCGCGTACTGCTCCGCGGACAACAACCCCGGCGAGTCCGCGACGGTGGGCGGAAATGGTGGCAAGCTCCCCCCAGACCGCTGGCGGGACGCCTCCGGCGTCTATGACCAGCACGTCTCCGGGGCGGGCGGCGTCGATCGCCTCAACGGGTTTTGCCCAGTCTCCGGGAGCGGTGCGTACCGTGAACACGGGGCCCGCACAACGCATTTCCGGGGCGATCGGACGGATCCCCGACAGCGGCCAGGCGCGGTGCATGGCGTCGGAAATGTTTGCACAGGATACCCGTTGCAGGAGTGCCCGGATATCCGCGTCCGAGGCCCCACGGCGGTACAGGTCTCCCGGCACGTTGCGTCTGGTGCGCATCGTCGCACGCATGCGGTGTACCGCTGTACCGACATCCTCGGCCTTGGTGATAGCACCGCCCACTACGAGAATGTCCGCTCCGGCGCGCAGGACATCGCCAGCGTTGCCCGGATGAATCCCGCCGGCCACCGCTACGGGGATGTGCACGGCGCGGCGCACCGCGCGAACAACTTCTAGCGGTGTGCGTCCGCGCATCTGATCGTCTATCGGGATGTGGACGCCGACGTACGCTGCCCCCACTTCCTGTGCAAACCGGGCCCGTTCCGCCGGGTGCTCTACGCCCAGCAGATCAACCATCACTTCACAGCCGTAGTTGCGCGCTGCGGCGACTGCTTCACGGATGGTTACATCTGAAGAAACGCCCAGCACTCCGACGATGTCCGCCCCCGCCTTGGCGGCGATTTCGACCTCCAGGCGGCCGACGTCCATGGTTTTCATGTCGGCAACGATTTTTCGAGGGCGCGGTGCGACCGCCCGCAGTTCACGGATCGCATTCAGACCTTCTGATTTGATGAGCGGGGTGCCCGCTTCAATCCAGTCGGCACCGGCGGCTACCGCTTCGCGGGCAACCGTCAGCGCGCGGTGCAGGTCGATGAAGTCAAGGGCGATCTGCAGGATAGGGAAACCTGAGGTGCGTGTGACAAGCGATGCGCGGTTTTTCATCGGCGATTACCGAGGCGGATTCTGCTGCTGACTGGCTGCGGGCTTGTCCAGTTTCGCCTTAATGTTGCCCAAATCCCACTTCATTTTTTCCTCAACGGCGTTGAGTTTCTTGATCATGATGTTGAGGAGGAGGTTGATGGAACGCTGCTGTTCGTGAATTCGTGCCAGGATGATCAGCATGACAATGAACGTTGTCGCCGTGACCAGGATGGTGAGATCTGCCCAGTTCATATTTTTTTATACTACTTTTTCTGTACACGTTTTGCAAGATTGGCGGTCGGCGTGCATGCATCGCTGCGGATTCAGCGAAACCGGCAGTCGGTGTATGCAGTCCGGGGGAATCGGGAAAAAAATCCCTTCATCCAGAGATCGTCTATTGCTGGCGAAGAGGGTGTACAAACACAGGTCAATCTGGTATATACTCATAAATGAAGCGGCAATAGGCGACGAATGGCGCGAAATGATTGAGGAGGCGGTTATGTTGAAGGGTTTCAACCGGCGTGTGGTATGTCCGAAGGAACACTATAAGAAATTGATGGAAGACCTGTCCGTCCGAGCTGGATTGCTGCAGCGGCAGGCACGAGAAGCCGGCATGCCGGTCGTCCTCCTGTTTGAAGGTATAGAAGCGTCAGGCAAAGGCACGTTGATCAACCGGCTGATTCTCTCGCTGGATCCGCGCGGATTCAAGGTTCACTCCATCGTTGCGCCGACCGAAGAGGAGCGGCTGCACCCGTACCTGTGGCGTTTCTGGAAGCGGATCCCCCCGGCGGGAGGCATCGCGGTGTTTGACCGTGGGTGGTACCGCCGGGTGCTGGCGGAGCGGGTCGCCGGCGACGTCAAGCCGAAGGTGTGGCGGCGCGCCTACGACGAAATACTGGCGTTCGAGCGGCAGTTGACCGACGCCGGGTACGTGATCATCAAGTTCTGGCTCCAGATCAGCAGCAAGGAACAGAAACGCCGGTTTCGTGAGCTGGAGGATGATCCCAGCACCTCGTGGCGTGTGACGAAAGACGACTGGCGGTGGCACCGGCGATACGACGACCTCATCGCCGCGGCCGAGGAGATGATCGAGCGTACGTCCACGCCCAACGCCCCGTGGCACATCATCCCTGCCAAAGAGCTGCGTTCCGCGGTGGTCTCGGTGTACGAAACGTTCAACGCGACGGTGGATGAGATGCTCAAACTTCGGGCAGTGGGAACGACAGCGCCGCAGACGATCAGTCCCACAGCGCGCATCCCTGATCTGCTTGCCAGGGTGAATCTGTCGGTGCGGGCGACCGAGGAACAGTACGATCGGGAGCTGCCCGATTTGCAGGAGCGTCTGCGCGAGGTGGAACACACCCTCTACCGTGCACGCCGACCGCTGATCATCGTGTATGAAGGATGGGATGCAGCCGGCAAAGGAGGCAACATCAAGCGGCTGGTGCGTTCGATGGATCCCCGCGGATACGAGGTGGTCCCGGTCGCAGCCCCTAACGACCTGGAGAAGCGGTATCACTACTTGTGGCGTTTCTGGATCAGCATGCCCAAGTTCGGCCACATCACCATTTTCGACCGTTCGTGGTACGGCCGCGTGCTGGTGGAGCGGGTTGAGGGATTTTGTTCGGCGGAGGAGTACCTGCGCGCCTATCGTGAGATCAACGAGATGGAGCAGCATCTCGCGTGCGAGGGAACCATCATAGTCAAGTTCTGGCTGCACATAGATAAGAAAGAGCAACTGGCGCGGTTCAAATCGCGCGAATCCAGTGAGATGAAACGATGGAAGATCACTCCGGAGGATTACCGTAACCGGGAGAAGTGGGATCGGTACGCCGAGGCTGTCAATGAGATGCTGTACCGGACCAACACCCCCCACGCGCCCTGGGTGGTGGTTGAGTCGAACTGCAAGTATCACGCCCGGCTCAAGACGATGCGTACGATTATCGACGAAGTAGAGCGCAGGCTGTAAGCAAGACCTGCCGGCTGCATCGGGATGGCCCGCGATGCTTGAACCGTGCACCGCGTTTTTTGTATGTTTTCACAGTATGATGTGTATCGTATCGCGTGAATCCCTTGAAAAGGCGGTTTCATGAACAAACGTCAGTCTGCGCTGGCCGTGACTCTGGTGCTGATGTTGGCGGGTATCTGGTTCGCGACCCGTTACGGATACCGGATGCTGCTCGCCGACCGGATGACCGCACAAGCGAACGCAGCACTCGAGGCTGTCAGCAACGGCTACGACCGTAAGATGCTCGCGTTGGGTGAACTGACCTTCACCCACGCCTCCTGGGACGACATGTACGAGTATGTACAGCGGGGTCGCGGTGAAGCTGTTATTCGTCTCGCCGCCAATGCATCCAAGGTCGCCTCGTATGTGCTGGTATTCAATGACAAGGGTGCGCTGGTGTTTTCCCGAACCGTCGATATGGGAGCCACCGGAGATGTGCTGGAGACTTTGGCGCAGGCGGTGCGCTCTTCACGTCTCCTGAGCCACCAGGGGCCGGACAGTGCGTTTGCGGCGCCCGCGGTTGTTGCGCGGCGGCCGCTGTTGGTCGTTTCACGGCCGGTCCTGCCGACCTCACGGAAAGGTGCCATCCGTGGATCGATCGTTGTGGCTGCGGAGTGGGATCCGGCCCGGGACGCACGACAGGCATCAGTACCACCCGTTGCAGTGGATGTGTACGATCTAAAAAGCCAGGAACTCCCTGCGGACGTTCGTGCGATGGCCGCCGCGCCCTCCGCACGCAAAACCGTGAGAGATGTCGGCGACGGTCGGTTCAGCGCCTACCTGTTGATGGACGACATCGGCGGCACACCCGCCGTCGTGGTGCGCGCATCGTTCATCGGCGGCTGGACAGCCGAAACCGAGCGGCAGTTCCGGTACTTCGCGGGCCTCCTGGGGGCGATCGGGTGCGTATTCCTGCTGGTCTTCGTCGCCATCGGACGCGGTTCGGCCGCTCCGGCTCCGGCGGCTGCCGCTGCGGTTCCCGTACGGTACCGCGGTGGTTCTGACGAAGGAGAGGTGTTCTACCGGACGATCGCCGCCAAAACACGGGACGGACTATTCACGGTGGATCTGGAAACCAGGGTAATCACCGTCAACCAACACGGAGCGGAATACTTCAACACATCGCCGGATCGAGTTCTCAACAAATTCATCAAAGATCTGGTTCCCCCGGACGCCGAGAAGACCTGGCGCACGAACATCGCCGACGCATACCGGCTTGGCATCGCAGTGCAGTTCGAGTACCAGGCGAAGATTAAAGGCGATCGCGTACCGGTGGCGGTGTGGCTGGTTCCGTTCAAAGACAAAAACGGCGCGGTGTACAAACTCGTCGGTGTGAGCCGTCCGGCTGCCGCCGCACGTCCTCAGGAACTGTCGGCACCTCCGATGGAATTGCCCCCCCCTCCCCCGCCGCCGACACCGCAGGATATGCTCCGGTTGTTCGACGGTTCCGATCAAGCGCTGATTGCGGTGGATCCCCAGGTACTGTCGGTGGTATACCTGAACGATGCCGCTGCAGCACTCTGGGGAGTCGCCCGGGCGGATGCACTGGGCAAACCGCTGGAGAGCGTTTTCCCCGCGGAAGTGGCATCGTCCTGGAAGAAGAGCGTGGGGGTGTCCGCGGACGGGCGGCAGTCCGTCTTCGCCGAGGAGTTCCTGCAAACAGCGGATCGGGAGGTGTGGCTAGGAGTCTGGATGGTTCCCCTGTCAACGGCAGCCGGCGACGCACCGCTGGTGGCGGCGCTGATGCACGACATCACGCACCTGCGCGGCGGGAACGGGAACGGCGGCCGGGAACGCGAGGAACTGGCAGCTGTGAAAGCGGAGCTGCTCCATGCACGTGAAGCGGTTGATGCGGAGCGCCACCGGTTCCTGGCGGCGTTTGACCAGATCAACGAAATCATTTTTGCGGTTGACGCCGAGCGGCTCTCGCTGACATACGTGAACCGTTTCACCGCCATCCAGTGGAACAGCGATATCAATGATCTGTTGGGAAAACCGCTGGACAGTGTGTTTTCCGATGAACGCGCTGCATCGTGGCGGCAACACGTGCGCACCGCCGTGGATACGGGCACCACGCTGTACGCCGAAGAGAACGTAGGAATCGCCACCGCGGGATTGACCGCGGGGTGCTGGGTGGTGCCGGTGAGAACACTGGCAGGGGTGTATGATACCGTCCTGGTGATCTCACATGACGTGACCGACGTCCGCCGGAATGCCCTTGAAATGCAGCGTAAAGACGAGGAGATTTCACGCCTGCGCAAAGAAATGAGCGAATTGCCGCTGCAGCCATGTACCATGCCCAACGGCGGCGCCCCGGTGTTCTCCCCGGCGCTGGCGGCGGAACGACTGGCGCCCGCGTTCGATGATACGGGCCTCTCTGTATTCATGGTTCAGGCGGCGACCGGACAGTTCTGCTACCTGAATGCGCACGCGGCGGTGCAATGGAACGGCAATGCCGCGGATGCCCTGGGAAAGACGCCTGAAGAGCTGCTGCCGTCAGAGTCTGCCTCGCTGCTCCGCGACAACATCGGTACGGTGCTTGCCTTGGGGAGCGCGCACTACTACGAAGACTCCGTGCCCTGCGAGGGCGGCACCCGGTGGGTCGGCACCTGGCTGGTGCCGGTGCGCAACCAGGTGGGTGCCATCGAAAAGGTTCTGGGCATCGCGTACCCGGTGACGGAGCTGCGCACCGAAGAGAAAACGCGCGACAAAAACGTTGAACTGGATCGCATTCTGAAGGAACCGGTGCCGGAAAGCCTGATCTCGGCCGAACAGGAGCTGGCCCTGGAACAGCGTCGCCTGCTGTCGGTTTTCGACGGTATAGATGAGATTGTCTACGTGGTGGATCCCCGGACCTACGAGATGTTGTACGTCAACCCCACGTTCCGCAAAGTGTTCGGCGAGGACTTCACCGGTCGCAAGTGTTTCGAGGTGTTTCAGGGAGCGGAAGCGCCGTGCGCGGTGTGCTCATCGGGGGTGGACACCGCTCCGAAGGCCGCCGGGACAACCCACACGTGGGAGTGCCGCAACAACCTCAACCAGGGGTGGTACCACTGCCTGGACGGAACGATGACGTGGTCGGACGGCCGCACGGTGTGCTACAAGATCGCGTTTGACATCACGGAGCGGCGTTTCCTGGAAGAAAAACTGTTCCAGGTGCACAAGCAGCTGCAGATCACATTTGAACAGACCGTCAACGCCCTCGCCGAAACCATGAAAAGCCGCAACGTCTACACCGCACGCCACCAGCTGCGTGTGGCCAACCTCGCCTGCGCGATCGCCCGCGAGATGGGGTTCCACTCCCACGTGGTAGACGGCATCCGGATGGCCTCGCTCATCCATGATATCGGCTACGTGAGCATTCCGGCCGAGATTCTAGACAAACGCGGGCAGCTGACTGCGCGAGAAGTCTCCATCCTCAAGATGCACCCGCAGGTCGGCTACAACATCATCAAGACCATCCCGTTCCCCTGGCCGGTGGCCCAGATGGTGCTGCAACACCACGAGCGCTTGGACGGCACCGGGTACCCGCTGGGTCTCACAGCGGAAGACATCATTGTGGAAGCTCGCATCGTCGGGGTCGCGGATGTGATCGAGGCTATGGCCAATTACCGCCCCTATCGCCCCGCTCGCGGGCTGGAGGCTGCTCTGGACGAAGTGAGCCGTCACCGAGGGACCTACTATGATCCCGACGTCGTGGATGCATGTCTGGGGTTGTTCAAGAGGAACGCGTTCAAGTTCTGAGCGGTGGTGTCCGGGATCAGCGGTTGGCACCGCGGATGTCAGCGGAAAGCGTCTGCGTGCTTTGACTCGATGAACGAGTTGAGTTCGGCGATCGCCTGCGGCGAGACCGAGACGGGGTCGTAGTGCCGGGCGACCTCCAATTTGTGCGTCTCGATGAATTGCAACACGTCATTCCAGTATCCGGGTGATTTGAGTCGGGAGACGAACCCGGCCAGGATCGCCTTAGCTCGCGTTTCGCCGTGCGCAGCCACCCAGCGGGGCAGGTTTTGCGCGATGTAGCGTTCGACAAGAGACAACCATCGTGATTTCAGTCCCTCCACGAACGGGTCTGCGGTTGCAGTCGTCGGCGTTTGTTGGTCCATGCGTGACGGGAACAGGCGGCCCCGCCTACTTCCATCCGAGCGAGCGCGCCTTGTCAAATGCCTTCTGCGCGTCGTCGTCCTGTTTCAACATCTCGTGGGTGCGCGATTTCCAGATCCACGCCTCGGCGTTGTTGGGAGCCAATGAGACGGCGCTGTTGAACGACAGGAGTGCGGCACGGTAGTCCATTTTGTTGAAGTAGCCGATGCCGGTGTCGATGTGCTGCTTCAACTCGACGGTCTGTTCGTAGCGGGCATCGTAGAACTCGTGTCCGGTGTCGGAGATGTACACCTCCCGACCGTTGCGCACCGCCAGCGCGACCCGCCCCTCGAACTCTCCGATCTCGTCATAAATGAAATCAATGATTTTGTCGCCCTTGGTGTTGATCACCCCCCACTTACCCGCCACCTTGACCCGTGCCCTGCCGAAACGGAACGGACGAGCGTCTTCGTAGCGGCAGCTGACGATGATCTTGCCGGATCGGTCGATGAACCCCCACTTGCCGCCGGACTGCACCGCAGCGAAGTTACCCGCGAACGACTGTGCATTTTCGAAGGATGCGGCGATGACCATCCTGTTCGTGGCATCGATGTAGCCCCAGGCACCGCCGGTGCGAACGGCCGCCAGGCCCCCGGCGAACGGTCGGACCAACGCATACTCCGGTGTGATCACCGGGCTCAGCGTTTTTTTGTCCGCGAATCCCCACATGGCACCTTTTCGGTACGGCACGAGGCGCGCAGAAGCGTCGTCCGTATTCTGCGCGGCAAGGGGCGCAAGGTACAGGAATGCGGCGGCAAGCATCAAAGAAAAACGTACTCGGTACGGATTCATAGGTGGTACCTCCGGTGCACGGGTATTCCGAAAACACTATTCCGCATTCGCCGCCGGCCTCTCATCCTATACGATGGTACGCACGCCCAGGCGACGCAGGTCCGCGACCAGACGCCGGGCGTCGCGGAAGGTGATGCCGTGCATGCCAAGATCGGCGGCGGCGGTTACGCATGCCTTCGTATCATCGATGAAGACGCATTCGCGAGGATCGGATTCCAGGCGTTCGGCAATCCAGCGGAACGCTGCCGGATCGGGTTTCGCCACGCCGATCGCGCACGAGAAAGCCGTCGCATCAAACATCCGGTAGTTGCGTTCTATAAAGAAACGCATGGCGGGCACCTCAGTGTTCGACAGCAGTCCGATACGGTAGCCGGCCCTGTGCAGCGATTCCGCGATGCGAAAGACGTCGTGTTTCGGGAAATACACCGATGAGAACGCCTCATACCACAGGGATGAAGCCTTGGGTGTCCGTACATGCAAATTGTCACACAATGTCGCCCAGAGGGCGGACTCGGTCAGGGTTCCTGTCTGGAACGCACGTTCATGTTTCCGGAACTCCCGCCGATACTCGGCACGGGGAATGCCGAGGTTCCGGGAGCAATAGACTTCCAGCCCAAGAGTCGGATTGTCTATCAGGACACCCCCCCAGTCGAATATCACCGCTTTGATATCGCTCATGGCTGATCGTCATACACCATATAGCATATTTGAAACTCGAAAATAAAGCGCCAGACCGGAATTCCCGCCGGGAACGGTTGTCACGGTACGGCCAGCTGGCCGCATCCGGCGCCGATGTCCCGGCCTCGGGGTTCGCGGATGATCGCGAGAATGCCCCGGCGTACCAGTGTTTCCTTGAAAGTCGCCGCGGCAAAAGATGTTTTGAGTGGTTCGTAGAACTCCGCTGCGGGGTCATGGTTGCACGGAATCAGGTTGACCTTGAGATGAGACTGTTTGTGCGGTATTGACTGCAGCAGGTCTGCCAGGCGCTCGGCGTGTTCCCCGGAGGAGTTGATGCCGGGGACCAGAGTATATTCAATCGTGATCGCGGCGTTTTCGGCGCGTGCATACTGCACGGCGGCGCGCAGAATATCGGCGACGCGGTACGGGACGTGGTCGGGAACCAATCTCCGGCGCGTGGTGTCGTCCGGTGCGTGCAGGGATACCGCCAGTCTGACCCCCAGCCCTTCACCGGCGAACTTCTTGAGGCGGGGCAGGATACCCACGGTGGAGACGGTGATGTGGCGTCTGCCGATGCCCAGAAGCGTGTCGTTCGTCATCGCCCGCAGGGCGCTGACCACGTTGTCGTAGTTCAGGAAGGGTTCACCCATCCCCATCAGGAGGATGTTGGTGATCCGCTTCCCGGTCAGATCTTCGACGGCAAGCACCTGTTCGAGGATTTCGCCGCGGGTCAGGTTGCGGCGGAACTTCATGCGTCCCGTGGCGCAGAAAGCGCATCCTACGACGCACCCGATCTGTGTTGAGATGCACACCGAGTGGCGGTCACCTTTCGGCAGGAATACCGCGGCGAGCGGCATGCCGTCGCGGGCGACGAACTCGAATCGCACGGTGCCGTCCTGCGAGGATGCTCGCCGGTTCGTGCACGTGAAGGTGCGCAGCTGGAATGTATCGTTGAGGCGTCGGCGCAGTTCGGTCGGGAGACTGGTGCACACATCGAACGATACGGCGCGTCGGCGGTATGCCCATTCCATCAGCTGTCCCGCGCGGTAGCGGTGTTCTCCCCAGGCGGCGATGATTCGCTCGACGTCAGGGGTTTCCAGGTCGAAGAAATGCAGCTTGGTTCGGCTGTGCATGAGGTTAGTGGTACGCGACCAGTTTCCGGATGCATTCGACGCCCGCGCCTCGCACGTGCACCAGGTATACCCCCGATGCGACCGGGGCGCCCGACGTGGTGTATCCGTGCCAGGGTATCGCGGCGATAGTGCCGGCGGTGAGACGGCGTGAAGTGCGCCAGACATGCGTTCCCGTGAGGGTCATCACGGTGATGTTGACATCGTCGTTGAACCCAGGGGCGACGAGAATGATGGCCGGTTCGCTGGATCCGGGCCGCAGGTGACCGTTAGGGGCTACCAGTATGCGAACATCTCCCGCGCGCATCCCCGGCCCGTGAAGTGTCGGGTGGACAAAGACGGATATCGGAAGACTCTCCACCCGGCCGCGGGAGGTGTACGCACGGGCGCGCAGGATGCGCTCATAACCGCCGGCAATCCAAGGCAGCAGATACGGCGGCCGCGTACCGGCGGAGACCACTGTATCGTCAACGAGGAGTTCCACCCGTTCCACCAGTGAGGTATCGCCGTCTACACGTACATGGCAAACAACCGTCTCGCCCGTTGTGAATACAGTCTTGTCTGCAGGGGCCGTTATGGTGAGCGAGAGATGAGTCTCCGGGAAGACGACGAATGTGGATGTGGAGGACCACGGGCTTGCGCTGTCGGATGCATCCCAGGCGGTGACCGCCCACCAGCATGTCGTTTCCGCCGGAATCGGGATTGACGCGCCGTATTCAGCCCGAGTGAGGTTGGATGGTGTCTTGCCGCTGTCCCACAACAGGACTGAACCCTGTACGGTTGGCGCGGGATGGGATGCAACCACGATGCGGTAGGCGGATGGGTAGTCCCAGGGATCGGGGTCTGAAAAGTTCCATGAGAACCGCGGTCGTGTTGAGGCTGTTCTGTTTGCAAGAACGCCGTCAACTGTAAGGTCGTTCGGCCGGTTCGGAGGCGTATTCTGCCAGGTGCCGGTGGCTGGAATGATCGCGACCACGTTCGAAGGGGCCGACAGGTTGCCGAAGTCGTCGCGCACCCGGATGCAGGCGTAGTATCCTTCGCCGTCGATACCGGCGAGTGTGTACTGCAGTGATGTCCCCGGCGTGAGTCCCGATGCGGGAATGATGATGGTGCGGTCAGTCGGTGTATAGACGTTGGTTGCGGAAGCGGTGTACACCAGGAATTCCCCCCAGAGCGTACCGCTGGTACCGTCCGTGCCCGGACTGGTCCACCGGAGTACGGCGGTGCCGGGGATGCTCCCGGGAACGCAGGACAGATCGGCAATGGCTTCCGGGGCGATGGTATCCGTCGGAACGGCGAGAGCCAGGGCGGCTGCGAACGCGGTGCGGGCATTGTCAAGGAGGAACAGCCCGTCCAGTTTCTCCCAGGTATCTTCTGCTGAATGGTAGTGCGGGTTGAACTCCGAACCCGCCGCTTCGTACGACTCCTCCAGAGAGACCGCAGCGTACCCGTTGTCCCAGAATGACGCGTGATCGCTCCACCAAGCGGTGTTGTCCGTGTGCCCGTCTACGGTGACGCCGGTGGTAAAGGTATCTGCGGTTTCATGGATCAGCGATACGAGCCACTGCGATGCCGTGTTCCCGGTCACATCGACGTCACGCGGTGCACCCGGACCGAGGTAGCCAATCATATCCAGGTTGATGACCCCCGCCAGGGCGACCCCCGCCTCGCGCAGGGACCGTGCATAGACCGCCGACCCGAGGAGTCCCTGCTCTTCACCGGAAAAACAGGCGAATCGTATCCCCGCCTCACAACGCTGAGCGTGCACGGCGAGAATGCGTGCCATCTCCAGGAGCGCCGCGCATCCCGAGGCGTTGTCGTCCGCCCCCGGTGCCGATGTATTCGGATCCCCCCGGTTGTTGGTGGAATCATAATGTGCGCACAGGAGAATCATCGGTCGTTCCGGGACGAGTCCGGGTAGGTCCGCGATGATGTTGTCTCCTGACCAGCCACCCCAGGACCAGGGTGTGGTCGTGACGATGCACCCCATTCTGATAAAACGTTCCGCGAGGAAATGTTTCGCTTCCCGGCAGCCCGGTGTGGGGGTGTACCGTGTCTGGAATGATTGAAGATGCTGAACCTGCGACATGATCGAAGAGCTCGACAAGGCGGCGACCAGATTCCGAATGCGGATATCCGATGAAGACGCCGGAGTATAACGGAGTGTCCGGTACGGTATCGGCTGTTCCACGACTGGTGCGGGATGCGGTTTCACGTCATCGGGCAGGACACGGATTCGGAATGTTGCGGCGAGCATGCGCAGGCCTTCATGAGAAGTCCGCACCAGTACATACGCCGGTTCGCGCAGCACGATCGTGGTGTCGGGAGGAAACCGCGTATTGGTTCCCGTTGATATCGCGACCAGCGCGTGCACGACCGATAGTGCAGATTGCCAGCGGTCGATCTCTTCGCTCGGGAAACCGGGGATTGAGGGTGTGGTTGTCTCTATGATGCAGAACGTATCTGCGATGAGACGTGTTCGACAATCCCCGGGCAACAGCGCATCCGTCGCCGGGTTCACGGCAGGAACGCGCAGGAGATACCGAGGATTGTCGGCGTGCGCGCCCACGGTCGCCAGAAATGCATTCCAGAACAGCGCGATTGTTGCCTGTCGGAGGAACCAACGGATGAGCTGCCAGCAATCGGGGCGAGTGGATTTGAACCACCGACCTTGCGGTCCCAAGCCGCACGCGCTGACCGCTGCGCCACGCCCCGATGATGAGACGGAATATAAACGCGTGACGTATTTCAATCGTCTGTCAAACCAGCGACGCTATCTTCAAGAGCAGTTTCCTGGTTTCCGGCCAGCCCAAACATGGATCGGTTATGGACTTCCCGTACGTGCGGCCCCCACTGCTCTGGCAGCCGTCGGCAAGGAAACTCTCCACCAGGAAGCCCTTGACCATAGATGCGAGCAGCGGCGAGTTGCGGCGGCTGTACATGACTTCCATCGCGATGCGCGGTTGTTCGCGGTGTTGACGGCCCGAGTTTGCGTGGTTGGTATCCACGATGATCGCCGGATTGCGTAGGGGGCGCTCCCGGTACATCTCGGCAGTTCGGATCAGATCCTCGTAGTGGTAGTTGGGTATGTTGAGGCCGTAACGATCCACGGCGCCGCGCAAGATAACGTGCGCCAGCGGATTCCCGGTGGTCGCCACTTCCCATCCGTTGTAGATGAAGGTGTGCGGAATCTGTGCCGCCCGTACCGAGTTAAACATAACGGAGAGATCCCCGCTGGTCGGGTTCTTCATGCCTACGGGAACGTCCAGTCCGCTCACGGTCATGCGGTGCAGCTGGTTCTCCACCGAGCGCGCACCGATCGCCACGTAGCTGAGCAGGTCGGCGAGGTAGGGGTAGTTGCCCGGATAGAGCATCTCGTCGGCTGCAGACAGTCCCGTCGCCTGCAGTGCGCGGATGTGGAGCCTGCGGATGGCTACGATCCCCTCCGCCATGTTGGGAGCCCGGCGGTGGTGCGGTTGGTGCACCATGCCTTTGTACCCCTCGCCGGTGGTGCGCGGCTTGTTGGTGTAGATGCGGGGAACCAGCACCAGACGGTCGGCGACCTCCTCCTGGACGCGGGCGAGACGCTCCGTGTAGTTGAGAACGGCATCCTCGTCGTGCGCGGAACACGGCCCGATGATCACCAGCAGGCGGCGACGGCCGGTCAGTGTTGCGATGATAGCCCGGTCGCGCTCGGCCTTGCGTCGCGCGAGCGGCGCGGGCAGCGGATGCGCGCGAAGGATCTCCTCCGGCGTAGGGATGGGTCTGATGAAGGTGAATGCCATGGTGTCGTTCGGGAATCGCACCGGTGGTTTCCCCGGCGTCAATACCGGCGGAAGTATGTGAGCCCGGAGAGATTCGAACTCTCGACAGCCAGCTTAAAAGGCTGGTGCTCTACCAACTGAGCTACGGGCCCACCACCGGCGTAACGTCGAAGGCGGTGCCGATCCCTAAAAGTATATTGTACCACATTTCCGTCGTCATTTCAAGGTGGGGGCCGATGCAGAACGACGTCGTCTTCGTCCGGCGTTCTCCGGGGATCGGTAACGATGGGTGCGAACGTACGTGGACGTCATCACCGTAAACAGCTTGCCGTCGGTGAGCACGGTGATATCGCCGCATCGGTCGGTCCGGTACAAATCCACATCCATATCCGACAGGCGTTTGACGGTCTCGGGGTGGGGATGGCCGTAGCGATTACCGCGACCGCACGAGATGATCGCAGCATCCGGGCGTACCCGGGATAAGAACGCTCGTGTGGAGGAGGTGCGGGAGCCGTGGTGTCCTACTTTCAACAGATCCACTTTCCTGGTGACTGTCTGCTGCCTCAGCAGGTGTTCCTCCACTTCGCGTTCGGCGTCCGCCATCAGGAGCGCCGAGAACGACCGATAGGTGATGGCCAGGACCAATGAGGTATTGTTGGCGTGGTCAAACGGAACAGGATCCGGGGGAAACAGCACCCGCACTGTGAGGTCGCCTTCCATCCAGCGATCCCCGGCGCGTAAGCGGTGGTATGGGATGCGCATTTGCACGGTCACGGCATCCAGCAAGGCGGGGTAGTCCGGATCCCCCTTCGTGTACCCGTTGTCGAAAAAACGGATAACCGGAAGGGCGGCGAGCACCGCGGAGAAGCCGCCGAAATGATCCCCGTGAGGATGACTGACTACGATGGCGTCCAACTGCGGAATACCGCGTGCACGCAGGAAAGGAACCACCACATCGCGTCCCGGTTCGAAGGGGTCATCGCGCAGCCAGTAAGGTCGTCCGCCGGCATCCAAGAGGGCGCACCTGCCGTCGGGCGTGCGTGCAAAAAGACAGTCTCCCTGACCGATATCGACGAAAACCAGTTCCAGGTCTTTGTTCGACCGGTGGTACTCGCGGGGATGCACGAAATCAGCGGCGTGCAACCAGGCTCCCCACGGTGTGAGGCATGCGCACAGCAGGGCGGTGATGGTATGACGCGGATGATGCATGGTTCTCTGGGTGTGCCCTACAGCCAGGCCGGATTACTCCTGAGTGAGGTAGCGCATGTTTTCAGGCATGGCTGCGACCGGCTGGCGCGACACGTACTCAGCGCCGAGAAACCCGTAGAGGTTCTTCCAGGAACGCGCGTAGAGCACCCCCAGGTACTTGCGGTTGTCCGTCATCTGAAAAAAGTTGAGGAGCGGTTTGCCGCCGGTGCGCAGCTGTGCGGTGGTCATCTCGGGAAGATCGGCAATGCGGAATGCGTCGAGCGAGCCGTCATTCTGGTTGTAGATGTACAGGTGTTCCCACCCGTGGGCGGTCAGGTACTCGTACGGAGGTATGTTCACGTACGCCGGGTTCACGATAGTGCGCTTCAATTTCGCACTGTCTATGACCATCTCGAAGAGGTTGACGTCCTCTTCGGGTTTATACCCCCGGTCCCCGAACTTGTACACGAACGGCGAATTGTCAACGACCAGAGTCCCCACGCCGGCGACGCCGTCCAGATGGGGATGACCGACCCTTCGCACCGAGTGCGATACGTTGTTGGCGGTGAGGTACGCGGATACTTCGGAAATGGGTGCGCCCGGGGCGATCCACAGACGCATCCAATCATCGCGGTAGGTATTGAAGCGGACTTTCGCTGCGGGAGCGGACAGGCGTGATGACGGTGCGGTGTCCGAACAGCCGCACGCTATCGTGAGGAACGCGGCACCCGCAGCCATCGGGAACCCGGTCAACCGACGCGTGATGGGATGCATCGCTTTCCTCCGTGGGTGTGGAATCGGGCGCACCAAGGGATGCCCCCGTCGGAACCGTCCCGACAAAGACCAGCCGGCGAGAGGAATCGAACCTCCGACCAGCCGCTTACAAGGCGGCTGCTCTACCGCTGAGCTACGCCGGCTTCGTAGTACGAGCGCGTTTGGATGGCGTGTCATCATCCGGCTGGAACTCGAACTCGCAATCCGCGATGACGACCCGTTCCCCGGGCGTCACGCCATTCTTCTTGAGGAGACGCTCCACACCCATCGCCCGGAGCCTCCTGCGCAGGCGTATGACCGCTTCCGGAAAGTTGAAATCGGTCATAGCGACCGCACGGCGAATGGATTCCCCATCGACTGTCAGTACGCCGTGTACGCGGGCAACCGTGAACCCCGGATGGAATTCGTACCGTTTGAACGATACCACCGCATCATCCGTCGGTGCCTCTGGATCCGCAGACGTCGCGTTCGCGTGCGTCCGGTCAAGCACCTGTACCATTTTATCAAGCATCTTTTCAATACCTGCGCCGGTGACCGACGACACGACGCAGACACCGACAGAAGAACGTGCCGCTTTCCGGAGCGCCGCGGCCGCGGCGGTGGCGGCCTTCTGATCGGTGGTGTCGGCTTTCGTCAGTATGAGAATGGATGGTTTCTGGATCAGCGCCGGTGAGTATGAGCGTAATTCCTTCAGAACGGTCCGATACGCGGCGACGGGTTCCATGCCGGTCATCCCGGAAAGATCAATCACGTGCGCGATGATACGGGTTCGTTCGATGTGCCGCAGGAAGTCGGTGCCCAGTCCCTTTCCCGTGTGTGCATCTTCGATCAGCCCGGGGATGTCGGCGATGACGAATGAACGCATGTGGTGCACACAGACGCCGAGATTGGGAGAGAGCGTGGTAAACGGGTACGGGGCGATTTTTGGACGGGCGGCGGTAATCCGGGACAGCAGGGTGGACTTTCCGGCGTTCGGGAGACCGGCCAGGCCGACATCCGCGATGAGCTTGAGTTCCAGCAGTAGTACCGCTTTTTGTCCGGGTTCACCGAGCTCGGCGACCCGTGGTGCACGGTTAGTCGAAGATTTGAATGTGGTATTGCCGCGGCCGCCGCGGCCGCCCTTCGCCACCAGCAGTGTCTGGCCGTGGGTTGTGAGGTCTGCGACGAATTCCCGCGGGGATGGGAGGGTATGTCCGGGACGCGGTCCCAGTTTCCAGACCACCGTTCCGCACGGCACGTTGATGACGAGATCCGGGCCGTCCTCTCCCGACATGAGACTGCCCCTGCCCGGACCACCGCTGCGTGCCTTGAAGTGGGGGTGCAGTACGAAGTCGTACAAGGTGGTCATTCGGGAATCGGCGCGGAGCAGCACATCACCGCCCCTGCCGCCGTCCCCGCCGTTAGGCCCGCCCCGAGGAATGAATTTTTCCCGACGGAAACTGACGCAGCCGTCGCCGCCCTTGCCCGATTCAACGTAAATCGTTACGGTGTCGGCGAACATGCCGCCTCCCCGCACGGGAAGCCGAGCGTCAGGCAGGTATCACGTCGATGCACTGTCTGGTCTTGCTGATGTTGCGGAAGAGCACCTTGCCGTCTATTTTAGCGTGGATGGTGTAATCCTTGCCTAGGAATGTATTCTTACCCGCCACGAAACGGGTTCCGCGCTGGCGTACGATGATGGAGCCGGCGGTTACTTTCTGATCCTGATAGGCTTTTACGCCCAAGTTCTTCGGATTGCTGTCCCGCCCGTTGACTGCATGTACCATGGCCGATCACCTCACTGAAACATGATGTCCTTCACCCGAAGGACGGTGATGCACTGCCGGTGCCCCATCTTGCGCCGCCAGTTCTTCTTGGGATTTCCCTTGCGGAAAACGATGATCTTGCGCGATTTCGCCTGTTCGACGATTTCGGCGACGACACGGGCATTCGGTAGATGCGGCTCGCCCAGTTGTACCGCACCGGAGTCGTCCTTGATGAGCAGGACTTTGTCCAGGACGATTTCGCCACCCGCGTTGCCCTCGAGCTTCTCTACGGTGATAGTTGCACCTTTCTCAACGACATACTGTTTGCCGCCAGTCTCGATAATGCCGTACATAGGGACATGTCCTTCGTTTGATGATGGAGTCCTCGGGGAGGACCGTCAATTCTGTTGAGAAATATATAAAAAAAAGCCGGTTGTCAAGTGAGGCCTTCCGCCGACGGGGGGCAGCCGTCAGGGACGGGCACGGGATTCAGCGAGCGGGCATCTCCGGTGCGAAACGTCGAAGCACCGTTGAACCGATTGTTATCTCCTCTATCCGGTCGATGTCGGTACGCACCGTTGCCGTAAAGGAGCCACCGAGCAGCCTGGGCGCGCGGTAGCGCAGGGTATGCTTTTTTCGGTCGGGTGACACCTTTGTTTCCAGGGCCGTCCCGAAGATCTGCTCGAGATCCTTCACCGTGACCGTCTTCTGACGGAGCAGCCGTCGAACTTTGACCAGGTTTTTCACCCCCTCGCTGTCTGCGACAACGTATACGGCGGTGAAAACCATCGTGAGGACGATCCCTAGAATGACGATCTTGATGATTCTCATGATCCCCCCTGATTCCGGTGTGTGTACGATGGACGGTTCATCCAGTGTAGGCGGACAGCATCTGTTTAAGGATGTGCAGAACGCCGAGAGCAACAGCATTGGAAAGGAGGGCGGCGAGCAGGCAAACGATCATGTTCCGGGTGATGAACAGACGGTTGAGTGCGGTAACGAGTGCTGTTGAAACCACCCAGGTGGATACCCCGGTCCCGGCGAAAAACGGCGTACCTTCAAGCCCCGTGAAAGCGATCCCGAGCAGAAGAACGAAGTACGCAGTTTCCATCATGCCGCAGAATTCGAACACACCGTCCAGCAGCGAATAGTGGTAGATGTGCTCAGCGCGCTTCCACAGCATCAAGAGGTGAAAAATCGCAATGCCTGCAGCGATGTTAGTGACCGCGAAGGTGGTCAGCACAATGATGTGTAGCATGTAGTTACCCGCCGTGAGCAGGGGCGGTGCGGGAGCGCCCCGTTTTCACCGATGCGGGGGCACGCGAGACACCCATGACATCGGTGATGTTTCCATATGAAATGCGGACGCGGAACGCAACCGGTGGGACATCAGAACTGCCGGAGCTTTTCCCGGTACGAGTCGAACGAACGCACGGCATCCAGGGGGCGTCGCACGGGTCGCTGCATTTCGGCGGCGCGCTGTCCGGCGGAAAGATTCGGTAGGATCCCGGTGGCCCTGCGTGCCAGGATGACCAGGGTGACGACTTGCACATCATCAGGGATGCCCACAACGGCTCGTACCGTTCTGGCATCGAACCCCGCGATGGGGTGTGCCACCAGGGCGAGTTCGGTGGCACGCAGTATGAGGAACGCCGTTGCCAATCCGATGTCAAAGGTCCAGTAGTCCCGGTCGTCGATGAGGCAGTCATCTTCCCGCCTCCCGAGCACCACCGCGATGCACGGGGCGTTGCGCGCCCACTCATTGCCTTCGCTGAGCGCTTCCCGGAGTCGGGACAACTGTTCCGGCAATCGGACGAAGACGAAGCGCCACGGCTGTTTGTTGTAGCATGAGGGGGCGAGGGAGGCCGCCCGGGCGAGATCGTCCAAAGTCTCTTCGGATATGGGTTCGGGCGACAGTGAACGGTACGCCCGCCGTGCCGCAATGGCATCGCTGACGTGCATGGATTGTTGTTCCTCCGCTCAGGGCATGAGCGCTGCGGTGATTTCGCCGACGTACATGCGATGGTAGTCCTCCGCCGCATAGTGGTTGTGGATCGCCGGATCGTGGAATCCAGCCGGTGTGATATCGTGGTGGTAGATTTTCCGACAACACAGCACGAGACGCGCCTCGATGAACGTTACACATCCGGGTGCGACCGCCAGCGGGTGCAGTCCTGCACGCGACACTTTGTCAGTGTCACGCCCCGAGAGTGAACCGCACCGCTCAAGAGCTTCGCGGTACTGTTCCGTGAAGAACGACAGGGTGAACCGATCGTGCCGTTCCATGAAGCCGAACGTGTGGCGTGTCGGCCGGATCACACACCAAGCCACCTTCAGGTTCCACAGGATACCCATCCCGCCCCAGCTGGCGGTCATCGTGTTGAACGCATCCGGATTGCCCGCGGTGACCAGCATCCAATCGGTGCCGATGAGTTCAAAGACGTTGTCCCGGATGGTGACCGGGTTGACTGTATGGAAGTGCGGTTGATGGTGCATGACGACGTTCCTTTCAGAGCCAGTGATGGTCGCGGTACCAGCGCCACGTTTCCGTGGCGCCGGTGGACAGCGGGGTATACACGAATCCATCAATATACCGCGCGATGGTCTCGGACCTGCATGTCCATCGTTCGCACTGGAGCTCGCGCAACTTGTCACGGTTGAATGTCGCCGGTTTCCCCCGCACCAGGGCAACCAACTCCGCCGAGATTGCCGCCGCGCGCGCCGCCCACCCCGGGATGCGCAGCACGTGTACGGTGCGCCCGACGACGGTCGAAAAAACAGCGGCGAGTTCCGGGAGCGTGTAGCAGCGGGGTTCGGCGACGTAATAGGTGCCCTCGGGAGCGCGGTCAGGGTGGGTGGCCAGATACGCGACCAGGCGTGTCACATCCCTGAGGTAAGCGAATTGAATATGAAATGAGCGGGTGAACGCGGGCAGGTATCCTGCAGCAGCCAACTTGAAATAGGTGAACATATCGCGGTCGCCAGGACCGTAGACCGCACCCGGGCGCAGGATCACGGTGTGCGTCCGGGTACCCGCCGTGACGCGCAGGATCTCGGACTCTCCGGCGAGCTTGCTGCGGCCGTACTCGGACACCGGGGAGGCGGTGTGGGACGCGTCACGGGGATCGCCGTCTCCCGCAGGCCCGGCAGCAGCCTGCGAAGAAATGCTGATGATGAGCCGCACGGTTCCGGCAGCGACGGCGGTTTCTGCAAGGGTGCGTGCGCCGTCACGGTTCACCCGGTAGTA
>Ga0209018_1000050_pt1 | contig 103108 bp, 88 predicted proteins | sample YNPBryBLVA2012_FD_185814 | JGI IMG/M metagenome (GOLD analysis project Ga0209018, IMG submission 185814) | Anoxygenic and chlorotrophic microbial mat microbial communities from Yellowstone National Park, USA - YNP Bryant BLVA 2012 (SPAdes)... ... | reverse complement strand
CTCCGAGCACCTTCAACGGGCGGATGCCTTCCTGCCCGCGCGTCGCCTGTCCGATGCCCAGCAGCTCTCCGGTCTGCGAGTGGACCCGCACGATCCCGCAGTAGCCTTTGCCGGCCGCGACAGGAAGCCCGGAGCAGAACCGGCGGCCCTCGACCGTGGTGATCTCCACCCGCGGCATCCCCTGGACGGCCGCCTCGGGCGGAAGCAGAGCCTCACGGAACTCGTTGGATGTCCACTGCTCCACCTCTGCCAGAGGGTGCGCCATCTCGAGCGTGAAGGGGCCGGATGCGGTCCGCACAAGCCACTCCATCGCTCCACCCGTCCCCAGGCGGTCGCCGATGTCGGCGCAGAGCGCCCGCACATAACAGCCCGAGGAGACCTCCATCTCCAGGGTGGCGCGGGCGTGCTCCCCCGAGCTCCAGGACTCTACCCTGAGGGAGTACAGCCGGACCCTGCGGGGACGCCGCTCCACCGTGCGCCCTTCGCGCGCAAGACGGTACAGCCTCTGCCCGTCCACCTTCACGGCGCTGAACATCGGAGGTGTCTGCTGGATCTCCCCCTGGAACTCCTTCACGACCTCCATCAGCCGGTCCAGCGTTACGCCGGCGCAGCTCGTGTCGTTCAGGATGCGGCCATGCAGGTCCTGCGTGTCCGTGGTCAGACCGAGAACCAGTCCCGCCCGGTAACGCTTGGTGTGCCCGGTCAGGAATTCCGCCAGCCGGGTGGCCCGGCCCACGAGCAGCACCAGAACGCCCTCGGCCATCGGGTCAAGCGTCCCGGTGTGCCCCACCCTGCGCAGCCCGAACCGCCGTCGCACCAGCGCCACCACGTCGTGGCTGGTGAACCCGCCCGGTTTGTTTATGATCAGAACTCCGTCCACTTCTTCAGCTCTTCCAGTACCCGTTGCTCCGCCTCGTCCAGCGTCCCCTGAAGAACGCAGGCCGCGGCCAGTTCGTGCCCGCCTCCCCCCAGCGCCTCGGCCGCCCTTCCGACCGGCGCGCCGCCCCTCGACCGGAAACTGACCCGCACGGAGCCGGGAGCCTCCTCCCGCAGGATGACCGCCACGTCCACGCCTTTCAGGCCGTGGACCATATTGACGAACCCCTCGGTGTCCTCCGGCCTGGCGCCGGTCACTTCGTAATCTCCCAGCGAAAGCCTGGCCCACGCGACGTGTCCGTTGGGGCTCAGCTGGATGGAATCCAGCGCCCGGGACATCAGCTTCAGCCCGGCCAGCGAGCGGGTATCGTAGACCTTCTGGGCGATCTCGGCCGTGGAAGGCCCCCGTCTCATCAGCTCGGCGGCTATCTCCAGGGTCTCGGGGCGTGTGTTCGGATAGCGGAAGCCGCCTGTGTCCGTGACGAGCGCCGTCAGCAGCGCCTCCGCCATTCGGTGCGACAACGGCACGTCCCGGTGCCGCAGGAAGCGATAGACCACTTCCGCCGTGGCGGCGCTCTCCTCGTCCGTAAGCCGGGCCGTTCCGAACTCCGATGTGGGCGGATGATGGTCCAGCACCACCGACCGGGGAGCCGCCGCGACGGCCTCGCCAAGCTTGCCGGCCCGCTCCGGCCGGTCGCAATCCACCAGCACCGCCACCTCCGCGCTCCGGTCGGGAAGCCGCGGTTCGATGATCTCCTGCGGCCGCAGAAAGTCGTAGATCTCCGGCGTCGGCTGAGGGCAGACGAGATGAACCTCTCTGCCCTCCCCCCGCAGGCCCAGCGTCAGGGCGATCGCGCTGCCCAGCGCATCTCCGTCGGGGTTCTGGTGCATGGCCACCATCACCCTGCGGGCACCGTCGAAGACCCTCCAGGCTGCATCCAGAAGGTCAGATGTCAGCCCGGTCATCCTCGATCTCTCGGAGCAGCTCCTGCACCCGCGCGCTCTTCAGAGGCCCGTCATCCAGGTACAGTTCCAGCATCGGGGTGGTGCGCATATGCGACACTTTGAGAAGCTCCCTGCGGATATGGCCGACAGCCCGCTTGAGCACCTCGAACGATGCCTGGCGCTCTTCGGCGTCTCCCAGAAAGCTCACCCCGATCCTTGCCGTGCGCAGATCCGGCGAAACTTGCGCCTCCGTGAAGGTCACGAACCCGAGCCTCGGATCCTTCATCCGGCGCACGATCGCGCTGATCTCCTGCACCAGAAACTTGTTCACCCGCTCCTGCCGAAGCGACACTTCCGGCTCTCCTTTCACAGGAACTCCAGCGAGGTCTCGACCACCTCGACACGCGGGTCCGACTCCACACTCTGCAGGACCTTGTCCAGCACCTTGTTGGCGAAGCGGCGGTCCGCGGAGACCACCGCGAAGGCCAGCTCCGCCGCACGGTGCGAGTCCTGTCTTCCGACCTCGGCCGCCGTGACATTGAAGCGATGCCGTATGCCGTCCAGCATTCCCCGGACCACGCTCCGTTTGTCCTTCAGACTGCTGCCCTCCCCGAGCGCAACTTCGACGGTCAGCAGCCCCACAACGACCATATCAGACCGTATGCCCGATGACCTTCCGCGCCCTCCGCGCTACAGAGTCCGGGCCACCTCGCTCACCGTGAAGCACTCGATGACGTCGCCTTCCCGCACGTCATCGAACCCGTCCAGCTGGATGCCGCACTCGAACCCGGCCGCCATCTCGCGGACATCTTCCTTGAAATGACGCAGCGAGGCGATCTGACCCTTCCAGACCTCCTGGCCGTCGCGGAGCACTCTGGCGCTCGTGTTGCGCTGGATCTTGCCATCCTGCACGTAGCACCCGGCAACCACCCCGCGCGGGGTGCGGAACAGCGCGCGCACCTCGGCGTGCCCCAGCACCTCCTCGCGCACCTCGGGCTCGAGCAGTCCGCTCAACGCCTTGCGAACGTCATCCAGGAGCTCGTAAATGATGTTGTAGCGGCGGATCTCGACATGCTCCCGCTCGGCCGCCTCACGGGCCGCCCGGTCCACATTCACGTTGAACGCGATGACCACCGCGTCCGAGGCGGCGGCCAGCATCACGTCGCTCTCACCGACCGCCCCCACGCTGCTCTGCAAGACCCGGACGGTGACCTCCTCGGACTCCTGGCCCAGCGCTTCCAACTTCTGGCGGATGGCCTCCGCCGAGCCGTCCACATCACAGCGCAGAACCACCCGCAGCTCGCGCGTCTCGCCGCGCTGCATCTGGTTGTAGAGATCCTGCAGGGTGCGGGGGCGCTGCTCCCTGAGCCTCTTCTCGCGCTCCTGCTCCTGCCTTTCCTCGGCGATCTGCCGGGCGGTCTTCTCGTCGGACACCACCTCCAGGGTATCGCCGGCGTTCGGGACCGCTTCCAGACCCAGCACCTCCACCGGCGTGGACGGGCCCGCCTTCTGCAGCCGGTCCCCGCGGTCGTCCACCATGGCCTTGATCTTGCCGTAGGTGGACCCGACCACCACGGCATCGCCGATGCGAAGGGTCCCCTCCTGCACCAGGACCGTCGCCACCGCCCCGCGCCCCCGCTCCACGCGCGATTCGATGACCGCGCCCCTGGCTGGCAGCGATGGATCCGCCGTCAGTTCCAGCATCTCCGCCTGCAGGAGGATGGACTCCAGCAGGTCCTCCAGCCCCATCCCGGTGATGGCCGACACCGGGACAACCATCGTGTCGCCGCCCCAGTCCTCAGGCATCAGCCCGTGCTCGGCGAGCTGCTGCTTCACGCGGTCCGGATTGGCCTCCGGGCGGTCCATCTTGTTCAGCGCCACGATGATGGGAACCCCGGCAGCGCGCGCGTGGTCGATGGCTTCGATCGTCTGCGGCATCACGCCGTCGTCAGCCGCCACCACCAGCACGGCGATATCCGTGACCTGCGCTCCGCGGGCGCGCATGGCGGTGAACGCCTCGTGCCCGGGCGTATCGATGAAGGTGATGACCTTCTCTTCCTTCGACGACTTATCCTTATGGGTAACCTGATAGGCGCCGATGTGCTGGGTGATGCCGCCGAACTCGGAAGCGGTGACATTCGTGTGCCGGATGGCGTCCAGAAGCGACGTCTTGCCGTGGTCGACGTGGCCCAGGACCGTCACCACCGGAGGACGGATGTACGGCCCGGGCCCGGACGCCTTCGGCTTCGGGCGCGGCCGGGAGGGAGCGGGAGCGGCGGCGCCTTCCCGGACGGTGAATCCCAGCTTCTCGCCGGCCTTCTGGGCCTGCTCCAGAGAGATAGTCTCGTTGAGGGACGCGAAGGTGCCCGTCTCGATCAGCGCGGACAGCACCTGGGCGTGGGGCAGCCCCAGAGCGTCGGCGAAATCGCGCACGGCGACGGTCGCCGGAACCTGTACGACCTTCTGACCCTGAGCCGCCTGCTCGGAGAGCAGCTCCCGCACCAGCTCCGCCGTCTCCTCATCGACGGTGCTGGAGTGGCTCGCGACCTCCACTCCCAGGTCCTTCAGGGCCTTTATCAGGTCCGCCGGCTGGGCGCCAAGATCTCTGGCTAAATCGTAAACACGCGTCTTGCTCAGACCCGCTCACCTCCTTCGCGCGTCACCGGGACGCGCAAACGTTTCGGTAAACTCCAGTATTTCCCGCCCGCCGCGACCTCCCGGAGCGCCGGTCCACCGGTGTCTGTCCAGTCTATTCTACACCGATTTCCGCCTTTTCCGTCTCGCACCGGACGGCCGCCTCCAGCGCGGCCACAACCGCCTCGCCGACCGGGCTCCTCAGCGCCCGCGTCAGACGCCCCCCTTTGAGGGCCTGCTTCAGGCAGCGGGGCGAGGGGCAAAGGTATGCGCCGCGGCCCGGCGCCCTGCCCGCCGGGTCCAGGGACACGATACCTTCCGGCGAGCGCACCACCCGGATGAACTCGCTCTTTACGCCCCTGCGCCGGCAGCCGACGCAGCTCCGGATGAGATGCCGGGGCATCCCTTCATCCCCCGGACCGAAGGCTCACGCCGTCGCATCCGCGGCGACCGCGCCCTCGTCCCCTTCGGGACCGGAAGCCTCCTGCCCGGCCTGCGCCGCCTCGCGCTCCTGCGCGTCCCCCTCCGCGGCCTGCGACTCGCTGCGGATGTCGATGCGCCAGCCCGTCAGCTTGGCGGCCAGACGGACGTTCTGACCCGCCTTACCGATGGCCAGCGAAAGCTGGCTGTCCGGCATGACGACGGTTGCGGTCTTGGCGGCGGGATCCAGCGACACGTGCGACGGTTTGGCCGGGCTCAGCGCCTCGGCGATGAACCGCGCCGGATCCTCGCTCCAGCGCACGATGTCGACTTTCTCGTCGTAAAGTTCGTTGACCACGGACTGAACCCGCGTGCCCCTGTGGCCGACGCACGCGCCGACGGGGTCCACCCGCTCGTCCAGGGAGTGCACCGCGATTTTGGAGCGCTGACCGGGCTCGCGGGCCACGGACTTGATCTCCACGATGCCCTCGCCGATTTCAGGGACCTCCAGCTCGAACAGCCCGCGGATGAGGTTGGGGTGGGTCCGCGAGACCATGACCTGGGGGCCGCGGGTGGTCCGGCGCACCTCGAGCACGTAAACCTTGATGCGGTCGTTGAAGTTGTAGGGCTCCGTGGGGACCTGCTCCGCCGGAGGGAGGATGGCGTCCACCTTGCCGAGCGCCACGATGACGTTGCGCCCCTCACCGCGCTGCACCGTTCCGGTGACGATCTCGCCCACACGATCCCCGAACTCCTCGTAGACCTGCTCGCGCTCCGCATCCCTGAGACGCTGGACCACAACCTGCTTGGCCGTTTGCGCCGCGATGCGCCCGAAGTTCTCCGGCGTCACCTCGAACTCGATGATGTCCCCGATGGCGGCGTCCGGATTGATGGCCCTGGCATCGGCCAGACTGATCTCCAGGTGGGGGTTCTCGGCCTGTTCCACAACGTCTTTCTGACAGAACACGCGGAACCCGGCCCGGGTGGACTCAACGCGGACCCGCACGTCTCCCGTGGCGGCGTAGTGCTTCTTGTAGGCGTGCACCAGCGCCGACTCGATGGCCTCCATCAGCACCTCGAACGGGATGTCTTTCTCTTTTTCAATCTGACGCAGAGCGTCCAGGATCTCTTCGTTCACGTACCCTGCCTCCCGTCAAGAACGCAACCGGCCCGGAGGACGCACCCGCGCGTCCCCCGCTCCGCCGGGCCCATCCGCGCCCGGCGGGCTCCCCCATAAACAAAGCGACCCGTCACGGCCTGTCCGCCCGGGTCGTCGTTTCCTGCAGCGACTCTTTCGAACCCCGTACCTGCGCCTCCAGGCGGCCGCGGCCCCGTCCAGGCCGCTTCCGCCCTTCCGGGCGACATCCGGTCCCGCCTTCTCCATCAGGCGCCCGGCCGCCGGGAAATAAAAAAAGCGGGTCGCGGAACCCACTTCATCGGCTGACCGAGAAAACCTTGCCGCTCATATCTTAGCATACCCCGCAGGCTGCCGCAACAAAGCAGGGCAACGGCAGGAGCTTGCCCGCAGACCGGCTAAACCGTAGTATCATCGGAGATAGGAGCCGGGCCGCGACCCGCTTTCGCCTATCTGAGGAGTCCCGCCGATGCAGGACAGACGCGCCTTCACCCTGATCGAGCTTCTGGTCGTCATCGCCATCATCGCCATCCTTGCGGCCATCCTGTTCCCGGTCTTCGCACAGGCCAGGGAACGGGCGCGCACGGCCGGCTGCCTGAACAACGTGAAACAGATCACGCTTGCCGTCCTGCAGTATGCAAGCGACCATCGCGGCCGGTGGCCGTTCTCGGTGGACTTCGAGGACGTCAACAACTGGCCCGGAGTGCCGGCCATCCAGTCCGCCCCGTATCTCTGGGAGGTGCTGCAGCCTTACGCGAAAGGCCGGGAGATCTGGCGCTGCCCGTCCGACAAGGGGTTCCGGTGGCAGAGGACCGGCCCCGTGCAGGCCAAGACCGGATGGGTGGTCAAGCGCTGCCACGAGATGTGGAAGCTCGGGCCGTCGGATCCGGTGCTGAGCCGGCTGTGGTCCAGCTATGTGACCAACCGGGCAAACTCCTTCAACACCCGCATCCATACGCCGAGGCCGGTGCGTCTGGACCAGGCCCCGGACCCGTCCCGGGCCATGGCGGTGTTCGACCCCTGGCAGGTGGCGGACTGGAACAACGGCCCCGGCGCCGCGGACTGGAACGGACAGTGGCACGTTCGCAAGTTTCCCGAGTGCTCCTGGAACGTGGGGTTCTTCGACGGCCACGCGCGGAATCTGACATTCCGGGAGATCCGTTACCCGCAGGGCGCGCCGGAAGGAGTGGACTCGCTCTTCCACATCTACTGGGTGACGGGGAAGCTGACAGAATAGCACCACTGCAAAGGAGCCAGAACCGCAGATGCAGCCAGCCAGCCTGCAGCCCGTTGTCATCGCGAAGAACGTCGTCGACGTGCACGCCGAGCCGAACACCGATTCCGAGCAGGTGACTCAGGCCATCCTGGGCCAGCCGGCCTGGGTGCTGGAGAGCCGGGACCGGTGGCGGTTCGTGCAGCTGTGGGACACCTACCGGGGCTGGCTGCAGGAGCGGTTCATCCTGCCGCTGGAGCCCGGACAGAGCTATCCCGGCGAGGGCCCGGCCGTGCGGGTGAGGGCGCTCATCGCGGATGCTCTGAAGGAACCGGACGCCCGGGCGCCCATCGCCACCAAGCTTGTGGTCTCGACGTGCGTGGAATGGCTGGAAGAGAAGGGCTCCTACTCCCGGGTGCGCCTTCCCGGAGGAGCCTGCGTCTGGCTCAGAAGCCGCGATGTGGAGCCGGTCCCGTCCGTTCCGGCCGGCCGCCTGCCGTCCCCGGCGGCACTGGTACGGACGGCGAAACGGTTCATCGGAACTCCGTATCTGTGGGGCGGCACGACAGCGTTCGGTCTGGACTGCAGCGGATTTGTGCAGCTGGTCTACAACCTGAACGGCTACCGGCTGCTGCGCGACGCGGATATCCAGGCAAGAGACCCCCGTGCCCAGACGGTGGATCCCGGCGCGCTGCGCCCGGGGGACCTGGTCTTCTTCTGCGGGGCAAGCGACGAAAGGCGCGAACGGGTGACGCACGTGGGGATGTACATCGGGGGAGGCGAGTTCATCCACAGCGCCGGGCAGAGCGTGGGAGTGACGGTCTCTCCGCTGTTCAGCGGATACTACTGGGACGTGTTCTGGGGAGCGCGGCGGATGCGTCCGCCGTGCCGTTGAACCGGCCGGGGGATAACGCGGCGGAATGGAAGGAACGGCCTCCGGGAGAGCGGCAATGGCGATCCTTGCAGGCGTTCTGGCGGCGGCCGCGCCCGTCTGCGGAGAACAGAAAGACACCGCCCGCTTCCTGAAGGCGGTGCGGACCTTCGGGGACCTGGCGCTGGAGCACGGCAGGGACACTTACGGTCCGAAGAAGACGCCGCTCTTCGTGGACGGTCTGAACGTGGATACCCTGAAGCCCCCGGTCTGGAAGCGGGAGGGTGAACAGTGGATCCTGAGCAATCTTGCGACCCAGCAGACGCTGTTCCGCACCCTGGACGGGTTGACGCGGGCCACCGGGGACGCCCGCTACAGGGACGCCGCGGAGGACGCCCTGCGGTATGCCTTCGCCAACCTTCAGCACCCGGGCGGGCTGCTGTACTGGGGCGGTCACTACTGCTACGACGCGCTGGGAGACCGGCCGGTCGGGGAGAGCGAGACCCACGAACTGAAGCGCAACTACCCCTACTACGAGTTGATGTGGCAGGTGGACCCGGAGCGCACGCGGCGATACATCGAAGCGGTGTGGAACGGGCACATTCTCGAGTGGGAGACTCTGGACTTCAACCGGCACGCGAAGTACCGGCCCTATCAGGGAAGCCCGTGGACCGTGCACCGCTTCAGGGGCGGAAAGGTGCCGTTCGGGGGAGAGGGACTGACGTTCATCCACAGCGCCAGCGACTTCGCCCTTGCCGCCGCGATGCTCTTCCGTCTGGGAGGCGAGGACGAGGCGCTCAGATGGGCGGAGCGGCTGATGGGGCGCTTCATGGAGGCCCGCCACCCGGAGACGGGGCTGGGGGCGGCCAACTTCACCACCTTGAAGGAGTGCCGGATGGCCAGACAGTTCCCCCGGTTCGAAGGGCGATTCACCGAGGCCACGGTCACGGACATCTACGGGGTGCGCTACACCCACGCCGCAGCCTGCCTTCTGCAGATGGGAGACGAGCTGGGCGCGCAGGGCACGCGGTTCGTGCAGTGGGGGCTGGAGGATCTGACCGCACGCGCAAAATATGGCTACGATGAGGAGAGCAACACATTCCGCGCCTCGCTGATCGACGGGACACCGCTCAGCCCTGCGGACCGCATCAACGACGGATATGTGGAGGAAAGGTGGCTCGCCCCGCGGCAGGCGGACTCCCGTTACTTTTATGCGTACGCCCTCGCCTGCCGGATGAGCCGGGACCCCCTGATGTGGAGGATGGCCCGCAGCATCGGCAGGGGGCTGGGCCTGGGGGACATCGGAGAGAAGCCGGGTCCGCTTCCGGCCCCCTCCACCGCGTCGAGCGATCCGCTGGTCCTGATGGGGCTCCTGGAGCTCTGGCGGGGCACCAATGAGCGGAGCTATCTGGAACTTGCGGAAAGGGTCGGCGACAACACCCTGCAGACGCGGTTTTTCAAGGGCTTCCCGGTGCCCGGCCCGGAGCATGTCGTGTGCAAGTTCGACGACGCCCTGCCGCTGGCCCTGCTTCACCTGCACGCTGCGCTGAACGGCCTCGAGGGATCGAAGCGGCCTCCGGCGTTCTGGATGTCGCAGGGGTTCTTCCACTGTCCCTATGACGGAGTTGGACGCACCTACGACAACACGGTGATCTACACCCGGCTTCGCGGTCAGCCGGAGCCCTGAGCCGGCCGCATCTGCAAAGAACCTCGAAAAAGCCCGTCCGCACGAAAGACGGCGGCCCCGCTTTGTGCTTTCATGCCTGAGGTCCCGGGCGCGCGGCGCCCGGACACATCATTCCTCCCCGCCGGGGGGACGGAGGATTCCAGAGATCATGAAGAAAGCGCTGATGGTCTGGGGCGGATGGGACGGCCACGAACCGAAGCAGTGCGTGGACATCTTCGCGCCCATCCTCGAGGAGAAGGGCTTCGAAGTCATCATCTCCGACACGCTGGACAGCTACAGGGACGCGGACCTGATGGGCTCGCTCAGCCTGATCGTCCCGGTGTGGACGATGGGCACCATCGAGGGAGAGCAGGAGGCCGGCCTGCTGAACGCCGTCCGCTCGGGAGTGGGCATCGCGGGATGGCACGGCGGGATGGGCGACTCCTTCCGCAACAACACGGAATACCAGTTCATGGTGGGCGGGCAGTGGGTGGCTCACCCGGGCGGCATCATCGACTACAAGGTGAACATCGTGCGCCCGGACGATCCCATAGTGCAGGGACTTCCGGATTTCGCGATGCGAAGCGAGCAGTACTACATGCACGTGGACCCCTCCAACGAGGTGCTGGCCACCACCACCTTCTCCGGGGAGCACGCTGCGTGGATCGAAGGATGCGTGATGCCGGTGGTGTGGAAGCGCAGGTACGGAGAGGGGCGTGTCTTTTACAGTTCGCTGGGACACGTGGCCAGCGACTTCGACGTCCCCGAGGCCAGGGAGATCACGGTGCGCGGTATGCTCTGGGCCAGCCGCGAAGGCTGAAAGAAGCGAGCGCTGAAAACAGTAGAGAGGATTTTCATTATGGCAACCAGACCGGCCAGGATCGGCATCATCGGATGCGGCAACATCAGCGGCATCTATTTCCAGGCGGGAAAGACCTTCGAGATACTGGACATCGCCGCGTGCGCGGACATCATCCCCGAACGCGCCAGAGCGGCGGCCGAGCAGCACGGCATCCCGAAAGCCTGCTCTCCGGAGGAGCTTCTGGCGGACCCCGAGATCGAGATTGTGGTCAATCTGACCATTCCGAAGGCGCACGCTGAAGTCGCCCTGAAAGCCGTGGAAGCCGGCAAGAGCGCCTACAACGAGAAACCGCTCACCATAACGCGCGAAGAGGGAATCAGGCTTCTGGAAACGGCCAAATCGAAGGGCGTCCGCGTGGGATGCGCGCCGGACACGTTTCTGGGGGCGGGCATTCAGACCTGCCGCAAGCTGATCGACGAAGGGTGGATCGGCCAGCCCGTGGGAGCCACGGCGTTCATGATGTGCCCCGGGCACGAGAGCTGGCATCCGGCACCGGAGTTCTACTACCAGGTGGGCGGCGGGCCGATGTTCGACATGGGGCCCTACTATCTGACGGCGCTGGTGAACCTGCTCGGACCGGTGAGGCGCGTCTCCGGTGCCGCGCGCATAACGCGGCCGGAGCGGATCATCACCAGTCAGCCGAAGTACGGGACCCGGGTGAAGGTGGAGGTCCCCACCCACGTAGCCGGACTGATGGAGTTCGCCGGCGGCGCCGTAGGAACCATCATCACCAGCTTCGACGTGTGGGCGGCCGAGCTGCCGCGCATCGAGGTGTACGGCACCGAGGGGACTCTCAGCGTACCCGACCCGAACGGCTTCGGCGGGCCGGTCAGAGTGCGCAGGGCGGGCGCGGGCGAGTGGTCGCTGATGCCGCACTCGCACGGCTATGCCGAGAACTCGCGCGGGATCGGCGTGGCGGACATGGCCTACGCGCTGCGCTCCGGGCGTCCGCACCGGGCCAGCGGCGAGCTTGCCTACCATGTGCTGGATGTGATGCATGCGTTCCACGACTCGAGCGAGCAGGGGCGGCACATCGAGCTGCAGAGCACCTGCGAACGGCCCGCTCCACTGCCGATGGGGCTCAGGCACGGAACGCTGGACGAGTGAGCCCGGGAGCCCGGAGCTGCGGGCGGGACTGCCGGCCCCGCCGGTCGGGGCCGGCTTTTCTGATTTGACAGCCGCGGAGCCGGGTGCTAACATCTAAGCGACTCACACAGTGGAGAATACACAGACCCAGCCGGCTGGTGAAGGGGCCGGCCTTATTTGCGCAGGAGGAAACGGCAGTAATGCCTCTCCCTAAGGAAAAGAAGACCGAGATCATCGGCGACCACAGGACCCACGAAGCGGATACCGGTTCACCGGAAGTGCAGGTTGCTCTCCTTTCCGCGCGGATCGCACAGCTGACCGAGCACCTCAAGGAGCACAAGAAGGACCATCATTCCAGGCGGGGGCTCCTGATGCTGGTGGGTAAGCGGCGGCGGCTGCTCAACTATCTGAGCAGGAAAGACATTGACCGCTATCGCCAGCTCATCGCCAGGCTCGGACTGCGCAGATAGGGGAAAGAACCAGAGCACGTATGGAAAAACAAGAGATCGCGCTGGAGCTCGGCGGTAAGGAGCTCCGGGTGGAGACAGGCCGCGTCGCCAATCAGGCGAACGGGGCTGTTCTGCTGTACACGGCCGATACGGTCATGCTGGCCACCGCCACCATGACGAAGGCCCCGCGGGAGGGGATCGACTTCTTCCCGCTCATCTGCGACTACGAAGAACGCAAATACTGCGTTGGAAAGATTCCCGGGGGGTTCGTGAAACGAGGCGGACGTCCCTCCGAGCGAGCGATCCTCACCTCCCGCCTCATTGACCGCCCCCTGCGCCCCCTGTTCCCCGACGGAATGCGAAACGAGGTCCAGATCATCGTGATGCCCCTGTCGGTGGACCTCGAGGCCGTGCCCGACGTGATGGCCGTGAACGCCGCCGCGTTCGCTCTGGCCGTTTCGGACATCCCGTTCGAGGGCCCCGTGGCGGCAGTCAGGGTGGCGCGGGTGGAAGGCGAAATGATCGTCAATCCCACCTTCGAGCAGACTCGCCAGGCCGACATCGACGTGATCGTCGCAGGGACACCCGACCTGGTGAACATGATCGAGTGCGAGGCGTCGCAGGCGTCCAATGAGGACGTCGTGGCCGCCATCGCGCTCGCGCACGAGAACATCAGGGTGCTCTGCGACGCTCAGGTGGCGCTGGCGGAGAAGGCGGGCAAGCCGAAGGCAGAGCCGGTGATCAAGCTTCCGGACCCGGAGATTGTGGAACGGATCCGGTCGGAATTCCTCTCCGACATCACCTCCGCCATCTGCGACCCCGACAAGGCCGCCAGGGAATCGGCGCTGGACGACCTGGTCGAAGAGATTACGCAAAAGCTGGCTGAGGCTTACCCCGAGCGGGAGCCCGACATCGCGCAGGCGGCGGACAAGGTGATCAAGACCGAGGTCCGCCGGCTGATCCTGGACGAAGGCAGGCGGCCGGACGGGCGGGATGCCGACACGGTGCGGCCGCTCAGCGCCGAGGTGGGCATTTTGCCCAGGGTGCACGGGTCCGGCCTGTTCACGCGAGGCCAGACCCAGGTGCTGACGACGCTGACGCTCGGGGCGGTGGATGAAGCGCAGATTGTGGACGGCATCGAGGAAGACACCGTCAAGCGCTACATGCACTATTACAACTTCCCACCGTTTTCGGTGGGCGAGGTGCGTCCGCTGCGCGGACCGGGCCGGCGCGAGATCGGTCACGGCGCGCTTGCCGAAAAGGCCCTGCGGCCGGTGGTGCCGGATGAGTCCGAGTTCCCTTACGCCATCCTCCTGACCAGCGAGGTGCTGGAGTCCAACGGCTCGACATCCATGGCGAGCACTTGCGCGTCCTCGCTTGCGCTGATGGACGCGGGTGTCCCGATCAAGGCCGCCGTCGGCGGGATCGCGATGGGCATGGTCTCGGACGGCGAGCGCTACACCATCCTGACGGACATCCAGGGGATGGAGGACTTCTCCGGCGATATGGACTTCAAGGTGGCCGGCACGCGCGCCGGAGTGACCGCGATCCAGCTGGACACCAAGATCCGGGGACTGACGCTCGAGCAGGTCCGGGAGACCATCGAAAAAGCCACTGCCGCCCGGATGACCGTCCTGGACGTGATGGACGCCTGCATCGACAGGCCGCGCCCGGAGCTCAGCCGCTACGCCCCGCGGGTGATCATGATCGAGATCCATCCGGACAAGATCGGCGACGTCATCGGCCCCGGCGGGAAGATCATCAAGAAGATCGAAGCCGACACGGGCGCCAAGCTGTCCATCGAGCAGGACGGCCGGGTCTTCATCACCTGCACGGATGCCGAGGGCGGCGAGCGCGCGGCGAAGATCGTTCAGGACCTCACGCGCGAAGTGCGCGTCGGGGAGACGTTCCTGGGAACGGTGGTCCGGACGGCGACCTTCGGCGCCTTTGTGGAACTTCTGCCCGGCAAGGACGGGCTGCTGCGCATCCAGGAGATGTCGGACCAGCGCATCGGCCGCACCGAGGACGTCCTGAACGTGGGCGATGAGGTGATGGTGAAGGTCGAAGAGATCGACGACATGGGCCGCATCAACCTCTCGCGCCGCGGGCTGGTGGCGCAGGGGCTGGCCGAACCGCTGACGGTCAAGAGCGGGGGCGGCGCTCCCCCGCCTCAGGGCGAGCGCCGAACCGGCGGCCCCGACCGGGTCGGCCGGGGCGGGGGCGGCGGCAGGGACCGCGACCGCGGCGGCAGGGACCGCCAGGATCGTCAGCAGGGCCGGGACCGCGGCGGAAAGCCGCGCGCGGAGGAGCAGCGCCCGCCGCAGCGTCCGCGCCCGGACCACAGCGTCACATCCCTGCCCGAAGAGCCGCGCCCGCCGCAGGCGAGGTTCCGCCCGAAGCAGTGACGCGGGCAGATCTCTGGATCAGGAGTCAGGGCCGCGGCCTGAACGGTCGCGGCCCTCATCTCTTTGACCCTGTAAGCCTTCCGGAACCCGGGACTGGCTGAAGCGCGAGCCCGGTCGAGGCAGGTTACTTTCCCGCTCTCACGGCAGGCGCAAAGCGGCGGGCGGCCCCTGAAGTCCTGCCGATCTCCACTCCGTACAGGCGGGCCAGCGTCCGGGGGATGTCCACAAGATGCCCGGCCCGCGAGAGAGCCCCGGAGCCGGGACCGTAGGCGAAAAGAGGGACCCGGGCGGATGTATGATTGCCCGTGCTCCACTTCGCCTCGAACTTCTTGCCCCCCTTCGGAGTGACTGTGAGCCCGCCCGTTTCGTGGTCGGCCGTCACGATGACCAGGGTCCTCCCGTCCCGGCGCGCGAACTCCAGAGCCCTGCCGACGGCGTCGTCGAACTTCAGGGTCTGGTCAATGGCCCCTTCCAGACGGTTTGCGTGGCACTCCCAGTCGATCTGCCCCCCTTCCACCATCAGGAAAAAGCCTTTTCCCGTGGCATCGAGCGCCCGGATGGCGCGAGCGGTCAATTCCGCGAGCGACGGCTCGGGCGGATTCGTGGAGAGCCCGCCCATCTGCAGGAGAGCCAGAATGCGCCCGTCCTTCAGGGATGCGAACTCGCGGGGGTTGAGGGCGACCTGATAGCCGCGCGCGCGGGCCTCCTTCACAAGGTCCCGTTCGTCCGAACGCTTCGAGCCCTTCGCGCTCTTCGGGAGGAAGTTTTCCAGCCCTCCGCCCATCAGCACGTGCGCCCCCGAGGCGATGAGCTGCTCGGCGATCCGCGGTTCCAGTTTGCGGCTGTTGACGCGAGCGGCGAACCCTGCAGGCGTGGCGTGGGAGATGGTCGTTGTCGTGACAAGGCCCACCGCCATCCCTTTGTCTCGAAGGGCCTGCAGAATGGTCTTCAGCGGACGGCCTTCGGGATCGAGTCCCAGCACTCCGTTCGCCGTCTTCACGCCGGTCGCGAGCGCCGTGGAGGCGGCGGCTGAGTCGGTCGTCTTGCCCGCCGCGTTGTCCGTTTCGATCAGGGTGCTGACGGGCATCTGCTGCAAGTTCAGGCGCCCGGCCTCTCCGTGACGCGACAGCTGCGCTGCCAGCACCTGTCCGGTGCCCATGCCGTCCCCGATCATCAGGATGACGTTGCGGGGAGTTTCGGCGCTGGAACCGGCCAGGGCACTCAGCTGAAGCCCGAGAGCGACGAGCGCAAATGTCAGGGTAATGAAACGCAGTGGCCGTTTGCGAAGCAAAGTGATGTCCCCTTTTCTTGACCGTTCATCGGTATGGACTCTGCGGAGCTGCGCAGGGTCACGGCTGCTGAGGGGGAAGCAGCGGCATCTCCGGCAGGCCACCCGATTATACCCCCCGAGGCCCGCTGTTGTCCCGGGCCATCACTCCTGCCGTACTGCCTCCGCCGGGCTGAGCCGGGCCGCGTAGCGCGCCGGGCCGATGCCCGCAAGCGTGCTCGCGCCGATCACCCAGACAGCGGCCTCCAGAAACCAGACAGGCTGGACGGTGGGGATGATGGTCCAGCCGAAGAACAGCCGGTTGATGACGCGGATCAGCACCAGAGCCAGCACGGGGCCGCAAAGCGCGCCGATGACCGTGCCGAACATCCCGATCAGCCCGCTTTCGATGAGCGCCATCCGCGTGAGCTGGGCCCGCGATGCCCCGACCGCCCTCAGGACGCCGATCTCCCGCTGCCGCTGAATGATGAGCGCCGCGAGAGTGGTCAGCACGCCCATCACCGCGATGGCCACCGCCACGACCTTCAAAGCGTTCGTGATGGCGAACGTCCTGTCGAAGATGCCGAGCGCACGCTGCTTCAGCTCGCCGTTGAGGGTGACGATCAGATCGTACCTCGCAAGCTGCGGCTGCAATCGCCGCCGGAACTCCCGCGGATCCACTCCAGAGCGCAGGTAGGCGGCCGCGCTGTTGATCGCGGAATCACCCCACAGACGGGCGTAGAGTGGCCGATGGATGACGATGAGGCCCTGCTCGCCCGTGTAATCGTAGAAAACGCCGCCGATGGTCAGCCGCTTCCTGCCCAGGGGAGTGACCACCTCGAAGACATCCCCTTCCCCTTTGCCGAACCGGTTGCGGAAGGTCTCGCTGACCAGGACGTAGCCGTTGCGGACGGCCCGGTCCAGCACCTCGCGCGACTCCCCCTTCAGAAAGACCAGAGCGCTGTGGTCGCGCTGGGTCTCCAGACTGAAAGCGAAAATGTCAACGGGGCGGCCGTCGACGGTGGCCGTGTTCCATCGCAGCGCATCCACCGCGGCGACCCCCGGCTGACGCTTCAGGATGCCGGGGACCTGCGGCGGGAGCTCGGAGTAGGAGCCCGTCTGGATGCGGGAGGCGGGCTCCACAAAGACATCCGCGCGAACGCTCTGATCCAGCCACACCTCCACCGTCCGCCGGAAGCTTCCCACCATCATGTTCAGGGCGATGAGCATGGTCACCGCGGAGGCGAGGGCGGCGATCACCACTGCCGTCCGCTCGAGAGACCGCGCCAGCCAGCGCGCCGCGACCACACCCTCCACCCCCCACAGTGCCCTGGCCGGAACGGCAAGGATCCTCGAGAGAAGGACGGTCACCGCAGGAGCGATCAGCGCGGCGGCCAGCAGAACGAGGCCGGCAGAAAGGAAACCGAGAGTGCCGCTTCCCGCATCGAGAGCCCAGCCACTGGCGGCTGCCGCCAGTCCCGCAGCTGCGAATGCGCAGACCGTGACCCCGGCAAGACGCCTTCGCCGGTCCTGCTGAAGTGAACCCTCCCTGGCGGCCACGCCGGGGCTGACGCAGGCGGCTTCGAGAGCTGGCGCGAGACCGCTCAGAAGGGAGGCGGCCACCCCGAGCACGAACCCCTCCGCCAGCACCGCAGGCTCCAGCACGATGCGCGTGGCCCGCACCGAAGCGTACAGCGAACTGACCGTCTGTCCCACACTTTCCAGGGCCACCGACGAGACGGCCACTCCCAGAGCGGCGCCCGCAAGAGACCCCGCGATGCCATACGCCGCGGATTCGCTCAGGAACATCCCCAGCACCTGCACCCGGCTGACGCCCACCGACCGGAGGATACCGGTCTCGCGGCGTCGCTGAATGACGGAGAGGGACACACTGTTGAAGATCAGGAACGACCCCACGAACAGCGCCACCAGGGCCAGGGCGAGCAGGTTCATCCGGAAACTGGCCGTCATGGCCTCCACGCGCTTCCCCCTGGCCGCGGGAGGCGCCACATCCGCGCCGGGCACGGCACGGGCGATGCGCCGGGCCGCAGCCCCGGTGGAGGCTCCGTCCCGGAGAACGATGTCGAAGCGGTCCACCCGGCCGGGAGTCCCGAGCATCTCCTGGGCAGACGCGATGTCCATGACGCCAACATCCCCGCCGTAGGCGCGGGCCAGGGAGTCCCCCTGGAACAGGAACTTGACGGTCAGGATCCGGGTGCGCCCGCCGGTCGATACGCGGATGCGGTCACCGGGCTTCCATCCGAACCGGGCGGCGGCAGAAGCGCTCACCGCGATGCAGCCGGGCCGGACAAGGAACTCCAGAAGGGTCTCCCGCGTCACCCGGGAAGAGCCCCCGGCCAGTTCCGCCACCCGGGGGTCGGAGTAGAAGTCCATCCCCACAACCAGAAGGGAAGCGCCCGCCTCTCCCGGGAGGGCGACGAGCCGCTCCAGGGCCGGCCAGGCCTCGCTGACGGCCGGGTCCTGGAGGATGAAGGCCAGCCGCGTCTCATCCACCCCGGCGGGACCGCCGGACACCTGGAGGTTGGCGCGGCCGGCAAGGGCCTCTACACTGTCATTGAAAGCCGCAACGGCGCTACGGGACGCAAGCTGAATGGCCACGTACATGGCGACCCCCAGCGCCACCCCCAGGACAGTGACGGCCGTGCGAAGCGGATGACGGAGCAGATGCCTGAGCGAGATCCAGCTAAGGAGACGCCGCACCCCCGTCCACCTTTCCGTCCACCATCCGGATGATGCGGTCCGCCGTGGAGGCGGCCTCGGGGCTGTGGGTCACCAGCAGGACGGTGGCGCCTGTTTCCCGCCGGAGATCCTTCAGCAGGGAGAGGACTTCCGCGGAGGAGCGGGAATCCAGGTTGCCCGTGGGCTCGTCCGCCAGAAGGACGGCGGGGTCGTTGACGAGGGCCCGGGCGATGGCGGCCCGCTGCATCTCTCCGCCGGAAAGTTGATGGCTCCCGTGCCGCAGCCGGTGCGCAAGCCCCACCCTGCCCGCAAGCAGGGCGGCCTTCTCGAGAGCGCGCTTTTCCGGCGCTCCGGCAAGGAGCGCGGGAAGGCTGATGTTCTCCTCAACGGTAAGCGTGGGAAGCAGGTTGAAAAACTGGAACACCACGCCCACCACGCGGCGCCGGTACTCAGTGAGGCGCGTGTCCGAAAGCCGGGTGAGGTCGACGCCGTTCACCTCCAGAGTCCCGGAAGTCGGCAGGTCCAGGCCTGCTATCAGGTTCAGCAGGGTGCTCTTTCCGCAGCCGCTCGGCCCCATGATGGCGACGAACTCACCGGGAGCGACGCTGACGTCCACGCCATTCAACGCAGCGACGGGCCCGGCCTCGGACGGATAGTGCTTGACGAGCTGTCTTGCCACAACGGCTGACATGCGGCTGTGACCCTCCCGGACGGCAATCTGCACGGGGCAGCGCAATCAGTCTGTCCGAATTGCTGAACGGCGTCACGCCCCGCTCCGTCACCCGTCCGGCTGAGGACATCCGGAGGGACGGCATAGAAAAAGCCCGTCGGACTTGAGGTCCGGCGGGCTCGTTTGAAAGGAGGGTGGGAAGCTTATATGCTAAAGATACCACATACTGTCAGGCGCCAGCAACGGTCTGGTGAGAAAAATTAAACTTTTCTCACCGAGAGCGCCGAACCCGATCCGGCGCAGACGGCGGTCAAGCGAAAAAAATGCCCCCCGGTGGACTTTCGGGGTCCACCGGGGAGGTGAAAGGAGGGTGGGAAGCTTTCACCGGCCATAATATCGGAGCCTGGCCCTCCACGCAAGAGGGTACGGAAACATTTTTGCACTTATTTCACTATGCTCCCAGGAAGAACCCGGCGCCCGGCGGCCCTGGAGGCGGGGGACAGTCGCTTCCGTGTCAGTGTCAGGGGATCGCCCCTTCGCCCGCGCGGCGGAGGCGGCGGGCCAGCATCCGGGCGAAAACGGCGGCCTCCTCCACCCGCAGCAGCCTGCAGAACAGCAGGTACACCAGCATCCCCGCCAGAAAAGACGGCACCAGCTCCACCGCGGCGGCAGCCTTCACGCCCAGCGTCCCGCTCCCCGTCTCGAGGTGCCGAGCCCACGCCGACACAGCCCACGCCGCGAGGGCGGCCGCGCCCGACGCCGCCAGAATGCGCAGGGTGGATACGATGATCCGGCGGGCGCCGATCCCCTGCACCCTCTTCGCCAGCACCGCAGACATCACAACCAGGTGCACGATCGCCATGATCGAGGTGGCCAGCGCGAGCCCCCCGTGTCCCAGCGGGCGCATCAGGGCGTAGTTCAGAGGCACGAACAGGAAGGTCATCACCGTCCCGATGACCACCGGCGTCACCGTATCCTGCAGAGCGTAGAAACCCCGCGCCACGATCGCCTGGCCCGCCCAGGCGAACACCCCCACGGAGTAGTACACCAGAGCGACCGCGGCATAAGCCGTGTCCCGCTCCGTGAACGCTCCGGCCTGCAAGAATAGCCGGACCGTCGGGACCGCCAGGACCATCATCAGCACGGAAGACGGGACTGTCGCGAAGAAGACGCTGCGCAGTCCAAAGCTCAGCGTCTCGCGGTACTCATTCCAGTCCCTGCGCGCCGCGAGCGCCGACAGAGCCGGCAGGGCGGCAATGCCCGCCGCCTGCCCGAATACCCCCAGGGGAACCTGCATCAGGCGGTTCGCGTAGTTCAGAGCGCTCATGGAACCCTCCTCCAGGAACCGGGCGAACCACTTGTTCACCATCACGTCCACCTGAGGAAGCGACAGACCCAGCAGCACCGGCAGCATCAGGAGAAAGACGCGGCGCACACCGGGATGGCGCAGATCCACCTTCAGCCGGTATCCGATGCCAAGCCGCGCGCTGTACCACAGCTGCAGGGCGAAGTTTCCGAAGAACGCTCCCGCCAGAGCCCCCCAGGCCAGCGCGTAGATCCCCATTGCGCCCGCCAGCCAGACCGCTCCCGTAATGATGCCCAGATTGTAGATGATGGGTCCCAGAGCGGGCACCAGAAAACGGTTTCGCGCATACAACGTCCCCATCGTGAGCCCGCCCATAAAAAAGAAGAACTGAGCGGGAAGCAGGATGCGCGTCAGCCGGGCCGTCATCTCCAGCTGAGGCCCGGTGAAATCACGGGGGGCGAAAAACGGCACGATGACCGGCGCGAGCACGAACGCGAGTGCCACCAGGAGGCCGACGACCAGTGCCATCAGGTTCAGCACGGAGCTGTAGACGTCCCAGGCATCGTCCTCGCGATCCGTTGCCAGGTACTCCGTGAAGACGGGAATGAACGCGCTGGAGAGCGCCCCGCCCGCCACCATGAAATACAGCAGGTCCGGCAGGAGGAAGGCAGCGTTGTAAGCGTCGGTGAGGGCCCCCTGTCCGAAACGGGCGGCGATGGCCGACTCCCTCACCAGCCCCAGGATCCGGCTGAGGAAGATCGCGACCACCATCACGCCGGCCGCCCTGGCGTAAGACCCCCTGCTCATACCCGGGACTATACGCGCGGGGCCGCCGAAGCGTCAACGCGCCCGGCGGGAGGGTGTCAGGCGGCCAGCCCGGGTTGCTCCTCTTCGACCTCCGCAGCGGGAAGCGTGAACCCGAAGACCGACCCCTTCCCCGGGGCGCTCTCCACGAAGACCTGCCCGCCGTGCAGTTCCACGATCCGCTTCACGATGGCCAGCCCCAGGCCCGTTCCCCCGGGAGACCCCTCGCCCGGCGGCTCCACGCGGTAGAACTTCTCGAACAGGTGGCACTGCTTTTCCGGAGGGATGCCCGGCCCCTGGTCCCGCACCTCGATGACGACGGAAGACGCTTCGCGGCGGGCGGCCAGCACCACTCTGCCGCCCGGCGGGCTGTAGCGGAGCGCATTGTCCAGCAGGCAGTTCACGGCCTGGCGGATGCGCGTGGAATCGCAGATCGCCCGGACGGCTCCCGCCTGCTCGACCACCACATCCACATCCTTCCTCTGCCGCCCCGCAGAGTTGCGGGAGTCCGAAGCCACCTCTTCCAGAATGCCGCCCGCCGGGCAGGGTTCCGTCCTCAGGGAGAGATTCTCTGAATCGAGTTTCCCCATCTCGATAACGTCGTTGAGAAGCTCCAGCAGACGCTGTCCCTGCGCCTCGATCGTCTCCAGGCAGGCAGCGCGATCGTCCTCGTCCATCAACTCGCCGGCATCGCGCATCAGGCTCGCATAGCCCAGGATACTCGTGAGGGGGGTGCGAAGCTCGTGAGAGACCGTGGCCAGCAGATCCGCCTTCAGACGGTCATACATCCGCTTGCTGCGGGCATCCCGCAGAATCGTGACGGTGCCCAGGAGGTTCCCCGAATCGTCCACCACAGCCCGGATACGCGCCTCGCAGAAAGCGCCGGTCTTTGCGAACGCGAGGTCCGAGACCAGAAGACGGTCCGGGCTGCTCAGAGCCTGGCGGTGGAGCTGTTCGAGGGCGGAAAGGCCCAGGGCCGACAGACTGTCGCTGCCGCTGTCCACGGCATCGCAGCCGGCCATCTGGAGGGCCCGCCGGTCCGCGAAGGCGATCCGCCCGTCCACGTCCGCGGCCAGCACGCCGTCTTCGAGAGCGCCCAGGATGGCGCGCAGCATGCAGCACCGGACAGGCAGTTCCTTGCTGGCGGGCGGCGCCTGACGGATGCAGAACGGATTGGCATCCACAAGCGCGGACCGTCTCTTTTCAGACTCTTTCAATGATGAAGCGCTCAAGCCCGTTCTCCCACAGGGAGAGTATCGGAAGAGGCCGCCGCATTCCCCAGAGTACTCCGGCGCTTCATTCATAACCTGCAGGGCAGAAGGCGGCAGAACGGTCACAGAATTCCAGGCCGGGCCCCGTCAGGCTCAAATTCCGACAGCGGTATACCTGCGCAGTCCGGCGCGCCAGAGCGCCTGTCCCGCGACGCCCATCAACACCGTCCAGGCAGCCTGCACGGCAAGACCGCGCATCACCGCGTCCTCAGGCAGATTTCCCAGGAACACCTGCACCGGGAACCAGAGGACATACGAGAACGGCATCACCTGAGCCGCCGACCGGACCGCCTCAGGCAGCAGCTCCAGGGGGGCCATCTGACCCGCCAGAAAGCCGCCGATCATGTACCAGAACTCGTAGATCCCGCCCACCTCCACCAGATAGAAGGCCGCCATCCCCAGCAGCCAGGCGATCTGAAAACTCAGAAGGTGCGCCAGCACCAGAGACGCCCAGAACTCCCATCCCGCCTGAAAGCCTCCCCAGCTCAGGTAGTGGCGGAAGATGGCCAGAATGACCAGAAAGAAAGGAACGTAGAGCATCGTGCGCACCAGCCGCCAGGTCAGGTTCGACGCGAAGATGAACCCGCAGTAGGTGAAGGGCCGCGTCAGATAGATGGAAAGACGCCCGTCCTTGATGTCCCGGGCGATCTCCCAGGGATGCGCGAACACCAGGTTGGAGACCACGCTGACGGCCAGATAGTAGGCCACCAGGCCCTCCCGCGAAAACCCTCTCAGGTGCGAGCGGTCTCCGTAGGCCGCCAGCCACATCAGCGGCAGCGTGACGGTGGGGATGATGTCCGTCAGGATCCAGACCACCCCCTGCGCCCGGTAGGCAAGCGAGTCCTGAAAGTGCAGCCCCAGCACGGCCCGCCATTTGCGCAGCGCGGTTCTCAGCGAGGCCGCATTCATCATCCCGCCACCACGGCATCCGGCGCAGCGGCAGGAGGACGATGCTGGAACAGGTCGCGGATCACGTCCTCCACATCCGGGTCGCGGATCTCGATGTCCACGACCGGGAGCCGGCTGAGAGCCGCCGCCGCGACCCTGGCCGCCTCGTCGCGCGGGGACTCCAGCTCGGCGCTCAGGCCGTCGAACGACGAGACGCGGCCAAGCCCGCCGAGGTCGCTCTGCTCGACCGGCTTGCTGAACGTGAGCCTGAGGTGCTTCGAGTCCGTATATCGGCTGACCAGACGGGCCAGGGAGTCGTCGTAAACGACCCTTCCGTGGTCCACGATGACCACCCGCTCGCACAGCGCCCGGACATCATCCATATAGTGGCTGGTGAGCACGATGGTGGAACCGTCCTCCCGGTTGGTCTGGCGGATGAACTCCCGGATGCGCTTCTGCGAGACCACGTCCAGCCCGATGGTGGGCTCGTCCAGGAAGACGACGCGGGGGCGGTGCAGCAGGGCGGCGGCCAGCTCGCACTTCATCCGCTCGCCCAGCGAGAGCTTGCGCACCTGAACATTCATCAGGTGCGAGATCTCCAGCATCTCGGTGAGCATCTTCACACGCTGCCGGTAGACGTCCGCCGGTATCTCGTAAAGCTCGCGGAAGAGCAGGAAGCTCTCTTCGGGTGGCAGATCCCACCAGAGCTGGTTCTTCTGACCCATCACCAGCGAGAACTGCTTCTGAAACTCGGGACGGCGCTCCCAGGGGACGAAGCCCAGCACCTCCGCCCGGCCGGAGGTGGGATACAGGATCCCGGAGAGCATTTTGAGGGTGGTGGTCTTTCCGGCCCCGTTCGGCCCCAGAAAGCCGACCAGTTCGCCCTCCTCGATGCGAACATTGATGCGGTCGGCCGCCAGGACCTCCTGGCGCTTCCGCCTGAACAGGCTCCGCACGGCCCCGGCGATCCCCGGATCCCGCTGATGCAAGACGTAGACCTTGGTGAGATCCTCGGCGAGAATGGCAGGCACGGCGCCTCCCCCTCAACCTCCCGCGCTGGAGTAGCTGCGCGCCGCCTTCAACCAGAACAGGCGGCTGGCCGCAATCAGAAAGCCCGCGATCGCGACCGCGGCGGGGAGCATCCAGGGCTCCATGGTCCGGGCCAGTCCGCGGGCGGGCACGGTGGCCACGAATGCCAGCGGCAGGAAGAACGTCAGGATGTTGCGCAGGGTGCGCTCGAAGATATCCACCGGATAGCGCGCAATGATGCTCACGCTCCAGAACGCCGCGTCCAGGTTGCGGATGCGGACCAGCCAGAACGACAGGGTCATGATCAGACTGTCGATGCCGAAAAGGATCATGACGCTGCACGCCATCAGCACGAGATAGACCGCGACGCCGGTCACGGTCAACGGGATCGCGGCCTCGCGGACGCCGTAGCCGACCACCAGAAAAGACATCAGCGTGCGGGCGAACTCCGCCAGGTTCACCATACGGGCCGTCGCGAGGAACTGGCTGTCCACCGGCTTGGTGAGCACCAGGTCGAACGTCCCCTTCTGAATCTCCTCCGGCAGGCGGGACAGGTTCGGGGAGAACAGGGCGTTCATCAGCCCCCAGCTCAGCGAGAAGCTTCCCGCCAGCACCAGGGTCTCCCCCTTGCTCCACCCGGCCACCTGGTCCGTGAGGGCATAGACGATCTCTATGAAGAACAGATAGTAGACGAGCCAGGCGACGGTGGTGGCGCAGTTTGCCAGGAAGTTGCCGCGGAACTCCATCTCCCGGACCAGACAGTTCCGGAAGAACACGGCGTAAAGCCTGAGATAACGTCGCAGAACTTTCATCCGAGCGAGCGCTTCGACCCCGTCCCCGCCCCCGTCTTTGCCCGCAGGGTCTCCAGTGGCCAGTATACACGCTCCTTCAGGAGGAAGGACCCGTCCGCGTCGCGCAGCGGTCCCTCCGCCACGCGATCATTGCCGTGATGCCCCATCCGGCGGCCGCCGCGGCGGCCCCCGCGAACACGTCCGACGGATAATGCGCCAGCCGGAACACCCTCATGGCCGCCACGGCGGCGGCGAAGGCCATAAGAGCGGGGCGGGCTCGAGGGAACGCCAGAGACGCGGCAAACGCGAACGCGAACACCGCCGCCGCATCCCCGCTGGGGAACGACTGGCCGTAACCGCCCGTCAGCTCGCCCTTCAGGTGGTAAGGCACGTACGGCCTCTCCCGGTGCACGCTGAGTTTGAACGCCCAGACCAGCACGCCCGTTACGGCCTGAGCGGCGAGACCGAGCACAGCGGCTTCCCGGATGAGGGAACTGCGGCGCAGGAACCCCCAGAGCCAGAGGGCGGCAAGGGCCAGGATCAGATAGCCAGCCTTACCGAAGGTGATCAGCACCTCCACCGCAACGTATACGGGCGGCCACTGCGAAAGCCAGTAGATTGCCTCGCGCGTCTGGCGGTCCAGCAGGAAGAAGCTGAGCGCCGCGCCCGCGGCGAGAGCCGCCGCCCAGACTGCCGCAATCCTGACTTCCCTCTGAAGCATCCCGCTGTCAGGATAGCCGTCCGGCCCTGCGGCCGTCCACCCGATTGACATCCGGGACAGACAAACCCGGCGGCCGTCAGGCCGCAGGGCGTTGCTTCATATCAGCCGCAAGGCCGTGTCACTGAACGACCATCGGCCCTCCCGTCTCGGACTCCCACGAGTTGGTCCAGATGACGGGGATGGTCCTGTCTATTCCAAGCTGGGTGTTCTCCACCCTGTAGTTGCCCAGCACGCCAACCACCGAGACATAATCGTCCACGAACGCCGTCGGCGGGGTCATGTCGCCGGTCAGCATTGCGCGGACGCCCTTCATGGTGGCCCCGAGGAAGTCCTGCAGGTTCAGACCGTCGGAGAAGCCGCTCCCGTCGTCAATGTAGAAGTAACCCGGAGCCAGATCCGTCTGCATCGTGCCCCAGGCCCGCACAAGCAGACCCTGCGCGCTCAGTCCCGCCGGGTCCGGGTTCACCGGGACCGGGAGCGGTTTGACGAGGTTCCTCTGGTTGATCCCCACCGGCTCGCTGGCCCTGGTCGGCGGATAGGTGGCCGGGTTCAGGACCGTGACCGCATGCGCCGCCACCTGCTGCTCGCAGGTCGGCGTGTACAGGCCGCCCGCCACGCTTACGCGGTCGCCAGCCTTCACCCCCACCGGATTGCCGTTCCAGTCCACCGCGCTCCTGTAGTTTGCGATCTGGACTTTGATACCGCTCTGCTGCCGGTCCTGCTCGATGTAGAAGAACCGGTTTCCGGCCGGGTCGGCGAAAGCGCCGGTCACATATATGTTGTTCAGCTGACACGGCATGCCTTCGGGACCGTTCGCCTTGAGCGTGCCGATGTTGTTGGTACCGGGGTGCGGTCCGCCGGGACGGGGATGGTCCCCGGGTCGTGCCCGCCGTAGGCCAGCAGGAAGTGATCCAGAAGGATCGTGAACGACGAGGCGGACCCGAGGTCCTGCAGCAGCCGCAGGTGGACATGGGCCCCCGCGACCCCGCGATCCTGCGCCATCTGAGGCTGCTCCACCCCGTCCATCCAGATGCGATAGGTACAGTTGATGTCGCTCGCAATGTTCGGAGTGATTTTCATCCAGATCGTGCGCCACTCACCCGGCTGGCCGGCCTCCTTCAACTTGCAGATGTTCGTGTTCTGGCGGTAATGAGCCAGCCACACGTTCCCCTCGGCGTCCTGACGGAGGCAGAGCTCGGGACGGATGCGATAGAACCCGCCCGATCCGTTCGGGATGGCGGTATTGAAGCCGCCCGTTAAGAACCGCCTGAGGCCGCCCGGAGAGGAGTCCGTGAACTCCTCCACCTCGATCCGGAAGACCACGGTCCATCCGGTCATCTCGGGAGCGCCGTTCAGCATCGCCGGGGCCGCGCAGTCTGCCGGAGGTGTCATCACCGCCTCCTCCCCGATGGCATAGGTGTCCATCGGAAGGACGCGCCGGCGCCCGGTATCTTGACGGCCTTCAGCGCCCTGCCGCCCGACCCGTTGTCCACGATCTCCCAGTAGTTACCGGGGGTGGGGTTGCTGTATTGAAAGATGCGCACCGGATGTCCGTGGTGCCGTCATAGACCCAGTACCAACCCGCGCCCTCTGCCCCGTGCGCCACAATCAACGCCATCAGGGCAGCAAAAACCACGACCGCTCTGGGCATAAGAGGATCCCCCTTTCTCGTAGAAAGAATGACGTCCCGGGCAGGTCCTGTCAGCCGGGACGCGCTTTTGCCGCTCTTTCAAGCGTAAGCCCGCCAGGCTCTTGCCGTCGACACCGTTTTCGGCAAACCGGGGCAAAATCCCCGGCAGAGCAAAAAACCCGCCCCTGGCGGGGCGGGGCCCTGCGGGTCCTCGCCAGAGGGCGCGGCCCTACCGGCAGTCCTTCCACCAGTTCCAGAGTTCGAAGTCGCTGAGCACCTCGATATCTTCCTCGAAGTTCGAAAGGTAGATCACGGGTTCATCGCCGTCGCAGCCCAGCACCCCGCGGACCCGGAGATACTCGAAGCCCGTGAACGCCAGACCGTCCCCTGCAACCTTCACCCGGGTGTAGCACCAGGGATCCTGCCCACCGGGGGCGTTCCGATGGCTGGAGCCGTCGCTGATGTACAGATATGTGGAGTTGTCGCCCGTGTTGACGATCCATCCTGCCGTCTCCACGAACAGGCCTTTCAATGTGGGGGAGTCGGCGCGAAGGTCCCTGGCGTTGGCGTAGAGCGGCTGCTGTGACGGGAGGGCCGCCCCGCGGGCGACAAGCCGGGGTACCAGCACGCTCAGCACCTTCTCACACCCGTTCACCACGTCGATCCGGCCGACAGGGATGATCACGTCGCCCTTCGAGATGCGGGTCCCCGGCCCGGCATCCGGCACGCTGTGCAGGCAGCGGATGCCGGCGGAGCGGTCCGGAGCCTGGATCTGGAACCAGCCCGGTCCCACCCGGTGGACCACCGACTCCGGCAACTGCACCCAGGTGCCTTCCGGCAGGCTGCGCGCCTCCCCGATACTGCTGACCTCGATCACCTGCGCCCCGGCCTCTGGCAACAGGCCCACCTCGATGTCATCCCAGAACGCCCACTCCTGGCTGACGGCCAGCCCGCCGATCTGCAGCCGGTTGAACGGCACCGGCCCTCCGGCCGTATAGCGGGGAGCGGTCCCCACGATCTGCCCATCCACCAGAAAATGGAACTGTTGATGCTTGAACGGGTCCGGATTGTCGCCGTAGACGCGGATCTCCAGACTGTGCCAGCCGGTAAAGTCGTGGCCGCGATGGATGCCCGTGTCCACCCAGGGGGTATCGTAGTAGCCGTTGAGCTGCGAGTCTCCCTGACGCGTGAAGTATTTCCAGTTGTTGGTATCCGAGCACTGCGGGCCGGTGGCTGCGGTGGCCTCCCCGCCGAACCGGTGCCAGATGCCGAACTTGGCGAAGTCCCTGAGCTCCCGGTTCTCCAGCCAGATCTGCACGGCACGGTAAAGAGGGGCGATCGCCCCGTAGATCTCATAGGTGTCGCCCGGCTTTACTCCGGCCGCCACCGGGTTCTGGGTGTTCGGAGCCTTCGGCTCCACTTCCAGAGTCTGGTTGATGTTCCAGTAGGGGTTGTAGCCGAAGGGCGGCCCCCCGCAGGTGTAGAAGGTGGGGCGCCGGATGAACCACTCCTTCCCGGCTGCGTCCCCGCTCGTGATGCGGATGTAGGCTACCGGGTCCCCGGACATATGAAAATAGGTGGTGGAGTCCGTGATCCCGGGTTTGGAGATGCGGCAGGCAGGCCAGCCCGGGATCGGTGTCCCTCCGTCGTCCGCGGCGGTGACCACTCCGGACTGGATGAAGCGGTCCGTATTATCCAGGCAGGGGGCCTGGACGTTGGTCAGGCGCTCGCGCTCGCGATCGAACCAGACCCACGCGCGGACGTAGAAGTTGTCGTAAAGGTCCATCCCCCACTCCTGCATCGCCGACCACTGAGAAAAGGTCTCGTGCTGGTAGGCGCTGCGGATACCGGTGCGGGTGCGGACGGGGTTGAAGAGGTTGGGATCATTGTCCCCGATGGTCCGCCGGGCCATGGGGTCGTTGGAGTTCTGGGCCCAGGGATGCCTCGGCGGCAACCTCCACTCCGGCCCCCCGACAAAGGGAACGTCCCCCTCGAAACTCGTGAAGTAGATGGGCAGCGCGCCCGCGCTTCCCGCTGCCGCGGCCACGAACGCCGCGACCAGGGCGACGGTGCGTCTGGCAGTTCTCAGCAACCCGGACATGGTGACGGTTCTCCTCCTTTTCCCTGCGACGCGGGGCCGCGGGGCAGTGCCCGCGGCCCCGCCGGTTCCAGTATGCCATACGGGCCCGGGTCTGTAAAGCTTATGCGAAAAAAATGTGCCCGCGCCGACAACAATCATTCAGCATCCTTCCGGTCCGGCCGGGCTTGACAGCGGACAGCACGGAGGGTATCATCATTTCGATGACTGTCGAACTGAAAACCCCCGTCGCGCGCGCCGCAGAGCTCTTCCGCGCCCTCTCCGACCCCACCCGGCTGGCGATCTTCACCTTCATCCGGGCCTGCGGAGCCAGAGTGGAGATCGAGCCGGACTCCGGCGACGTCTGCAGCGTATCCGACACCTGCGTGGGCGACATCTGCTGCCGCTTCGACATCGCGCCGAGCACCGTGTCACACCATCTGCGCGAGCTCAGGGAAGCGGGTCTCATCCAGATGGAGCGCCGGGGCAGGTGGGTGTATGTGGCGGTCAACGAGGAGGCTGTCCGGGAGCTGCGCGGCTTTCTGGATCGGCATCCCTCTGACAGTCCGGCGGCGCCGCGGGCGGACACCCGTCCCGGCGCATCCAACCGCGAGGAGAAAGCAAGCCCGTGAAACAGGTCCTGTTCGTCTGCGTTCACAACTCGGGCCGGAGCCAGATGGCCGAGGCACTCTTCAACCATCTGGCTCCAGAAGGGATGAGGGCGGTCTCGGCCGGCACCCGGCCCGGCGGGTCTTTGAACCCCGCCGCAGTGGAGGCCATGAAGGAGCTCGGCATCGACATGGAGGCGGCCGGGCATCATCCGAAAGTCATGACCCCTGAGATGGTGGCCGCAAGCGTCCGCATCATCACCATGGGGTGCGACGTGGACGCATCCGCCTGTCCGGCCAACTACTACGTGACCGAAGACTGGGGTCTGGAGGATCCAAAGGACAAGCCCCTGGATACGGTCCGGAAGATCCGGGACCAGATCCAGGAAAGGGTCACGCGATTGATCGAGGAGTTGAAGGACGCATGAGCTCAAGCGCCGCACGTGCCGAAGCCGCGCTGTGCCCCTCGGCGAAGGGGCTTTCGTTCCTGGACCGCTTTCTCACCCTGTGGATCTTTCTTGCGATGGCCGCCGGCGTGGCGCTGGGCTTCTACATTCCGGGGCTGGCGCAGGCCATCACCCGTCTGAGCATAGACACCACGTCCATCCCCATCGCCATCGGCCTCATCGTGATGATGTATCCCCCCTTGGCCAAGGTTCACTACGAGGACCTGCCCCGCGTGTTCCGCAACACGCGGGTGCTGGCGCTGTCCCTCATTCAGAACTGGGTGGCCGGGCCGCTCCTGATGTTCGCTCTGGCGCTCATCTTCCTGCGCGGATATCCCGAGTATGCCATCGGGCTGATCATGATCGGGCTGGCCCGCTGCATCGCAATGGTGATCGTCTGGAACGAGCTGGCCCGTGGCGATACGGAATATGCGGCGGGGCTGGTGGCGTTCAACTCCCTGTTTCAGGTCTTCTTCTACTCCATCTACGCCTATTTCTTCATCAAGGTGTTGCCCCCGCTTTTCGGGGTGGACTTCGGGGACGTCGACCTCTCCCGCATCACCATCGGAAAGATTGCGGAGAGCGTGTTCATCTACCTTGGCATCCCCTTCATCGCCGGCTTCCTGACGAGGGCCGTGCTCCGTCCGCGAAAGGGCGCGGACTGGTACGACAACCATTTCGTGCCGCGCATCAGCCCGCTGACGCTTGTCGCGCTGCTGTTCACCATCGTGGTGATGTTCTCCCTGAAGGGCAACTACATTATCAACAACCTGACGGACGTCATCCGCGTGGCCGTGCCCCTGTTCATCTACTTCGTGGGAATGTTCCTCATCTCGTTCGCGATGGGGCGGTATCTGGGCGCGGATTACTCGAAGACGGCCACGCTGGCCTTCACCGCCGCCAGCAACAACTTCGAGCTGGCCATAGCGGTGGCGATCGCGGTTTTCGGCATCCATTCGATGGCCGCGTTCGCCGCGGTGATCGGTCCGCTGGTGGAGGTGCCGGTCATGATCGGGCTGGTGAACGTGGCCTTCTGGCTCCAGCGGCGGATGTTCGCGCGGCAGGCCGCGGCGGCCTAGGCGGCGCGGGACAGGGCGCGGCGCGCCACGCGCAGGTTGTGGGCGGCCTCTTCGAGGGAGGGGTCGATCTCCAGCGCCCGCTCCCAGGCGCGGATGGCGCTCTCGAGCCGGCCGCTCCGGGCCAGGGCGTTGCCCAGGGCGAAGTGCGCGGCGGCGCTCGTGGCGTCCAGCCGGATCCCGAGGCGCAGGATCTCGGCCGCCTCGGCAAACGCTCCGGCCTGCAGCATCACCTCGCCCGCCGCGAAGTAAGCCTCGGCCCGGCCGGGCTCGCGCGCAATGACCTCCTGGAAGCACCGGAGCGCCCCGCAGGGATCGTGGCAGGCGGCGAACACGCGGCCCGCGTCCATCAGGATGCCGCAGTCGCCGTAGGAGAGCGAAAGCGCCTTCGCAGCCGCGCAGTAGGCACGGTCCGTCTCGCCCAGCGCTGCCAGGGCAGCCGCCAGCTGAATGTGCGGAGCCGGGTCGCCGGGAAGGGCCGAGCACAACCGCTGAGCAGCGGCGGCCGCCTCCCGGGCCTTCCCTTCGCGGGCGAACCAGGGCGCCGCAAGCGACAGCGCATCGAGGTTGGAGGGGTCCACCAGCAGCGCCATCTCCAGCGCCGCGGCGGCTCCTCTCCGGTCCCCTGCGGCATCCCGGACGATCGCCAGGAGCACCAGGGTCTCCGGCAGGTCCGGACGCCGCGATGCGGCCTCCCCGGCCCACCCGGCGGCCGCGTCCGGATGCCCGGCCTCCAGCAGCGCCAGTGCGGCCCCCATCTGAGCCCTGTACTCGCGGACGGCGGGCTCGCGCATCATCCAGGGGACGGGACGGTTGCGGGCGCGGGCTGCCGCGGAAAAGCCCTCGGCGGCCTCCCGGGGACGGCCGAGCGCCATCAGCGCCCAGGCGCGCCCGAAATGAAGCTCCGGAGATGAAACGCCGGCCTCCAGGGCCCGGTCGCACTCTTCGACGGCGTCAGCGGCCCGCCCCGACTCCCGCAGCGCCATCGCACGCAGCCCGGCGACATAGGGAGCGAGCGCATGCGATGGCGCAGCGGCGCGCGAGGCCTCCAGCAAAACCTCCGCGGCTCCGCCGAAATCCCCGGCGGCGTACAGCTCACGCCCCAGCAAAGCGAGGATGCCGGCATCGCCCGAACGCTGCGAGGCCTGACTCCGCAGCCGCTCGATGCTTCCGGCGAACGAACCGCAGCAGGAGCTGGACCGTTCGCGCATGAGCCTCAGACCGCAGACCCGCACGCTGTGACCGTGGAGTTCTGCCGCCTCAGCCACACAGGGCAGAGCGTGGTCGTCGAACCTGAGCGCGGGAAGGTTGCGGAACAGGCGCGCCTGACGGTGCTGGAAGACGTCGGTCACCTCGCCGCAGGCGGACACGGTCTCCACCGTGAGCAGAAAAGCGTCTACACCGTCGCAGAGCAGGGTCCTGCGCAGCGCGGACGCGGAGATGGCTTCGAGACTTTCGTCCTCGTCGATAGAGAGGATCCAGCGTCCCCTGGCACGGGCGGCGGCCGCGTTGCGGGCTCTGGCAGGTGAGAGCCCGGCCGCGTTGACCACCTCTGCGCCGTGTTCTCGAGCAACGCGCCGCGCCTGGCTGCAGGAGCGCTCGAACGCCACCAGCGTCTCGTCCGAAAGGGCCGCGGCGGCCTTCAGGCTCTGCCGCAGGGCATCCGGATCGCCCTGCGAGACGATGCAGATGCTCAGATTCTTGCCTTCACCCCCGGAGGCCGTGCGTTCCCGGCCGGTCTTCTGCCTGGAAGCCATCGTGTCGCTCTGTCCCCTCCCGCACCCTGCCGGGCCGGTCCTCGCCGCCCGGCTGCCCGTTATTATGGCCGGATCCGAACTTGCTCAAGAGAGAGGCAGTCTGACAATTGAGAGCAGGAGAGCGTGCGAAGCGTTTGCAGGAGGCACGGCAATGCAGACCTTCGCCAGCCGCTCACCGGTTCCCCGGGGTCCCGGGGCCAAAAACCCGCAGTTATGCGGGGACGAGTCCAGCCGCTGTGGCACCTTTTGTGCCCCTCCCATGAGTGGAGGAGGTTCGCGAAGGCGAGGAGGGATCTCTGCCATGTTCCGAACCTCGGCGCTTTTCACAACACTGCCTGCCCTGTTGTTGGCCCTTCCCCACACGACCCACGCGCAGGCGATCTCTTACACGCTCCGCAACTTTCCCGGCATCCCGGTCCACGTCGTGACCGTGAACCTGAACAGCCCGCACGTGACCGTGGAAGCCCAGCTCGCCGCGGGCGGGCCCGGCAGCACCGAGACCTTCCGCTCGATGCTGCGCCGCAGCCGCCCGGCGGCCGCCATCACGGGCGCGTTCTTCGACACCCGCTCCAAGTATCCCGTGGGCGATATCGCGGTGAAGGGCGAGGTGGTGCATCGGGGAGTGGCGGGCAACGGCATCTGCGTGACTCCGGAAGGACGCATCGAGTTCGTCCGCCGCTCCGAGGGGGTGGCCAGCGGCTGGAAGGGCTACGTGACGGTCCTGTGCGGTGGGCCTACGCTGCTCGAAAAGGGGAACCTGTCGCTGGATCCGGCCAGGGAGGGCTTCTCCGACCCGGGGCTGCGCGGCGCGAAGCGGCGGACCGCCGCCGGCCTGACGGCATCGAACAAACTGCTTCTGGTTTCCATCAACAGGCCTGTCACGCTGAAGAGGCTGGCCTTGATCATGCAGGCGCTGGGAGCCGTGGACGCCATTACGCTGGACGGCGGATCTTCAGCGGGTCTGTGGTTCAACGGGCGCATCATCACGAAGCCAACGCGAAGTCTGACGAACGTGCTGGCGGTGCACTACCGGCGCCCCGAGCCCTACGTGGCCAGCGCCGCCGCAGGCAAGATGTAGCACAGGGTTCGAGGACAGCACAGGGAGAAAGACCGGGGACCGGTGGACGCGGGCCCGGGCGGTGTCGCCCGGGCCCGTTTTCCTGGCTTTCCCGGTGCAGCCGGCGCTGAAGATATGAGTCCCATACGCTAAAGTTTTTTCACATCGAGATGTTTAGGTTCACGCCGGAGGGGGTAAATGAGGAACGGGAGGTGAGGAAGAAAAACACGGTGTGAAGGAGGTGATGATCGAATGGTGCGCAAGAACGATACCGAGGGAGCCCTGGTCCGAAGGGAGGACAGCCTGACTGACTTCTGGTCCGCTCCGGCGAGGTCGCTGTTCCGGGAGTTCGACGAGCTGCGCCGAAGCGTGGACCGCCTGTTCGGTGGACTGGGTGTCCTTTCCGGCCCGCTGTTCGAGTCGCCTGTCTTTGACGCCGGGTTTGGCGCGGTCGATATCTACGAGACCGGCGAGGATGTCCGCATCTCGGTGGAACTGCCGGGTGTGGAGCAGAAAGACGTCCAGATCTCCGTGACCGGCGACACGCTCACCATCTCTGGCGAGCGGGCCGCCGAGGAGGAGAAGGAGGAGGGCCGCTGGCATATCCGGCAGAGCGCGCGCGGCGCGTTCCGGCGGTCGTTCCGCCTGCCTGCGGAGGTCGATGCGGACAAGGCGAAGGCTGTCATGAAGAACGGCGTGCTGAAGGTCACCCTCCCGAAGACCCAGGTGGCCAAGACCCGCAACATCAAAGTGGAGTCGGCCTGAGACCTGAGGTCTTCCAGAAGACACCGTGGGGGGGCGCCCCTTTTTTGCGCTCCTTCCGGCGAACGGGCTCGCGGGCAGCCGCGGCGCTGTTCCGTGACGCCGGGTCCCGTTTCCCGCTAAGATGCTCCAGAGATAACCCTCTCCGTCAGGACCGCTGAAGAGAAAATGACAGACAAGATGCCCGCGAAGCGCTCGGAAGCCTGTGTGCGCTTCCTTCCCTCCGGCAAAGTGCGCCACGTCCGCGACTCCCTGACCCTTTTCGCTCTGGCCCGCGAGGCGGGCGTCGCCGTCTACAACACCTGCAACGGCGTCGGCACCTGCGGCAAGTGCGTGGTGCAGGTCCGGGGGCCCGTGTCGGAACCGACGGACACGGAGCGGCGCTTCCTGCCCGAGGAGCGGCTGAAGCAGGGGTGGCGCCTGGCCTGCCAGGTCTGGCCCCGCGGCGAGGTGGAGGTGACCGTCCCTTCCTACGGCCCTCAGCAGATCCTGACGGGCGGCGTGCGCGCCCGCTTCCGCCTGGCCCCGCCGGTGGTCAAGCGGGTCTTCACGCTCGATCCTCCTTCGCTCGAAGACCAGACCGGAGACTACGCCCGGGCCTGCAGGGAGCTGGGCATCCCGGCGGACGAGTCGGTCGCGCTGGATGTGCTGCGCTCCCTGGCCGGCGCGCTGCGGCCGGAGTGGCGGGCGACGGCGGTCCTCTGCGAGGGCCGCCTGACGGGCATCGAGCCCGGCGACACGACCGCGTCGCTGCTGGGGGTGGCGTTCGATATCGGCACCACCACGCTGGTGGGCTACCTGCGGGACCTCTGGACGGGAGAAGAGCTCGCAGTGGCCAGCGACCTGAACCCGCAGGTCTCCTACGGCGCCGACGTCATCAGCCGCATCGAATACGCCATCAACGAACCGAACGGGCTGAAGACGCTCTACACCCAGGTGTGCAACCGTCTGAACAGGATGATCGGGGAGCTGTGCGAGGAGGCCGGAGCCGACCGGCGCGGCGTCTATGCCGTCTCCGTGGCAGGCAACAGCGTGATGCAGCACCTTTTCCTGGGGATAGATCCGCGCAACATCGCCTTCGCGCCCTACATTCCGGTGGTGCAGGAAGGGCTCTCACTTTCGCCGGGACAGGCGAGGATGGACATCAATCCCGCCGGGCGGGTCTACGTGATGCCCGCGGTGGCGAGCTATGTGGGCGGCGACATCGTGGCGGACATCCTGGCCACCCGGCTGTGGAAACGCAGGGGAACGGCTCTGCTGGTTGACATCGGCACCAACGGCGAGATCGTCCTCTGCGTGGACGGCAGGATCGTGGCGTGCGCCGCTCCGGCCGGGCCCTGCTTCGAAGGCGCCAACATCTCCAGCGGGATGCGCGCCGCCGACGGAGCGATCACCTCGGTCCGGCTGACGGCCGAGGGGGACTTCCGGATCGAGACCATCGGCGGCACGCGCGCCAGGGGCTTCTGCGGGTCCGGCCTGGTGGACGCCGTGGCCGCCCTGCTGGACAGCGGACTGGTGGATGAGACCGGACGGCTTCTGCCCCCCGACGAGCTCCCGGAGACCGTCCCGGCGCCGACGGCAGGGCGTCTGCGGGAACGCGACGGCATGCTGGAGGTGGTATTCGGGGACCGTCACCGGGGAGAGGTAACGCTGACCCAGGCGGACATCCGGGAGCTGCAGAACGCGAAGGGCTCCATAGCGGCGGGCATCCAGGTGCTGTGCGACCGGTACGGAGTGCATCCGGGAGAACTGGGCGCGGTCCTGCTGGCGGGAGCGTTCGGCAATTTCGTGCGGCCCTCCAGCGCCCTGAGGATCGGGCTGCTGCCGCCGGTTCCGCTGAAACGCATCCGGTCGGTGGGCAACGCAGCGGGGGTGGGCGCGCAGATGGCGCTTCTTTCGCGCGGGGAGCGCAGGCAGGCGCAGAAGCTGCGCTCGAAGGTCCGCTACGTGGAGCTCTCCGGCAGTCCCGACTTCCGCGACGCTTATATGGACGCCATGTTCTTCCCCGCCGGATGACCGGAAGACGAAATGCCAGGCGGGGAGGGCGTACACGGCGAAGGCGGGGACTGCGTCCCCGCCTTCGCAATGCGCCTCGAAACGGCCTGCCGGGCTTCCTTTCCGTCTGCCGGTGCATCCAGGGGAGGACACCGGCCAGACCGCCCGGACTGAAGTCAGAGCTCCAGAAGAATGTCGTTCTCCAGGTCCGACGAACACGCCGGCTCGCACAGGAGCTCGTGATTCTCGATGAGGCTCCTCCTCGCCTCGGCCACCAGCTCGGGATCCAGCAGGTGGCGCTCTCCACGGTAGATGGAGACCGCCGCCACTTCGGGGGTCTCCGGGCCTCTGACATCAGAATCGAGCTTCATCACCTTGCCCTCCTCTGTCTCAACCCGGTAGATTTACCGGGGGTATTATAGCACGCTCCGGCCAGGAGGACAACGCCCGGAGAGGACACATCCGGCACTGCCGGGCCTGGCAAAAACGCGGGCATACCTGTACATCGGCGGATGCACGCGGGTTCTGAAGGGCGGGGGCTGCATTTGACAAAGAAAAGCGACAGAGGCCACCATGCCGGTATGGAGAGCAGAGCACGGGCCGTAAGTGACCGGTCCTTCGACCGCCGGATGGCCGGAAAATCCCTTTCCCAGGCCTGCCGCGAGAAGGGGCTGCGCATGACGCGCCAGCGGCAGGTGATCGTGGAGCTGCTGGAAAGCTCGCGCGAACATCTGGACGCCCCCACCCTTCTGCGCGAGGCGCGCCGCCGCGTCCCCGCCATTGACAAGACCACTGTCTACCGCACCATCAAGCGGCTCCGGAAGCTCGGGCTGATCGACGAGCTGGACCTGCTTCATATGGGAGAGCACGACGGGCATTTCTACGAGCCTCTCCCCGAGAAGATGCATCTCCATCTGGTCTGTATGCAATGCGGAAAGGTGGAGGACCTGCAGCCCGAAAGCTGGTCCGCGGTGGAGCGGGAAGTGGAGGCCCGCCGGGGCTACACCGTTGAAATGGCCCGTGTGGAGATCGGCGGCTACTGCCCCGATTGCCGCCGCAGCGAGTCCGAGTAAGGGAACGGCAGCCGGTCGAGGTGGCAACGTGAAGGACACCCCGGGAGAGACCGTCGTGGTGGCGATGAGCGGCGGAGTGGACAGCTCCGTCGCGGCCGCGCTGCTGAAGCAGCGCGGGTTCAACGTCATCGGTGTGACGCTTCAGATCTGGCCGTCCGACACACCCACGGAGGGCCAGGGGTGCTGTTCGCTGGATGCGGTGGAGGACGCGCGGCGCGTGGCCAACCTCCTGGGCATCCCCCATTACGTTCTCAACATGCGGGAGGAGTTCGAGCGCTCCGTCATTGCGGACTTCCTGGAGGAGTACTCGCGGGGGAGGACGCCCAACCCGTGCATCCGGTGCAACGAGCAGGTCAAGTTCAGCGCGCTACTGCGCAAGGCGCAGGCCCTGGGCGCTGACCGGCTGGCCACCGGCCACTACGCGCGCATCGGCCGGGACCCCGCCGGCAGGTTCACCCTCCTGAAAGCTGCCGACCCGCGCAAAGACCAGTCCTATGTGCTGTATATGCTGGGGCAGGCAGAGCTTGCGCGCCTGGAGTTCCCGCTGGGCGAGATGGCCAAGAAGGACGCGCGCACGGTGGCCCGCGAGATGGGGCTGCCCGTCTGGCGCAAGCCGGACAGTCAGGAGATCTGCTTCGTGGGGACCGGGGGCCACAGGGCGTTCCTGGCGCAGAGGCGGCCGGAGACAGCCGTTCCGGGAGACATTCTGGACACCTCCGGAAGGCGGCTGGGGACGCACGGAGGGGCGGCAGGGTTCACGATCGGCCAGAGAAAGGGGATCGGCGTGGCGGCCGCCGAACCGCTGTATGTCGTGGACATAGACACCGAGCGGAACATCATCACGGTGGGGCCGTGGCAGGAGCTGCTGGCGACCAGCGCCAGAGTGAGCGCGGTCAGGTGGGTGTCGGGGGTGCCGCCGACGGGGCCGATTGCCGTGACCTGCAAAGTCAGATACAATATGCGGGAAGTCCCGGCCACAGTCCGGCCGCTTCCGGCCGGGGAGTGGGAACTCGAATTTGTCACCCCGGAACGCGCACCGACCCCGGGACAGGCAGCTGTGTTCTACGAGGGGGAGACGGTGCTGGGCGGCGGCACCATCGATAGCGTGTGCCGCGGGGCCAGGCAGCCCGTTGAAGGAGGAGTGCAGCAGTGACAGCCGGCCAGGGTCTGTGGATCGCTATCTTGCTCACCATCCTGGTGGCCTTCATCATCCTGATGCTGCTGATGGCCTTCCTCGTTCTGCGGCGGATAGCGAAAGTGGTGACCGAAACCTCCGAAGCCGTCCAGAACCAGGTGCGCACCGTGACGGACCGCGCAAACAGCATCCTCGATCAGGTTCAGCAGACCGTCCATTCGGTGACGGTGAAGATCGGGGCGGCGGAGCGCGCGGTGAGTGCGGTGGCCGGTGCGGTGACGAGTCTCCGGGCTGTGGGGACGGCAAAGAAGGTTGCGGCCAACTCGGCCGGAATGGCGGCGCGGATCGCGGCCGGCCTGACAGCGGGGTTGGACAGGTTGTTGAATCCTTCCGACAAACGAAAGGACGAGAGCAGGAATGGATGAGCGAAGCGACCGCAGTGTTCTGGTGAACGTGCTCGCAGGTGTGGGGCTCGGGGCGCTGGTCGGCGCCGCCGTGGCCCTGCTTTTCGCCCCGAAGACGGGGACGGAAATGCGCGAGGACGTGCGGCACACGCTGGACGATCTGAAGAGCAAGGCCGAGAGGGTGGCCGGAGACCTGGTCTCTCGCGCGGAGGAGCTGGCCGCGAAGGGCAAAGACCTCGTGGAGGAGGCGAGCGCCCGCATCAAGGAGGCCGTCGAGGCCGGGCGGGAAGCGGTCAGCCAGGCGGCGGAAGAGGTGGACTCCACGTCCGGGCAGGCAGGCTGACGCCATAGCGCAGGCGGCCGTCTGCCGGCGGGCACTGCCTGCTCCCTGCGGGGAGGTCGAGGCGCAGCCCGGGACCGGTCGCGAAAGGGGCAGCCTGGCAGGGAAGAGTCTGGAGGATTGATGGAACTGGGCATCCATACGGAGAAGCGGGGAGACAGCGTCGCCGTGGTCTCGCTCTCGGGAGAGGTAGACGTCTATTCGTCTCCCCGGGTCCGGTCGGCGATGCTGGAGCAGCTTGACAGCGGGTCGAAATATCTCGTGATGGACCTGAGCAAGGTGGACTACCTGGACTCCAGCGGCCTGGGGATCCTGGTGGCCGGGCTGAAACGATCGCGCGAGAACGGGGGCGAGGTGTTCCTGGTGAACCCCAAGCCGCGGATCCGCCACGTGCTGGAGGTCACCGGGCTGCACAACGTGTTCACCATCCTGGGTTCTGTCGACGAGGCGGTCGCGCACGCGGAGAGGAACTGAACCGGTGACACCGAACGATGCGCCGGTGATGGAGCTCAGGGTGCCCGCGCTTGCCGAGTATGTCTCGGTGGTGCGTCTGGCCGTGCTCGGGCTGTGCGGGCGGCTTCCTCTCTCTTACAACGAGGTGGAGGACCTGCGCCTTGCGGTGGGGGAGGCGTGCGCATCTTCGGTTCAGCGGGCGGCGAAAGCGGACTGCCCGTCCTGCCGCATCACCGTTACCGGCGAGCTGGACGAGGGGTGCATCGTCCTGACCATCCGCGACGACGTTCCCCTTCCTCCGGAGACCGGCCCTGCCGGGTCTCTGGACATCGATCCGGACTTCGACGACGAGAGCTTCCGCATTTCCCTGATGCAGCTTCTTGTGGACGAGGTGGGAATCGGCGAGGGCGCCGACGGGGGGCAGGTGGTCCGGCTGGTCAAAAAATGTGAACAGGGAAGAGATGCCGCGGGCTAGCCGCCGGGGCAGCGCCGAACGCGACGACTCCGAGGAGCTTTTCAGGGAATTCGCCAGAACACGGGACCCGCGCCTCAGGAAGCGGCTGATCGACTCGAACCAGAGGCTGGTGCGGTATCTGGCGAGCAAGTTCGCCAACCGCGGCGAGCCTCTGGAGGACCTCATTGCGGTGGGGAATATCGGTCTCATCAAAGCCGTGGACCGGTATGACCCTTCCCGCGGCTCCAAGTTCTGCACTTTCGCCACCCCCACCATCGTCGGGGAGATCCGCCGCTACTTCCGTGACCGGGCGTGGGGTCTGAAGGTGCCTCGCCGTCTTCAGGAGCTCAACCAGCAGGTCTCGAAGGTCTCGGAGGAGCTCTCGCACGAGCTGGGCCGCGAGCCCACCATCGAAGAGATCGCCGGGCGTCTCGAGGTGCCCGCGCAGGATGTGCTGGAGGGGCTGGCGGTGGCAAGCGCCTACTCGCCGGTGTCCGTGGACGCGCCGGCCGGCGAGGGGGACTCTGCGGCCATGAGACCCTCCGATTCGCTCGGGTCGGAGGACGAGCTGCTGGAGAAGCTGGAGCTGTACGACGACCTCACGCGCGCCCTGGAGAACCTCGGCGAGCGCGAGCGGAAGGTCCTCCTGTACCGGTATTTCCTGGACATGTCGCAGACGGAGGTGGCCAAACGTCTGAACATCAGCCAGATGCACGTTTCGAGGCTGCAGAACAAGGCGCTCAGGAAGCTGCGGGAGATGCTGACAGCGTAGCTCCGGCTGCTCCGATGCGGGCGTCGCGCCTGGCGGCGGCCGCGGTGGTGCTGGGGTTCGTGGTCGTGCTTCTGTGGCTCGTGAGCCGCGTTCTCACGCCGTTCCTGATCGCCATCGCGGTGGCCGCGGTGCTGGACCCCCCGCTGCGGCGTCTGCAGAGCCGGGGATTGCCCCGGCGCTTCGGCGTGCTCATCGTGTACGTCGTCTTCTTCGCGCTGACCGGGTCGCTGCTGTTCTGGCTGGTGCCGGTCATCATCGCGGAAGGCGACGCGCTGGCGCGCCAGTGGCCCGCTTACATCGACCAGGCGCGCGGCCTATGGGCCGCCATTGCGGCGAACGATCTGGTGGAGCGTCTGCACCTGCCCATCCCCCGGACGGCGGCGGAGCTGAGCGCGACACTGGAGAACGTGGTCAAGAGCGAAGGACCGAAGCTGCTTCGCCGGCTGCTCGGCGGACTCTCCGGGACGGTCGGTTTCCTGCTGAACGTCATCGTCGTGCTGATCGCGACGTTCTACATGCTGAACGACTGGCCGAAGATGAAGCAGCGCGCCCTCCACGTCGTGCCGCCCCAGTACCGCGAAGGCGTGGCCGGGGTGATGGAGAGGGTGGGAACCGTGTTTCTGGGCTACCTGCGCGGGCTCATCGTGCTCTGCTGCACCTACGGCGTCACGGTCACGTGCATCCTGCTGCTCCTGGACCAGATCCCGCGGATCGAAGTGAGCTATCCCTTCCTGCTCGGCCTTCTGGCGGCGCTCCTGTATGCCGTTCCCTATATTGGAGCGCTGCTGCTTATGCTGACGGTGGCGCTGGTGACGCTCACAGCGCCGGGCGGGAACCTGCTCAGCGCCGCGGTGGTGACGGCGGTGGTGATGGGGCTCAACCTGACGGTGTTCGACACGGTGCTGACCCCGCGCATTCTGGGGAGGTTCACGGGTCTGAATCCTCTGGCGGCGCTGTTTGCGATCCTGGCGGGCAGTGAGCTGTTCGGACTGGTGGGCTTCATCCTCGGGGTCCCGGTGGCGGCAAGCCTGTACATCATCGCTTCGGCCCTCTATCCTCCGCTTTCCGAGCCGCTCCCCGGCGGAGAGCAGCCGCGGCAATCTGCCGCCGAGCCGCGGGCGTCCTGTGACTGAGCGCGGACGCAACTCACCCTGAAAAAGATCCTAGAAAAAGTTTTGGCGGGGTCTTCACACGCCGCGGGAAATATGGTAGGATGATTGGACAGGCGAGGCGCCCCGGCGCTGAAGCCGAAATCTCGATGGTCTTGACCACCCCCGCGGGGACGGAAGCACGCAGGATCTGTCCCCGCAATCGCGCAGACCAGAAGGCGGGCGGAAGGGCAACCTCCGCCCGCCCCCCTTTCTGGCAGTTCAACCGCCAGGCTGCTGCCAGCGCTTCAGATACTCACGCACCGCCGGGTCGAGCCGTTCCAGCGGCGGAAGCGGTGGGGCGGTGAACTTCTTCCCCTGCAGCCCGGCAATGATGCGAAGGCAGTAGTGGGGGGTCTCCCCAGGTCAGCGGGGGCTCCACGATGGTGGTCTCCGGCCATTCGTTGAACGACGTGATCCCGATGATGTCCGCCCCGTTAGAAAGGCGTCGATCCCGGCCGGCAAGAGGCCGGACTGCCCGGCGGTCCCCTGCACAACCAGGAGCGCTGCGGCGAAAAGGGGCCAGTCTCTCATTTTTCCCTCCCCCGTCCGGGTCAGGGCGGCGGCACCTCGCCCTCGAGGATGACCGGGTTGGTCCACGCCCGGTTGCCCGCGGCGTCCACCACCTCGCAGCGGACGTAGCGCATCCCGGAGTTGACCGGTGTCTCGACCTCCGTGAAGGGCTCGCCTGCGTCCGCGTAGAAGCTGCGGCCGGCCGCGTTCCGGCCGATGAAGTGCACCTCAACGACAGGCGAGCAACGCACGCGGGCCACTCCGTCCGTCACCTGGAAATCCCGGATCCGGGGGCCGCAGGAGGCGTAAAAGCATCCCGAGCGCAGAGCCTGCAGCACGGACTCCACGGTCAGCTCCTGCATCTTCAGCCAGGTCCAGCCCATGAAGATGTCGCGCCCTCGATGAACATCGTCCACCGCCACGGCTGGCAACATGCGCCCGGCCGCCAGAAGGTCGTCCCAGTGCACGCTGCTGAACGCCTTGCCGATCTTCGAGCAGGTGGCGTTGTAGACCTCCACCGCCACTGCCCCGTCCAGCGGCAGAAGGTCAGCCAGGGTATGTCCGCACCAGTAAGGATGAGCGATGATGACCTCACCGCCTGCTTCCCTGACCCGCCGGATCCGCTCGTTTGCGTCGTCGATCCCGGCGAGGCTGAAGCCGTGGGGCACGTTCAGGCAGACGAGATGATACAGCCCGCCGGCGGGGTCAGGCGGATGGGTCTCCATGCCGCCTATCACCAGGAAGCCCTCGCCGCTCAGGCCATCGGTCTGGCTGGTCCTCTCGTGGTCCGTGACGGCCAGAACGTGGTACCCCGCCTCCCGGTACTGACGGCACCGGCCCGCCAGGTCCGTGTCCCCGTCAGAGAGGGTCGTATGAGTGTGGAAGTTTGCCCGGAACCACTCCCCGGGCTGCTGAAAGCAGTTGAGCGTTGCGATGGCAGGAAGCGTCCTTTCCGCAGGATTGCCCACCCGCGGGATTATGGCCCGAAGACCATCCCTTCTACCCGGCCTCGAAGACGCTGCGCCCGGTCCATCGCCCGCCCGGCTCCAGAGTCACCGGGGTCAGGATGGCGCCGGTCTCCACGCACAGCATCTGCGAGTATTCGTCGTCTCCGAAGTCCTCCATCCGGCGCGACTTCTCCACCCAGGGATTCCAGACCACCACATCCGGCAGGCCCGCGCTGAAGATGGCCACCTCCCGTCCGCGGCCGTGGTCCGCGAGACGGAGCGTGTCCGGCGCGTCCGCATAGATGCGGTCCGTCTCGCACCCGATCGTGATGAGCTCCCTCTCCTCCGTCTCCCGCACTCCGCCGCGCAGACTGTCCAGGAACTCCACTCCCCTCAGCCCTTCCAGCGTCACCGCCTCGATGGCGGATACGCGGAAGTAGGTGTGCAGCGCCGCCTGGAAGCAGAATGCGGCATCGTCCGTGTTTTTGACCTCCAGTGACAGGCTCAGGCTGCCATCCTTCAAAGCCACTGTGAGCCGCGCGAGAAAGCGGTGGGGCCAGACCGCCCGCGTGGCATCTGAGTCTTCGAGAGTGAGTGACACCCCCACGCTCCCGTCCCGGGCCGTTTCCACGCCAGCGGCAGACCACTGGCCGGTGCGAGCGAACCCGTGCTGCGGCAGAGGGCCGGGACCGAACTGCGGAAACACCAGCGGAACGCCTCCCCGGATGGCTCTGCCCCTCTCCCAGCGGCTCAGGCGGCTGAGGAAGAGCATCTCTTCTCCATCGGGAAGCTTCCAGGAAGTGACGTGCGCCCCGTTCAGATACACCTCCGCCTGCGCTCCCGACGGATGGCGGAGGCGCAGGGCGGGCAGAGCGCCCCTTCCCTCGAACTCGACCAGCGGACCGTCCTGCATGGCTCGCTATCCTCGGTGCCCACCCCCGGCCGCCCACCGCCCCTCCGGCAACGGGCCCGCTCAGAATGGCAGCTGCACGGCGGAGCCGCAGACCTCGAACTCCGCCTGAAGGCAGGGAGCCGCTCCCAGCGCCAGGCTCCGCGAGTCGCCCTGCGAGCCCCCGACGGCAAGCCGGAAGACTCCGGGCTCCACCACGAACCGCCCGTCCTCCGTCACCACCGCCATCTGCCGGGGGTGGACGGCAAGCCGCACCGTGCGGCGCTCACCCGGCTGCAGGGTCACCCTCTGGAACGCGGCAAGCTGGCGCACCGGGGTCCGGACAGAGGCGTCCGCGTCCGTAATGTAGCACTGGACCACCTCGTCTCCGGCCCTCCAGCCCGTGTTGGCCACCTCCAGGCTCAGCTCCAGCGGCTCTCCCGCGCCGATGCGGCCGGCCTGCAGCCGGAGATCTGAATAGCGGAACGTGGTGTAGCTAAGCCCGAATCCGAACGGGAAGAGCGCCTCCTTCCGGGCGAAGCGGTAGGTGCGCCCGTCCATGGCGTAGTCCTCGAACGGAGGCAGATCCTCCAGAGAGAACGGAACCGTCACCGGAAGCCGCCCGGCCGGGCTCGCGTCTCCGAACAGCACATCCGCCAGGGCAGTGCCGCCCTCCTCTCCGGGATACCAGACGCTGAGGATGGCCGGGACGTTTTCCAGCGCCCACGGGATGGACACCGGGCTCCCCTGCGTCAGGACCAGCACCACAGGCCTGCCCGTCCCGCAGACGGCCTCCAGAAGCTCCTGCTGCAGGCCCGGGAGATGGATGTGCAGCCGGTCCCCGCCGCCGTCCGAATCGGCCACCTCTCCCTCCTCGCCCTCGAGCTTCGGCGAGAGGCCCAAGCAGAGCACCACGGCATCCGCGCGCTCCGCCGCCGCCAGCGCCTCGGCGAAGCCGTTCCGTCCTCCCCCCGTGACCGCGCATCCGGGAGCGTAGAACACTCTGGTCCCCGGCTCCACCTTCCTCCGGATACCCTCCAGAAGCGTCACATACCGCGACGGCGTCCCGTAATAGTTCCCGAGAAGCACGTCCAGCGAATCCGCGTTCGGCCCGATGACCGCCAGGCGCTTCAGATCCTTCGGCAGCGGCAGCAGCCCGTTGGCATTCTTCAGCAAGACGATGCTCTGGCGAGCGGCCTCGCGGGCGAGCTCGCGGTGCTCCGCCGAGTCGTTCACCTCATAGGGAATGGATGCGTAGGGAACGCTCTCCGGAGGGTCGAACATCCCCAGCCGCAGCAGCGCCGTATACAGTCGCGTCAGCGCACGGTCGATCTCTTCCTCCGTGATGAGCCCCCGTGCGGCCGCCTCCGTCAGACTGGTATACGTGTCGCCGCAGCACAGGTCGCAGCCGTTGCGGACGGCAAGAGCCGCGGACTCCGCCGGCGACGACGTGACACGGTGATGCGCGTGGATGTCGCAGATGGCCCCGCAGTCGCTGACCACATATCCCCGGAAGCCCCACTCCTCCCTGAGGATCCTCTGAAGCAGGGTGGGGCTGGCGCAGCAGGGTTCGCCGTTGGTGCGGTTGTAGGCGCCCATCACCGACCACGCCTTCCCCTCCACCACACACTCCCGGAAGGCCGGCAGGTATGTTTCGCGAAGATCCTTCTGGCTGACCACGGCATTGAAGTGATGGCGGTCTTTCTCCGGTCCGCTGTGCACGGCGTAGTGCTTGGGCGTAGCCACCACCTTGAGATACTTCGGATGGTCGCCCTGCAGGCCGGTGACGAACGCCACTCCCATCCGGCCGGTCAGGAACGGGCACTCCCCGTAGGTCTCCTGCCCGCGGCCCCACCGGGGGTCGCGGAAGATGTTGATGTTGGGGCTCCAGAACGTGAGGCCTTTGTAGATCCCCCGGTCGCCGCGGCGCGCGAACTCGTGGTGCTTGGCCCGGGCTTCATCCGAGATGACCGTCGCCACGCGATGGATGAGCTCCGTGTTCCACGTCGCCGCCAGGCCGATAGCCTGAGGGAACACCGTGGCCACACCCGCCCGGGCGACGCCGTGCAGGCATTCGTTCCACCAGTCGTATGGCGGCACGCCCAGCCGCTCGATGCCGGGAGCGTGGTTGACCATCTGCCAGGCCTTTTCCTCCAGCGTCATCGCCGAGACCAGCAGCCGGGCGCGCTCCTCGAAAGGAATCTCCGTGTTCATCCAGGGACGCCCGCCGGCGCCCGCATTCAGGTTCCTGTGGTCCATCGCTCTTCGGATCCCTCCGCCGGTCTCCTTAGCCCGCCGGGCTGCGCCATCCTGCGCCGAGGCAGGTTCCGGAGCGCTGCGGGAGGAAATCTCTTTGCGAGGAGGACGGACAGGATGACAAAGCGCGCGCTTCTCGCGGCGGCCGTTCTGGGCGTGGCGTGGGGGCCCTGCCCCGCGGCGCAGACCTGCGGCGCCCGGTGGTATCGCGGAGCGGACCCCATCGGCGGCGGGCCGGGGTACACCCGGATGGCCGACCCGGCATCGGCGAGAAGGGTGGCCACGCTGGAAGAGTTGCAGGCCGCGCTGTCCGCGGCGCGGCCCGGGGACACCGTATACATTGACGACCGGGCCGAGATCGACGCCACCGGCTCCCCGATGATGGAGATTCCCGCAGGCGTCACTCTGGCCAGTGGGCGGGGGCGGAACGGTTCGCCGGGGACTGGGTGGTCATCTGCCACAACACCTTCAGCAGCTACCGCCCCCGTATCTACACGCTGATCCGCGGACGGCCGCGCCAGCACGTCACCATCTTCGCGAACGGGTATCACAACGCCCTGCACGGGGCGCGCTTCTCCGAGCCGTGCGACAACGCCGTCATGTTCGGGGACTGTTTCGAGCGCCCCCCCCGGAGAGGGAGCCTTATTTCTTCACGGCCGGGGGCAACCGGGTGAATGGAAAGCCTCACCCGCCCACGGCCCGGTGACAGGAGAGTCCTGCGGGAGGACTCCGGCGCGCCGGAGTCCTCCGAATGGAGTCATTTCAGGTCGGCCAGGCTGGCTCCGAAGTTAATGTGGAACACCTGGCCTCCCAGCACGAGCGCCGGCACCGAGGATACGCCCGCAGCCTCGGCCTCCGCCAGTCTAGAACGGTCCTGACCGAGGTGGACCACCTCCACCTCGTAGCGGCTCCGGTCCAGCGCCCGCAGGATCCCCTGCTCCGCGCTGACGCACACGGGACAGCCCGCGTGATAGAAGACGGCTTTTTCTGCCATGGCAATGCTACCTCCTCAGGTCGGGCTCTCCTCCCGGCAGTGCCCGGGAGAAGTTCTGTCACAGACAAGGCTACAATGATTGCAAACTGTTTGCAAGAAGGCACTTTCCGGTAAGGGGGTTACCGGATGGAAAGAAATGGAGGCCAGAGAGCGGATGGACCAGCGGAGCGAGTCCAGACCAACGGTGGAGCGGATGGTGGAAGAGATTGTCGGATGCAAGTGGTCGCTGCACGTGCTTCAGCAGATCCGCGCCGGTGTCTGCCGGCCGGGAGCTCTGGAGCGCAGCGCCCCGGGGCTCACCGCAAAGGTGCTCAACGAGCGGTTGAGCAAGATGCTGCGGTTCGGCATTCTGGAGCGGGTGGTCTACCCGGAGGCCCCGCCCCGGGTAGAGTACCGCCTGACGGAGTTCGGCCTCCGCTTCACGCGGATCCTGGACGCAATAGACGAACTTCAGCGGTCGCCGGGGCAGGAATGACGGGGGCGGCCTGCGAACCGATGCTCGAAACGGAGGGCGGCAAAGAGGCGAAGAATCCATGACGCATCAGGTTCTGGCAGGCATCCTTGCAAGGGCGGCGCTCCTGGCTGTACCGGCCGCCGCCTGTGCGAAAGCGGGAACGTCCTTTCAGACCGCAGAAGGGTGGAATCCCCGGCACGACATCCGCACCGATGTGGCGATCGTGGCAAGCAGCGACAGGGAGCGGATCGCATCCTGGGCGCAGCGGGGCTACACCGTCTGGGTCATGGGCGGCTTCCGCACCGGTCCGGAATACATCGGCCAGTATCCGGGCGACGGACAGACCACCCGCGACGGCACCATCCTGACCTGCGGCCCCGGGAGCTATTACACGGTTCCCACCGAACGCCGCATCCGGGCCAGCGTGGACTACTATCTGACCGCCGTGCGGAACGGCGCGCGCGCGGTGATGCCCGAGGAGCCGGAATACTTTGCGGTCGCAGGCTACGAGCAGAGCTTCAAGGAGGAGTGGCAGCGCTTCTACGGAGAGCCGTGGCAGGACCCGGCGTCCAGTCACGATGCCCGCATCAAGGCCGAGCAGCTGAAGATGCGGATGCAATACCGCCTCATAGAAAGCATCCTCCAGGCCGTGCAGCGTGAGGATCCCTCGGTGCTGCGAGTGGTGGCCCATCACAGCCCGGTGAACTATCACAGCTGGGGGATCAGCTTTCCCTTCGATGATTTCGCCCGGATGCCCGAAGTGCAGGAGGTGGTTGGACAGGTCTGGACCGGCACCGCCCGCTCGGCGTGCATGTATCGCGGGGAGATGAAGGAGCGCACGTTCGAGAACGGCTACCTGGAATACTCGTCGCTGGTGGAGCTGTACCGCGGGCGCGGCAAGCGGCTCTGGTTCCTGGCGGACCCGCTGGAGGACAATCCGGACCGCACGATGGAGGACTACCGCTCCAACTACCAGCACACCATCGTCGCCAGCCTGATGTTCCCCGAAGTCAACGCCTTCGAGCTGCTGCCCTGGCCGAACCGCATCTACGGCCGCATCCCGCGGGACTATGCCACGGCACTGGGATGCGTCTTCAACGCGCTTGGCAAGATCTCCCGGATGCGTGCGCGGGCGCGGCCCGCCAGCGGGCTGGGCGTCCTGATCGGCGACTCGGCGGCCTATCAGAGGGCGGAGCCGGACGCGACCAACCTGAACGGTTTCTACGGTCTCAGCCTGCCCTTCGTCTACCGCGGCATCCCCGTCCGCGTGGCTCCCATCGAACGCACGACGGATGCGGATTATCTGAAGAGCTTCCACACGCTGCTGGTCAGCTTCGACTATTTCAAGCCAATGAAGCCCGAATACACCGCCGCACTCGCCGGCTGGGTGCGCCGGGGCGGCCATCTCATCCTCGTGGGAGGATCCAACGCCTACAACCGGGCCGAACAGTGGTGGAGGAAGGCGGGGCTCCAGTCTCCCGACGAGCACCTGCTGCGCGAGCTGGGGCTGCAGGCCGTCCGCGCGGGGGCTGCGGACGCACGACCGGTGGATTTCCGCACCGTTCTGAGCGAAGACCGCGAGATCCGCGACCTGTCCAACCTGAAGGAGCGCGAGGTGCCTTTGCCGGAGGGGCTGAAGCAGGGCGACAGCGTGGCCATCCGGATCGGCGATTCGCGGCAGGCGGACGGCTGGGGAGGGATGGTCACGCGCATCCGGATCCAGAAGGGCTCAAAGAGCGAGACGATCCGCCCTGGAACGGAGCGGGAGGCGGCGCTGCTGACCGGCGAGCAGTGGTCGATGACCACGCCGGACGGGAGGGCCCGCTTCGCGGACGGCCCGGCGATGTTCACGCATCTTTTGGAGGCCGGGCCGGACACCCGCGTGTTCCTGACGATCGGCAACCAGTTCCGCGTGGATGTCGCGGCCGGCGGGCCGGAGATGCGGCAGGCGCTGGCGCCCGATGCCACCCGTTATCGCTTCGACGGCTCCCGGCCGGAGCCTCTGCCGGGTCATCCCGACGACGGGAGCGCCTTCCGGTGGAAGTGCGGCGACGGGACGCTGACGTTCTTCGGGCGCTCCGCGGAGAGCTTCGCCCGCGATCCCGGAGGGGCGCAGGAGCTGGTGGACGCGGTGACGGCGCGCGCGACGGCTTCGGAGCGGACATCCTGGAAACGGGAGTTCCTCGTCCGCCGGGGGCCCTACGTGGCGGTCCACCCGGTGACGGAACAGGTGCGCCTGCGGGGAACCTGGATCAATCTGCTGGACCACACCCTCAAGCCAGTGCGCGACCCGGTGATTCAGCCGGGGCAGTCCCGCCTTTTCCGGATGGTGGAGGACTCTCCGGAGCCGGCGGTGCTTGCGGCAAGCTACGAGACGACGGTGCGCGCATCTTCAGGCGAGGCGATGGAGATCCTGAACCGCGGGCCGCTGGATACACCGGCCGCACTGCGGGTGCACACCGCGGGCCGGAAGCCGGCAGCGGTGCAATGCGCGGACGTTGCCGGCCGGCCTGTCCCCTTCGAGAGCTCGACGGAAGGCGGTACGCTTTACGTCACCTTCCCGGGCAGCCCGGACGGAGTCACGGTCACCATCCGCTGGGAGAGATAGCCCGGGAAGATCAGGAGGAAGGAGCCGTCTTCTCCCGCAGCATCTCCAGAATGCGCGGGGCGGCCGTCCGCACGAGCGCCTGGACCCCTTCGCGTCCGTGGGCGGGAGAGGCCGCGCGCGGATCCTGGCCGTGGATGCCGTGCTCCTCCCACGTCAGCTCGCCCTCCGAGGGGAGCCGGGCGAGGTCGACGAGCCCGGGGCGGAAATACAGCAGGTATGATGTCTCGCACAGCGCGGCGTGCTCGGCGGGAAACCCCTCGTGCACCGTCAGCTCATGATCCGGCACGGCCCACGCCACGCAAGAGTCCTGCTCCGCGTTGAACTGCCGGGCCGCGTCCGTGATGACATCCACGTGCCCGGCCCCGTAATGGCCCATCAGGACGACCGCCACCCTGAAGCCCTCCGAGGCCACCTGACGGAGATGCTCCAGCGCCAGCATCCGCACGCACTCCCGGCTGAACTCGAGCGTTCCGGTCCAGGGGCCGTTTTCCTTCATCGTGTTCGTTCCGCAGTAGACCGGCGGGAAGACGACTCCGCCGGTCACGGCACAAAGCTCCAGACACAGCCCCAGCGCTTTCAGCGCGTCCAGCCCGAGCGAGTTGTGGCGGCCGTGCCACTCGTGGGCACCCCACGGGATGTATGCCACCGGCGCCGCATCGCGGGCGCGGATGTACTCTTCCGGCTTCAGTTCCTCGAAACGCATCGCGGGCTCCCCGGCGTCACAGGTCTCCGGCCGCGTGCACCCGGCCGCGACGCCGCCCTTCCGCTTCGGGAGCCCGAAGCCGTTCTCCTTTCCGGACCCGCGTCGAAAAAGGGCGGGGCCCGTGGGCCCCGCCCCCGTTCACCAGGGCCGGACAGGCCTCACCTCGGAACGCCCGGTCCGGCCACTTCGACGATGTCCGACTGGCTGCGGGGCACCAGCAGGCGCACCGGATAGTTATCGACGAGAGTGCCCACGGGAACGGCCTTCAAGATGCCGGTCACCTGCAGGAAGCTGCCGGCCGGGGGAAGCGGCACTCCAGGACCGCCGGGCATCAGCACGGCGACCCCGTATACCGGGGCGCCGGTGGGCAGACGCCTGCCGTCCTTCAGGTTGCTGCCGTCGTCCAGCCAGAACAGTCCGAGAGCCTGGTTATGGCCGGTGACCGTGCCCCAGGTCTCCACCAGGCTGCCAACGTTGTTCAGCCGCTGCGACACGACGCGCGGATTCCCGGGGAGGGGCAGAGCGTCGTCCACCACACCGGGCTGGTAGCCGAACAGGCCTCCGCCCGTGTCACGATTGTTCATCTTCAGCGCGACGATGGGCGCCACCCCGGGATGCTCCACGACGACCCGGCTGGCGGCGATGACCAGCTCCGTCTGCTCCGGCCCGGAGTATGCCGTCCGCCCGAGGACGTGCACCACATCACCTTCCCGGATGATCAGCCCCGGCATATCGGGCGGCGGTATCACCCCGATTCCCGCCGACCGGTCCGGCTCCTCGATGTAGAACAGGCCGAACCGGTTCACGAAGTCCGCCGTGGCGATCTTCCGCTCCAGGAACACCTGGCCTCCGGGGGCTATGTTCCTCTTGGCCTCCCCGATGGAGACGGGCGGCCTGACCGCGATCTTCCGAGCGCTGGTGAGGGGAAGTCCGTGGATGGCGACGCTGCCGCCGGTGGTCTGCCCCGTCCCCGAAGCGGCAAAGACGACGAACGAGAACGTCCTGCCGGGCGTTCCACCGGCTGCGGGATTCATACGGTAGACGATCAGCGCCGCCACCGAGCCGCCCGCCGGGACAAGAGGCGGAGAGCCGAACGCGATGGACAGCGCCCCGTCGTCCACCGGATACGACCCGCTGCCGAGAGGAATATCCCCGGGATCCAGCTCTCCGTCGGCATTGACATCCAGGTAGACTTCCACGGAAAGGATGTCCACCGCGTCGTTGCCCGTGCCCGCCGCCTGCAGGGAGATGCTGTCCCAGGAAACCGCTTCCGTTTCGGACGCAGTCGCCATCAGGCTCATCATGCGGTTGGGCGGGTCTCCGGGACGCGGCCACCAGAAGTGGTCGGTCACCACCTTATGGAGCTCGAGGGTCAGGTCTCCCGGCGCCGCCGTCGTCAGGACGAAAGCCGCGTCCCAGCTGTCCTGTTCGCCGGGCCAGAAGATGGGCTCTCCGGACTGGAACGCCACTTCCGGACGGACGACCGTGGGCTTGAAGATTCGCACGGCATCGTCCGGCGACTCCACGCGCGGGCGCATCTTCCAACCCCAGACGTGCTCCTCCTCGATCCCGTTGTGGTAGACGGCGGAGATACTGAGCCAGTAGACGTTGGTCCCCGGCCTCTGCCAGAACCACTGGTGCGGCCTGAGGTCCTGCTCGAACAGGAAGCAGGCCTCCGGCGCCGCCGCGGGATCGCGGGGGTCGACATCCCAGCCTGCGAAGCTCCAGCGGAAGTCCTCGCAGGTGATAAGATGCACGGCGTGTCCCGGATGGCTCCACGGCTCGCTCGGGCCGGCCGGAACGTCGGTCCAGACGGCGATCTCGAACGCGTCCGGGAGCCTGGGCGGGTCCCGACGGCTCCAACCCTTGAACGAGCCCCACCAGCGGATGCCCGTAACGGGCTGCTCCTCCGTACAGACCCAGTCGTCCGCGACGATCTGAGTTCCACCCCGCACGGATTCCTCGTTCCAGCCGTTGAAGTAGTCGCCCGGAGGGACCACCGCGACCGGAGGCTGGGACCACTTGACGCTTTGAGGAATGTCCGGCCCGGAGGTCACCGCGAACGCCAGATCGGAGTATGCCGGAGGATCCGCTCCCCATCTCAGCTCCTTCCACGGGCCGCCCGAGAGCGACTGCACCGCGGACGCGTTGCTTGGGAACGGCTGACGGGAATGCTCCTGCCACCGCCAGAAAGCGGGGGCGAGCAGACTGTTCGAGACGGCCGTCAGATCCAGCCAGTACCAACCTTCGAGCTCCTGAGGAAACGGCTCCGGCAGGTAGGCCTCGTAGTGATAGATCGGGCTTCCTTCCCGGTTCACCATCCCGGTGAAGGTCTCGTTGACCATCCAGAAGGGGATGTCGGCGGCATACAGCAGAGGACCGGGCTGCAGGAACGGCATCCCCCACACGTTCAGGTGGATGCTGACGTGGAAGCTCCGGATCCCCTGGCCGCGTCTCTCGCGGCCCAGTTCGTCCGTCTCGTAGTTGCCCCACCACTCGAACTTCCAGATGGAACCGCCCATACAGATCCAGTCATCAGCGAGCGTGCTCCACTCGCGCATCAGGAAGCCGCTCCAGTCGTGGGCGTGGACGCCCGGAAGGGCGGGGTCTGGAGGCTGGATGATCTTGTTGGCGCCCCCCTGCCCGGTGGTCAGCTCGAAGGCGAGATCCCAGCTCTGCTCGGGCGAGGGCCAGTAGATGGGCTCGCCCCTCTCGAACTGCGCGCCCAGGCCGGGCGCGGTGGGGATGAAGATCCGGACGGCGTCGTCCGGCGCGCTGGACTCCGGGTCTCGCGGGCGCGTCTTCCACCCCCAGGGGTGTCTCACCTCCATGCCGTCCGGATAGACGGCGGCGATGCTGATCCAGTAGACACCCTCCTGAGAGGTCTGCCGGAACCACTCCTCCTCCCGCAACGTCTGTTCGAAGCGGAAGCAGGTCTCGAAGGACTCGTCGCGGGGGTCGAAGCCGAACCCGTCGGGGGTGACGCTGAACTCGTAGCAGTCCGTCTCCCAGATGACCTGGCCGGGATGGCTCCAGGGCTCATCCTGCCCTGCGGGGACGTCCGTCCAGATCGCGATGTGGAAGTGCGAGGGCGAGTCCGGCGGAGGTTCCGGCCGGTTCCAGTTCTGGAACGAGCCCCACCAGTGGATGTCCGTGACGGGATCCTCGCTCTCGCAGCGCCAGTCGTCGGCAACGATCTGCGCTCCCCCGTACCTCGAAAGGTCGTTCCACCCCAGCCAGGCTACGGGCGGATCCGTCTTCTCCGGGGGAGAGGACCATTTCACCTCGCCGGACCCGGCTGCAGCCGCCGGGCCCGTAGCGGTCTTCAGAACCGTAGTCTCCTGCACCGGCTCCGCGGAGCCGGACGCAGCACCGCCTGCATCAGGCAATGGGATCGACAGGGCAGATGAAGGAACAGATGCCAGAAGACAAAGCGCGACGCCCGCGAAAGCGAGCGCCAACGGCCGCTTCCCTCTGCCCGGGCCGCCGCCAGCGGCAGCCCATCCACACAGGCCAGCAAAGAGGGTATGCATGGCCTTCCCTCCTTTCCAGGATCGACAGTGAACCCGTCGAATGCTTCCCTTCCGCCCACGTTGTGAGAGGGACGGCGATCCCGGGGCCCTCTCCTCTGATGCAGCGAGGCGGCTGCGAACAGACCGTTTCCCGGGCGGCCTTTCAGAGGCCGTCTTCGCGCATATTCGCGTTCAAGCGCAACCGCATGCTAGCATACCTCCCTTCATCCGTCAAGGAAAACGGGCAGAAAGACACCGGATTTTGTACGGGGCTGCGTAACCGGTTCCGGGAAGCCGGGAGTCTTCTGGTATAATGGAATTGATGCAACGCCCGGCCTGCGCAACGCGCCCCGCAAGACGGGCCCGGCAGGGCGAACGGCGGAGGAGACGACTGATGAGGCAACTTGCGTGCCTGGTATTGCTCGCAATGGCAGCGCTGGCGCTGACGGCCGGAGAGGCTCCGGCAGACACCGCAGCGGTGGCGTTCTACGACGCGTTCGAAAATGTCGCCCTGTCGGAGCGCATCGTGCCGCCCGGAGAAGATTCGGCGCGATTCCTGATTGAGCAGCTGCTGGCCGGACCCACCGATGAGGACCTGGCCTTCGCCCTGACATCGGCCATCCCGCCGGGGGTGAGGCTCGTCGGGCTTCAGCGCGAAGACCGCAGGCTGACGGTGGAGCTTTCGGCGGAAGTGCTGGAGGGGCTGGACGATGTGCGTCTGGCCCGGATCTTCAACCAGTTCCGCGCGACGCTGGCCGGCTTCGAGGACATCTCGGACATCCATCTGCGCTGCGGGGGCCGGCCCCTCGCCTCCTACCTGCCTCCCGCCCCCGACGTGCGGGGGCAGGGCGAGGAAGCCGTTGTCTTCCCGGCATCCGGGGCGCTGGCCGGCCGGAAGATCACCATCGGTCCGTCCCACGGCCTCTACTTCAACGGCACAAGCTGGGTCTATCAGCGCCCGGAGACCTGCGGACTGGGCGAGGCCATCCGGGAGGACCTGAACAGCATCCGTCTGATGCAGTATCTTCACCGCTACCTGACGCAGGACGGCGCGACGGTCTACGTGCCGCGGCAGCTGAACGAGGCCGTCTGCTGTCACTCGGCGACGGGAAACAACTGGTGGAGGCTTGCGGCCAGATACTGGCTCCAAAATCTCGGGCTGCCGTCGAGCGTGTGGGACTCTTCCACAACCGATCTGAACGACGACATCCGCGCCAGACCGCTGTACGCGGACTATGTGGGCTCCAACATCTACATCTCCCACCACACCAACGCTTTCAACGGCACCGTGAGCGGCACGGAGGTGTACTACGACACGGCGATGGAGAAGCCCGCCCACGTCACCAACAGCCTGAACCTGGCCCGCAAGACGAAGACCGGCATCGAAGCCGCCATCCGCGCCGCCTTCGACACCTCGTGGCCGAGCCGCAACAACGGCCAGCCGCGAGACGCCGCCGGAGCCTACGGGGAGATCCGCATTCCGAACCAGCCGGCGTGTCTGGTGGAGCTGGCGTTCCATGACAACTGCTCGAAGGATGCGCAGTATCTGGTGGATCCCGTGTTCCGCTCGGTGGCGCAGTGGGGGCTTTACAAGGGGATCTGCGACTATTTCGGGGTGACTCCCACCTGGGACCTGCGCTCGTACGAGGTGGTCAGCCACAACATCCCCGCCCTGGTGAAGGGCGGCAGCAGCTTCACCGTCTCCATCACCCTGCGCAACCGCGGGTGCGTGTGGAACGAACAGCACCGCTTCCGGCTGGGAGCCGTCGGCGACTCCGACCCGCTGGCCCCGGTCATCCGGGTGAGCGTCCCGGGCAACGTGGGGCCCGGGGACCTGGTCACCTTCCAGATCCCGATGACGGCCCCCCTTACCGACCTGGCCTACTACACCGACTGGAGGATGGTGCATGACGGGTGGACCTGGTTCGGGCCCACCGTGGCGCAGGTGGTGAGCGTGGACTCCTCTCCTCCGAGCAGCCCGGGCCCTGTGGACGACGGGGGGCCGGTGCAGGTATCCCTGACGCGCATCCGCGCATCCTGGAACCAGAGCGTCGACGTCAAGGCCGGCCTTGCGGGCTATTTCTACCGCGTGACGGAAAAGAACGGGCCCGAGGTCCTGGGTTGGACGTCCGCCGGCACGAGCACCAGCGTCACGATCCCCGTGAGCCTGGTGCCGGGCAGGACGTATCAGGTGTGGGTGAAGGCCGTGGACAACCTGGGCTGGGAGACGGCGCCGGTCGCCTCCGCGGGCGTGACGGCGGCGCTGCTGCAGCCGGTGAAGGTGGGCGCCGCCAAGATGCTCCCGGACGGTGAGCCGGTGCTGGTGCAGGACGTGGTGGTGAGCGCGGTATTTCCGGATCATTACTACGTGCAGGAGCGTGACCGGTCTTCGGGCATCCGCGTGGAAGGGGCCGCTCCCGCCGCCGCGGGGCACCGGGTGAGTCTGCGCGGAATTCTGGGAAGCGCCGGCGGCGAGCGCGTCCTGCTGGACGCAGAGCTTTCCGGGAGCACGGCCGCCGGATCCGTGCCCGTTCCTCTCTCAGTTTCGGGCCGCGATCTGGGAGGGGCGGCGCTGAACCCCTTCACGCCCGGAGTGGCCGGAGGGACAGGCCTGAACAATCTGGGACTTTACGTGCGCGCATGGGGAACGGTGACCGAGGTCTCCGGGAACGGGTTCCGTATCAGTGATGGAAGCGTGGATGGAGGGGTGTGGATCGACAGCGGTCCGTTCCACCGCCCGGCGGCGGGGCAGTTCGCGGTGGTGGCGGGTATCTCGACCGCCCGCCAGCCGGGCAGCCAGCGTCAGGTGAAGGTCTGGCGCGACGCGGACATTTCGCCGTAGCTTCCGGCAGCCCTGCGGCGCGGGGATGGCCGCTCCGGCCGCAGGGCTGCGCCTTCCGTTCCCGCGCTTCACCGGAAGATGGCTTCGGCCACCTGCTGCTTCACGCGCTCGGCATCCAGAAAGTCCGCCACCCACCGGTAGCCCTGATAGCTCTGGAACATCAGGTCCAGGGCGTTGAAAACGCTGTTCACCGGTTCTGCGGCATCCTTCAGAGCGTCCTGGATGTTTTCCAGCGACGTCACGTCCAGCTCCGAGATCCTGCGCACGGCCTCAGGGTCCGCGGCCAGCTTTTTCAGCCCGGCGTAGATGAACGGCCCTTTGATGACCGTGTCGACCAGGAGCTTCGCGTCCAGGCGGTACAGCTCGCGGTCCAGGTTGTCCAGATTCAGACGGTTGTGGCGCGCTTCGTAGGATGTCAAAGTCTCCTTCGCGGCGGAGATCCCCTCAATGCCCTCCGACACGGGCAGACCTCCCGTGACCGCCTTCATTCCCCAGTGCGCAAGGATACGGCGGGTGGAGCTCCTGCCCGCGGCCGCGAGCCCCTCCCTGGCGGCGCCCGAGAGGCCCTGCACACCCTGCTTCACCAGAAAGTCCGACCCCAGCCCCGTGAACAGCTCGGGAACCTCGGTGTCCACGTTCACAGCCTTCGCCGCGTCCACTCCCTTCTGATACTGTTCCGCGACCAGCGCCGCGAACTGGCGCAGCAGGCTGTCCTCAAACGCCTGCCATTGCTGCGGAGTGAAGCGGTCCTTGAGGCGGGCCTGAGCGCCCTTGCGCAGCAGCTCGGACACCTTCAGCGCATCCGCCACGATGGTGGTCGCGTTCTTCAGGCTTTCGGAGAACCATTCCGCGGACTCCGCCTGCCGCTCGTCCAGGAGCCGCAGGTAGCGGCACAGGGCGCACAGACGCATCGCCCCGTAGGCGAGATAGTCCGTGTCCAGCAGCCGGTCCCGGCTGCCGCCGGTGCTGGCCGCCAGCCGGCCCGGCAGCTCCGAGGCGAACTCGCGCATCTCCGGGACGCCGTATCCCCGCTTTTCCAGGATCTCCAGATCCCGCGCCCATTCGGCGGCGACGCGCGCAAGGTCTTCATCCATCTCCAGCAGGAGGGGCTCCGCCAGCTCCACCTCGCGGCCCTCCGGGCTCATCCGGTTCCCGATGAACTCGAACCGGAAGCCCCCGGAGGAATCGCTTGTCCCCGTGCCCAGAACCGCCCGGTCCGGGCCGGTGAGCCGGAGGAGCGCTGCGCTTACCGGGGCGCTCTGCCCTCCCGGCAACCGTGCGGCGACCGTCCCTTTGAGAACACCGTTGGCGGACGGCGCCGGGATCCGGAATCCCTCGAGCCGGCGGAACGCGGGCTTGGCGACCTCCAGCGTGTAGACCTCCCCCGCATACAGCGGCACCCGCCAGACCGACCGGACCGCTCTGGGAGGGTTCCCGACGCTGGCAACGGCGGTGATGAACGCGTCGCCGCGCTTGAACCCGGTCTTGCCCGAATAGACATCCGGTGCGGTGTAGCTGAAACGCGCCGTGCCGTCCGGGCCGGTGGTCACCGCTTCGCTGCTGAGCCGCCCCCTGGCCGGGAGCTCCCGTTCATCGGCGAACAGCTTGACCTTCGTGCCCGGAAGGGGCCTGCCGTCCGGCCCGGAGCAGACCGCGATCAGGTCCACCGAGCTCTTGCCGTCTCCGAAGAGAGCGCCCTGCCCGTCCTGTGCGGGTTTGAGAAGAATTCCCCCCAGCGCGACGGCCGCTTTCGCCCGCACTCCGCCGGGCCCGGTGACGACGATGGAGTCCGGACCCGGCCCTTCGGAAGGAGCGACATAATGGGCCGTGGCGACTCCCGATGCGTCCGTGATGAGCTTCACGTGGCTCAGCTTCCCGCGCGAGCATTCGACCGGGAACTCTCCTTCCAACGGGCGGCCCCACCCGTCCCGCGCCTCCAGACGGATGACACTCCTGCCGGTCCCATCCGCCCAGAGCGCCGCCGGAGCCACGCTCAGCTTCAGCAGCGGCGGGCACGGTGCCTGGCCGGAGTCCGGCTGCGCGGCCTGTCCGAGCGGCGCGCCCGCCAGAATGTCCCGGACCAGCTTCACAAGCACCCCGGGCGCTTCGCTGAGATGGGCGTCCTTCTCTTCGGTGATGGCCTCCGCCCCAGACAGCCCGTGATACGGCGCAGGCCACGTCTGCCTGAGGGCGCTCGACCAGTCCAGCGCATCCTCCCAGGTATGCTTGCTGGAGAGCACTTGCAGGTTCCAGTACAGATGGAGACTGACATCTAGATACAGAGGACCCCGGTATGCCAGGCACCTGAGCTCCTGCTCATCCAGAAGCGCGCCGTCACCCGCCTGCACCGGACGCATCCGTTCCGTCCGCTGCCGCTCCAGCCACTCCCTGCCGTCCGCGAGAGAACGCTCCCACGCGAAGACGGGGCGGACTTCGGCCCTGTACCAAAAGAAGTACCGGGCGGGGCGCGCGTCCTTTGTGCCGAACGGTTTCATCGTGGTGGATCCGCCCTCCAGGTGGTAGATCCAGCCCGGCGGCGTGCGTGAATCTGGATCCTTGCTGCAGTTGAACCCGTACAGCACCGCCGGATCTCCGGGGGCGGGTGAGGTCCACGGCCGCATGTAATCCCGCAGCTTCTGTGCCGTGGCAGGAGAGATGTCCTGAGCTCCATACGCGCCGCAGGCCGTCAGCGAGAGCACGACGGCCGCCTGGCCGACCCCGGCGAAACGCAGCCAGCTTTTCATTTCGCAACCTCCGCGCAGGGGAACAGCGCTGAATATGTCCCCTCACGGGAGTTGTTCCACCCACGGCTGGCCCGGTGCCGCGAGAATCAACACAGGCGGCCAAATCGTAACATTTTGTTGAGCAACGGGCAGTCGCCACGCAATGTGCGCCGGGCAACATGAGAGCGATTGTCATCTGGGACCGGAACCGCCGGGACCTCTCTCGGACAGACCGGCCCTTTGAAGCGGAAAGGAGAAAAACGATGAAACGACTGCTCGCCGCCGCTCTCGTTCTGATTGCGGCATCTGCGTCATTCGCAGCCGACACCATCACGCAGTGGACCTTCGAGGGCGACACCACGGCTCCGGCAGTGGCGCTGGTGGGATCGCCTTCCATCACGCTGGCTCCGGGTATCACGGCCACGTTCGCCGGAGGCTACGCGGGAGCGCCCACCGGCACCTTCGGGCGGGGCTACAACACCGTCCCGTTCGCCGGACTGACCCTGCCGATCACCGCCTCGAACCCTGAGCCGTATACCCGGTGGATCGAGTTCTACGCCCCCACCACGGGCTACCTGGGCATCAAGGTGAGCTACGCCCACCGCTTCAGCAACACCTCGCCGAACTTCGCCGTCTTCCAGTACAACGCGGGAAGCGGATGGGTCGATTTCGCCACCTACCAGGCGACCGCCGGCGACACCTGGTTCCCGCAGGAGTTCGATCTCTCGGGAGTCAGCGCGGTGAACGACAACCCGAACTTCGCCTTCCGCGTCGCCGCCGTTGTCGCGCCGGGAGAAGGAAACTACCTGCCCGCACGGTCCACGAGCACCATCGGCAATTCCGGGACCTGGCGGTTCGATGATGTCACCGTGACAGGAACGCTGATCCCCGAGCCGGGCAGCCTCGTTGCCCTCGGCGCCGGCATCGCCAGCCTTGCGGGTCTGATCCGCCGCCGCAGCGCCTGACGCCCTCGCGCCGGGCTTGACATAAGCAAAATGGCCCCGGCCGCTCGTTGCGGCCGGGGCTTTCCGTCGCGCGGGGGCGTTTCAGCGGATCGACTGATAACCGCCCGGAACGCCGTCCTTCGAAAGCACGATCTGCCACACCTGCATCCGCCGGGCCCGGAACGACCCCGCGCTCCCCAGCAGGTACAGGCGCCACATCCGCCGGAACTCGTGGGAATAGCTGTGCTTCAACTCCTCCCAGTGAGCCATGAAGTTGTCGTACCACGCCAGCAGAGTGCGGTCATAATGCGCTCCGATGTTGTGAAGGTCTTCCACCACAAAGAGTCCCTGCAGCCCCCGCCCAATCTGCTCCAGCGAGGGGATCATGGAGTTCGGGAAGATGTACTTCTCCACCCAGGGGTCGCAGGAGTGCGAGGACAGGTTCGATCCGATGGTGTGGAGCAGGAACAGCCCGCCGTCCTCCAGGCACTGATGCGCTTTCCGGAAAAAGATGCGGTAATGACGCGCGCCGACGTGCTCGAACATGCCGATGGAGACGATGGCATCAAAGCGCCCTTCCAGGTCCCGGTAGTCCATGAGGCGGTTCTCCACGGGCAGGCCGCGGCACAGCTCGTCCGCCAGTTCCACCTGCCTCCGGGAGACCGTGATGTTCACGACACTGACGCCGTACTGCTCCGCCGCAAACTTCGCGAAGCTCCCCCATCCGCCGCCGATGTCCAGTACCCGCATCCCCGGCCTGAGGCCGATCTTGCGGCACACCAGATCCAGCTTCGCCTCCTGAGCCTCGTCCAGTGTATCCGCGTCCTTCCAGTAGGCGCAGGAGTAGACCATGCGGCGGTCCAGCATGGCGCGGTACAGGTCGTTGCCGATATCGTAATGCCGCCGCCCCACATCGAACGCGCGGGACCTGCGGCCCGGGCTGGCAAAGCGGGACCGAATGGCGATGAGCAGGGTGCGCAGGTCCCTTCGCACCAACGACTCCAGTCCTGAGGTCAGAAGCCTGTAGACCAGCTCGTCGATCCGGTCGCAATCCCACTCGCCGGCCATGTAGGCCTCGCCCAGCGCGAGCGTATCCCCCCGCACAAGCGAGTGGTAGACCCCTTCATCGTGGACCTGCACATCCCAGGGACGGTCGCCTCCGACTTCGATCCCGGCCGTCCTGAGCGCTTCTGTGACAAGAGACTTCACGTCCTGTCCTGGCACTGTTGCGCCTCCTTCCCGGCCGCCTCAAAGGCAGGAGCGGTGAGGACGGCCGCGTCCGAGAGCGTGCGGAAAGCTCTTTCCGCAAAGCCGTTACTTCCACGGCCGGGTGGAAGGTTCCTCCCCGCGACCGGCCATCGGGCGCCGGGAGGGCCGGTCCGGAGAGGAGGAAGGCCCGCACTCAGGCGGCGCAGACTCTCCCTGACGGCGGACTCGGCGGCCGTCCGCCGGACAGCGCCACTACCGCATCACCGTGTCGTCGCCGAAGGTGCCGTCGCCATCATAGTCCAGCCCCTTCGTGGGCATCAGGATCTTGCTGTTCTGCGGGCGGTACCACTGAACGTGCCCGTCGAGGAACGCGTAGTTCGCGCCGCCCTGGTGGTTGTTGAGCATTCTCAAGGCGTTGATGGCATCATCCGCTCCCCACCCGTAGCCGCGGGCACGCCCGTCCGGACCCACATGGTGGCGGAACGAGCACATGAACGCCGGCGTGGCTGCCGGGGACGCGATGGTGCTGAGCTGCCTCCCCTTGCTCTGAGGGGGCAGCACGTACAGCGGCGGATGCACCTGCAGTTCTGGAATGCCGCCGCGGCGATCCGCATAGTAGTCCGGGGCGAGCGGCCAGTCCACCAGACACTCGTTCCAGGCATAGGCCATCTTCTCGGAGCAGATGGTGATGTTGTGGTCCTTCACATACGGGAAATACAGCGGCGGCAGGTCGCCCCGCCAGCTGAGATACTGATAGCTGGGGAGCCGGTCCCTGTAATCGCCCGTGTACATCATCACCGACTGCATCAGCTCTTTCTGATGAGCCGCGCAGCGGGCCGTCCGGGAGCGCGCCCGGGCGTTTGCGAACACGGGAAAGAGGATGGCCGCCAGGATGGCGATGATAGCGATGACCACGAGCAACTCGATAAGAGTGAAACCGCCCGGATCCCTGCGCTTCAAGCCCGTCCTCCTTTTCGCGCTAGCAGAAGCAGAGTATGTCTCGCGTCCGCGGCCGCCGGGGAGCGGACGGCCCTGCAGATTGGTATAATGATACCACCTTTCAGCACGATTTCAAGAGGTGGAGGAGGGCTTTCAGGCGAAATCCCCCGCAACACTTACGGAGCAGATCCTCCCTTGCTATTCGACGACGGACGCATCCTGTTTCTGGACCGCAGCAGCCTGGCGGAAAGCGAGAACGTCCGGCTGCGCCTGCACCCGCCGGAGAGACGCGGGCCCTGTCTGGTGGTGGAAAAGGACTGGGAACCGGCCGGGACGCGGGGGAGCTGTATCGTCCGGGTGGATGGCGAGTTCCGGCTTTACTACGAGGTGACGCTGCCGGACGGCAGGCACTGCATGGCTTTCGCGGTCTCCATAGACGGCGCCAGGTGGGAGCGGCCGGAGCTGGGCGTCGTGGAGTTCAACGGCAGCCTGCGCAACAACCTGGTGGACGTTCAGAACCAACCGTTCAACGAAGGCTGCATCTTCGTGGATCCCACCGCGCCGGAGGAGTCGCGGTTCAAACTGGTGGCGCACGCTCCTTCGCAGGGAGGGATGTTCCTTTTTACGTCGCCCGACGGCATCCGCTTCACGCGTCAGCCCGGTCATCTGCTCAGGTTCATCCTGGACAACCATATGACGGCGTTCTACGACGAACGGGCGAGGCGCTACCTGATCTACACGCGCGGGTGGGACCGGACCCGTCCAATCCCACCGATGCCCGGCTCGCGGTGCGTGGCGCTGGCGGAGACGGACGATCTGACGAAGCCCATCCCCTTCGACGAGAACGCGCCGGACCCATGGGAGCCGCAGCCCAAATGGCTGAACACCGAGTGGAGCGGCATCCGCCGTCTGAACCGGGAGCTTCCCATCGTCCTGCGCTGCGACGAGCACGACCCGGAGCAGGGCGGACTCTATCAGGGAGCGGTCATCCACTACCTCCGCGACGTCTGCCTTGCCTTCCCCACCTTTTACTTCACCTATCCCTGGCCGCCCGAAGGACGGTTCATTAACGACGGAGTGCTGGACATCCAGTTCGCCAGCAGCCGGGACGGAGTCTGCTGGAACAGGGACATGCGGGAGCCCTACGTGCGGCTCGACCTGCCTGACGGGCATGCCTCGAAGATGATGCACATGCTGACGGGGATCGTGCCGGGCCGTGACACGCTGCAGCAGTTCTGCATCGGAAGCCGCCGCACTCACGGGGAAGGCCGCACGGACAAAGACGCCAGGGTGTCGCACGAGACCCGTCCCGGAGAACCGGTCGCGCTGCGCCTGGAGCAGCGGATGGACGGGTTCGTGTCCGCCGAAAGCGCTTGCACGGGAGGGCGTCTGGTGACCGGCCCGTTCCGGCTGCGCTCCCCGGAGCTGACGCTGAACATCGACACATCGGCAAGCGGCGCGGCGAAGGCGGCTCTGCTGAGGGAAGATGGGACGCCCATCGAGGGCTCCGGTGTGGATCAATGCGGACTGATCCACGGCAACAGCACGCGGATGCCGGTCCGCTGGAACGGCCGGACGGATGTCAGCCGCCTGACCGGACAGACTGTCCGGCTCCTTCTGGCCGGCAGGGCCGCGCGCCTGTTCGCCGTGTATCCCTGACGGAGAGGACAAGATGACCGTTCACGACAGAGACCTGCTGCTGGAGCGCGCCCGGCTGCTGGCCGGGTGGATCCTGCGCAACCAGATCACGGACCGTTTCGACGCGAACCGCGGCCGGAGCATCCGCTTCTATGACGCCGATACGCGGGAAAAGGTCCTGACGGGCAACTGGATGACGGGGTCCTTACTGTGCGGGCTGCTGGCGATGTGGAAGCGCTCCGGCGAGGAGCAGTATCTGCGCAGCGCCGAGTTCGCCGGTCGCTACATCCTGTCGCTGCAGGTGATGGACCGGGACGACCCCCACTTCGGGGCCATCCGCGAGATCACGCCCCTGTCCATCGAGTTCGCGCCGCGCGACGCCACGAGCGCAGCCTGGGGGCTGGTCTGGCTGGCGGAGGCCACCGGGCAGGAGGTCTATCTCCGGGGAGCGCGGCTGTTCGGTGACTGGCTGGTGGAAAAGGGGATGTACAACGGCTGGCCGCTCTATGCCGTGTATATGGATCCCTCGATGGCCAACTTCTACTCCCGCGGCTCCTTTCAGTCCGGGGCGGGGCTGTTTCTGCACGACCTTTTCATGCTGACCGGAGACCAGAAATACGTCGAACGGGGGCTGGCGCCCATCGCCCGCATCTACCGGGACGACTTCATCACCGAAAGCGGCCAGCTGGTGCTGGAACGGGATCCTTTCACGAACCGCATCACCTCCCCGCAGCCGGGCGAGGATCCCCTGGAGCACCAGCATTCCCTGAACGACGACTTCGGCGGCGCCATGATGATCGCCGCCAGCCGTCTGTTCGGGGATGACTCCTACATTCAGAAGGCGGCCCTGTTCGCCCGCTGGCTTGCGTCTTTGCAGGACGAGGACGGCGGCTTCGGGGGCGGACGGCACCCCTCGGCGGCGCCGGTGGGCGGAATGCTGTGCCGGGACCTCGGAACGATCCTGAACGAGCCGGCTCTCATCGAATGCGCGGACCGGGCGCTCGGCAAGGTGCTGGCCACCCAGTTCCTCGACACCGGAGATCCCTGTCTGGACGGAGGCGTCCGGGGACGCTACGAGGGGAGCAGACCGCAGGCGGGAGGCAGACGGTGCGTCAACATGCGGACCGGAGCTTACTCCCTGATGTTCCTGCTGAAGAGCGAAAGCGATCTGAAGGACATCTGGCTGGGCATCCACAACCGCCCGTTCGAGGATCAGCGATGGAAGGGCACCCACGCGCTGGTCTGGTAGGTCCACGAGTTTCTCTTGCGCCGCTTGCGGGACCACGGGACCGGCCCGGCAGGAGAAACGCCGCCGCGATCCGAAGGTTCTGATCGAGCCGCAGGAGCGTCTCCGTGGCGCCCGGGGCGGCGGGAGCGCGGCAGAGGTCCGGTCCGGAAAGGAGCGACGATGGGCATCAGCATCTGTGTCTACAGTTCTTCCAGCGATCTGGTCGACGGCCGTTACTTCGCGGCGGCCCGGCGGCTGGGGGAGATGATGGCGTCCCGCGGCGACACGCTCATCTTCGGGGCGGGCTGCATCGGATTGATGGGCGAAGCGGCGCGGGCGGTGCACGCGGGGGGCGGCCGGGTGGTGGGCGTCATCCCGCAGTACATGCGCCGGGAAGGCATCTGCTACGAAGAGGCCGACGAACTGATCGTCACGAAGGACCTGCGGGAGCGCAAGGCGGTGATGGAAAGCCTGGCCGATGCCTTCATTGCGCTGCCGGGCGGTTTCGGGACGCTGGAGGAGATCCTCGAGATCGTCACGCTGAAGCAGCTGCACATTCTGGATCATCCGGTCGTGTTCCTGGACACAGCCGGCTTCTACGACCCCCTCAAGGAGCTTTTCGACCACATCTACCGGGAGCGCTTCGCGCGCGAGGAGTCCAGGACTCTGTATCACTTTGCGCCGACCCCGGAAGAAGCGCTCGCCTATATCGACGCCAGTGGCCGCAGCCCTGCCTGACGCGTCCCCGCGGGCGGTCCTGGCCGGGCTGGCGGATCTCCTCTGGCCGCCGAAATGCTGCGTGTGCGAGCGGCCCGGCCCTCTGTTCTTTTGCGAGGAGTGCCGGCAGACCATCACTCCCGTCGAGCTTCCCTGCTGCCCCCGCTGCGGGCGTCCGGACACCCGCGCCATCTGCCCGGACTGCGGGGAGGCGCCCTGGCTGCAGGCATCCCCGTGCGATGCGATGCGTCAGGTGGCGCTCTACGAAGGCGTCTGGCGCAGCGTCATCCATCGCTACAAATACGACGGAATGCGTGTCCTGGCGGACGAACTCGGCTCGTATCTCACCGGCTGGCTGGACGGCGCGGCCGTAGTCTGGCGGGAGGTGGACTGTGTGGCGCCTGTGCCGTCACACTTCCTTCGCCGCTGGCGTCTCGGGTTCGACCACTCGCGCGAGCTGGCCGCCAGGGTGGCGCGTCACCTGGGGGTGCCGCTGGTCTTCCCGCTGAAGCGGCTTCCGGGCCGCAGTCAGGTGGGTCTTTCGCGGGACGAGCGGCTGGAGAACGCCCGGAAGATCTACGCTGCCGGACCGCAGGCGGCCGCGGTGTCCGGCCGGAGGGTGCTGGTGGTTGATGACGTGGTCACGACGGGCGCCACCGCAACGGCCGTGGCCGCGCTGCTCCGCGCCGCCGGGGCCTCGGGCGTACGGCTGCTCGCCCTGGCCCGCAACGTGTGAAAGCGAGAATCAGAGCGGGCGGGGGCGCTGCGGCGCGCCCCCGCGCAGCTGCGGTATGAAGTTGCTCTTCGGCTACACCCTCTCAGGCACCACGTAGGGAGCGCGGTACTCGCGGGTGAGCAGGCGGTTCGCGCGTTCGTTATCCACGAACTGCTCCCTGCGCGGGTCGAACCGCAGCGTCGGCCCCACGCGGTAGGACCAGCGGTCCAGGCTGATGTTGTTCGCCGCGAGATGCTCCTTGAAACGCTCCAGCGCCTCCGCAGCATCGCCGTCCTCACGGACGATGCCGGGCTCCACGCTGAACGGCTGCTGCCTGCCCATCAGGTAGCTGATGTTGGCCATATGGCAGAGCGCGGCGGAGAGGTGTCCGTCCTCCACATCACAGCTGAGATCCTGCAGCCTCCGGCTGCGCACCACATCCACGAAGTTGCGGAAGTGGTCGGCCGACCCGCTGAACTCCTTCACTTTCTTGCCGTCCCTGTCCAGGACGAACGCCGAGGAGTAGCTGGGCGCGACCAGGATCCCCTCCTCGCCGTACCAGATGTTGCCGACCTTCACCCCCATCAGGTCCGGCGTGCTCAGCCCGCGCACCTCGAAGATGAGCTTGCAGTCCCCGTAATCGAAGATGCTGAGCTCCGTGTTGGGGGTCTCTCCATCGTCCCGGTAGCCGAACCGTCCCCCCACCGTGGTGACAGCGAAGGGAAGGTGGTTCTTGTTCAGCCCCCACCGGGCCTTGTCCATCTCGTGCGAGCCCTGGTTCCCCAGATCGCCGTTGCCGTAGTCCCACTGCCAGTGCCAGTCGTAGTGGAACCTCTGGCGCATGACCGGCTTGCGCGGCGCCGGTCCCAGCCAGAGATCGTAGTTGACCGTCGGCGGCGGTTCCTGGGGCGAAGACACCCGCCCGATGCTGTCCCGCTGCTTGTAGCAGAGCCCGCGGGCCAGGTGGATCTTGCCCAGATGTCCCGCGTGCAGGTAGGCGATCGCCTCCCTGATGCCCGGATTCGAGCGGCTCTGGGTGCCCACCTGGCAGATACGCCCGTATTTCCGGGCCGCCTCCACCATCTTGCGCCCCTCGAAGATGTTGTGGCTGGCCGGCTTCTCCACGTAGACGTCGCATCCGGCCTGCATGGCCCAGATGGACTGGAGCGCGTGCCAGTGGTTGGTGGTGGAGATGGAGACGATGTCCAGGTTCTCCTTCTCCAGCATCTCCCGCATATCCTGATAGGTGCGGGGCTCGGGAAGGTCCCGCGTGGTGAAGACCCGCAGCGCCCGGTCGAAGGTGGCGGTGTCCACGTCGCATAGCGCCACGACTTCCACATCATCCATGCCCGCGAAGGCACCAACGTGGCTCATGCCGCGCCCGTTGAACCCCACGCACGCCACGCGGAGCTTCTCGTTGGGGCTCACGCGTCGACGCCTGCCCGCCGCCGCAAGCGGCGCCGGCGCCGCGGCCGCCGCCATCAGAGCCGCGGCGCTCTCCAGAAATCTGCGCCTGGAAATCTTGCTCATCGATCACATTCCTTTCCGGCGCTCCCGCCGCGCGCAGGACCGCCGCAAGACATCGCAGATAGCCACCCGTTCCGGTAAAGGCGTTATCCCGGTCCTGTCCGGATTCCTGCCCGGCGTCAGGGAACAACCCGGTAACGCCGATAATCTGTCAGACAGGAAGGGGAATCCTGAAGCGCGCGCGAATGTTAGCGTTGACAGGAGTGCGGCTTCGCCCCACCCTGCGGAAGGTCCGCCTGCGGGCTGGCCGGCCGGACAACACCAACCACTCTACAAAGGAGGTGGTGCGCAATGGACCATTACCTTAGAGGTGCTGAGGGCTGAGTTTTAGCCCCTGCAGCAGGGGTTCCAACTGAGACCTTTCAGGGGTCATGACTCTTCCCTCTCAGTTGAGCCACCTCGAAGCAAGAACGGGCCGGGACCACCGGGGCCCCGGCCCTGCTTCCGACTCACTGTCCCCCCGACGGAAAGGCCGCCTCAGAGCTCCAGCGCCTGAACCTGAGTGGCGTGGATGACCCGGCCGCCGTCCCGTCCGGCCGCTCCCCGGACGTGGACATAGCTTCCCGCGCTCAGACCGTGCGGCTGGTCGGTCCTCACGCGGACCGGCGCGCCGGCCGCTCCGTCCGTCATCAGGAACTCGTGTTCGGACAGTCCTTGAGCGAGCACCTGGCCGGCCGCCCGGACGAACATGCCGTCCAGCATCGGACCCGCCAGAGTCCGCTGATTGGCAAAGACCGGCTCCACGGCGATGATGCCGAGGATGTTGTAATCGTCCACCCGGATGCTTCGCTCCCCGCCTGCTGAGGTCTGCAGGGTCCCCCGCACACTGATCAGCGAGGTCTCATTGCCCGTGATGAAGCCCTCCAGGCGGATGCCGCTGGAGCGGTCCGGCTCCTCGATGTAGGCGAATCCCGCCCCGAGCTTGTACAGCGCCTTGCCGCTCAGCGACACGTAACTTCCGTCTTCCAGCGCTTTCAGCTCTCCGGTCCTGTTGCCTCCGACACGGAACTGCCAGACATAGTCCTCCTGCAGCTCCAGACCGTCCTCGGACCGCAGGCCTCTCCGGACGGTGGCGGTGTAGCGCTCGCCGCTCCGCAGGGCGACGGCCGGGGTGAACGTCAGCTCGTTGAAGCTCAGCTGCAGCGTCCCCTCGACCAACTGCCCGTTGCCGTCCCGCAGCTCCAGCGAGCCGGGCTGCAGGGAGGAGGGATCCATCGGCCGGCTGAAGGTGGCACGCACCGGATCCATGGCTCCCGCATAGGCTGCGTCGCGCGGGGGAGTGGTGGCGATCACCACGGGAGGATGCTCCGGCTCGCTGAACAGGAAGAAATAGATGTCCTCCACCACCCCGCCGGCGGTCACCGTGACGGGTATGGCATCCTCGTAGCTGTCCGCCAGGGCGTACCACTGGGGGCTCAGCCCGTAAGAGGGGACGAACCGCAGGCGGTAGGTGCCCGGCTGGATGTAGGAGGCCGTGAATCCTCCGCCCTCCTCGAACCCCCAGATCTCGACGGTCTGGGCGACTACTCCGGGAGCGGAGTAAAGCTCCAGCGTGCCGAACACCTCTGGCGGCCCCCCGGCATCCATCGCAAAGGCCCGGCCCTTGATGGCGCCGCGCGTGGGGGCGTTCACCACCTGCAGGGCGCCCACCCGGTAGGGCGAGCCGTTCGGGTTGCCGGTGGAGACGAAATACGTTCCGGGCTTGCAGCCCTCCTTCAGCCGGGCCGTTCCGTAATAGCGGCGCCCCCCGTCGAAGAACTCACCGTCCGGCCACCCGTCGATCGGGATGTCCCAGCTCACCCCTCCGAGCGGAGTGACAGCCTCGGCGAACAGCGCGATCGTCTGAGCGCCCGAGTTGTCCACCACTGCCGGCGAAGCCCCCACCGCCAGGATCTTGGGCGAATCCGGCACCGTGACCGTCACGGGATACTGCCGGGTATAGCCGTCGGGAAAGATGGCGGTCAGCGTGGTGGAGCCGTTGTCGACGGCAAGGAACTGGGGCCCCTCCCAGGGGTCGGAGTAGACCGCGAACACGCCGGGGTTGCCGGAGACCACCTGAATGTCGGCATCGTCAATCTCCGCCGGCAGGCCGTCCGAGGCGGTGATCCGCCCGTCAAGAGACACCTTGCCCTGCGCAGTGGCCACGATCTCCGTGAGCGGGGTGTTGGACTCTCTGCTCTCGTAGATCTCCAGACTGGCCACGGTCAGCACGTGCAGGGTGAGAGGCACCACCCGGGGAGCGAGACCGCCGCCTGTGGCCTGGATTGTCCACTCATACGTTCCCGGCCCCAGGCTGGCAGTGTCCAGGATGAGCACCGTCCCTCCCCGGGCCCGGACGGGCGACGGGGTGAAGCGCGCCACTCCCGCCGGAGCCTCCGGAACGGAGAAGCTGACACCGCCGGGAGAAGAAAAACCGTTCTGGAAGTCCACGCGCACCAGGATCTTCCTCTTCGTCCCCTTGATGACCCGGTGCTCCACATCGTCGGTCCTGACCGTGTAGTGCGGCGACGTCACCGAGAAGGGGTACACGCCGTCCGATGCGACATAGGCGTTCGTCACCACCACCGCGCCGCTCGAGGCCGGATCGGAGATGCGGGCCACGATCCGGGTATCCGACCAGCTCAGCACCGTCACCCCGGCCGGGGATCCGCCGACCTGCACGCCGGATCCCGGCACCTGAGATGCGCCGAACCCGGTGCCGGAGATGGTGATCTCCGTTCCGTAGGGGCCAGCTCCCGGCGTGACAGATGTGAGAGCCGGAACCGGTCCCACGGTGACTCCGGCAATGAGCATACTGACGTCGTCGACCTGGAAGTCGCCGTAGTCCTCCCGCACCAGCCCGAACTTCGTGATCTTGACGGCGCCGACCGGGACCGTGTAGTTGACCTGCCTGGTCACCCAGCCCGGCGATGCCGGGTTCTCAACCCCGAACACACGCGCCCTGCGGAACTTGCCGGCCGGATCGACGTACTCCAGCCAGACCGCGATGGCCGCTCCGGGGCCCGACCCACCTGACTGAATCTTTACAGAGACGACGGCCGTCTTGCCGGCAGCGCCCGTGACGTTCATGTTCTGGAACAGCACCAGTCCGGTATAGCTCCAGTCGGGAGTCGTCAGGGACACGAAGCGGTTACCGCCGGCGGACTGGAGCGGGTTCCACGGATAGAGGGGCGGAGCCACCATCCAGCCGTCCATTCCCGCTTCGAACGAGCCGTTCCGAACGACCTCGGTCTGGCCAAATGCCGCCACGGCCCCGCCGAGCGCCAGCACCGCGGCCAGCACTGCCAGCGTGCGAACCTTGAAGTGGAACATTTTCCAGAGCCTCCCGTATCCAAAATGCGGGACCGAAGGGAATGCGTCCCGCTGCAAAGCACTGCGACAGGCGCTTCAGGAGTTGCCGCACCTGTACCTCATTCCACAGGATACGCCAACTCTGACACGAACGAAACTGTGCATTTTACCGGTGCTGGACGGAGAGGAGGTGCACTGATTGGAGCTGCGATGGGCCGTCCCCGGCTTGCTTGCGGTCGGCTCCCTGCCCCGCGGGCCTCGGGACGTGGAGAGGCTGAAACGCGGGGGCATCGGGGCTGTGCTGTCCCTGCATCCGGTCGCTTTCCTGACGGCCGAGACGATGCGGGAGGCGGGGATGGCTCATCGGACGGAGGAGGTGGAGGACCTGTCGGCCCCGTCTCCGGCGCAGATGGACCGTCTGCGAGCCTTGATGGATTCCTGGGCACAGCAGGGGCTCGCGATTTATGTTCACTGCTACGCGGGCATCGGCCGCAGCAGGACCGTGGCCGCCGCCTGGCTGAGTCTGAGGCTCGGTTCAGTGGAAGCCGCCTTCCAGAGCGCCGGGCTTCCCCAGACGGCCGGGCAGCGTGCGTTTGTGGAGGAATACTTCCGGCTGCGGGCTTCCTCGCGCGGGATCGAGCGCGCAGGAAACCCGCCCGGGCAAGCATAACTGAGCGGCGGAGCGCCGGCAGAGGCGCCCCCCGGAGCAAGGAGGATCCCAATGCAAAGGTTCGTTCCCGCTCTGGTCGCAGTGTCCTCACTGGCGACACTGATTTTCACACCCGTTGAAGCTCCGGCACAGACGGAGAAGGCGGCCGGCAGCGGTATGGCGGCCGTTGTGGCACGCCACGAGGCCGCAGTGGTCTCGGTGAAGTCGGTCGCTTCGATGAAAATGTCGTTCGGAGGCCGTGAGGCTACCGAGGAACAGCAGGAGAACGAGTGCAGCGGCATCGTTGTGAGCCCGGCGGGGCTCGTGCTGGTCAGCCTGTCGGGCGTCGACCCGTCGGACATGTTCGGGGAAATGATGAAGGAGATGGGCGAGGAATCCGACCAGATGACTTTCTCGGCGGAGATCAAGAGCCTCACCATCCGCCTTCCCGACGGGAGCGAGGTCCCGGCGGAGGTGGCGATCCGTGACCGGGACGTGGACATCGCCGTCCTGAAGCCCCGGGTCCAGCTGCCCGCCCCCCTGAAGCACGTGGACCTCTCCGACTCGGCGGACGTCTCTCTGCTGGATGAGGTGATCCTGATCTCGCGGCTCGGAAAGTCCGGCAGCTGGATCACGGTGGCGGACGTGGACAGGGTCAAAGGCGTCTTAACGAAGCCGAGAAAGATGTATTTCCTGCCGTTCTCGGTTTCGGGAGAGGACTCCGATGTCGGAGCGCTGGTCCTCACCGCAGACGGAAAGGTGGTCGGGATTCAGACCTACCACCGGGTGGCCAGCTCCGGCACGCGCGAGCCCGGATATTACCTGGTGGTGATGCCCGCGAAGGAGCTTCTTCCCGTGGTCGGGCAGGTGCAGTAAAGAGCTTCCTGCCGCGCCGTCAGCCGCACCTGCGGCCTGTCGCCGGGCCCGCCCGGAGCGCCGCTGCCGGGGCCTCAACGGGATGATGCCAGCCCTTCCGAAGGTTGCGCGGCTCAGGAGGCGTCAGCGGGAGGGGAGGAGTCCCCATCCGCCGGAGGCTGGACCTCCTGCGGCGCGGCCTTCCTCGGGCGCCGGCCGGAAGAGACCCGTGAGACAGCCGGCCGCAGCTCTTCCTGCTGGCGCCCGGATCCCTCATCCTGAGTGCGCTCCTCTTCCGGCAAAAGAATGCGGGTCTCGGCTCCCGTGGAGACGAACACGTCCCGCTGCCCGGCCTTGAACCAGAACAGGCGGCTGTTGCGGCCCAGGCTTCGCGCGGCCACCAGCATCAGATCGCCGGTGTCCCGCACACCGCCGCGCGCGGCAGCCGCTCCGCCCGAGATCTCCCGCAATGCCCTGCGGAACCAGACGAGCATCCAGACACCCGCCAGCAGCAGGACCGCCAGGCTCCCGAGCACCACATAGACCCACGGCCCGTGGATCGCCGGGCCTGTCAGGCCCTCCGCCTCCGCCAGGCGCCGGGCCTCAGGGCTGATGGTTTCCAAGGTCTTGTCTTCGGGAAAGAGGCGCTCGTCCGGAGCGGGCGCGGTCCTGACAGGAGCCGCGGGAGGCTTCTCCGGAGCGGCGGGCGTATCCGGCGATGGAGCCGCGGGGGCCGTCTTCGCGGGCGCAGGGGCGGGCGAAGGCGTCTGTTCCGCCGGAGCGGGCGCTCGCCCGGGAGCCGGCCCGGAGGGCTCCACGGCAGCCGGCGGAGGCGCCTGAACGGCCTTTTCTGCGGGAGCCTCAGGCTCCACCGCCTTCGCCGGCGGCACCGGAACGCGCACCGCCATTCCCGCAAAGACGCGGTCCGGGTTCTTCGGATCGGGAAGACGGGAGCGGTTCAGGCGGATGACCTCCCCGAGCGGCACGCCATACTTCTTCGCCACATCCGCCAGCCCCTCGCCCCGCTTCAGGTAGTAGACGGTGTAGGACTGCCGCTGCGCGGCGGGCGCGCCGGAAGGAGCGGAAAGGCAGGAGGGGCAAAACCAGAGAAGAATCGCCGCGGCGAGAGCCGCGCAGGGACTGCTGGAGTGGAACTTCCTGAGCAAAATCATGATCCCCCGTGACTCCTTTTGCGCTCCGCCCGGCCTTCCTTTGCCGGATCAGTAGATGATACCAGCTGCGCATCCCCCGCGCAAGAGCGCCGGCACCCCTGCCAGCGCCGTATTCAGCCTGCCGCCGGAGACGGCTCCCCGGGCTCCCGGACGAACAGCATCGTCAGCAGGAACGACAGAAGCAGACACCCCGCGGCCAGGTAGATGGGAGCGTCGTGCTGGTGCATGCCCAGGACCGGACCGTTCGCGTGGTAGAGCGCCCCACCCAGCACCGCCCCCAGGATCGCCCCGAAGCCCTGCGCCATCCCGGCCGCGCCGAGCACCGAGCCGCGTTGGTCTTCCCCCACCACTTCCGTCAGCAACGCCATCCACGCCGGGAAAGCCAGCAGAAAGCCCACCCCCACGATGAGCGCTCCGCCCGCAAGGATGTGATAGGACGGCACCAGCGGAACGCACCAGAGCGAGATCCCGCACAGGAAGACTCCGGCGCGCACCGACCTCAGGCGACCCCACCGGTCGCCCAGCCTGCCTAGAGGAACGGCCAGGAGGCCGATGACAATCGCCGGGACCAGAAACAGCGAGCCGAAGGTCTTCTGGTCGATGCCGAACCGGTCCAGCGCATACAGCTCCACCACGGGGATGAGCATGCCGATCCCGAGGAAGGTGGTGAAAGCGATGATCAGAAGCCGCCACACCCTGGCCGCCGCGGCAAGCATCGGCCGCAGCCCCGTCCATCGCTCCGCCGCGAGCCCTTCCGGCGCCGGTGCGGCCGATCCCGGCTTTCCGCCCCGCACGAACAGCAGGGCAGCGAGCGCGGTCGCCGCGAAGAGGCCGGCCGAAAGGTAGAACGCGGCGCTGTAGTTGGGCTGTCCCGGCGAGCCCGCCAGGCTGTTCACCCATCCGCCCACCAGCGGGCCGAACGCAAGACCCACCATGTAGGAGACGTTCAGCATACCCATGCCGGAGCTGCGGTGACGCCCGGGCGTGGCATCGCCCACCGCGGCGAAGATGGCCGGCCAGAACGCGGCCGCCCCCAGCCCGTCGAAGATGCGGACGAGAACCAGCAGAAACGGGTTGACCGTGGTCAGAATCAGCAGAGACGCGGCGCCGCTCATCAGCGGTCCGGCCACCATGAGAGGCTTCCGGCCGAACATATCGCTCAGCGTCCCCAGCCCGGGCCGACCCAGCGCCTCGGCCAGCAGGAAGGCGCTCATGATGGTTCCCACGTGGGCGCCCAGTCCCACCCCCTTCGAGATATATGCCGGAATGGCCAGCACGTTGACGACGGCGTAACTGAGTTCGGCCAGGCAACAGATGACCGCCAGAGGCAGTACGGGACGGATCCAGCCTCCCGGAACGACGCCCGGCTCTGCGTCCGCGCCGGGCTTTGACATGGGGTGAGTTTGCGTGGGCATTGACCTTCCGGCAAGGCGGGGGAAGGACGCTCCGTGGAAGGCCCCGCCCCCGCATCCCGCTCTCAGCCGTCAGGCGTTGATGAGGACCTCTCTGCCCTTTTCGCTGGACTCGTAAATGCCGTCCAGGATGAGCTGGGTCATCAGAGCCTGCTCGCCGGTGACGAGAGGATCACGATCTTCGCGGATGGCCGCAAAGAACTCCTTCAGCTCCGCCTCGTAGGTGTTCACCTGCGGAAGCAAGGTGGGCTCCTCGACGATCAGGCGCTGATGGCGCTCTTTATAGATGCGGAACGGATCGATGTCCGAGCCTCCCTCGGTGCCGAGCAGCGTCACGTTCAGTTCGTCCTTGCGGATGTTGGCCACGAAGCTCGCTTCGATGGACAGGGTGGCTCCGTTCTCGAAGCGCACGAACCCGGCCGCGTAATCCTCCACGGTATATTTCGCCGGGTCCCACTCGCCCCACGGATTGAAGACGCCCTTCCGGTTTCCGAACTTGGTGTAGCACTGCCCGGAGACCGCCACCGGCCTGGGATGGCCCATCAGGTACAGGGCCATGTCCAGCATGTGGACTCCGATGTCGATCATGGGGCCTCCGCCCTGCTTGTCCTTCTCGATGAACACTCCCCAGGCGGGCACGCCGCGCCTGCGCAGGGCCCAAACGCGGGCGTAATAGATCTCGCCCAGTTCGCCCGCGTCGATCATCTTCTTCAGCAGCTGCACGTCGGAACGGAAGCGCTGGCACTGCGCCACCATCAGCTTGCGGTTGTTCTGGCGCGCCGCCTGGACCATGGCTTTCGCCTCTTCGGCGTTCATCGCGATCGGCTTCTCCACGATCACGTGCAGTCCGGCATTGAGAGCGTCTATGGTGGGCTGCCTGTGATACAGGTTCGGGGTGCAGATGTCCACCGCGTCCAGCTTCTCGTTCTTGAGCATGTCCCGGTAGTCGGAGTAGACCCTCGGCCTGCCCTCGAACAGATCCGCGGCCTGGCGCGCCGCATCCTCGCTGACGTCGGCGACGGCAACGACCTCCACATCGTCCATCTTCTGCAGGGGAGGCATATGCGCTCCCCGCGCGATGCCTCCGGCGCCTATGAAGGCGAGCTTGATCTTGTCGGCCACTTGTGTTGCAGTCCTCTTTCCTGAGATTCGGGGAAGGCGCCGCCTGCAGGCAGCGCGGCGGAGCCTTGCCCGGGCCATCCGGCCGCAGGAATGGTTATCCGCCCTCCCCCCTCCCTCCTGCGCTCGGCCCGCAGTGAATCAGCCGCCGGAGCCGTTGCCGGCCCTCTCGAGCTTCGCGTAGGCCAGCAGGAGCTTTTTCAGGCCCACGCCTCCCGCGAACATCACCGTCACCTGCGCCTCGTCGCCCCGCCCCGTCGCGCTGATCACCACCCCCGTCCCGAACTTCGGATGCGTGACCCGGTCGCCCTCCCGGAAAGGCGAGTCGCTGTCGTTGGTCACCACGGTGCGGGAGCGAGCGGACGCAGCCGCCCACCCGTCCGTTATGGCGGAGGGCGCCTGGCCCTCGGCGAAATAGTGGGCGGGGATGTCCCTGACGAATCGGGAGAGCGTGGAGCGCGCGCTCATCCCGTAGGCCATCCTGCGGAACGCGTAGGTGAAGTGCAGCTCCTCTTTGGCCCGTGTCATCCCGACGTAGCAGAGACGGCGCTCCTCTTCCAGCTGACGCGGCTCCGTGAGCGAACGGGAGTGCGGAAAGATTCCCTCCTCCAGCCCGGTCATGAACACCACGGGGAACTCCAGCCCCTTCGCGGAATGAAGAGTCATGAGCACGACGCTGTCCGCCCGGTCGTCCAGGCTGTCCACGTCGCTCACAAGCGCCACCTGAGCGAGGAACGCCTCCAGCGACGTATCCTCGGCCTGCGTGTCGAACAGTGCGGCCACCGACACCAGCTCCTGAAGGTTTTCGATGCGTCCGCGGGCTTCCACGGTGCGCTCGTCTTCCAGCTCCTTCAGATATCCGGTGCGCTCCAGGACCTCCTTCATCAGATCGCTGACCGGCAACTGGGAGGCGCTGGATTTCAGGCCCCCGATCAGCTCCACGAACTCACGCAGAGCCCGCGCCGCTTTCGGCTGGAGGCCGGCGAGCGTTTGGCTGTCGCCTGCCGCTTCGTAGATGCTGACTCCCCCCGCGGCAGCCGCCTCCTCCAGGCGCAGGACCGTGGCCGCCCCGATCCCCCGCGCGGGAACGTTCACGATGCGCTTGAAACTGATGTTGTCCGCGCTGTTCGCCACCAGGCGCAGGTAGGCGATGATGTCTTTGACCTCCTTGCGCTCCCAGAACCGCACCCCTCCGATGATGCGGTACGGGATGCGCCGGTGCATGAACACCTCCTCGAACGGCCGGGACTGGGCGTTGGTGCGGTAAAGCACGGCAAAATCCGACGGACGCCGTCCCATGGCCATCTGCTCCTGAATGGCCTGCGCCACCAGGTCGGCCTCATGCTGCTCGTCGGCGGCTTCCCAGAGGGTGAGCGGAACGCCGGGCCCGTTCTCGGTCCAGAGCTTCTTGTCCGCCCGTCCCTCGTTCGCGCTCACCACCTCGTGAGCCGCATCCAGGATGATCTGCGTGGAGCGGTAGTTCTGCTCCAGCTTCACCACGCGGGCGTCCGGGAAATCCCTCTCGAAATTCAGGATGATGCCGATGTCTGCCCCCCGCCACGAGTAGATCGACTGATCGTCGTCGCCCACCACGGTGATGTTGCGGTGCTCCTGTGCCAGCAGCTCCACGAAGCGGTACTGGGAATAGTTGATATCCTGGTACTCGTCCACCAGTACGTGGCGGAACTTCCGGCGGTACTGCTCGCGGGCGTCCTCCCTCTCCTCCAGCAGCCGCACCGCGAACACGATGAGGTCATCGAAATCCAGCGCGCTCATCTCGCGCAGCTTGCGCGCATACAGCCGCCAGACGCCCGCCACCGTCGCTTCGTAGACGCCGGAGTGTTTCTTCACATAGGAGTCCGGGTCCAGCAGCCTCTCCTTGGCGTGACTGATGGCGGACAGGACTCCCCGGGCCGGGTAGCCCCGCTCGGGGATGTTGAGCTCGTGCAGGCACTCCTTGATGAGCCGGATCTGATCCTCATCGTCGAAGATGACGAAGTTGCGGTCCAGCCCGATCTTCTCTCCGGAAAGGCGCAGCAGCCTTGCGCAGGTGGAGTGGAAGGTGCCCGCCCAGACCTCACCCGCGGCCCTCTCCCCCAGCAGAGCTTCGATTCGCTCCTTCATCTCGCGGGCGGCGCGGTTGGTGAAGGTGACGGCAAGGATCTGATCCGGCCGCGCCAGGCCCTGCTGGATCAGCCAGCCCACCCGGTGCGTGAGGACGCGCGTTTTCCCGCTGCCCGCGCCGGCGAACACCAGAAGCGGCCCGCCCGGATGGGTCACGGCCTCTTTCTGACGCGGGTTGAGCCCGGCAAGGATGTCGGTCATCGGATGATCGTAAGCAGAAGCGGCAGGCTCACCACGGATCCCAGCGTGGTGACAAGCGTGACCGCCGCGACAAACGGGCCGTCCGAGCCCCCGCGCGCGGCCATCACGCCGGCGATGATGGACACGGGCATACCGGCCTGAAGCAGGGTGACCTGCCGCGCCAGCCCGTGCACTCCGAACAGGGTGAGTATGGCATACATGATGACCGGCATGCAAAACAGCTTCATCGCCGCGGCCACCAGGATGGGCCCCCGGCTCCCCTCGAACGACCGGGCCGACAGCATCAGTCCCACGCTGATCATGGCGAGCGGCAACGTGCAGGCGCCCAGACGCTCGAGCGCCCCCGTCACGGCCTCCGGGATGGCCAGCGGCGTCAGCAACGCGCCCAGAGCCATGGCCGGGATGGCCGGCAGGCGGCGAGGCGAGAGCACGTCGCGGATGGAGGCGTGGCTGCCGCCGTACTTCGACGCCAGCCACAGCCCCAGCGTATACACGGGCAGCGACATCGCCAGCTCGCTGTAGATCATCGCCACCACCAGCGCCTGCGGATCGCCGCGGAACGCCGCGTCCACCACCGGGATCCCCATGAACGTCGTGTTCCCGAAGCTGGCGGCCATCATGAACGCTCCGGTCCGCGGACGGGACAGCCCGAGCGCCCGGGCGGCCTGCCGCGCGATCAGGAGGCTCACCACGTTCGCGGCATTGCCCGCCGCCACCACCAGCGCCAGCGTCCAGGAAAGCTTCTGGCCGTAGAAGATGCCGAACGCCAGCGCGGGGACCGTCGCATAGATGATGATCGAGTTGATAACGCGGCCGTCAGACTGCTGCAGGACGTTCAGCTTCCGCAGCAGGACGCCGGCAAACAACAGGAGAAAGACGGACAGAACGGGTGAGAAGGTCTCCATTGTCAGGAAAGGCATTGTAGATGGACAGCCGCGATGCCTGCCAGATTCGCACATCCCTGGCAGGGCCGGCTACAATGCCCTCAAAAAGCCCCCTCAGGGGGGCGGGAGGGAGTGGACGGGGATGCCCCTTTACGAACGCCACGTGTTTGTCTGCACGACGGGCAAGGACTGTCCGAACCGCGGAAGCCAGCAGGTGCGGGACACGCTGAAAGCCCTGGTCCGGGAGGCCGGTTTGCCGGTCCGCGTGAACAATTGCGGATGTCTGGGGGAGTGCGGGCGCGGCCCGAACGTGGTGGTCTACCCGGAAGGGCACTGGTATCAGGCCGTGGGACTGGACGATCTGCCGGGCATTGTGGAGTCCCTGCGCGCCGGGAGCCCCGTTTTGCGGCTGCTGAACCCCCGGCATCACCCGGAAGCCGGAGACCGCTGAAAAAGGGCCGCCCGGCGTTCAGGGGCTGCCCGCCGCGCGGCCCGGAGCAGGGATGGTATCGGCGTTCATATCTCAGCGGCCGGAGCGCCCGGGCCTTGGAGCCGCTCAGGCGGCCTGATGTTCGACCTGAAACTGGCGTAGATCGAGGATGAGCCGGACCTCCCCCGGCGACCTCTGTTCCATCCGGGCGATCTCCTCGCAGGAATGCCCCTTGTCCGCCAGAAGCCAGACGCGCTCCACCGGATCCTCGAGAACCGCTTGATCCTCGATGGCGGAAGGCGGGAGAGCCGTCCCGGCTTCCACAGGAGAATCCGCGGCGGGAGTCTCCACCTCAGCGCGCGCGAGCACGGCGTCCACCGGGACCGTCCGCGAAAGCTTGTCCAGCACGATTTCCGCCTTGGCGACGGCCAGGTTCACCCGGGCCGTGGCGTCATCGGCCGCCGCCCTCAGATCAGAGATGAGTCCTTCGCAAGCTTCCTGCAGCGCCATCAGGTCCGCAGGGGTGAGCGCTTCCGAATCGCGGGCGGTTCTGGCGCTGACCGTGGCCCACTGGGCCGCCTTCCAGAACACGAGCACGAATCCCGCGATCAGAGCGTAGACCGTGAGCTGATAGATATCCATCGGTGACCTCGTTCTCCTCGAGCCCTGGCCCGCACTGCTGTCCCTCTCAGGCGGTCTCGTCGATGACATGTTCGGGGGGAGCGCTGTCCTTCGCGCCCTTCTCTTCCCCTTCGGCTTCTTCGCCGGTGTGGCCGCGCCCGCCCAGCGGGGAACGCTCGCGGGCGTCCCGGTCCATCGACCGGCTGGATCCGCTGACCCCGGTGAGGGGCTGCAGCGGAGGCGAAACATCGGTCGGCCTGATCAACATGGCTGCCGGTCCTCTCGGCAATCGAACCCGGCGGGCCGGTCCCTTCCTGACAGGAGCTCCCGCCGGACCACCGCGCGCGGCGCGCCCCCGCTTCGCCTGGCGGGATGCTACGCCGCCATGAACATCACATCAAGCCAGCAGGCCAGCCGGGTCTGCAGCTTCAGCACCGCCCGGGTGTGCAGCTGACACGCCCGGGACTCGGTCACCCCGAGCACGCGGCCGATCTCTTTCAGAGTCAGATCCTCGAAATAGTAAAGGCTGATGACGGTCTTCTCGTTATCCGGCAGCTCCTCTATCGCTTCCACCAGAAGCCGCCGAACCTGCGAGTTCTCCGCTGCCCGCTCAGGGTCCGCACCGGAATTATCGGCGAGTGTCCCCGCAAAATTGAGGTCTCCCATCTCGGAGATCATCTCCTCGAGGCTCTGCTGGGCCGAGGCGTTCGCCGCCTGCAGCAGTTCCCCCAGCTCGGCCTCACTGATCCCGAGCTCAGCGCAAAGCTCCTCATCGGTCGCGGAGCGGCCCTCGCGCATCTCGATGCGCGCCATCGCCTCCCGCAGCCGCATCTCGTTCTGGCGCACCGAGCGGGGCAGCCAGTCCAGACCCCTCAGCGCGTCGGAGATGGCTCCCCTGATGCGCACCGGGGCATAGGCCTCGAACGGCCGGCCCCTGTCCGGGTCGAACTTTTCGATGGCGTCGATCAGCCCCAGCACGGCATAGCCGTAAAGGTCGTCCCGCGTGAAGGCGGCATGCGGGGGAAGGTGCAGCCGCTCTGCCCCCGCCTTAGCCAGGTAAGCGTAGCGCTCGATCAGCTCCCGGCGGGCGCTCTCGTCGCCCCGCTTCTTGTAGCGCTCCCACAGTCCGCGCGTGTCGTCCGTTCGAGCGAGCACCGGCATCAGTGCGTATCCTCACCCGCAGCGTCCCGGGCGGGCCTGCCGGACTGTTCCAGCGACAGCACCAGGCCGCTCAGCACCCCCGCAACGTACCGGACGGCGAAGAACACCGCGATGGACTTCAGGACGCAGACCAGCAGGTCCTGTCCTCCCGCCACGCACACATACAGAGTCACGGCGAAGCAGCAGGTGGCGAGCATCGTTCCGATCCACGCATAGAGCGAGCGCATCTCGATCACCTCCGGCTTCCTCCCGCCTCGACGCCCGATGCGCCCATCATGACATCAGGTCCTCCATCACCCGCAGGGCCAGCGACCGGGCATCCGCCGGGACCAGTCCGCCCGCCAGCGCCTGCCCCTCCGAGAGGAAGGACACCGCCGCCGGTATCTCCTGACAGATGGCCAGAAGGGGAATATTCGAACCGGCTTCGTCCAGCTTGGTCAGGATGACGCGGCGGGGATCCACCGCCCTGAACGCCTCCAGCGCCACGCGCCGGGACTCGCGGGAAAGGTTGGCGGGCAGCACGAGAAGGGAGCAGATCCTGCCGTCTCCCAGCAGCGAGCGGAGCCCTCTCAGATACTCAGCATCCGCCGGAGAGCCTCCCGGCGTGTCCACCAGCACGATGTCCTCCGAGGCGAAGCGGTCCAGCGCGCCACCCAGCGAGGAAGCGTCCAGGCACAGCTCGAACGGAATCCCCATTGTGGACGCAATCCTCTCCAGCTGCTCCGCAGCCCCGATGCGCGCTCCGTCGCAAGAGATGAGGGCAACGGAGCGCTTCTCGCGGAATCGGCAGGCAGCGGCAAGCCGCGCGGCGCAGCTGGTCTTGCCCGCGCCTGTCGGCCCGGTCAGCGCCCAGACGGCCGTCCCGCTTTCCGGAAGGGGCAGCGGGGCGCAGGAGAACAGGCACTCCCACTGCGCCGCGGCCTCCTCCGGCGAGGAGCACTCCGGCAGTGACCGGGCGATCTGCGCCGCGAGCGCCGCCTCCACGCCCGCATCCCTGAGCCTGCGCTCCGGCCCGGGAGCCGCCTTCGTATGCGCCGCCAGCACACCCTCCCCCACCAGCGACACCAGGGCTTCTCTGAGCGCGGCGACCTCGGCCGCCACGGCATCGGATGGCTCCGGCCCCCGGTCCGCGGGCGAGGGGCGCGACGGGGAGGGCTCGGGCCCGGTCAGCACCGCCGGACCGGTATCCACGGCCGCCACCAGCTCCACCCTGGGCCTCCCGGCGCCCCGGGCGCCGGGCAAAGGGCGCACCTCGCGCGTGTTCAGGATGACGGCGTTGTCGCCCAGCTCACGGCGGGCCTGCTCCATCGCCTCGCGCAGAGTGTCGGCTTCAAACTTCCTGATCTTCATCTTCGACGCTCACCATTCCCAGCGATTCGATGTTCACTCCCGCGGCAATCTCGTTGTAGGACAGCACGACGAGCTGCGGGAAGCTGCGCTCCACAAGTCTTCTGAAGTGCAGCCGGACCGGCGGGGACACCAGCGCGATCGGCTGACGGCCCTCGCGGGCCATCCTTTCCATGCACTCCCGCACGGACAGCAGCAGACGCTGCAGCAGGGCGGGGTCCACAATGCAGCGCTGCCCGTTCTCGGTCTGGCGGACGGACTCGGCAAGGAGCTTCTCCAGCTTCGGATCCACGGTGAAGACATACAGACGCCCGTCCGCCTCCAGATGCTGCCGGGTGATCTGCCGGGCCAGGCGCTCGCGGACGCGCTCCACCAGGATGTCGGTGTCCTTGGTCAGGCGGGCCCAGTCGGCAAGGCATTCCATGACGGTCACCATGTCGCGGACGTCCACGCGCTCGTCCAGAAGACGGGCGATCACCTTCTGCACCTCGCCCACGGTGAGCAGCCCGGGCACCAGCTCCTCCACCACCACCGGCGCCCGCTCCCGGATGGAATCCAGAATGCCCTGAACGTCCTGCCGCGAGAGGATCTCGCCCGCGTGGGACCGGATGACTTCGGAGAGGTGGGTGATGATCACCGTGGTGCAGTCCACCAGCGTGCAGCCCTGCGACTCCGCCACGCTCCGGTCCTGCTCGGCGATCCAGACGGCAGGCAGCCCGAAAGCGGGTTCCTTCGTGCGGAGCCCGGGCAGGTCCGGAGTGCCGCCCGCAGGGTTCATCGCCAGCAGCTGGCCGGGATAGGCCTCGCCGCGGGCCACCTCCACGCCCTTCAGGCGGAACACGTACTCCGTGGGACGCAGCTGCAGGTTGTCGCGCACGCGGATGGGCGGCACCACAAAACCGGAGTCAGAGGCCAGCTGCCTCCGCAGCGCTGTGATGCGATCCAGCAGATCCCCTCCCTGTGTCCGGTCCGCAAGCGCGATGAGACCGTAGCCGATCTCCACCACCAGCGGATCCACTCCCACGAGCGAGGCCAGGTTCTCCGGAGCTCTGGTGGCCTCCGTCTTCTTCTCCTCGGCGGGCGGAGCCTCGGGCGGCCTGCTGATGACCATCGCGAAAAGTCCCGTCAGAGCCCCCACCAGCAGGAAGGGCGCCTTGGGGATGCCCGGCACCAGCCCCAGCGCAAGAAAGACCCCGGCCGCGGTGGCGATGGCTTTCGGCTGGGCAAGGATCTGGCCCACCATGCTGCGCCCCAGGTTGACGTCGGAGGAGGCCCGGGTGATGATCAGGCCCGTGGCCGTGGAGATGAGCAGCGCCGGGATCTGCGTCACCAACCCCTCTCCGATGGTCAGGAGGGTGTAAGTCTGCAGGGCGGTGGTGAGATCCATCCCGTGCTGCAGGATGCCCACGGTGAACCCGCCCAGGATGTTGATGATGATCATCACGACGGCGGCGATGGCGTCGCCGCGGACGAACTTGCTGGCGCCATCCATCGCGCCGTAGAAGTCCGCCTCCTGTGCCACCTTCTCGCGCCGGGCGCGCGCCTGAGCTTCGTCGATGAGCCCGGCGTTCAGGTCCGCATCAATGGCCATCTGTTTGCCGGGCATGGCATCCAGCGTGAAGCGCGCGGCCACCTCCGCCACGCGGCCGGCGCCGTTGGTGATCACCACGAACTGGATGATCACCAGGATGATGAACACCACCAGCCCGACCACGTAGTTCCCGCCGACCACCACGGAGCCGAAGGCGTGGATCACCGCGCCCGCCTCCGCGTGCAGCAGGATGAGCCTGGTGGCCGCGATGTTCAGCGCCAGACGGAACAGCGTGACGATCAGCAAAAGCGACGGGAAGCTGGAGAAATCCAGCGGCCGCACGGTGTACATCGTCATCAGCAGGATGGTGAGCGCCATGGTGATGTTGAGGCTGAGCAGCACGTCCAGCGCCCATCCCGGAAGCGGGATGACCATCATCCCGACGATCAGCACCGCGCCCACGGCGGCCACCAGGTCCGTGGACATTCCCTGCTTTTTCACTCCGGCGTCAGCCATCGGAAGCATCCCTCAAAACCGTCAAAGGGCCCGCCCCTTCATCCTGTAGACGGCGGCCAGCACCTCGGCCACGGCCTGATACAGCTCGAGCGGCACCTCCTGGCCGACCTCCACGCTGCGGAACAGCGCGCGCGCCAGGGTGACGTTGCGGATGACGGGGATTCCGTGCTTCTCGGCGATCTCCCGGATCCTCTCCGCGATCAGCCTCTGCCCTTTGGCCAGCACCTTCGGAGCGGACATGGTCCGCGAGTCGTAGCGCAGGGCGACGGCGATACTGGTGGGGTTCACCACGACGACGTCCGCCTTCGGGACATCGCTCATCATCCGCTTCATGGACATCTCGCGCATGAGCTGGCGGATGCGGGAGCGGGTGGTCGGGTCTCCCTCCGTGCGGCGGAGCTCCTCCTTCAGCTCGTGCTTTGTCATGCGCAGTTCCTGCTCGTGCTGACGGCGCTGAATCAGGTAGTCGAAGCCCGCGATGACCAGGATGACCGCGCTCGCCCGCACCACCACCTTCCAGATCACCCCTCCGACGGCCTGGACACTGGCATCCCACGACGCGCCGGGCAGGCTGGCAAGAAGGGCGGATTCCTGCCTGAGGGTGATCCAGATGACGTAACCCACCAGCAGGATCTTGATGAAGGAACGTCCCAGCTCGATGATGGAGCGTCTGGAGAACAGCCGCTGGATCCCCTTGACCGGATCGAGCCGCGACAGCTGCAAAGCCAGCGGCTCGCCCGACACCACCAGCCCCACCTGTGCCGCCGTCCCGACCGCGGCGACCGTCAGGCCCGCCAGGAGGATCGGGAGGAGGATGGCCATCGAGACCATCACGGCATCCATCCCCAGCCTCAGGGCCAGCTCCGTGGTGAGGTCGCGCGCTGGCCATTCGGTCAGGCCGGCCCGGAACGCCTCCCGCAGCTTTTCGAGAATATGCGGCCCGGTGAAGCGAAGGGCTGCCAGCCCGGCGATCATCGCCAGGCTCGAGGACAGCTCCACGCTTCGCGAGACCTGGCCCTTCTGGCGGGCCTCGCGCCGGCGGTGCTCGGTGGGCGGTTCGGTCCTGTCTTCCAGAGGCACGGCACTAACCTCCCATCGCCCTGGCAAGCGCCATCGCGTCGCCATAGATGCCGGTCATGAGACGGGCCAGCACCACACCGATGACCGGCAGCGCCGCCAGCACCGCCGCCACCCCGACGCCGATCTTCACCGGGAAGCCCACCATCAGCAGATTGAGCTGCGGGGTGGTGCGCGCAACCAGCCCCAGGCAGATGTCGCAGAGCAGCAGCACGCCCAGGATCGGCCCGGCGATCTTGAGCGCCGTGAGGAACACGGAGACGAAGACCGCGCTGAGCGGAACCGCCGCGCGGGACAGGTCGGCCTCGGCGCCCGGCCCGATCGCGCGGTAGCTATCCACCAGGGCCCGGATCAGCCAGTGATGGGCGCCGCTCGCCAGGAAGACCATCGTGGCGAACATCTGCAGGAACCGGGCGGCGACCGGCATCTGGTTGTCGGTCACGGGGTCCACAATGCCGGAAAGCCCGAAGCCGATCTGGTGGTCCACCAGCTCGCCGGCCATCTGGGCCGCGCTGACGAGCAGAGCCGCCAGGTATCCGATGGCCAGCCCGATCGCGGCCTCCCGGGCCAGCAGCACAACGTAGTCCGTCCGGCTGACGGCAAGCCCTGCAGGCATCTGCGTCAACGGAGCCACCGCCATCGTGAGACCCACGGCCAGGATGATGCGCACCTGCGCGGGCACCCGTGCGTGCCCCAGGATGGGGGCCACCGAGAAGATGCCCGCCACTCTGGCCAGCACCAGGAGTCCGCCTGCCAGATTGTCCGTCCACGCCTCAAGCATTGCGGCTCGACCGGCTTTTCCCTAACGCACCAGCTCCGGGATGCCCGTCAGCAGCTCCCGGGTGAAGCTCACCAGCACCTTGAGCAGCCAGGGGCCGAACACCACACCCGCGAGCACCACGGCGACGATCTTCGGCACGAACGAGATGGTCATCTCCTGAATCTGCGTGGCCGCCTGGAACACGCTGATGACCAGCCCCACCACCAGCCCCGTCACCAGGAACGGAGCGGAGAGCACCAGCGCCATCGAGACGGCTTTCTGTCCCATGCTCAAAACCGCGGCATCCATCCTTCTCCGGCCTCGAACCTTTCCCGGGGACTGCGCCCCGTCACGGTCACGCCCGCGCCCGCTCCTTCACCGGAACGAAAGCGAAAGCGACTGGACGATGAGCTGCCAGCCGTCCACCAGCACAAAGAGCAGGATCTTGAACGGCAGGCTCACGATGACGGGGGGGAGCATCATCATGCCCATGGACATTAAAGTGATGCTCACCACCATGTCGATTACAAGAAACGGAATGAAGATCACGAACCCGATGGTGAAAGCCGTCTTGAGCTCGCTAATCAGGAAAGCGGGCGCGAGAACGTTCATCGGGATGTCGTCCGGGGTCTTCGGCTGCGGCAGACGGGCAAGCCTGACGAACAGGGCGATGTCCTGTTCCCGCGCCTGGCGCAGCATGAACTCGCGGACGGGTCTGGATCCGGCTTCGACGGCCTGGTCGAAGGTGATCTTCCGGTCCAGATACGGGCGCACCGCCTCCGTGTTGACGCGCTCCAGTGTCGGTCCCATCGTGAAGAACGTCAGAAAGAGCGCCAGTCCCAGCAGGACCGGGTTCGGGGGGACCTGCTGCGTCCCCAGCGCGCTACGTGTCAGGGACAGAACGATGACGATGCGCGTGAAGCTGGTGCACATCAGCAGGATGGCCGGCGCGACGGAGAGCACCGTCAGCAGCAGGAGCAGCTGGACGGCGGAGGAGACCTCCTCCGGGCTGCCGGCGGGCTCCACGGCCACGGAGAGGCGGGGGATGGCCGGAGCTCCCGTCTGGGCCGCCGCCGGGGCCGAGCAGAGCAGAAGCGCCGCAAGCCACGGGAGGCAGGCTGCCATCCGGCCCGGTCGCCGAGTTGTCCGGACGCTCCGATTCATGGCCGGCTTGCGCTCCGCAGACCTCCTTAGCCTGGCCGCCCGGCCTGCAGGCGGGCGCGCATCTCGTCGATGAAGGAGCTCGTCTGGCGCAGCTCTCCGGAGACCAGCCGAGCCGGAGAGGCTTTTTCCGCCGGGCTGTTGCCTCGGCGGGCCCTTTCGGTGGTCTGCCCGCTCAGAACCCCCGCATTCAGCAGGCCCGAAAGCGTCGGAGCGTCCCGCCGGGTCTCCGGAGCGCCGCCGGCCTCTCCCGCAGCGTTGACGGCGGAGAGGATGCTCACCTGACCCTGCGCTGTGCCCACCAGCCATCGCTGCTCTCCGATGCGCACCAGATGCACGGCCGCCCCTCCCCCGAGAGGAGCGCTCTCTTCGACCTGCAGGAGGCGCTCACCAAACTTCAGCGGCCGTCCCGTCCGGGAATACAGGAACTTGAGCGCGACGATGAAGAGGTACGCCAGCGCCAGCACAAGGACGAGGCGCGCAAGAAGCCCCGCGGCGCTGGCCGCGGCCCCCAGCGCCCTCCGCAGGCGGCCTTCCGCCTCGGTCCGCCTCTGCCCGTTCCCTGCGGGAGCAGCAGCGGAGGACCGTGCAGCGGGCCTGGCTGCCGTGGATTCGACCGCAGCCGGCTCGGCCGGGGCCGGGACGCCGGCCGCAGGACTGGCCGGAGCGGGCTGAACCGGATTCGCCACGGCGCCCGCAGAGCTTCGCGTTGCCCGCCGGACGTATCCGCTCCGCCTTCGCGTCCCCGCAGAGGCCGGACGCCAGCCGCCCGCCCTCCCCGTCTCACGGGGCTGCGCGACCGTCTGCTGCGCGATGGCGGAGGAGCCGGCGCCGGACGGCTCCGGCCGCGACCCGGCACGGGCGGCGACGGCGGCAGGCGCGGGAGCCGGCTGCGCCGGGGAAGCCGGGGCCGCTGCGACCGGATGAGAGACCGGAGGCTCGGCCGGACGGTGCGCCTGAGCCAGGGAGGCGCCCGCAGAGGCCGCAAAAACGAGAGCAGCCGCCAGGACCCGGAGCCTATCCAATCCGGTCCATCCTCTCCTCGGGGCTGACCACTTCGGTAACGCGAACTCCAAAGTTCTCATCGATGACCACAACCTCTCCACGCGCGATAAGCTTGTTGTTGACCAGAAGATCCACCGGCTCGCCGGCGATCTTGTCCAGTTCCAGCACCGATCCCGGACCCAGAGAGAGCGCCTCGCGGATGGTCATCTCCCTGCGTCCGAGCTCCGCCGTCAACTGCAGCCGGATGTCCAGCAGCAGATCCAGCGAGCGGGGCGCGCCCTCCACGGCCGGGGAGCCGGGCAGCGGCCCGAACTGCACGCTCTGTGCCGCGGCGGGGGGAGTGGGCGTCCGGGCGCCGATGACGGAAGGCTCCTTCTTCGGCCGGGCTGACGAAGCGGCCGGCTGCGCTGCAGGCGGCGGTTCCGCGGCGGGAGCGGGAGCCCCGGATCCGCTCTCCTCCTGCGGCGTCTCCGCATCGCCGGCCACCACCTCCAGACCCTGAGCAGCCCCGGCTTCGACCGGCGATTCTACCGCGGCCTGATCTTCCGCGGGCTGCGGCTCCGCCGGCTCCTCCTGCTGAGCGCCTCCTCCGGCGGCCTGCGCCAGCAAACGATCGATCTCTTCCTGCGAAAGCGGATCGCCCATTCGACGTCTGTCCCTCCCGGCACCTCACGGGCAGGACGGGCAGGGTCCGGCTTGAACGGCTGCGCGGCGCGCAGGCTGTGCCGGATGCTGCCGGGCCTCCCGGAGCCCGGTGCAAACTGGTGCCGTATTGTTCTGCGAGTTCTCGGGGTCTTCCCGGCGCGAAGGTCAGGCGCGGCCGGCCCTCAGGAGGCGGTGCGCGCGTTGCGCCGGGTCTCGAAGTGGGGCGGACATCATGTCCGTTGTATCACTGACCCGCCCCGGGACGGGGCGGGCAGGCGGCGTCATCTTGAGCTCGATCGCCCACCTGACCCGTGATATCTGGTTTTTTCCGGGCGCCGGCCCCCGGTGCCATTCCAGAGGGGTCCCGGCGTAAATGCCGCCCGGTCCAGCGGTATCTTCGGCTGGCTCAGGCGACTTCTTTATCCAGCAGTCGATCCTGCTCTTCGAGCGTCCTGGTGAGCTGGACAGCCAGTTTGCGGCCCAGCACACCGGGCACTGCAAGGAACTTGGGCACCCCCTGCACCGCCAGGCGGATCTCCCGGTCCACCGGCTGGTCCAGCCGCACCGTATCGCCGGGGGCGAGATCCAGAATGTCCCGGAGCGTGACCCCCGCCGTTCCCAGCACCACCGTGGCCGTCACACGACTGCCCTGAAGATGCTGCTCGATTTTGGCGCGCTCCCCCGCTCGGCCCTGCGCGTGCTCGGCCTTCTGACCCAGAGAGGAAAGGAGCGCTTCCACGCCGGAGATGGGGATGCACAGAGAGATCAGGCCGACCTGCGAAGCGGTCTGCATTTCGAAGCAGACGCTGACCATCCGGTCTCTGGGCCGCGCGATGGGATTCACCATCTGGTCGCTTCCGGCCCGCTCCAGGTGGCACTTGGCCTCCGTGAACTGCGACCAGGCGCCCTGGTACTCCGACAGAGCCACCTTCAGGACGCCCTCCATCAGTTTCAGCTCGATGGGCGTCACCGGACGGTTTGCGATCTTAGGTTCTCCCGAACCGCCCGTCATCAGGTCCACCAGCACAAAGACGATGTTGGGGTTGACCTCGATGACCGCCTTCACGCCGGCCGGCTCCAGCCGGAAGGTGGACGTGAGGGTCGGGTTCGGGATGCTTTTCAGATACTCCTCGAAGCTGCACTGGTCCAGCGTGGTGTGCCGGATCTCCAGCGTGCTGCGAAGAGTGGCCGAAAGGCGGTGCGACAGCGAAGAGGCGAAGCTGTTGTGCACGGCCTCGAGCTGGCGGAGCTGCTCCTTGGAGAACTTCTCCGGGTGCGCGAAGTCGTACAGCCGCACCTCGCGGGACCGGGAGCCTTCGCCGGCCTTCCCCGGGGCCGCCCCGCCCGACGAATAGACGGACAGGAGGGCGTCTATCTCCTCCTGGGACAGTATTCCGGACACTCTATCCCCTCCGCGAAGGCGAACAGGACGATCGCGGCCCTGCGGCCCCGCTCACTGCATCGCAAAACTGGTGAAGTAGACATTGGAGACCTCGAGGTCCTTTACAGCGTGCTCGATGGCCTCCTGGATCTCTTTCTTGAGCTTCTCTTTGCCTTCGGCGCTCAACAGTTCGCGGTAGGTGTGGCTGCTGGTGACCCGGATGATGGTGTCCCGGATGACCGTGACTTTCGGGTCGTCGCCGCCTCCGCCATGGCCGCCGTGACCTCCGCCGCCCCCCGGAACCTCGCCCTTGACCCCCAGACTGACCTCCATCTTCAGGTAGCGGGCGGAGTCGGCATCGGCCAGGTTCAGGATGAACGGCTCGAGCGTCATGAGATGCTCCGGCTCGGGCGGGGGCTGTTTGTGCTTTTCATCCCCGGACTTGCCCTTCAGGACAAAAAAGCCCGTGCCGGCCAGCGCCAGAACGAGGACGCCGGCGAGGATGAAGATGGGGATCTTTCCGCTGTCGCCCCTCAGCATCTTTGTCATGTGCCGATACCTCTGGAAACCCTTTGCGAGTCTTGCGCCGGAGGGAACAGGGGGAGCACGCTCCCGGAGTCCGGCCTTCGCCGTATCTATCGGCAGAACGGGCCGGCTCCTGCAGGGGGCTTCGGCAGGCAAGGGTGAAGCAGCGCGGGAGCGGTCAGCGCGGAGCCGCAGTCTCCCCGGCAGCAGGCCGCAGCAGCACGATCTCCACCCGCCTGTTGCGGACGCGGGTGGCCTCGGAGGCGTTGGAGGCAACCGGGCGCTGGTCGGCGTAGCCGGCCGCCGAAAGCCGCCCGGCCGGCACGCCCTGACCGATCAGAAAACGCACCACCTCCGTCGCCCGGGCCGTGGACAGCTCCCAGTTGGAGGCGAACTGGCCGGAGCGCACGGGGAGGCTGCAGGTGTGTCCCTCCACCCGCACATCGTTCGGCACTTCACGGATCAGCGACGCGATCCCCCGCAGGATAGCCCGTGCCGCGGGCCGGATGCGCGCCTCACCCACCGGAAACAGTACGCTGTCGGACAGCAGCGTGACCACCAGTCCGCGCTCGTCCGACCCGAGCAGCACTTTGCCGTCCAGCCCCTGCCTCTCGATCTGCCCCTTCAGTCCCCGGATCAGGGAGTAGGGAACGCCGGCAACGGTTCCGCCCGCCTCCAGGGGCCGGATCCCGGCGCCCCGGGAAGGTCCGCGCGCCGCAAGGCCCTGGCCCCGATGCTCCTCTCCGAAGCCGCTGCGGATGGACAGGGCCACCTCCTGAAAGCGCGCAAGGTTCAGGATGGACATGGAGTAGAGCATGATGAAGAAGGCCATCAGCAGGGTGATCATGTCTGCGTAGGTTAGCAGCCAGCGCATCGGGCCGCCCGAGTCGTGGCCGCCTCCGCCTGCCGCTTTCCCCTCTGAAAGCCTCGAGCGCATCGTTCAGGCCGCCCGTATCCCGGCCTCGCGCGTGGACTCATCGCGCAGGCGGCCGGCGCGGCTCTGCAGTTCGGGAGACAGGAACGCCAGCATCTTCATCTGAACGATGCGGGGGTTGTCACCCGACTGGATGGCCAGCACGCCCTCGATGATCATCTCGCAGACGGCCGCCTCCTGCTCGGAGCGGTAGCGGAGCTTGTTGGCCAGCGGAAGCAGGAACAGGTTGGCCAGCATCACCCCGTAAAGCGTGGCCAGGAACGCCGCCGCGATGGCCGGTCCCATTTTCCCGGGCTCGCTCAGACTCTTGAGCATGTGGATCAGCCCCATCACCGTCCCGATGATGCCCATCGTGGGAGCCAGCCCCCCTGCGGTGGCCAGCATCTCCGCCCCGCGGCGGTGGCGCTGCAGCATGGAAGCGATATCGGTCTCCAGGATCTCCCGGATGAGCTCCGAGGGCGTCCCATCCACCACCAGTTCGATGCCCTTGCGCATGAAGCGGTTGTCCAGCCTGCGGGCACTGGTCTCCAGCCCCAGAACCCCTTCCTGCCGGGCGCGCCGGGCGAAGTCCACCATCGTGTTGACCACGGCCAGGGGATCCATCCGGGGGGAGACCAGCCCCAGCCGGACGTAAGCGGGCAGGCGGCGTATCTCCTCCAGTGAGACCGTGACGCACGTGGCGCCGAGCGTCCCCCCGACCACGAGCACCAGGGGCGAGACCAGCACCAGGTCGGCGGGATGCCCTCCCTCCAGGATCAGGGCGGTGAGCAGCGCGCCCCAGGCCATGGCGAGGCCGGCCACCGTGGCCAGATCCATCGTTCCGCTCCGCTGCCCCGGCGGGCGGCGGGGCCCCAGGACCTCCAGACGCGCCTCACGCCGCATTCGCGCCCTCCCTTCCGTCCGGGACGGGCCCGAGCAGCAGCGTCCTCCGGAACGCGATGATGCGCTCCACCACCTCCTCCACGGACTCGCGCACCATCAGTTTGCGGCCGGTGGTGAGGCTGATCACCGTGTCCGGCGTCCGCTCGATGAACTCGATGAGGTCCGGGTTCACCATCAGGGGGGAATCGTTGATGCGTGTCAGCTCTATCATCCGCTCACCGGGCGCTGGAAGGGAGCCGGGCCGGCGGCCCGGCTCCCGTTCAGGAGATTCTCCTCACTGTTTATCGGCTGTCAGGGGCGGGCGGGCTCAGGGCGTCAGCGCTTGAGCGTCACCAGCTCCTGAAGAACCTCGTCCGAAATGGTGATCAGCCGGGCGTTCGCCTGGAACCCGCGCTGGGCGATGATCATGTTCGTGAACTCTGTGGGCAGGTCCACGTTGGACAGCTCGACGAAGCCGGCGGTGATGCGGCCCCGGCTTCCCAGCGAAGGCGTCCCCACCTGTGCCAGTCCGGAGTTGGAGCTCTCGAGCCACAGGTTGTTCCCCGCGCGGGTCAGACCGGCCGGGTTCCGGAAATCCGCCATCGCCAGCTGCGCCAGCGACTGGGTGATACCGTTGGTGAACCGGCCGGATATCACACCGTCCTTTCCGATGGCGATGCTCTCCAGCGTCCCCAGCGCAAGGCCGTCCTGCCGGAGAGCCTGCACATCAGGCGCGCCCGCGAGCTGGCTCATATTGGACAGGCTCACCCGGAAGACGAGCGGATTGACGGCGCCGTGCGGGTTGGCAAGCGTCAGGCTCACACCGATGTCGGTCGTCCGCGGCTTGCCGTTCTCATCGAACCCGATGGTCCCGCTTCCCATCGGCACCCCGGTGCCGTCCACCGTGGTATAGCCCACTCCGAAAACATCCTGGAGCGTGTAGCCCAGGCCCGTGGAGAGGGAGATGTTGCCGCCGCTGCCCTTGACCAGGGACTGGAGGCTGATCTTGCCGTTCGAGGCGGTGGCAGTGACGCCGGCGCCCGCGCCGTTGATCTTCGCCGCAACGGTGGCCGCCGTATCGGTCGGCAGGATGTTGACCGTCACGCCGTTGATGGTCAGCGTGTTCGGGGAGGAGGGCGGGCGGAAGAAGTTGCCGCTCCCCGTCGTCGAGCCGGCGCTCAGCCCGAGTTCACTCAGGACGGCGGCGCTCGACGATGCGGAAATGCGGATCAGGCTCTCGGCGCCCTCGGTGGTGTTCGTCAGCACCAGCCTCCCGGAAGAGTCCACGGAGGCGGAGACCTTGAGCGGAGGGGAGACGCTCGCAAAAGCCGTATCGATGGCGGCAACCACCTGGGCGGGCGTCATCCCGTTGGTGAGGGTGGCGGTGGCGATAGGCGCGCCGCTTGCGTTTTCGAAGATGAGATCAGACGGCCCGGCCAGCGTGATGCCCCCGCGGATGTCCCGCGTGCCGGTGACCCGCGCCGCGGTGGTCGCCCCGGGGACGACGGTTGCTGGCGTCGCGGGAGCCCGCTCCGGCGAGTCCGCGAACCACATCCAGTTGCTCTCCTGATTGGTCTTCACGAAACTGATGACCAGCGGATGCTTCACCCCCTGGCTGTCGAACACCGTCACCGACATCTGCTGCATCGTGCCGGGAGGGCTCTCCGCGTTCAGGTTGCCGCCCACCTCCACGAGCGATGTGGCGCGCGCGAGAGCCGTCTGCCCGATGAAGATCCGGATTCTGGAGCTTGGCTCGATGAGCTGGCTGGTGTCGATGGCGCCGGTCTGCGGATCGGCCGTCCACCCCAGGACATACAATCCGGACCCCGTCGAGACCAGGTTGCCGGCGGAGTCGATATAGAACGACCCGTCGCGCGTGTAGTATTTCTGCGACCCATCGCTGGTGATCAGAAAGCCGTTGCCCTCGATCGCGACGTCCGTGCTCTTGTTGGTGGGCTGCATCGACCCCTGCCTGAGGTCCGGATCGGCGGATCCGACCGTGACGCCCAGTCCCACCTGGAACGGGTTCGTTCCCCCGATGCCGCTCTGGGTGGGCTGGGTGGCCGGGCGCAGCGTCTGCGAGATGACGTCTTTGAAGACGATCCGGTTGGCCTTGAAGGCGATGGTGTTGACGTTGGCCACGTTGTTCCCGATGATGTCCAGCGCCGTCTTGTGGGCCTGGACCCCGGAAACCCCGTTGAACATCGCTTGAAGCATCGTGCGACCTCCGAAGGGGGCCCGGCGGGGCCCCGCGTTTCCTTCGTGGAAATCCCTGCTCTCGCGCCGCCGCAGGCGGGAGCATGTTCAAAGACACCAAACGGACACTTCAGCGCGAAGCTTTAGCGGTGGAGCGGAGGAAGAGGAGCAAAACGAAGCCGCCGCCGGCTCCCGAAAGGTGCCGGCGGCGGCCCGGTCAGTCAGTCGAACGCGGAACAGTCCTTTGCTTACTTCCTGCGGCGAATCAGCAAGGCGCCAAGGCCCATCGACAGCGCCAGGATGCTCGCCGGCTCGGGAACGCAGCAGGAGGTCAGGTTGTCAACCGCCAGCTGGACCGGCTGCCCGGTCACGGAGCCCAGCTTGATGGCCACGACAACCCAGCCCTGACTCGTGACGATTCCCCCGTTGCCGTTCGGGTGCGGACTGAGACCCACAGGCTGCCAGCCCCACTGCACCGGCGGGTTCATCCCCCAGGAGTCCTTCTTGAAGGCGATGTCGGCCGCCGCCCCGGTGTCGATCTTGTTGACAATGACCGGGTCCGGGGTGCCGGGGGCGACGCTGAACAGCATGATCTCCGCCCAGCCCGCGCCGCCGATATCACCCGACCACATGCCATTGACGGTGGACACCCAGCCCGCAGGGCACTCGTACACTTGATACCACCCGAAGCTCCCCTGGCCGCCCGGATTCATGGACGCCCTGGCCTCAGGAGGAGTGGGACCGATGCCGGTGATAGCCCAGTTGATGCCCACGCTCCAGGGAGCGGCCCAGCGGGTCCAACCAGCCTCCCCGGCCGAGAAGTCGCCGTTCACGAGTCCTGCGAACGCAGAGCTCCCCACGATCAGCAGGACGACTGACAGAATGAGAACCCTTTTCATCTTCAGCTTCTTTCCTTTCTTCTCTTGCCGCGTTGTTTCCACCACGACGCGGACTCTTCCGTCGCACGGGCGGGCGACGCACGCCCGTGCCGGGCGCAGGCCTGGTGCCTCGAAGGCAGAGCCTGTCTTCACCGCCATCCACAGCGTCCGGGCGCCGCAGGCACCCGCACGACCCTTCTTTGCCCGCGCGGAACAGCGGTGTAACCTAACAGTAACTCTGCCGCCTGCCCCTGTCAAGCCGGGCCGCCGGAAATCTGGCAATTGTACGGGGACGGTCGGCGCAGTGCCTTCAGCCAGAGAGCTGCCGCATAAGGCGGCAGCGACGTTGTGAGACAGAGCCAGAAAACAGGCTCCGGCCCCGCCAGCGCCCGTTGGCCGGTCAGAAGAATCCTAAGCGCCGCAAGAGCCAGCCACACCCACCCGGCCGCCCGCAGCGCCCGCAGAACCCCCCAGTCCCTCCGGCAGACATCCTCCTCCGGAGAGCCGGCATCTCCCGCCTCGCGCCGCGCCACCGCCCCGGCGGCCAGCCAGGGAGGGACCAGGGCCCCGGCCGTGAGCGCCAGCACCGCCGGGATGGCATCCGTCTTCTGCAGGGCCGCGATGAACGGCCACTGAAAAACCGCTGACACGGCCGCACCGGCCATCACGCCCCGGCAGGTCACGGCGCCGCTGCTGCCCCGCGGAGCATCCGCTCACTCGAAATCGCAAAGGCTTTCCACATACTCCCGGCTCCCGTCGGCCGCCCACGCATCCAGCTCCGCGGGGTCCTTCAACTGCTGACCCCGCATCCTCGGCACCACCAGATACCCGCACCGCAGGTCCGGAAGGGCACTCATATCCCCCCACAGCTTCTCGAACTGAGCCACCGGGTAGACATCCTCCTGCCCGTGTCCCCAGCGGTACTTGACGTCCTTGATGGTAATGTAGGTGGGCAGGCGCTGCGCCACGCCCCGGACCGCCGCGGCGATCCGTTCCTGCGGGCCAGACAGGTCCTCCCGGGTCAGGCCGAACAGCTCCAGCAGCGCGTCAATGCGAACCCAGGTTGTGAGAGTATTGTAGAAGCGCAGCTCCAGCTCTACGTCGTCGCGGGGTTGAGCCAGCCCCTCCAGAAGCCGCACCCGGCCGTTGACCCGTGCCAGCCCCCCGCCGCGGTCGCCGATTCTCCGCGGCACCACCTCGAACGTGAGCTCGTTGCCGGACTCCAGATGCCAGCCCAGCGCCTGCGGATCCAGATCGGCCCCCAGCGTGTCGATGTTGTGGAGCATCAGTGTCTCCACCTGCGGGTGTTCCGCGAGAAGAAGCGCCAGAGTGCCGTTGCGCAGCATGTTCGGCACCTCGTACCAGTGCCCGGGTGGATGGAACCTCTGGAGAGGCAGATTGTCGACGTAGTCGCTTCCTTCGCCCCGCGCCCGCGCCCAGTCCATCAAGGCGGCGCGGGCGGCATCGCGCACTTTCTGCTTCTGCTCGTCCAGAATCTCCTGCGGCTGGTCCTCCCACATGAACACCAGGTCCCGGACCATGGGCACGAGCCTCTGCCCGATGGAGCGGCCCCGCGAAAGGTAGACCGCCCCCTCGTAGCCGCAGTTTCCGGTCCGCTCCAGGTAGCGCTCGAGCGGACCGTGCGTCAGATAACTGGTGGAAACGGCGTGCGGCGGAGGGACGCCGAAGCGACGCGCCGCCCGGCGGCTTTTCGCAAGGTGGATCTCCAGAAACGTCCTGTGCCGCCCGCCCACCACCGCGAACGGGTTGATGGCCTTGATGACCCCGGCTCCCCCGGTCCAGCGGCTGCCGACCCCTCCCGCCAGCGACAGCACGGCGACACGCCCCTCGCGAAGCGCCCTCTCCCCGGCGGCGCGGTAGCGGCCGCAGTCCCGCAGGAACGTCACATCCCCGTCGCGCACATCGCTCACGTCCGTCTCCAGAGGCAGCCTGTTCCGGGCCAGCCCGATTCGCCCGGCCCGGAGATCCGCCCGCACCTGCTCGTGGTGGACGGGGTCGAAGCCGTTCTCGCGCTTGATGCGCTCCGCCTCCTCGTCCCACATGGCGCGGTCTCCGCGGGGAGCCGCGTCCGCGGCGCGGAACAGAGCGGTGACCACCGTCTGCAGGAGACGGAAGCTCTCGGCGCGCTCCGGGCACCGGGCGGCGAACTGGTCGAACTCCTCGCGGCGCTCGGCCGTCAGAGCGCGCCGGTCTCCACGCGCGAGCGCGGGAAGGTGAATGCCGTAGTAGCGGTCCGGCATCAGGGCGCCGGGCCCGCAGAAGAGCCGTCCCACGCTCCCCTGACCGTTGATGCGGAACCGGTAGACCAGCGGCTCGATGGCGAACGGCAGCGCGTCCTCCAGTTCGCCCTTGAGCGAGCGCATGATCTCCAGGACTTCGTCGCGGAACGCCCCGGACCTGCCGGGCGCCACGAACATGGCCATACCGCCCCCCGACATTCCGCCCAGCATCAGGAACCCCCAGAAGTCCGGGCCCAGCCGCTGCCGGCACCGCGCTATCAGCTCTTCCGTGAACGCGTTCGTGACCCAGGGGATGATGGTCTTGAGAGGCCCGTCCCAGTTGCGCGACGTGCAGGCGGCCAGCCCCCGCACATCGCCCGCGCGCAGGCATTCCAGAATTTCGTCAAAGATGCGTCGAAGCTCCTGGCGCGCGCTCCACTCCGGTTCCTTGCGCAGCAGGTAGCGCTCCGTGACCATCTCCAGGATCGGGCCGACGTTCTGCGCCAGGCCGCCGTGCACCACCACCAGGGAATCGCAGATCAGCCGCTCCACATCCGGATGCACCCGGTCCGGCCCGAGCAGGGTGTGGCGGGGAAGCAGGCGACCCGCGCTCACGCCGTATTCCGGATCGCCCGGCTCCGCGAAAGCCCCCTCGATGAGCTTGAGCCCCGGCCAGATGCCGCCCGAGTCCTGCCATCCCCCTCCGGACCCCCCCAGCCACTCACCCAGAATGGCCCGGGACGCCACCACCCGCCGCTCGCTCTCTGTCAGCGGGCCCTCCAGCGAGGAGGCCTGCCCTGTGGCGCGCATCAGCGCGGAGATAATCCCGGCAAGAAGGTTGGTGGAGACGGCCAGCCGGGAGCCTTTCGGGATATCGTTCACGCCGGTGACCAGCTCGAAGCCCATTCCCGGCCCCGCCACCCTGCCCAGAACCTCCGCCAGCTCCTGCCGGCAGCCCTCGAAGGAGGGCGGGAGGATGCCGGACGCGATGATCCCCGCCTTCAGCAGGCTGAGATAGTCGTTGCCGAAGTTGAACAGGTCTGCGAAATCCGTGACATCCTTCGTGGCGTTGAGGTCCACGCTGGTCAGCCGCACCAGCGGCTCGGGAATCACGCGGAAATACACCTCGATGGGAGAGCTCACATCCGGGTCGCGGCCGTGGACTCCCAGATCCACGGAGATGTTCAGGACCCGAGCGCCCTCCGGATAATCCATCCCCAGGAAGAAGATGTCGGACCATCCGCTGTGGCTCAGGTCCAGCCGCACCGGAGTGGTCTCGCGCAGGACCGGGTAAAGCCGGCAGCCCCGCTCGCGCCGCAGCAGCTCCGGACGGATGCGGACCGGGTGATCCTCCGGATGCGCCACACGGAACATCCACTGATTCCCCCGCGTGGCCCGGACGCTGCGGCGGACCTGGTCCGCCAGGGTCTGGAACGTCAGCTGATGGTATGCCGCCGCCAGCGCGCTGCACAGCGCGCCGTTCGGCCCGTGCGCGCGCATCGCGGACCGGAACTCCGAGATGGCCTCCTCGAACCTCCGCGAAAGAAGATGCTCGAACCCGGCGAAGGGGATCGAACC
>Ga0209018_1000049_pt1 | contig 104809 bp, 104 predicted proteins | sample YNPBryBLVA2012_FD_185814 | JGI IMG/M metagenome (GOLD analysis project Ga0209018, IMG submission 185814) | Anoxygenic and chlorotrophic microbial mat microbial communities from Yellowstone National Park, USA - YNP Bryant BLVA 2012 (SPAdes)... ... | reverse complement strand
GTGCGGATGAGAATAGCCAGGAGTTCGGCGTTGCTCAGGGTATGGGCGCCATACTTGAGCAATTTTTCTCGTGGCCGGTCTTCCTCAGGCCAACTGACAATGGCTCTCTCGTAGACCTTTTTGGACATCCGTTGCCTTCCGTGAGTACCCCTGTAGTAATCGGAAAGGCCGCATAACTATAACATATCTTGGCAAGGAAGGGTAGTCCGGCTGTGCTGTGACTGATCGGGCGAGCGGTTGCTGTGCCGGGTCTAAGACTGCAGGTTACAGTCAGGTACCTGGCGCCTTTGCAGATGTGACCTGTAGTCGTACAATTCGAGGCGGAGGGGTCATCTGTGAGGAGTGTGTCAGTTGTTGCGAACGTGATGACAGCACGTTGGCGGGACACTGCCGAACGACCCATTCGAGGAATTCGTGCAATGGGTGGCACGATGACGAACGACCGTGCTCGAGTGTAGTTCTACCCACGAAAGGGGGAGGAGGGCATGATGCGTAAGTCCGTTCTGCGTCTCAGTGTGGCGCTGTTGTTGTTGTCCGCTGTGGCCCTGGCCTGCAACGTTTCTCCCGAAGAGGAGCCTGCGCCTTCTGTCGTTCCTGCTGAGGAGGCCGGGCCTGGGCAGGCTCCCCCCCTCAGCCCCGACAAGTGGTCGCTGTGGACGGACGGTACGCGCCTGCGCGGAGCCAACATCTGGCAGCGCGTGGTGGTGCCGGAACTGGACGGGCCGGATTTCCTGGGCAGCGGCCACGTCGGCCCGCCGTACACGCAGGCGGACTTCGACTGGCTGGCAGCGCTGGGAGCCAACTACGTCAACATCTCCCATCCGGGGCTGTTCACCGAGCGTCCACCCTATGTGCTTGACGAGGAGGTGCAGGCGAACCTTGACCGCCTGCTGGAGATGGCTGCCCAGGCGGACCTGTTCGCCGTCATCACCTTCCGCACCGGTCCCGGGCGCAGCGACTTCACCTTCTACCGCGACGGCGCGGGCGAGTGGTTCGACCCCGAACTGCTGGTCGAATGGGTCTGGACGGACCAGGAAGCCCAGGACGGCTGGGTGGAGATGTGGCGCTACGCCGCGCAGCGCTACCGCGACAACCCTGTCGTGGCCGGCTATGACCTGATGTGCGAGCCGAACAGCGACGACGTGGCGCTGGGTATCTGGGAGCCGGACGAGTTCTACCCCCAGTACGCCGGCACCCTCTACGACTGGAACCAGTTCTACCCGCGCATCGTCGCCGCCATCCGCCAGGTGGACCCCGAGACGCCGATCCTGGTCAGCGCGGCGGGGTGGGGGGCGGTGCGCTGGCTGCCCTACCTGGCGCCCACCGACGACCCGCACACGGTCTACACGGTGCACCCGTACGCGCCGCACGAGTACACCCACCAGGAGCCGCCGGCCGCTGTCACCTATCCGGGGGAACTCGATCTGGACTGGGACGGTGAACCCGACCCCTTTGACCGCGCCTGGCTGGAGGAACACCTCGGCGTCATCGCCGATTTCCAGCAGGAACACGACGTGCCGGTGGCGGCTAACGAGTTCGGCGTCATGCGCTGGGTGCCTGGCGCGGCTGACTTCATGGCTGACGAGATGGACCTGTTCGAGACGCTCGGCGTGAACTACGCCCTGTGGGTCTGGGACCCCGCCTGGGAGCCGTGGGCGTCGCAGGTGGACGATTTCAACTTCCGTCATGGGCCTGATCCCGATCGGCATGTGGATGTAGCATCGGGTGCGTTGCAGGAGACCATCATCGAGCACTGGAGCCGCAATACCCTTCGGCCGTCGCACCTGACCCCCAGGACCGCGCTGCCGCCGCTGGCGGAGGTGCGTCACTGGCTGTACCTCATTGATTCCGACCTGGACGCTGAGACGGTCGCCCAGATCGCTGCTTCGGACTACGACCTGGTGGTGCTGGACTTCATCCCCTCTCAGCAGGGGAACCGCGACTTCCCGATGGCCGACGTGGTGGCGCGACTGCATGCCGGCCCGCACCCCCGCTGGGTCGTCGCCTACGCCGACATCGGCCAGGCAGAGGCGTATCGTACCTACTGGCAGGAGGGGTGGGGGGTGGGGGAACCGGACTGGATCGCCGGGGAGGACCCCGACGGCTGGGCGGATGACTACCCGGTGGCGTTCTGGCGTGAGGAGTGGCGTGACATCTGGCTGGGCGAGGATGGCCTGCTGGCGCAGATGGTCGCTGCCGGCTTCGACGGCGTCTACCTGGACTGGGTCGAGGCCTACTCCGACGAGAACGTCCTGGCGCTGGCGGAGAGGGATGGCGTGGATGCCCGACAGGAGATGGTGGATTGGGTACGCGACATCGCCCACGCGGTGCGGGAGCGGTGCGCCCACTGCATCGTCATCGCCCAGAACGGCGCCGAGTTGGCAGCGCGGGACGATTACCGCATCGCCATCAACGGGCTGGCCCAGGAGCATGTCTGGTTCGATGGCGGCCCGGACAACGAGCCGCCGGGCGATTGTCCCCTGCCCCGCCGCGAGGCAGATGTGGACGCCGACGCCTACCGCGAGAGCCTGCCCCGCGCCTGTCGTCGCCTGCTGGCCGACCCCGACAGCACGCTGCACACCAGCAGCGAGGAGGTCTTGCGCGCCCTGACGGCGGCGCAGGAACGCGGCCTGACGATCTTCACCGTGGACTATGCCCTCGAGCCGGAGAACGTGCTCTGGGTGGTCGAAACGTCGCGGGGACTGGGGTTCATCCCCTTCGCGGGCAGTCGCGCGCTGGACCGCTACGTCACGCCCGTGCCATAGTTCCGAGGAGGCAGGGGCCTACCGCCCTGCACGCGGCCCGGCGGCGACGGCCTGCTCGTAGACGCTGACCAGACGGGCGGTGACCGTCGGCATGGCATACCCTTGCGCTGCCTGCAGCGCCTGCTCTCCCAACGCCTGGCGGCGCTGTCGGTCGGCCAGCAACGCCATCACCGCCGCGGCGAAGGCTTCATCATCCGCCGGCACCAGCACCCCGCCGCCTGCCGACAGGGTGTCGGTCGTGCCGGGTGACCGGACGGCCACGACCGGAGTGCCGGCAGCCATCGCCTCGATCAGCGCCAGTCCCTGTGTCTCCACCTCGGAGGCGAAGACGAACAGGTCGGCGGCGGCGGCGTAGTGCGGCACCTCCCCGTGAGGAACCGCCCCGCCGAAGATCACCCGCTCGCCCAAACCCATCCGCCGCGCCGTGCGCGCCAGGCTGCCTTCCTTTGGCCCTCTGCCCACCAGCAGCAATCGCGCCTGGGGTCGCGCCTGCGCCACGCGGGCGAAAACCTCCAGCAGGAAATGCAGGCTCTTCTCCTCCGACAGGCGCCCCACATACAGCAGCACCTCTGCGTCAGCCAACCCCAACGCCGCGCGGACGCGCCCCGGTTGCAGGTCATGATAGCCGCTCAGATCCACCGGCGTCGGCACCACGCTCACCGGCGCGTCTACTTCGTACTCGTTGACCAGCAAGTCGCGCACGCTGGGACTGGGAGCGATGACGTGCGTGCAGCGCTCCAGATAGCGGCCGATGATCTCGTCAATCACCAGGCCGGCCAGTTCCGGGATGAGGGGGACGAGTCGCTCGGCGTACTCGTCGTACCGGCAATGGAAGGTGAAGACCAGCGGCAGTCCCATCTCCTCCGCCAGGTCAGCGGCGAGACCGCCCATCAGCACGGGGTGCTGACTGTGGATCAGCGCCGGGCGGATGCCGCGCACGATAGGGGCGACGAGCGACTTGAATGGCCAGGCCAGCGAGAAGTCCAACGGCGCAGGCAGGTCCACCGCCGGAACGCGGTAGATGTAAGGCTCCTCGTCCTGGTAATCCTCGTACTCTGGGGTGATGATGTGCATCTCGTGGCCGGCCTCTTCCAGCCCGCGTCGGAACAGGGCGATAGAGGTGACCACGCCGCTCACGGTAGGCTTGTAGGTGTTGGTGAAGACGACGACGCGCATAGCCGGTCCTGTGATCTGCCTACTGGGGGTTGCCTGCGCCTTGCAGACCAGGCCGTTCGCTGACGCGACGCGGCGTCACGTACCGCCGCCATGCCCCCTTGAGCAACAGCCCCGCCCGCCAGAAGGCCACCGCCGCCAGGCCGTGGGCCACCACGGCGAAGAGCGGCGGCGTCTGCTTGGTGTAGTAGACCCAGCAGGCGCGGGTGGTACCCCAGCGCTCCAGGAAGTAGCCCAACCCGCTTCCGGCGACGAAGGTCAGCACCGCCAGTCGCTCGTCGGTGGGACTGAGGATCAGCAGGGCGCAGGTCAGCAACGCCATGAGCGTGAAGGATTTGTCCAGCGTAGGCCAGGTGAAGGAAAGCATCAGGGCGTAGAAGGACAGGAAAATCCCCCAGTAGAGCAAGCGGAAGGCGCGGCGGTGGTGGGGGACGGTCTGCTGCAGGATCCGCACCAGCCGGTCAATGGCCAGGCTGGCGATGGGCCAGGCAGGGATGATCCACAGTGGCGGCCGCTCCTGGGTGAAGTAGGTCCACAGTTGGGTCTGCGTACCCCAACTCTCGATCACCAGGCCGCCGAAGGTGCCCACCAGGATGACCAGGCCGTCTGTCTTCAGGTCGGCGCCGCCCATGATCAGCAACGACATGACGGCGAAGATGCCCAGCAACAGCCAGTCCAGTTGTTGCCATAGCGGCCGGCTGGGGTCCAGGTAAGCCAGGGTGGACTGCACCAGCGGCCACCAGACGACGATGACGACGAAGACCGTGGCGGCCAGGCCGCTCAGCAGGAGGTAACTGGCGCGGGTCCACTTCAGGCTGGCGGTCAGACGACGCCAGAGTGGAGATCGGAGATGAGGTGGGGGGGTGTCCATCACCGCATCATCCGCCGATGATCACGTCCTCTTCTTCCACCAGTTTACGGAACAGCGGAGCGGGTTCGTGCAGGAGTTGGCCGGCAGGCAGTTCGCTGGGCTTCCATGCGCCCGCTGCGGGTGACGGATCGTAGCAGAGAGCGGTGTGGGAGGTACGCGTCTCCTGGAAGGTGGTCACGTATTGGCGGCCGAAGAGGGAGCCATCGTATCCCAGGGCGTGGTGCAACGCCTCTGAGGAGAAGGGCAGGAACGGCGCGAAGAGGGTCTTGAGCGAGTCTATCGCCCGCAGCGCGATGTAGACGGTTGTCCCGGCGGCGGCTTTGTCCTCCTTGATCTGGAACCATGGCCCTTTCTCCTCGAGGTACTTGTTGACCTCGCGGGCGAGGGTCATCACCTCGGCCAGTGCAGCGCGGAACTTGCAGGCGCCCAGCAGCCGGCCGATCGGTTCAAAGGCGACATCAATGCGCGCCAGCAGGCCCACGTCGGCGCGGTCCATCAGCCCTGGCACAGGGACACGCCCGTCGAAACGCCGGTAGGCGAAGGTGAGCATCCGATGGCACAGGTTGCCCCAGACGCCGACCAGTTCGTCGTTGTTGCGGCGGATGAACTCCGACCACGAGAATTCGGAGTCGCTCGTCTCCGGCATGACCGCCGTTATGTAGTAGCGCAGCGGGTCGGGGTCGAAGCGCTCCAGATAGTCTGTCAGGTAGATGACCACGCCGCGGCTCTTGCTGAACTGCTGTCCCTTCAGGTTCATGAACTCGTTGGCAGGCACGTCATAGGGCAGGTTGAGATGCCGTGTCGGGTCTTCTTCGTACAGCCGTTCCACCCCCATCAGTTCGGCGGGCCAGATGATGGCATGGAAGGGGATGTTGTCCTTGCCGATGAAGTACACGGTCTGCGCGGTGGGGTCGTACCACCACGATTTCCACGCCTCGGGCTGACCGGTGTTGCGGGCCCATTCGATGCTGGCCGAGAGGTAGCCGATGACCGCCTCGAACCAGACGTAGAGCCTCTTGTCGGGGTAGCCTTCCAGCGGCAAGGGGATGCCCCATTCGAGGTCGCGGGTGATCGGGCGGCCCTGCAACCCCGCTGCGACGTAGTTGCGGCTGAAGTTGATCACGTTGGGCCGCCAGTGCTCCTTGTCCTCTGCCAGGTAGGCGGCGATGCGCTCCTGTAAAGCCGGCAGATCGAGGAAGAAGTGCTCGGTTTCCCGCGGCACCGGGATGCTCCCATCAATCTTGCTGCGCGGGTTGAGCAGTTCCAGCGCGTCGAGCATCGCGCCACAGTTATCGCACTGATCGCCGCGTGCCTCCATGTAGCCGCAGTGCGGGCAGGTTCCTTCGATGTAACGGTCGGGCAGGAAGCGCCCCTGTGTCTCTGAATAGAGTTGTAACTGGCTGCGCCGGTAGAGGTAACCCCGCTCCAGCAGTTTCAGGAACATGTCCTGCGCCACGCGGTGGTGGTTCTCGGTGTCGGTGTGGGTGTACAGGTCGTAACTGATGCCGATGCGTTGCTGGACGTCCAGAAAACGGGTGTGGTAGTGCTCGAAGATCTGCCGTGGGGTGACCCCCTCCCGATCGGCGCGGACGGTGATGGGCGTGCCGTGGGAGTCGGACCCCGAGACCATCAGCACGTCGTTGCCGGCCAGGCGGTGGTAGCGGGCGAAGATGTCGGCGGGCAGGTAGGCTCCCGCCAGATGGCCCACGTGCATCTCCCCGTTGGCATAGGGCCAGGCGACGCAGATCAGTACTTTCTTGGCCATAGAACCTGTTCCTTCTTGAGCGCCTGCTGGCGCAGGTGGCGCGCACCAGCCGTCACGGCGGCCTGGGCCGCGCGGAGGGCGAAGATCGGAGCCAGCAGCATCCGACAGACCCGCGCGACGATCTGCTGGCCGAGATGGAAGTAGGTTCTGGCGACGGCAAACCAGCGCGGCAGGATGCGCCACCAGCGGGAGCGGAAGAGCAGGTAGTTGACCGCCGCCAGCACCGCCAACAGCGTCAGGGTGAACACCGCCCCTTCCAGGGCCAGAAGGATCAACGAAAGGTCGCGCAGGGTGGACACGGTTTCTGCTCCTTGAACCGTGAGTATACCGCGGGTTTTCTGTCTGTCAACCGATAGTTGGTGCCCTGAGCGGAGTCGAAGGCGCCAGGAGGCCACGCCAGCGGTGCTTCACGGCGGCTGACGAGCAGCCCGCTGCGGTCTGTCGTCCGTCATCGCGGCCGTTCCTGGCGCAGCACCGCCAGCACGGCCTGTAGCCGCTCCAGCCAGCCCTCCTCCAGCGTTATGCTCACCTCCCGCCGGCCCACGCTGGCCAACCCGTTCAAACGCGCTTGCAGGCGTGGTCGGTCCGACTCCTCCAGCGATTCACCGCGCAGCACCAGACGGCCGCTTTCCACGAGGATGCTGGACAGCCCCGCGTCGCGGGCCAGGCACTTGAGGCGCAACTGTTCCATCAGGTTGCGTGCCGGGGGAGGGAGGGGGCCAAAGCGGTCGGCCAGTTCGCGCTCGATCTCCTCGATCTGCGACAGGCTGCCCAGGTTGGCCAGGCGGCGATAGAGGCGCAGGCGCAGCCGGGCGTCGGGCACGTAGTCGGGGGGGAGGCCCACCGGCAGCGGCAGGTCAATGCGCAGGCTGCTCAGCGGCTCCGGCGGCGGGGGCAGGCCGGCTCGCTGCGCGCGCAACTCCTCGACCGCCCGGGCCAGCAGTCGGGTGTACAGGTCGAAGCCGATGGCAGCGATGTGACCGGACTGTTGCGTGCCCAGCACCTCTCCCGCGCCGCGCAACTCCAGGTCGCGCATGGCGATGGAGTAGCCAGCGCCCAGCTCGCTGGCCTCGCGGATCGTCTCCAGCCGCTGGCGGGCGTCGGGGCTGAGGCGGGTGTGTGGGCTGCTGAGGAAGTAGGCGTAGGCCCGCCGCACCCCGCGTCCCACCCGACCGCGCAACTGGTAGAGCTGTGCCAGTCCAAACCGCTCCGCCTGCTCGACGATCAGCGTGTTGGCGTTGGGGATGTCCAGTCCGCTCTCGATGATGCTGGTGCAGAGCAGCACGTCCACCTCGCCGGAGACGAAACGGAGCATCACCCGTTCCAGGTCGCGCTCGCGCATCTGCCCGTGGCCCACGGCGATGGTGGCCTCCGGCACCAGCCGCACCAACCGTTGGCGGGCGGTCTCGATGGTCTGCACGCGGTTGTGGACGTAGAAGACCTGGCCCGACCGCTCCAACTCGCGCAGGATAGCCCGGCGCACGACCTGGGGATCATAGGGGCCGACGTAGGTAGCCACCGGCAGGCGCTCCTCCGGCGGCGTCTCGATGATGCTGATGTCGCGCACGCCGCTCAAGGAGAGGTAGAGGGTGCGCGGGATGGGGGTGGCGGTCAGCGTCAGCACGTCCACTTCGGTGCGCATGCGCTTCAGCCGCTCCTTGTGGGTGACGCCGAAGCGCTGCTCCTCATCAATCACCACCAGCCCCAGGTCCTTGAAGGCGACATCCTCCTGCAACAGGCGGTGGGTGCCGATGACGATGTCCACCGTACCGTTGCGCAGCCCCTCCAGGACGCTGGCCTGTTCGGCCTGGGTGCGGAAGCGGGAGAGCATCTCCACGGTCACCGGGAAGGGGGCCAGCCGATGGCGGAAGGTGGTGAAGTGCTGCTGGGCCAGGACGGTGGTGGGGACCAGCACCGCCACCTGTTTGCCATCCATCACCGCCTTGAAGGCGGCGCGCAGCGCAACCTCGGTCTTGCCGTACCCCACGTCGCCGCAGATGAGACGGTCCATCGGGCGGGGCTTCTCCATATCGGCCTTGACCTCGGCGATGGCCTGGGCCTGATCGGGGGTCTCGATGTAGGGGAAAGCGGCTTCCAGTTCCGTCTGCCAGGCGGAGTCGGGGCTGAAGGCGTGACCGGGGGCCACCTCGCGGGCGGCGTAGAGCGCCAGCAGTTCCCGCGCCACGGCCTCGACCGCGTGGCGGGTGCGGGCCTTGGCCTGGCTCCAGTCGGCGCTGCCCAGCCGGTTGAGGGTGGGGGGGCGATCGTCAGCCCCCACATAGCGGGTCAGCCGGTCGGCCTGATAGACCGGGACGTAGAGCCGGTCGCTGCCGGCGTACTCCACCAGCAGGTACTCTCGCTCCTCTCCCTCCAGCGTGTAGTTGACCAGCCCGCGGAAGATGCCGATGCCGTGGTCCACGTGGACGACGTAGTCACCGGGGGTCAGGTCGGCGTAGAGCGACTCCGGCGCGGCGCGGCGGCGGCGGATGGGGTGACGCGGCTCGGGCATGCGCCAGCCGAAGGCCTCAGCATCGGTGAGCAGACGGAGGGGCGGCAGGCCGGCTGCGGGAGCCGTTTCCGCCAGGAACCAGCCTTCCTCCAGCGCCCCCTCCACGAAGGTGAGCGGGGCCCGTGGCGGTTCGGGCAGTCCGTGGGTGGGCAGGAGGGGAGCGTGCTCTTCGGCCCACAGTTCCGCCAACCGCCGGGCCTGTCGGCTGACGACCACCACACGCTCGTCAGCCAGCAGGGCGCGCTCGACGTCCCGCAGCATGTCGAGCAGCTGGCCGCCGTACCGCGCGCAGGGGTGAAACGGCAACGAGAGTTCGCCGGGTTCCCCTTCGCCGTGACCCAGGATGAGCAGGTGGTGTTTTGACAGCCCCTCCTGCCAGTCGTCCCAGGTGAGGTAGGAGAGCGGGAAGTCGGGAGGCAGGACGCCCTCGCGTTGGGCCGTCTCGCGCAGGCCGATGGCCTCTTCCTCGTAACCGGCCCAGGCGTCGGTCACCTCTGCGGGGTCGTCCACCACCAGCAGTCCGCCCGTTGGCAGGTAGTCGGCCACGCTGGCCGGCTGGCTGTAGAAGAGCGGCAGGTAGAACTCGATGCCGGGGAAGGGGGCCGCGGCAGCCAGCGCCTCCCGGTCCGCAGCCAGCCACCCGGCGATCTCCGGCGGATGTGGGGCCTCGAACCAGGCTTGCAGCGCCTCCAGGAGGCGCGGTCCGTGGCGGGGGAGCGCTTCACGGGCGGGAGTGATCGTCACCCCTTCCAGCCGCTGGGCCGAGCGTTGCGTGGTGGGGTCGAAGCGGCGGATGGACTCGACGGTGTCGCCGAAGAACTCCACCCGTATCGGACCGGGCTCGGCGGGCGGGAAGACGTCGAGGATGCCGCCACGGCGGCTGATCTGGCCTGGCGCTTCCACCACGCTGACCCGCTCGTACCCCAGGCCGCTCCAGCGGCGCACGGTCTCCTCCAGGTCGAGCGATTGCCCCAGGCGCAGGGTGCGCGTGCCCAGGCGGAACTGCTGCATCGGCAGGGTGGGTTGCATCAGCGCGCGGACCGAGGCGACAATGACCGGAGGTGACCCCTGCGGCAGCGCCAGAGCGCACAGGACCGCCATCCGCCCGGCGATGGCCTCCTGGGTCCACGGCGCGCGCTCATAGAAGACGGTGGGAGGCTCAGGCAGGCGCAGAAGGTTGGCCGGATCGGGCAGCCAGTCGCGGAGGGACTGGTAGAGGGTGCGTGCCCGCTCTACGCTGCCGGCGACGAGCAGCAGGGGACGGTTCAGGTCGCCGGCCAGGGCGGCCAGTAGCGCCGGTCGGGCGGAGCGCAGCAGGCCCAGAGGCGGGGGACTACCTCCCGCTGCCAGTTCCTCTCGCAACGCCTGATACGCCGGCAGCGCGTCGAACCATGAGAGCAATCCAGAGATGTTCATCGTGACGCCTGCGTGACCTGACGAGTATCCCACAAAAGGGGAGATTGTGCAAGATTGCGCCTGGAAGCGAGTTCGTGTATACTGTAGGCACGCTCGCGGGGGTTCACGGCAGCCGCGGGATGAAGATAACCCCACCTCAGGAGGAAGAGCAATGAAGAGGATCTCGCTTCTGATCGCCGTAGGGCTACTGGCCCTGGCGGTGATGGCCTGCAGTGTCTGTAACCTGCCCGGCGGTGGCGGTGGCGGTGGCACCAGCGGCTCTGGCAGCGCCACGGTCGTGCTGCACAACAACACCGGACAGTCCATCTGGTATGTGTACATCTCTCCCACCACAGAGAGCACGTGGGGAGAGGACATGCTGGGCTCGTCCACGATTCCTGCTGGCTCCACCTGGACCTTCCGCGTTGACCCTGGAAACTATGACCTGCGCGCCGACTACCAGGGGCACGAGATCGCTGACCAGCGCATGGGCGTGACGATCAGCGGCACTTACGACTGGACGATCCCCTAGGATTCGAACGACAGACGACGGACGACAGACGACAGACGACAGACGAGGGACGACAGGCCACGGATGACGGCGGGTCGGCCGTCGCCTGGGGGCCATAGCCCGGAGGTGTGATCTGTCCGTTGAGAAGCCCGGTTGTGCCTGCACAGGAAATGCGGCTCTGCTGATCGGAAAAGGACCGTCCAAAAGCATCTGGTCCGCCTGGAACCCGGCCGCGCCCTGGAGACCTGTCGGGGAGTGCTGCCCCACGATGCGCTGATTGGCCAGCCGTGGGGCAGCACGGTCTTGACTCGTTCGAGCGTCCTCACTTAAGTCGTTTGGCGACCGAAGTCGCGGCTACTGATGGCGAAGCCCGCCTGCGCGGGCTGACCAGGTCGCCGTAGGCGGGGGGTACATGATTGAGGAGCCTGGTTGTGCCCGTGCCGGGGACACGGCCCTGCTGATCGGGAAGGACCGCAGGGAGTATCTGATCCGCCTGGAATCCGGCCGCGTCTTTGAGACCCACCGGGGAGTGCTGCCCCACGATGACCTGATCGGCCAGCCGTGGGGCAGCGCGGTCAAGACCCATTTGGGTCATCCCTACCTGCTGTTGCGTCCGGCGCTCAGTGACCGCATCCTCCATCTGCCGCGCGTCTCCCAGATCATCTATCCCAAGGATGCGGGTTACATCCTGCTGAAGATGAACATCGGGCCGGGCAGCCGGGTCATCGAGGCGGGGACCGGCAGCGGCGGCCTGACGTTGGCCCTGGCCCACGTCGTCCGACCCACTGGCCGCGTCTACTCCTATGACGTGCGCGCGGACATGCAGAACCTGGCGCGGCGCAACCTGGAGAAGGCCGACCTGGCGGAGTTCGTCGAACTGATCTTGCACGATATCACTGACGGGTTCACAGAGACGGGGGTGGACGCGCTGTTCCTGGACGTGCCGAACCCGTGGGACTACCTGGCGCAGGCCCACGCAGCGCTGGTCAGCGGCGGTTTCTTCGGCGCCATTCTCCCCACCACCAATCAGGTCTCCCGATTGCTGGAGGCGCTGCAGGGGCTTCCCTTTGGCCTGGTGGAGGTGGAGGAACTGCTGCAGCGCCCCTACAAGCCGGTAGCCGCCCGGCTGCGCCCGGTGGACCGCATGGTGGCGCACACGGGTTTCCTCATCTTCGCCCGGGCGCTGGCGGCGCCGACGCTGGCGGATACGGGCACCGTCGCTGCTGAAGGGGAGGAGGCTGGAGATGTTTGTCAGACGGTGGATGCGTGATCGTTGGCCGAGGTCGCGGAGGATGGGGCCTGGGTTCTTGTCCCCTGTCCCTCCGCGGGCGCGCATGGCGTTACGCCGGGCGCACCGGATGCTGGAGTTGGGCGACCCGCTGGAGGCGGCGCAGATTTTCGGCGCGCTGGCCGATCAGGCGGACCAGCACGGCAATTCCATTTACGCCGCGGTGATGGGGATGAGCGCTGCCCTTGCGGAGGCAGTCGGCGGGGCGGCCAGCAATGCGGTCGAATGGGTGCGCCGGGCGCTGGAGGCTTTCGTCCGGGCGGGGCAGCCGGCGCGGGCGGTTCCTGCCGCTGAACGGGTGGCGGTGGCTTTGCGGCGGCGCGGCCACGAGGCGGAAGCAGCGCAGGTCGAGCAGGCGGTCGAGGAGGCATGGCGAGCGGCTGGCGCGGCTGGCCCGGCGCGCGCTGCCGCCGGGCGACACGGCATGCTGCCGCCCAAGTGTGCCTCCTGCGGCGGCCCGCTCTACCCTGACGAGGTGGAGTGGAGCGATCCGATGACTGCCACCTGTCCCTACTGCGGTTCGGTCGTCAAATCTGTGGCGTGAAGGAGGAGGCTCTCGGTGATGACCGTTGATGTCCTGGCTATTGGCGCTCATCCCGACGACGCGGAGGCCGGTTGTGGAGGATTCCTGCTGAAGGCTAAAGCCCGCGGCCTGCGCACGGGCATCCTGGTGCTGACCCAAGGGGAGATGGGGTCATTTGGCGACCGGGAGACCCGCGTGAGGGAGGCGGAGGCCGCCGCACAGATATTGGGGGCGGATGCTTTCCGTATCCTGGACATGCCGGATGCCCGTCTGGAGGTCAATCTCGACAACGCCGTGCGGGTCGCGCAGGTGCTGAAGGAACTGCGCCCGCGGCTCGTGCTTACCCCCGATGAGCATGATCATCACCCGGACCATCAGGCGGTGCCACATCTGGTGGAGCGGGCTTCCTACCTGGCCACGCGCCAGGCGATCTGTCCCGAGGCGGAGCCGCTGATTCCCCAGCCGCGCCACCTCACGTTCCCCATGTCGTTCCAGCGGGCGCTGTTGCCTGACCTGGTGCTGGACATCACCGACGTGTACGGGGTCAAGCAGCAGGCATTGCAGGCGCATGGCTCGCAGTACGCGCCGATCCTGTTCGGGGTAGAGATCGCCGCCCGCTATTACGGGATGATGATCACCGTCGCCTATGGCGAGGGTTTCCGCCACCGCGGCCCTGTGCCGTTGACGGCGGAACTGGGGATCGTCTGACGGTCTGCCTCAAATTACTGTCCCATCGGGGATGACGGCGTTCTTGGAGATGACGACGATGCCGTCGCGGATGGCGTAGTTCTCCCCGTCGGCGTCTGGTTCCCCTTCGTGCGAGCGGATGGTCACGCGCCGGCCGATGCGGGCGTTCTTGTCAATGATCGCCCGCTCGACGACGGTGTCTTCCCCGATGCCGACGGGGGGGCGTTCCAGGCGGCGATTCTCGGCGCGCATCTCCTCGTCTTCGTAGTAGTCCGCGCCCATCATCACCACACGGCGCAGACGCGCGCCGGGCCGCACGATGCTGCGCAGGCCTATGATGCACTCCTCGAAATCGGCGTTGTACAGGCGACACCCCTCCGCCACCGCCACCCGTTCCATCCGACAGCCGTCCACCCGTGAGGCGGGCAGGAAGCGCGGATTGGTGTAGATCGGCCGGCGAGGGTCGTAGAAGTCGAACGGCGGGTTGGGGCGGGTGAGGGCCAGGTTCGCCTCGTAGAAGGAAGCGATGGTACCGATGTCCTCCCAGTAGCCGCTGAACGGGTAGGCGTACACCCGCACGTCCTGGATGGCGGCGGGGATGATGTGCCTGCCGAAGTCCTCTCCCTCCACCTCCTGGAGCAGGCGGACCAGCACGTCGAGCCGAAAGAGGTAGATGCCCATCGAGGCCAGGTAGGGTCGTTCGGCGTCGTCATAACTGGCCAACCCGTCCAGTTCCTCGGCGGTCTGCGGCTTCTCGTGGAAGGTGCGGATATGGCCGTCCTCCGCGGTCTTGAGGATACCGAAGCGGGGGGCGTCAGCGGCGGCTACGGGCAGGGCGGCGATGGTCACATCGGCGCGCGTCTCGCGGTGGTACTGGACGAACTCCCCGTAATCCATCCGGTAGAGGTGGTCGCCAGCCAGGATCAGCACGTCCTCCGCGCGGCGGGAGAGCAGCCGACGGACCTGCTTGCGCACCGCGTCGGCGGTGCCCTGATACCAGTCATCGCTGGTGAGGGTCTGCTCGGCCGGCAGAATCTCGACGAAGCCGGCGGAGAAGATGTCGAACTTGTAGGTCTGGTAGACGTGGCGCTGGAGGGAGGCGGAGAGGAACTGGGTGAGGATGAAGATCTGCGTGATGCCGGAGTTGATGCAGTTGCTCACGGTGATGTCAATCAGGCGGTATTTGCCGGCCAGGGGGACGGCTGGCTTGGCGCGGAGTTTGGTGAGCGGGTAGAGACGTGTGCCGCGCCCGCCGCCCATGATCATTGCGACGACATCCGTTCGTGGCATGGGGTCCCTCCTGCTCGAGAGTTGTCGTCACCGCCCACTCTTCCACAGGTTTGGGCGCCTCGCTCTCTCTAGCCTGTGGGAGGGTACAGGGTGGGCAGTGACGAGTTGTCGCTATAATCATACACCCGTTTTCCCCATTGCGCTATTCCCCGTATTCACTCACGGTTGATGCCACCGAATGATCATGTCACCGGAGGGAATCTGGCCGCCTGACACTTTGTCTATGCCGTCCCTGGTGGTTGCTCTCAGGGTATCATGCGAGTCCCCGAAGGGAGGCGGAGCAATCGCCACGAGCCTCGCTTCGCTCGGGACAGGCTTCGGGCGCTTCGCCTCCTTGTGATGATCCCTCAGGGGGAAACTGGTCCGGCGGCCAGCCCGATACGCAGTTGCGCTGTTAAAGTCACGGGGGTGATTGCTTGGCTGAGGGCTGAACGTTTTGTTTGACAAATCGGCACTTCGGGCTATAATAGCGCGGTTGCCGGATGGACCGGCAACGCTGACTGTCATTTGCGGAGGAATCTCGTGTACGCAGTGGTTCGAGTCGGGGGACGACAGTACCGCACTGAACCAGGGACGCAATTCCTGGTGGAAAGGCTGCCGGTGTCAGCGGGGGAGCAACTCACCCTCGATCAGGTGCTGCTGGTCGGAGAGGGGGAGCAGGTGCAGATTGGCCGTCCGCTGGTCGCCGGAGCGGTGGTGAAGGCGACGGTTGTGGCTCACGAGAAGGGGCCGAAGATCCGCATCTTCAAGTACCGCCCCAAGGAGCGGTACCGCCGGCGCGCCGGCCACCGGCAGATGTACACCCGCTTGCGGGTTGACGAGATCGTGGCGTAGCAGGGGGTTGATATGGCGCACAAGAAGGGCGGCGGAAAGAGCCGTAACGGTCGGGATAGCCGCGGCAAGCGCCTGGGCGTGAAGATTTACAGCGGCCAGGCGGTGCGCGCCGGTAATATCATCGTCCGCCAGCGCGGCATGCGCATCAAGCCGGGCCAGAATGTGGGTATGGGCAAGGATTATACGCTGTTCGCGCTGACCGACGGGTTCGTGGTCTTTGAGCCGATCCGCGACGGGCGCAAGCGGGTTGCAGTGCGCGCGGAGAGCAAGGGGGCGGCGTGAAGAAGGATATCCATCCCCAATATTACCCCCAGGCGCAGGTGATCTGCTCCTGTGGCAACACGTGGACGGTTGGAGCGACGGTGCCGGTGATCCGCACCGACGTCTGTTCCAAGTGTCACCCTTTCTTCACCGGCGAGCAGCGTATCGTGGACGCTGAGGGTCAGGTGGACCGCTTCCTGAGTCGCCTGCGCCGCCGCGATGAGTGGTTGTCGGAGCAGGAGGCGCGTCGCAAGGCGGCCACCTCCCCCGATCAGCCGATCTCTGTGCTGGAATTGGGCACGCGAGCGGAGGCGGTGTTAGCCGAGGCGGGGATCAAGACCATCGGTGACGTGCTGGCGCGGCTGGAGGCGGGCGGAGACACCACGCTGACCGACCTGCGCGGCTTCGGCATGAAGTCGCTGGTCACCCTCAAGAAGACATTGCGGATGCGCGGCTTCGTCCTGCCTGGCGACACCCCCGGTGGGCCGTCCAGGGCCGCCGGCGAGTAAGAACCGTACAGGCGTGGGACGGGGGCAGGTGGTCGGTGACATCTGCCCTCGATTCTTTATTGTAGAGGAGGGGCAGCGTGTACGGGACGCCCAGCAGCGGCTGGATCGAAGTCATCTGCGGCAGCATGTTCTCCGGCAAGTCGGAGGAACTGATCCGCCGGGTCCGGCGGGCGCAGATCGCCCGCCAGAAGGTGCAGGTCTTCAAGCACAGCCTGGATGCCCGCTACGCTGAACGTGAGGTGGCGTCTCACGACGGGGCGCAGTGGGAGGCGGTGCCGGTGGAGAACTCGGCCCAACTGGCCGCCCTGATCGAGCCGGACACGACGGTCGTGGCGGTGGACGAGGGGCAGTTCTTCGATGAGGGCCTGGTGCAGGTCTGCCGCGATCTGGCCGCCCGACGGGTGCGGGTCATCGTGGCCGGGCTGGATCAGGACTTTCGCGGCGAGCCGTTCGGGCCGATGCCGCTGCTGATGGCGGAGGCGGAGCAGGTGGACAAACTCCAGGCTATCTGCGTCGTCTGCGGCGGGCCGGCCAGCCGCAGTCAGCGGCTGATCAACGGCCAGCCGGCGGCCTACGACGACCCGGTCGTCCTGGTCGGCGCGGACGAGGTCTACGAGGCGCGCTGCCGGGGCTGTCACCAGATCCGCTACCGGGGTCAGGAATGAACGCGCGGCCATTGCCCAAAGCGGTCGAGCGTGTCCTGCTAGATGAGGAGACCATCTCCCGGCGGGTGGATGAACTGGCGGCCCAGATCAGCGCCGATTATGCCGCCGTCGGTGAACTGGTGCTGGTGGGTGTCCTGAAGGGTTCCTTCATTTTCCTGGCCGACCTCTCACGCCGGCTCACCGTCTCCCACGCCGTGGATTTCATCGCCCTCTCCTCCTATGGGGACCGGGGGGAGACGGGTGGGGCGGTGCGGCTGATCATGGACACGCGCGCCCCGTTGACCGGGCGGAACGTCTTGATCGTCGAGGACATCCTGGACACGGGATACACGCTCGACTACCTGCTCCGCACTTTCCGCGCCCGCCAACCGGCTACCCTGCGCACCTGCGTGCTCCTCAGCAAGCCGCAGCGGCGTCAGGTTGAGGTGCCGGTGGATTATCTGGGCTTCGAGATTCCCGATGTCTGGGTGGTGGGGTACGGCCTGGACTACGCCGACAAGTATCGCACGTTGCCCTACATCGCCGCGCTGAAGCGGGATCGTTAGGAGGTCTGCCCTATGTCGCTCCAGGATGATATCGCCAGGGTGCTGATCCCAGAGTCGGTGTTGCAGGCCCGTGTGGCGGAACTGGCGCAGGAGATCAATGCCGCCTACTCCGACCAGGACCGCCCTCTCCTGGTGTGCGTGCTCAAGGGGGCCTTCATGTTCCTGGCCGACCTGACTCGTCGCCTGACGATCCGGCACGAGGTAGACTTCATGGAGACCTCTTCCTACGGCGCGAGCACGGCCAGCAGCGGGGTGGTGCGTATCCTGCTCGACCTGGAGAGCAACATCGAGGGGCGGAACGTGCTGATCATCGAGGACATCATTGACTCGGGCCGCACGCTGGACTACATCACCCGCAACCTGCGCACCCGCCGCCCGGCCAGCCTGCGCGTCTGCACGCTGCTCAGCAAGCCCGCCCGCCGCGAAATCGGTGTTCCGGTGGACTTTGTCGGCTTCGAGGTGCCGGACGAGTTCGTGGTGGGGTACGGCCTGGATTTCGCTGAAGAATACCGCAACCTGCCGTTTGTCGGCATCCTCAAGGAAGAGGTCTACTCCCAGACCTCCGATGTCTGTAAGACATCGGAGGTCTGACGCCGTTCACGCCGCGATGCGTCGCCAGACCGCCGCGGCCAGTTCTCGTGAGCGGGCGGTGATCCTCTCCTCATCCAGTGTCAGCAACCGGCGGTCGCGCATCAGTACCCGCCCGGCGCAGACGGTCGCCGTGATCGCCGACGCCTCCAGCCCGAAGAGCAGGTGCCAGGGCAGATTGCCGGCGGTCAGCGGCGTGGTGGGCTTGTAATCGAGCAGGACCAGGTCGGCGGCGGCGCCGGGGGCGAGTTCGGCCAGGCGCAGGTTCGGCCAGAAGACGCGGGCCAGGGCAGCGTTGTGGCCATAGAGCAGACGCAGCGCCAGGTCGCCGGGCATCGCCCGCGGGTCGCGCCGGGCCAGTTTGTGCACCAGGTAGGCGGCCTTCAGTTCGGCGAACATGTTGTTGGAGAAGCCGTCGTTCCCCAGGCTGACGTGCACTCCCGCGGTCAGCATCTCCTCCACGGGCGCCACACCCACGCCGTTGTTCATGTTCGAACGCGGCTGGTGAGTAACCCAGGTCCCGCTCTCGGCCAGCGCCGCTATCTCCCCCTCGTCCACGTGGACACAATGGACAGCGATGGTGCGCGGTCCCAGGATACCGGCGTCGCGCAGCCGGTGGACGACCCGTTTGCCGCTCTTGCGCAGGCTGTCCTCCTGATCTGCCGCATCCTCGGCCACGTGGATATGGAAGCCCAACCCCAGGTCGCGCGCCGCGGCGACGCAGTCGGCCAGCGTCTCGTCGGAGAGGGTGAGGGAGGCGTGGAGGCCGAAGGAAGCCGCAAGAGGAGTGGTTTCAGGTTTCAGGGTTTCAGGTTTCAAACCTGAAACCTCACGGGCCAGCCGCACGTTCTCGGCGATGCCGGCGCGGGCGCGCTCCGGGCCGTCGCGGTCGGTGACCTCGTAGCACAGGGAGGCGCGCAGGCCGGCCTCCTGGACCGCCGCCGCGATCTCGTCCAGGCTGCCCTCGATGGCATTGGGGCTGGCGTGATGGTCTATCAGCGTGGTCGTGCCGTGGCGCACGGCGTCCACCAGACAGACCAGCGCGCTGTACCGCACGTCCTCCAGGGTGAGCGCTTTGTCCAGCCGCCACCACAGCCGTTCCAGGATTTGGGGGAAGTTGGCGGCCGGTTCGCCGGGGACGGCCATGCCGCGGGCGAAAGCGCCGTAGAAGTGGGTGTGGCCGCAGATCGTCGCCGGCAGGAGCAGTTGTCCGTCGGCGTCCCAGCGCTCCTCGCGCGGGTGACGGGTGCTCAGTTCCGCCGTGGTGCCGATCTCGGCGATGGTCTCTCCGGAGATCAGCAGCGCCCCGTCCTCGATCAGGCGGGGTGTCTCGCCGAGGGTAGCCAGCCGTGCATGGGTGATCAGCATCTTCTCCTCCGTTCTCCGCCCATCCGTTCCACCATTTGCAGTACGGTCTCGACATCGGGCCGGCGCAGTGTGAAGGACGGGGCGGGTCGGTCATTCAGACAGATGGCCACCACCCCGTCACGACAGGGGATGGCCAGGTCCACGGTGTAGGACCTTCCCCCTTCCCGCAGTCCGTAGTTCCATTCCGGGAAAAGCCCCGCCTCTTTCAGGGTCACGTACAGGCCGTTGTCGCTGGGGGCATAGAGGTCGTTGATCTCCTGGGCAGTGCTGAAACGGTCCCAGGAGGTCTCAATGAAGGTGATGCGCCGCCAGCGCAGGCTGGGGATAGGGCGTTCCAGGCGCACCAGCGGACCCAGTTGCAGTTTGTAATACGGCGCGTCAGCGTGAGGATGGTCGGGCTCGATGGGCAGCAGGTCACGCCGGCGCACCAGTTCATGCCCCCGTACCGGGGCGTACCAGTGGATGGCCCATTTCTCCTCGCCAAAGGCGCGGGTGAAGTAGAAGGCCAGCACGACCGCCTCGGTGGTGCTGGGCGGCGCGTGCTTCAGCGGGATGCGGTACCAGCCCTCATCGCGGGCGATCTCGAAATCGCGGCGGTTGTTCAAGAGCGCGACCAGGACTCGATCTTCGGCGTAGTGCATCGTTGTTCTCCTTGGTCAATGATCTTCCCATCTCCGTGTTCCCACGTCACCGTTTCTTCAGCCTTCCCAACACCCGTTCCGCCGTGAAAGGCAACTCATCGTACCAGATACCGGTGGCGTCGTGGATGGCGGCTGCCAGGGCCGGGGCCAGAGGGAGGAAGGGCATCTCTCCCATCCCGCGTGCCCCCCATGGTCCGCGCGGGTCGGCCTCCTCCACGATCAGCGGCGTGATCGTCTCGGGTACGTCAAGGACGGTGGGGATGAGATAGGTGCTGAGCCGGTCGGTGATGACGCGGCCTCCCTCGGTGATGAAGTTCTCCGTCGTCGCCCAACCCAGCGCCTGCACCACGCCGCCCTCGATCTGCCCTTCGACCTGCTGGGGGTTGATCGCACAGCCCACGTCATTGACGCTGACCACGCGGAGCAGGCGCAGCGTGCCGGTCTCGGCGTCCACCTCCACCTCCACGGCCTGGGCCACGTAGCCGTAGGCGAAGTTGGGCGTGCTGTAGCCGGTTTCTGGGTCGAAGGGCGTGGTCTTGGGGGCCAGATAGGTGTATTCGGCCACCGCCGGCCGCTCTTCCGCCCGCCATTTCTCCAGGGCGGCCGCCGCCGCGCCGCGTATGGCGTTGCCGGCCATGAAGGTCATCCGCGAGGCGGAGACGGAGCCGGAGGAGCCGGGGCTGCTGGCGGTGTCGGCGGCCTCCAGGCGCACCCGCTGTAACGGTACCCCCAGCGCCTCGGCGGCCATCTGGCGGATGACGGTGTGGCTGCCCTGGCCCACCTCGGCGCTCCCGATGCGCACTATCGCCGTCTCGATCTCTCCCGTCCCCTGCAGTTCCACCTGCGCCCAGCAGTTCTCCTGATAGCCGAACGAGAAACCGACGTTCTTGAAGCCCACGGCGAAGCCGAGGCCGGTTGTCGGTTTCAGGCGCGAGGTTTCGGGCTTCTTCCATCCCTCCTCGGTTCTCACCCAGCCGGCGGAGAGGGCGCAGCGCTCGGTGACCTCCACCAGGCTCACGCCGCCGGGCAGCGGGGTACCCATCGCCGTAAGGCTGCCGTCCCGCAAGAGGTTGCGCATGCGCAGTTCGACCGGGTCCATCCCCAGCGCCTCGGCCAGTTTGTTCATCTGCATCTCGGCGGCGAAGATGCCCTGTGGCGCGCCGAAGCCGCGGAAGGCGCCGCTGGGCGGGTTGTTGGTGTAGTAGCCGTCCACGTCTACACTGATGTTGGGGATCTCGTACGGTCCGCTGCAGACGATGGTGGTGTTGCCCAGCACCTTGTTCGTCGTGTAGCAGTAGGCCCCGGCGTCGGCGATGACGTGCGTCTCGGCGGCGATCACCTTGCCATCCCGTGTGGCTCCCCACTTGGCGCGAATCCAGGTCGGATGGCGCTTGCAGTGGCCGATGATGGACTCCTGGCGGTTCCAGACGATGCGCACCGGCCGGCGCAGTTTCCACGCCGCCAGGGCCAACACGATCTGCAGCGACATGTCCTCCCGTCCGCCGAAAGCCCCGCCGATGGCCGGATAGACCACCCGCACCTGTTCCGTCGGCAGGCCGAGGGCGTGGGCGATCTGTCGCTGATCCTCCCACACCCATTGCCCGGCGATGACCACCGTCACCCGGCCCTGCTCGTCTATGTACCCCAGGCCGGCTTCCGGCTGGAGGAAGACGTGCTCCTGTGAAGGGGTATGGTATTCCGCCTCGACGATCACGTCAGCCTGCGCCCAGGCTGCAGCGACGTCCCCTTTACGGATCTGGTGGTGACAGAGCCAGTTGCCCGTGGTCTGGAGTTCGGGGTGGATGGGGTTGGGCGGGCGGGGAGGGTGGATGGGATAGGCGTCCGGCCTCATCGCCTGGAAGGGGTCGGTGATGACCGGCAGGTCCTGGTACTCGACGCGCACGCGGTCGCGGCCGCGGGCGGCGGCTTCCTCTGTCTCGGCGACGATCACCGCCACCTGGTCGCCGACGAAGCGCACTACGTCGGCACCGGGCTTCGTCGAGCCGGGGCCGCACAGCACCGGCTGGTCGGGCGTCTGCAGTCCGTACTCGTTGACCGGCACGTCGCGGGCGGTGAAGACGGCGACCACGCCGGGGGTGGCCTCGGCCTGGGAGGTGTCTATGCTCAGGATGCGGGCGTGCGGGCGACCAGCGAAGAGGACCCTGGCGTGCAGCATCCCCGGCATGCTCAGGTCGGCGGGGAAGCGTGCCGCGCCGGTGACTTTGCCGTGCGCATCATCTCGCGGCAGGGATTGACCGATGGCTCGTCTGGTCATCAGGCTTTTCTACCTCCGTAGGCTCTGGTGACATGGTCGGCGGCTCGCTCCCGCACCGCTGCCACCTCCCGCTCCAGGATGCGGCGCAGGATGGCCACCGACGCAGCGTAGGTGGCGTCCATCCCGAAGTACGACAGGTGTGTCGCCAGGGTGCGCGCACGGGTGAAAGGGGTGTCGGAGGCATAATGGAGGATGCCGATCTCGAACGGCGCGCCGTAGAGGTTGACGATCTCGTTGACTGGGTGGCGTTCTGGGCGGATGGCCTCGTAGACCGCCGAGAGGTACGGCCCGGCCTCCATCTCGATGTCGGTGAAACCCTCGCGGTAAAAGATGTCCATGTACTGCCGGTTCTGCAGGAACGTGCCCCGCACGCTGATCGCTTTTTGGTTGTCCAGCACTGTGCCATAGACCAGGTAGGGGCGCACGTCGCGGGCGGTGAAGCCGTTTTGGAAGAGGTAGGTGTTCTGGGAGTGCTCATCGTGCACCACGGCGGGGATGATCACGTCTCCGACGCGGCCGTTGAGCGTGGCCGCCTTGCCCAGGACGTACAGGCCGCGCAACGCACCGATGCCGGTGGTGACTTGAGCCAGCAGGCGGTAGGCTCCCAGCCCAAGCGGGTAGTCAATGTTGAGGATGAGCGCGTCGGAGTCGCGCAGGAGCGCCAGCCCCTCGACCCGCACGCGAGGGTCGAGCCAGTCCGGCTGGATGGCGCACAGTTCGATCACCTGGGCGTCCACGTCCAGGTCGTGCAGGCTCTCGACGTGCCAGATGCCGGCGGAGCGCATCTCCTCTCGACATTTGGCGGCGAGCGCCTGGCCGGGGGGGGTCTGGGTGTACTTCCTGAGAGCGTAGTACAGGAAGTTCTCCCGGCTGCTGGGCACGCTTTCCTCTCGGATGGCCTGATACTCTGCCAGGAGGTCGGGGTCGCTTCCCGCTTCGATGAAAGCCACCAGTTCCTTTTCGTGCCGCAGGGCGCAGCCGGAGAGGAGGTTGACCAGGCTGTGGGTGTTGCTGGAGACGAAGTAGACCGCCCGTTCGGCCAGCGGGGTGGGGACGCTGGCGGCGATGTGCTCCCACCAGTAGCGGGTGGCGCGGCGGTAGTCCACGTAGGAGCCGGCCAGCAGGCGCACAGCGAACCGCTTCTCGTGACGGGCCATCGCCAGGAGTGTGGCGGCGAACGGGTCGGCCCAGGCCTCCTCCAGCCGGGCCAGGTCGGATGGCGAGAGGTCGAGGAGGCGGCACAACTCCTGGCGCAGGGGATCGTCTATCTGCTCCCATCCCTCAGCGCAGGCAGTGAGACGCGCCACCACTGGCGAATCGTGCAGCCGGCCGTGGACCTTGTTCCACTCGATCTGGTAGGCGGTGAGGATGGGGATCAGGTCGTCCACGTCGGAGTGGCTGGCGATATAGACGGCCAGCGTTTCCTGGCCATCGAAGAGCATACGGCGGCGACGGCCCGGCGCGCTCACCCGCTGCCAGCGGCTCACGTCGGGGTAGCCGGCCTCGCGGAAGCCGCGCTCGGAGGCCCCCATCACCGTCAGTCGGACGTGGATGATGCACGGCGGCAGGCGCAGGCTGGCGTAGACCAGGGCGTCCACGTCCAGTTCCGCCGCGCCAGCCTTGGGGTGTAACGCTGACTGTACGCGGGCGTGGCTCTCCACCAGCGAGCGAATCTGCACCTCGTCCGACGTGCGCAGCAGCGAGTCGTAGGTGCGCTGGTAGAGGTCAATCTCCTCACTGGCGGTGCTGGGTACGGTCCGTTCCACGCTTCCCTCGCCTCGGATTTCGGAGGTCTGAAGGACCCCCGAAGCCTGAGCCCTCAATGTCTCAACGATCCGCTGCGCACCCGGTAGACCCGCTCTTTCCAGCCGATGCCGCTGAAGGCCGCCATGCGGATAGAGTCCAGCATGATGAGAATGACCAGCAGGATCGTCAGCGGGTAGAAGAGGGCGGTGCTGCGGGGCAACCGGAAGCGCGTGGCGACCGCGTACCACAGGCTGCTGTTCAGGAAGACCTGGAAGAGCGCCAGCCGCAGGGTTGGCTCTCCCATCCGGCCCTGCCAGAGGCCGGTGAGGAGCAACCAGGTGGGCCAGAGGAACAGGAAGCCATAGGCGGCGACCATCAGCAGGCTGGGCAGAAGGCGGTACCCCAGGGCAGCGAAGGCGCTCTTGGTCAGCCCGCGCCACGACTCGCGGAAGCCGTGGTAGAAGTGCACGTCCACCTGCTCCGATCCGTCCAGCAAGGTCACCCGGCCGCCGGAGCGCGTCATCTGGCGGGCGAGGGCCACGTCTTCGGCGATCTCGCCGCGTACCGCTTCGTGTCCGCCGGCGCGGAAGTAGGCCTCGCGGCGGAAGAGCATGTAGGGCCCCAGGGCCATGGTCAGAAAGGGGATGCGCCAGCGTGCCCCTACGGCGAGTGGGAAACAGCCCAGCAGGCCGAAGGGGATGATCGGCAGGACCAGTTGCTCGCCAAACGTGTGGGTCACTGCGCGGGGGATCAGTGTGACCAGATCAGATCCGTTATGGCGGGCCGCGGCGATGGCCCAGGAGAGCGCTCCCGGCTGATGGACGGTGTCGGCGTCGGTAAAGAGGAACCATTTCCCCTGCGCCAGGCGCGCCAGTTGATGACAGGCGAAGTTCTTGCCCATCCATCCCTGCGGCAGGCTCTGACCACGGATGAGCCGCAGACGTGGGTCCAGGCGGGCCATCTCGGCCACGATCTCCGGCGTGGCATCGGTCGAGTCGTCATCCAGCACCAGCACTTCCATCTGTGGACAGTCCTGGGCCAGCAGCGAGCGCAGGCAGCGGCGGATATTGCGGGCCTCGTTGCGCGCCGGCACGAGCACCGAGACCATCTCCAGCGGCGGTGAGGACACAGCCGTGGGCGTGGCCCGGGCGACCATGCGCAGGTTGGCGATCAGGTTCGCGCCGAGCAGCAGCAGGATGACGGTGAGGGCGATCTGGTTGGCGGTGAGATCGGAGATGAGTGGGCTGTTCATGGGTGAGGCACGGGTTGCGGCTGGTTTTCGTCGGGCAGGTCCTTGTGGAAACCAGGCTCCCCCTCTTGCCAGGGGCTGCGCGCCCACACCTCCCGCTCGTGGGGCATGTCGAGAATCTTCTTCACCGCCAGCGCCAGGAGCAGGCAGAGGACGTAGGGGACGGTCCACAGCGGCGCGCCGAAGACGGGGGGCAACAGTACGACGGCGGGCATGCCGAGGTTGAGCGCCTTGTTCAGGTCGCGGGTGAGCAGGTAGAAGAGGCCCACCGCCAGACCGCCGGCCAGGGTGGAGTAGGGCAGGAAGCCCAGCAGGAAGCCCATCGTCGCGCCGACCCCCTTGCCGCCGCGGAAACGCAGGAAAGGAGAGAAGTTGTGTCCCAGCGGTGCAGCGAAGCCGCAGGCCAGGAAGGCCGCCTGCGAGATGGCCATCTGGCGGGCGACGAGGAAGGCCGCGGTCCCCTTGCCGACATCCAGCACTCCGGCCAACACCCCCCATTTCTTCCCGACCACGTGATAGACGTTGCGCGCCCCTACATTGCCCTCCCCGTGCTCGTAGATGTCAATCCCGGCTCGCCATCGGGCGACCAGATAAGAAAAGGGAATGGCTCCAATGAGATAGGTGATAAGGACGACCAGCGCATCGTGGACGACGACGTTTTCCATAAAGAACCTCCTGTGTCTTCGGGAGTGTGATCCATCAGTCACAACACCGCACAGGCGGTTTCGTGTCGCAGCCGACAGGACTTGCCGGGGCGCCACGAATTGCACGAATTCCTCGAAATCCGTTCCATTCGTGGCCTCTCCCGTTAGGATTGACCAGCGAACAGGCTGTTCTCCGCCGCTGCCTTCTCGATGGCCCGCACGATCTTGACGTAGCCGGTGCAGCGACACAGGTTACCGGCGATGCCGTACAGCACCTGATCGCGGGTGGGGTGGGGCAGTTCCTCGAGCAGTTTGGCTCCGCTCATGATGAAGCCGGGGGTGCAGTAGCCGCACTGTACGGCCCCTTCGTCTATGAAGGCCTGCTGGAGCGGATGGAGGGTGTCCCCCTGCGCCAGCCCCTCGATGGTGACGATGTCGGCGCCGTGGGCGCGGGGAGCGGGGATCAGGCAGGAAAGCACGGCGATGCCGTCCAGCCAGACCGTGCAGGCGCCGCATTCCCCTTCGCCGCACCCCTCCTTGGCGCCGGTCAGTCCCAGGTCCTCCCGCAGCATGGCCAGCAGGCTCTTGCCGTTGGCGCCGCGGATGACGTGGTTCTGGCCGTTGACGGTACACTCGATCGGCTCGCCGCCGCTGGCGGTGTGGCGGACGGTCTTCCCGGCCAGGCGCGGGAAATGGCCGTCGCTGCGACCCCACAGCAGCGGTGGCTGATCGGGGAAGCCCTGTCGTTCCTCTCCGCGGGCCAGGGCAGTCAGCGCGCGGCGCACCAGGACGCGCACCATCTCGCGGCGATAGTCCGCGCCGGCGCGCAGGTCGTCAATCGGTGCCGCAGCCTGGGCGGCCAGGTCGGCGGCGTGGGCGATGCGTTCCTCCTCCAGCGGCCCGCCCACGAGCGCCCCTTCCGCCTCCACCGCGCGCAGGATCGTGGGGGCCACGCTGCCCAGGGTGATACGCGCCCGGGTGACCACGCGCCCGTCCAGGCGGACGATCACGGCGGTGTTGACCAGCGAGATCGCCAGCGCCCGCCGCAGGCCCAGTTTCATGAAGATGCCGCGCTCGCCGGGCGCCAACGCCGGCACCTGTACCTCGCTGAGTAACTCGTCGGGGGCCAGGTCCACCCGGCGCACCCCCTGATAGAACTCCGGGAAAGTCAGCCGGCGCTCGCCGCGCGTGGAGCGCAGCACCAGGGTAGCCCCCAGCGCCCAGAGAGGGGTGATGGTGTCGTTGGCCGGTGAGGCGGTGATCAGGTTGCCGCCGAGGGTGCCGCGGTTGCGGATCGCCGGCCCCCCCACGCTCCAGGCGGCCTGGGCCAGCGGGAAGGCCCCCTCGGTCACGGTACGGGAGACCACCAGCCGGTTGTGGGTGACCAGCGGTCCCAGGCGCAGCGTCTCGCCGTCCCGCGTGATGCCATCCAGTCCTGGCACGCGGCTGACGTCAATGAGCACGTCGGCCTGGCGCACGCCCCGTTCCAGTTCGAGTAGCAGGTCGGTGCCGCCGGCGATGATCCGCGCAGATGTCCCGTGTTCGGCCAACAGGCGCAAGGTCTCTTCGACAGAAGTGGGTGTATAGTAGGTTTGCCAGAGTGCCACCGAATACCTCGCTTTCTGAAGGACGACAGACCACGGACGACGGACCACGGTGAGTGGCCGGTGGCCGGTGGTTGTCGGTAATGGGTTCTGACGGATTAGTATACCTGCTTTTCGGCAAACCGACAAACGGGGGTCAGCGACCCTCGGCGGCCAGCCGCAGCGCGCGCCGTTCGATCTGGAAGAAGCCGCCGGCCAGGCCCAGCGCGTCCAATACCTCGTCGGGGCGCCCGGTGGCCCCTTCACGGGCGGAGAGTACCATCCCCAGGCGCACCGTTCCTTCTCCTTCGCCTTCCACCCACAACCGCTGTAGCAACGGACGCAGGTCGTAGGATCGGCCCCGGCGCTGGCGGGGCAGGCTCTCCGCGGCCAACAGGCTCTCCACCCGGCGTCGCACCTCGGCGACAGGCTCCGTCGTCTCCACGGAGACGTGATACTCCGCCGCGCGCACCTGGGCCGGCAGGGCCGGCTCGGCCGGGTCGGCCGGGAAAGCGTCGCGGATGGTCAGCCCTGCCGGGAGTTGAGGGCTCAGGGCGGCGCGTGCGACGGTCGGATCCACGGGCTGCTCCAGCCACAGGTCGAGCCATTCCGCCCGCCCGGCGACGCCCACTGGCAACGCAGCAGCGACGTGAATCTGCGGATGGGGAGTGAAGCCGGCGGAGTAGACCAGCGGCAGCCCGGCCCGCCGCACCGCTCGTTCCCAGATGCGCATCTGGTCCAGGTGGGAGGCGTAGCGTATGGGGCCATCCACGGCGTAGAGGAGGCGCAGGCGCTGGCTCATCCGTGCTCCTTCGACGGTGCGGGGCAGACCCACTCCTCGTTCTGCTGTGCGCCGAACTCGGCCAATATGCCACAGCCCGTGCATCCGGTGCGGCAATCGGGTTGGGCGTGCCCCTGGCGGCTCATCTCCCACTGCTGCCACAGGTAGGACCTGTGCACGCCGGTGTTGATGTGGTCCCAGGGGAATCGTTCCTCCCGCGCCCGCTCGCGGTGGGCGTAGAAGGCGATGGTGGGAGCGATGGCGGCAGCCCAGGCTTCCTCGTCGAACTGCTCATCCCAACTGTCGAAGCGGGCGCCGAGCGTCCAGGCGCGATGGATCGCCGCGCCCAGCCGTCGGTCGCCGCGCGAAAGCGCCGCTTCGAGTTGAGTCAGGCGCGCGTCGCTCCAGGAGAGTTTCACGCCGCCGCCGCGCAGCGACTCGCGCAGCAGGCGCTGGCGGGAACGCATCTCCTCCGGCGAGATCAGCGCTGCCCACTGGAAGGGGGTGTGGGGTTTGGGGATGAAGGTGCTGACGGTGACGTTCACCTGCGCCTGCCGCCCGTGCGCCCGGCGTCCCTCGGCGCGCACCGCCTGTACCAGGTCGGCGATGGCGCGCACGTCCTCCGGTTCCTCTCCGGGCAGGCCGATCATGAAGTACAGTTTCACCGTCCGCCAGCCGCGACGGAAGACCTCGCCGACCACCTCCAGCAGTTGCCCGGCGGGGATGGCCTTGTTGATGACCGCGCGCAGCCGTTCCGTGCCTGCCTCGGGGGCGAAGGTGAAACCCGTGCGCCGCCCCCGGCTGACCGCGTCGGCCAGGCCCACGGAGAAGGATTCCAACCGCAGGCTGGGCAGCGAAACGGAGAGACGGCGCTCGCCGTACCGCTCCATCAGCCGTTCCACCAGTGGGCCGATCTGCGAGTAATCGGCGGAGGAGAGCGAGAGAAGGGCGACCTCCTCGTAGCCAGTCGCGGCCAGGATGTCATCCACCGCGACCAGGACCTCCTCCAGCGGCCGCTCGCGCAACGGGCGGGTCACGAAGCCGGCGTGACAGAAGCGGCAGCCGCGCGTACAGCCGCGCTGAATCTCCACCGTGCCCCGGTCGTGGGTGATGGCGATGTTGGGCACCAGCAGGCGGGTGGGGGGCGGGGGAAGCCGGGTCACGATGCGCCGGCGGATCGGGAAAGGGAGGCCTGGCCGATTGGGGGTCACTTCGGCCACCGTGCCGTCGGCGTGATAGGTCACGTCGTAGAAGCGCGGGACGTACACTCCCGGAACCTGGGCCAGGGCGAGCAGTTGGGCCTCGCGGCTCTGGTCGCGGACACGCTCGAAGGCCCGCACGATCTCCACGATCACTTCTTCCCCCTCGCCGATGACGAAAGCATCCACGAAATCCGCCACCGGTTCCGGGTTGAAGGTGGCGTGGCCGCCGGCGATGACCAGCGGATGATGGCTCTTTCGGTCGGCGCTCAGGAGGGGCAACCCCGCCAGGTCGAGCATCTCCAGCAGGTTGGTGTACAGCGTCTCGTAGGGCAGGCTGAAACCGATGATGTCGAACTCGGCCAGCGGGCGGTAGGTCTCCAGGCTGTAGAGCGGCAGGCCCGACCCGCGCAGCGCGGCGGCCATGTCAGGCCAGGGGGCATAGGTGCGCTCTGCCAGCACTCCGTCCAGGCGGTTGAGGATGTCGTAGAGCACCATCAGGCCCAGGTTGGACATCCCCAGGTCGTAGACGTCAGGGAAGGCCAGGCAGACGCGGGTGGGGGTGATGTCCCAGGGTTTGCGCACCGCGTTGACCTCGCCGCCCACGTAGCGTCCGGGCCGTTCGACGCGCAGCAGCAGCCGTTGGAGTTGCTCGAAGGGGATGATCATCGGTTCCCTGAACAAGGTCGCCAGTAGAGTGTCCTGAGCGGCCGGAGTCGAAGGGCGCGGCTGACCCGGTGGCCTTCGACTGTGCCCATCGCTTCGTTCGGGGCTCCGCTCAGGCCGCCTGCCGTTGGGAGGCCACAACCTCTACCAGCACCCTCCGCTGGCGCGGGCCGTCGAACTCGGCCAGGTAGACCCCCTGCCAGGTGCCCAGGAGCAGACGCCCCCCTTTCACGAACAGGGTCACGCTGCTGCCGACCAGCGCAGCCTTGACGTGGGCGGGAGCGTTGCCCTCACTGTGCTGATAGTCGCCACGCTCTGGCACCAGCCGATCCAGCACTGCGCCCAGGTCACGGCGCACGGTGGGGTCCCAGTTCTCGTTGGCGGTCAGCCCGGCGGTGGTGTGAGGGCAGAACAGGTGGCACAGCCCATCGCTCACCCCGCTGCGGGCCACCACGGCCTGCACCTGCGCGGTGATGTCGCGGAACTCCTGGCGGGACTGTGTAATGACCTCGATCTCCACCATAGCCTCTGACTCCCGACTGTTTCCAGTATAACACGTTCGTGTCCGGTTGACAAAACCGGCCACCCCTGGTAGAATGGCACAACCTGGCCCGTTCGTCTAGAGGTCTAGGACGCTGGCCTCTCAAGCCGGAAACAGGGGTCCGAGTCCCCTACGGGCCACTACAGAAACAGGGGTGCACCCTGAGGCGCACCCCTGTGCTTTTTTGTCGCCGCAAAAGGTCAGGCCCGTCGCAGGAAGCGCAACGCCGTCTCACTCAGGATGGCCGTGCCGATGGGCAGACACGCCTCGTCGATGTCAAAGCGGGGGCTGTGGGCGCGCCGCTCTTCACCGGGCCGCTGGCACCCCAGAGAGAACATCGCTCCCGGGGCGCGCGCCGAGAAGAAGCCGAAGTCCTCCGCCCCCATCTCCTGGCGGGGCGGCCTGAGATGACCCTCCCCCAGGAGGTCGGTGACTACCTCCCGTATCAAAGCAGTCATGCCGGGATCGTTGACCATCGGGGGGTAGCCGATCGCGATCCGCAGCCGGTAATCGCCGCCCAGCGCCTGCGCCACCCCTAACGCCCGCTCGATCTCGGCGTGAATCTGCTGTTGAACCTCGGTCGTGAAGAAGCGGATCGTGCCGCTCATCTCGACCTGCTCCGGGACGACGTTGTCCGTGTTGCCGCCGTGGATGGTGCAGACGCTGATGACGGCGGGGTCGTATGGACGCAGGCGACGGGAGACGATGCCGTGCAGCGCCAGGATGACGTGGCCAGCGATGTGGATGGGATCCACAACCCGATGCGGCGCCGCGCCGTGTCCCCCCTGGCCGATGACGGTGATGTAGAACGTGTCCACGCCGGCAGAAGCGACACCGTCCTCAACGGTGATGTCGCCGGTGGGGCGGGTGATGTCCACGTGCAGGGCCAGGCTGGCATCGGCCCCCTCGATGGCGCCGTCCTCGATCATGCGCGCCGCGCCGCTCTTTCCCTCTTCGTCCTCCACCTCCTCCGCCGGTTGGAAGAGGAAGCGCACCGTGCCAGGGAACTCCTCACGCGCCAGCAGGGTGGCCACGCCCAGGAGGATGGCGGTGTGAGCGTCGTGGCCGCAGGCGTGCATGACCCCCGGATGGCGTGAGGCGTAGGGGACGTCGTTCTCCTCCTGGATGGGCAGGGCGTCCATGTCGGCGCGGATGGCGATGACCGGCCGGCCCTGGCCGAGTTCCGCCACCACCCCGGTGCGCCCCACGCCGGTCTGCACGCGGGCGTTCAGCCCGCGCAACACCTCCGCCACACGGGCCGCCGTGCGGGTCTCCTGAAAACCCAGTTCCGGGTGGGCGTGGAAGTCTCGCCGCCAGGCGATCAGTTGGTCTTGAAGTTGACGTGCTTTTTCCAACATACACTGGCTCCTTTCACGACCGGTTGGTAGACCGAGCAGATTCGATGAAGGCCTCGCCACGTGACAACAGGTCGTCATGGTCGTCGGGCATGGGCAGGCGAGCCAGCAGGTCCGCGGTGTAGCGGCGCAGCAGGTCCTCCGCCCGCGGGCGGCCTCCCTCCTGCCAGCGCTCCATGCTCCAGCGTGGGAAGAAAGGACTGGTGTAGTAGCCGTCGCGGTAGCCTTTGAGGGTGTGTTCACTCATCAGGAAGTTGCCGCCTGGCCCAACCTGCGCCACTTCATCCAGCGCCCAATCCCGCTCCTCCAACCCAAAGCCCCCGGCGAAGCGTAGCGCCTGGGCGATGATCTCGTGGCCGTAGACCACGCCCACGGGCGAGATGGCCTTCGAGTTCAGCGTGTCGCCCACGAACGGCGCGAGCCCCACCTTGCCGATGACCGCCAGCAGATGGTTCATCCACTGCATCTCCGCTGCCGGCAGGTCGGGCCCCCAGCCATTGCCGCTGCCAGACGTGCCGCAGTGGGGCAGGTGGTAGTGGCTCATCATCTCCGCGCAGGCCAGGCTGACCAGCATGCTCTGCGGGTCGTAGAAACTGACCATCGTCTTCATGTCGAAGTAGGCCGGCAGGCAGCCGAGGATGACCGACGCTCCCTCGCGGATGCACTGGCTGAGCACCAATCCCGCCAGCAGTTCGGCGTTCATCAGCGCCAGCGTCCCGGCGGGGGTGAGGGGGGTGGACATGCCGGCCATGCCGTAGTTGGAGAAGATGAGCGGCAGGCCGCGCTCGATGGCCACGAACATCTTGTCGCTGGTGCCGGTGTTGAGCACCAGCGGCGTGACCGGGTTGACGTAGGGGATGACGAACGGCCGCGCCGCCAGGTCGCCATGCAGGTGCTCCAGCAGGTCCAGCACGGCGGGGAAGGCCGGCTCCTCGGAGACCAGGATGACCAGGGGCTTGACGGTGTTGGCGACCATCTCCAGCGTGGCGTAGAGGTCAGCGACCGACGGCGGTACGTCGTGGAGGATGCCGACGGTGGAGACGACGTCGAAGAGCAGCAGGCCGTTGGCCAGACGGGTGAGCGCCGCCATATGCGGGCGGGCAAAGGGCTCCAGTTCGTCGGTAAGAGGGTGCTGATAGTTGAGCACCGTCACGCCGACGCCGAAGCGGGTGCGGTCATCTCCCAGACGGAAGACGCGCTCGCCGCGCCGGTTGTAGACGTCAATGGCCGACGGGGCAGCCCTCAGCGCCCACTCGACTGTCTCCGGGGGAATGCGCACACGCTCCCCCTCCACCCGGGCGACGCGGGCGAGGGCCTGTCGCGCCCGCGGTGAGTCCACGCGCAGGCCCACTTCGGCCAGGATGCGCAGCGAGGCCTGGTGCACCTGCTCGATCTGTGCCGGGCGCAGAAGGTTCAGCCGGGGGTGGACGACATTGCGGCTCATCGGCGACTCCTTATCTGGGCCAGTCCGGCGGCGGACTCCACGGCTCCAGCCGGTACTCGTAGAAGGTGGTCTGGCACGGGCGCCCCGGCCCGATCCAGGCGCGGAGTTCGTTCAGATTGACGATCATGCTGAAGACGGTGACCGAGTCCAGGCCGTGTTTGCAGATCGAGGCCGGGTAGTTGGCGTGGTCGGCCAGCAGCAGCCTGAACCGCTCCGGCGAGAGTTGTCCGTAGTTCTCCCGCAAGAGGCGCATGGCGCGGTGGTGGCGGATCACCGAGCCGCTGATGGCGTTCCGGTCGGCCTCGAAGGGACGCATCGCCGGGCTGACGTAGTGGTTGGCGTGGGCCAGGATGTCCCCCTCGATGTAGATTGGTTCACAGTCGGTGGCCGAGCCTTCCATGCTGTAGATCTCGCCGTGGGGGTCGGCCAGGATGTTGTTGTAACTGGAGGCGCGCTGCGGCAAGAGACATGCGTCCATCGCCTCACCGAGCCGGCGCGCGGCCATGATCGCGCGGACGACCAGCCCGCGCGGCACGCCGGGGCGGATGTCCCCGCAGGAGAGTTGGTTGCCGGTCAGGCTGACGCCGGCGGCGTTGAAGCCAGCGCTGATGCCCAACCCGCCGACCGAAACGGCCAGGAACTCCGGCTCCTCTCCCGCCTGCACCTTGAGGATGACCATCGCCGACTCGACCTCTGGCCCCAGGTCATTGGTATGGGCCAGCAGGGTGGCGCCGTCGGCGGTGGCACGACCGCGGGCGGCGAAGTCGGTGCAGCCGGCCCCGACGCGCCAGCCGGCAGGCTCCCACAGCTCCTCACAGGTGCTCAGGAAGACCTGGTCGAAGGGCACGTCAGCCCCTTCGGCGATGCCCTCCATCTCCTCGATGTACTGAGGGTAGATCGGACGGGTGTGGGCCAGATAGAGCCGCGCCCGGTCGAGCATCTCCTCCCAGGTGCGGCCTTTCGGCAGGTCCTGACGCATCGCGGCCAGCAACTGCTGGATGGTCGCCCGCAGGCTCTCGCCGATCTGCTGTCCCACCTGGCGGTAGGTGCCGCGGGCCTCAATCAGAGGCAGGGGGTTGGGACTCATTTCTCCTCCGTCGGGCGGTGTGGCGCAGCACGCGGCCGGGCAGCGCGCCGGTGTGTTCGCCGTCCCAGACAACCGGCACGCCGTTGACGAAGACGACGTCTATCCCCTCCGGGTACTGGTGGGGGAAGTTGACGAAGGGGTAGGTGTGGGGGTAGAGGTTGGTCGCCCGGTCGTGCACCCGCTCCAGGTCGAAGATGACGATGTCGGCCCAGGCGCCCGGGCGCAAGACGCCGCGGTCGTGCAGGCCGAAGCGCTGCGCGGGGAAAGAGGTCATCTTGCGGATGGCCTCTTCCAGGGACAATACCGGCTCATCGCGCACGTACCGTTCCAGCACGCCGGGATACTCACCGTAACTGCAGGGGGAGTAGGGTGGTGGGTCGTGCAACACGCCATAGGGGGCCAGCACCTGGCCGTCGGAGCAGATCATCACCGCCGGGTGGCGCAGGAGCAGGCGGATGTTGGCCTCGTCAATGTAGTCGAAGATGGCCTCCGCCGCTGCGCCATTGGCGACGATCAGGTCGAAGTAGGCGTCGAATGGGGCCTTTCCCTCCGCCTGGGCGATGTCGGCAATCGTGCGCCCTATCGCCTGCGGCGTGCGCGGGGCGTGCAGGATGGTGATGCGCTGCCACTGCCCGTGGCGCAGCAGCCCTGCCGGGCCGAAGGCCGGTCGGCGGTCGGTGACGATCTCTTCCTGGATGCGACGCCGGGCGGCGGGGTCGCGCAACAGGGCGACGATTTGGGCTTCCCCTTGATCTTGGATGTGCTGTGGCAGCGCGTCGGCCAGCGCTGGGGCCAGGTCGGTATGGACGTCGTTATCTACCGTCACGTCCTGTCCGCGGGCGCGGGCCTCCTCCACCAGCCGCAGGTTGGCCGAGGCATCGCAGGGGGCGCCGAACTTGGGCGCGTTGTGGGAGATCTGCACCGGCAGTCCTGCCTGGCGCCCGATCTGGATCGCCTCGGCCACGGCGTCGAGGATGGTCTCCCGTTCGCCGCGGATGTGCGAGGCGTACAGCCCGCCGTAGCGGGCGACGATGCGGCAGAGGGTCACGATCTCTTCGGTCGCGGCGAAGCAGCCGGGAGGGTAGACCAGGCCGGTGGACATGCCGAAGGCCCCGGCCCGCATCGCCTCGTCCAGCAACCGTTCCATGCAGGTCATCTCCTGGCGGGTCGGCGCGCGGTCGGCGAAGCCCATCGCCGTGACGCGCAGGGCGCCGTGCCCTACCAGCGCGGCGATGTTGATGCCCAGCCCTCCCTCCTGGAGGGCGTGCAGGTACTCGGCGAAGGTGCGCCACTGCCAGGTGACCCCCGGCGCTCCGGCATGGGGTCCCCACCAGGCGCGCATCATCTCCAGGTGGCCATCGTCCAGCGGGGCGGGGGAAAGCCCGCAGTTGCCGATGACCTGGGTGGTCACCCCCTGACGGACCGCGCTCTCTGCCGGGCGGTTGATGAGGATGGAGAGGTCGGAGTGGGTGTGGACGTCCACGAAGCCCGGCGTGACGAAGCGCCCGGCGGCGTCGAGGGTGCGTTCAGCCCGCAGCGTGCCCGGCGGGGCAATGACCGCCACCCGCCCCCGGCGGATGCCCAGGTCTCCGTAGAACCACGGGTTGCCGCAGCCGTCCACGATGCGGCCGTTCGTCACCGCGAAATCCAGCCCCATTGTTCCTCCGTGAGGGCGCGATGGTCGCGTCGGGCGCCGCTGGGAGACCGCGCCCAGGGGCGCGTCCCCCGTGGGGGGCGCGGTCAGGAGACCGCGCCATACGGTAGGTTCATCGCGCCGCGGCGCGTTTCATGCGTTCCTTGTAGGCCTTCGTGTAGCGCATGGCGTATTCGTCGCGGCCCAGCAGCAGGTCGGTTGCCAGGATCGCCGGGCGGACCTTGGCCGCGTCCACGATGGGGCAGTTGACCCCCTCGCGGATGGCCAGGGTGAGGAAGGCCCAGTTGATGACCTCCCGTTCCGGCAGGCCGAAGGAGACGTTGCTGGCTCCCAGGGTCATGTTGACGCCCAGTTCCTCGCGCACCAGGCGGATGGCCTCCAGCGTGACCCGGCTGGCCTGCGCATCTGCCCCCACGGTCAGCGCCAGGCAGTCAATGACCACGTCGGCGCGGGGGATGCCCAGCGCCTCGGCCCGCTCGACGATCTTGCGCGCCACGGCCAGCCGCTTCTCTGGGGTGGGGGGGATGCCCTCGTCGTCCATCGTCAGGCCGATGACGGCGGTCTTGTACTCGGCCACCAGCGGCAGCACCTGTTGCAAGCGGGCCTCCTCGCCGTTGACCGAGTTGACCAGCGGCCGGCCTTCGGGCACCAGCGCGTAGTAGGTCTCCAGCGCGGCGCGCAGGGCGGCGATGTTGGGGCTGTCTATGCAGACCGGCACGGCGGGCACCGTCTCCACGACCAGGCGCACTGCCTGAGGCAGCAGGGCCACCTCATCCACGCCGGCTGCGCCCACGTTGACGTCCAGCACGTCCGCGCCGTCTGCCACCTGGTTCTGCGCCTCCTGGCGGATGATCTCCAGGTCGCCCGCGACCAGCGCAGCGGCCAGTCGTTTCTTGCCGGTGGGGTTGATGCGCTCGCCGATCAGTACGGTGGGCTTTTCTGGGGCAATGATAACGCTCTTACGGGCGCTTTTCAGAATGGTTTCCATGTTCTTTCTCCGAAGGGCGTAGAAGAACTGCAACTACAGGGGCGGCAGTCGGTCCATCCCCGCCGCCTGGGCTTGCCGCTCCACCAGGGCGCGCAGTTCGCGCTCCTGTTCGGGGGGCATCGGGGGTCGGCGGTAGGCGGCCAGGAGTTCCGCCACCCGCACGCGGGCGCGCTGGAAGGTGTCCAGGCGTCCGCCCTCCTCCCAGGCGCGGATCGAACCCCGGTCAATCACCGCCGAAGGCAGGTACTGCTCTTTGGCGAACAACTGCCGGGTGATCTTCTGCTTGAGGAAGTCCCCCTTGAAGTTGATGCCGGCGAACAGCGCCGTGGCCAGCGTCTCGGTGTGCACCTGCATGCCGGCCAGCAGCCGCTGGGCCATGCCGATGGCCTCGGCGTCCACCACCAGTTTCTCCGCGCTCTGACAGGCCAGGAAGTCGAGCATGCCGGCGCCGGAGACCATGTTGATGCCCGCCAGGGCGGCGATGATGGCCGTGACGCCGCTCTCCAGCCCGGCCTGGGCGTCCACGATCTTGGCGTCGCTGGCGGCCAGGTAGGTATGGGTTGGCAGGCCCAGGCTCTTGCCCACCTGGGCGTAGGCGGCGTCAATCATCGCCGTCTCCACTGCGCCCATCGGCGTCGTGCCGTGGCGCATGTCGAAGATGGCCGGCGCCCCGCCCCAGACGATGGGCGCGCCGGGCTGGGCCAGTTGATGGATGGCGATGCCGCTCAGGCACTCTGCGGCGTGCTGCACCACCGAGCCCAGCAGCGTCACCGGGGCGGCGGCTCCGGCCAGCGGCATCGAGACGATCTCCGCCGGCACCCTGGCCCGGGCCAGGTCCATCAGGTTCTGCGCGCCGAATTCGCTCCAGATGAGCGGCGGGGAGGGGCAGACGTCGAAGACCGCCAGCGGCGTGCGCGCCAGTTCCGCCCGCCCGCCAGCGAGGATGGCCAGCATGTCGAACATCACCTGCGTCGTCCGGGTGGAGAAGGCCCCCGTGATGACCGGCTTGGTCGAGTGCAGGAGGACCAGGTACAGGCGATACAGGTCGCCCACTGCCTTGGGCACTTCGTTGCAGACGACAGCGGTGGACTGGGCGGCGTACTGGGGGAGCATCTCCGCCACCTGCACCAGCCGCACCAGGTCGGCCGTGGTGGACGGGCGGTGCTCCAGCGTCTCCGGGTCGAGCACGTGGACGCCGGAGGAGCCGGGGTCGAAGTGCACCGCGTCGCCGCCGTAGCGCACGACCGGCTCGCCGGCGCGGTTGTGGAGGAAGAACTCGCCCGGCACTGTCTCCAGCGCCTGACGGACTACCCTCTCCGGGATGTGCGCCACCTGTTCCGTCTCATCCACCTGTGCGCCGGCGTCGGTCAGCAGGCGGCGTGCCTCCGGCGACTGCACCTTGATTCCCGGCGACATCAGCAGTTGGAAGGCCTCATCCAGCACCCGGGCGACCAGGTCGGGGGAGAGGAGTTCGATTTTTGGCTGCATGATCATTCTCCGTTCTGACCACAGACGACAGACGACAGACCACGCACCACGCACCACGGCCCCCTTCGGGTGCTCGTGGGGCAGGGGCGCTACGCGACGCTGGCGATGATGCGTCGGAACTCGGCGGAGAGGGTTGGGTCAAGCGGGTCGGGTTGATGGGTGGCCAGGATGCGGCGCGCCTCCTCGTGGGCCCACTCCCAGGCGCCGTCTTGCCGCTCTTCCCACACGTTATAGGGTCGGCGGTCGAAATAACGCGGCACCCACAGTTCGCGCATGTGCCGCTTGGTGTGCTTCTGACTCAGGAAGTTGCCCCCCGGCCCCACCGCGCGGATGGCGTCGAGAGCCAGGGTCTCGTCGTCCACGACGATGCCCTCCATCATCTTGCGGACGATGCCGAAGATCTCGCAGTCGAGCAGCATCTGCTCGTAGGACCAGATGCGGCTGCCGTGCAGCAGCCCCACGCCCAGTAGCATGTCGGACATGACGATGGAGGCCATGAAGGTGGAGAGGCTGTTCTCGATGCCGGCCTGCCAGTTGGCCGTCTTCGCGCCGGTGGCGAAGGAGCCCATCGAGAGCGGCACGTTGTAGAAGTCGGAGAGGACGTTGGTGGCCGCGCCGAACAGGAAGTCCTCCGGCCCGCCGCCGGTATAGCCGCCCGTGCGCAGGTCCATGACCGTCTGCGCGGCGGCGTAGAAGACCGGCGCGCCGGGGTAGGCCAGTTGGATGAGCGCCAGGCCGCTGATGACCTCGGCGTTGCCGACGACCAGGTTGCCGGCCAGGGTGGCCGGGGCGGTGGAGGCGCAGGAGGTCATGGTCATGAAGCCGGTCGGCAGGCCGAACTCGGCGGCGACCAGCGCGGCGTCCAGGCTCCCGCCGTCGTGGCCCAGCGGCGGGGCGGTGCATTCCATCACCGAGAGTACCGGGCGCTGGCGGAGCGCCTCCTTCCCGCCGACGATGGCCGCGGCCATCTCCACCGCCGCGCGCGCCTCCCGCTCGGAGTAGATGCTTTCCGTCTGCGCGTGCTTGGTGGAGTTCTCCCAGATGGCGGCCAGTTCCCACAGGCTGCGCGTCTGGGGGGGATAATCCTGCGCGGAGACGGCGACCCAGTGGAAGGCGACCTCCTCGGTGTAGTCGCCCACGCGGGCGATGTCGGCCACGTCCTGCAGGCAGGAGCGGCGCCGCTGGCCGCTCTCCAGGTCGAGCACCTCCACACCGCAGCCGTCGGTGCCGACGAAGACGTGGTTGCCGTCCAGCGGCAGGTCCTGCGCCGGGTCCCGCGCCGCCAGAATGTACGCGGGCGGGGCCTTCTTGAGCGCCTCTTCGATGAGGTGGCCGGGGGCCTTGACCACCGTGCTCTCGCGGTCCACCTGCGCGCCATGGGCGGCCCAGATGTCGAGCGCGCGCTCGGAGGGGAAGCGCACCCCCACCGACTCGATCACGTCGAGCGTGGCGGTGTGGATGCGACGCACATCCTCGGGGCTGAGGATCTCCAGGCGCAGGCGGGGGTTGGTGATGGACTGAATGTTGCGGGCCATTGCTGCCCCCTACGCGCCGACCAGCTGCCTGGCCACGGCCACCGCGCCGATGGCGTCTTCGCTGTAGCCGTCGGCGCCGATCTCATTCGCCCAGCCGCGCGTCACCGGCGCGCCGCCGACCATCACCTTGACCTGCGGGCGCAGGCCGGCCTCCTCCAGCGCCTCGATGACGTCCTTCTGGCGCACCATCGTCGTCGTCAGCAGCGCGCTCAGGCCGACGATGTTCGCCTTGACCTCCTGCGCCTTCTCCACGAACCGGGCGATGGGCACGTCCACCCCCAGGTCATACACCTGGAAGCCACTGGCGGAGAGCATCGTCGCCACCAGAGTCTTGCCGATGTCGTGGATGTCCCCTTCGACGGTGCCGATCACCACCTGGCCGAGCATCTCCCGATGGGTACCACGGCGGGCCATCTCCGGTTCAAGGATCGCCACAGCGGCCTTCATCACCTCGCCAGCCAGCACCAGGTCGGGCAGGAACATCTCACCGCAGGCGAACTGGTCGCCCACCGTGTTCACCCCGACGACGAAGCCTTCGTTGATCGCTGCCAGCGGGTCTATGCCCTGTGCCAGGGCCTGACGGGCCAGTTCTTCGGCCAGTTCGACCTCGCCGTCAATGACGCTCTGGGCCATCTTCTGGAAGAGTTCTGTGCTCATGCTGTCCTCCCTAATGTGTGGATTGAAAGGGCCGGTCTGTGGGTGACGGACCACGGACGACGGACCACGGACGACCGACGACGGACCACGGACGACTGACCACGGCCAGTGGCTCGATACCCGTGGTCTGTGGTCTGTCGTCTGTGGTCGGATTCTAGCACACCTCGAAGCGGATGTCAAGTTTGGGTTCGAAAAACGAAGTTGAGGGCTTGTCAATGGTCGAATCGTGTGGTAGAATAGGTTCAGGGGTTCGATAAGCGCAAAGTCAGGAGGAGGAAAATGGGTAACGAGGGACGCGTGGGGGCGGAGGTGCAGCCGCCGCGGGCGGAGTTGGACGAACTGGACCGGCTGATCCTGCATGCGCTGCAGGCGGACGGGCGCACCCCCTTCACCCAGATCGCCAAGCAGGCCGGCGTCTCGGAGGCCACCATCCGTGGCCGCTACCGCAACCTGGTCGAGCAGGGCATCGTGCGCACGGTGGGCATCGTGGACCCCTACGCGCTGGGGTTCGATGCGCCAGCGATCATCGGCGTTTCGGTGGAGCCAGGACGACTGGACGTGGTGGCTGAGGCGATCTCCGCCCTGCCGGAGGTGAGCTACCTGGTGATGACCCTGGGCGGCTTCGACCTGGTGCTGGAGGTCTTCTGCCGCGACCTGCCTGACCTGACCAACTGGCTGACGCAGCGGCTCCACTCCATCCCCGGCGTGCGCAGCACCCAGACCTTGATGATCGCCCGCAGTTACAAACTCAGCTATCGCTGGTCACCTGACCTGAAGATGGAGGCCCAGAATCCAGGAGGAGACCTATGAGCAAGATGTGTATTGGTGTCCGTCGCGAGGACAAGAGCGAATGGGAACGGCGGGTGCCTGTCACGCCACAGGATGCCCGCTGGCTGAAGGAGCAGCACGGCATTGACGTCTATGTCCAGCCTTCCCCGATCCGTGTCTTCAAAGAAGACGAGTTCATCCAGGCTGGCGCGGTGGTCCAGGAGGACCTCTCCATCTGCCCCATTGTCGTCGGGGTCAAAGAGATTCCGCCCGATCTCTTCCAGCCGGGCAAGACCTACATCTTCTTCGCTCACGTGATCAAGGGACAGCCCTACAACATGCCGATGCTACGGCGGCTGATGGAACTGGGCTGCAACCTGATCGAGTACGAGAAGGTGACGGACGAGCGGGGCCGTCGGCTCATCTTCTTCGGCCACTACGCCGGCCTGGCCGGGATGATCGAGACGCTGTGGGCGTTGGGGCAGCGGCTGGACTGGGAGGGCATCGCCAACCCGTTCTCCGCGCTGCGCAACACCTACACCTACCGCGACCTGGCCGAGGCGAAGGAGGCGGTGGCAGCGGTGGGCGAGCGGATTCGCAAAGAGGGTCTGCCGCCGGAGGTCTGTCCGCTGATCACCGCGGTCACCGGTTACGGCAACGTCGCGGGCGGGGTGATGGAGATCCTCAACCTGCTGCCGGTCCAGGACATCGCCCCGGCGGACATCCCCGCACTGGCCCAGAGCCGGGACTTCTCCCGCCACGTCATCTACCGCGCGGTGTTCAAGGAAGAGCATCTGGTGGAGCCGATCTCTCCCGATCACCGCTTCGAATTGCAGGATTACTATCAGCACCCCGAAAAATACCGCGGCGTCTTCGAGCGGTACGTGCCGTACCTGACGATGATCGTCAACTGCGTCTACTGGGATAAGCGGTACCCGCGCGAGGTGACCAAGCAGTACCTGCGGGAACTCTACAGCGCCGGCCAGCCGCGCCTGCGGGTAGTGGGGGACATCTCCTGCGACATCGAGGGCTCCATTGAGTTCACCGTCCGCTCCACGGAGGTGGACAACCCCGTCTATGTCTACAACCCCTTCACTGGCGAGACCACCGACGGCGTCGCCGGGGTGGGGCCGGTGGTGATGGCGGTGGACATCCTGCCCAGCGAACTGCCGCGCGACGCCTCGGTCTACTTCAGCGGCGTGTTGCGCGAGTTCCTGCCCATTATCGCCCGCGCCGATTTCTCCGTGCCCTTCGAGCAACTCGACCTCCCGCCGGAGATCAAGCGTGCGGTCATTGTCTACCACGGCGAACTGACGCCGGATTACCGTTACATCGAACAGTACCTGAAAAACGTCTAGGAGAAGGATGTGATGAAGAAGATACTCGTTCTCGGCGCCGGACTGGTCGTCAACGCTCACGTGCAGTACCTGCTCAGCCAGCCGGACTTTCACGTCACCGTGGCCAGCCGCACGGTCAGCAAGGCGGAGGAGATCATCAAGGGCCACCCACGGGGCGTCGCCCGGCAGGTGGACTCGAACGACGAGGCAGCGGTGGAGGCGCTGGTGCGCGAGGCCGACCTGGCGGTCAGCCTGCTGCCCTACGTCTATCACCCGATGGTCGCCCGGCTGTGCGTCAAGCACCGCAAGCACATGGTCACCACCTCCTACGTCAAGGAGGCGATGGCCCAGTTGGACGATGACGCGAAGCGGGCTGGTGTCATCCTGCTCAACGAGATCGGCGTGGACCCCGGTATTGACCACATGTCGGCCATGCGTGTCATCCACCGCGTGCAGCGGAACGGTGGCAAGATCGTCGGCTTTTCTTCCTATTGCGGGGGGCTGCCCGCGCCGGAGGCCAATACCAACCCCTTCGGCTACAAGTTCTCCTGGAGCCCGCGCGGCGTCCTCCTGGCAGGCAAGAACCCCGCTCACTACCTGAAGGACGGCAAAGAGGTCTTCATCCCCGGCGAAGAACTGTTCGACCACTACTGGCCGGTGTACATTGACGTGGAAGGGAAGCGCACCGAATTCGAGGGCTACCCCAACCGGGACAGCATGCCCTACATCCAGACCTATGGCATCCAGACCACCCGCACGATGTTCCGCGGCACGCTGCGCAACGTGGGGTGGTGCCAGACCATGCGCAAGATCGCCCAGTTGGGCCTGCTGGACGAACAGGAGCGGGACGACATCGCCGGCCTGACCTTCGCTCAGTTCACCGCCCGCCTCATCGGCAGCCGCGGCGACCTGCGGCGCGATCTGGCCGCCTATCTGGGCGTTGCGCCGGACTCGCGTGTCATGTCCAACCTGGAGTGGCTGGGCCTGCTGAGCGATGACCCGCTGCCGCTGCAGAAGGGCGCCCCGATTGACATCCTGACCGCGCGCATGCTGGAGAAGATGCAGTACCAGCCGGGCGAGCGGGATATGCTCATCATGCAGCATCAGTTCCTGGCCGAGTACCCCGATCACAAGGAGAAAATCGTCTCGACGATGGTGGACTTCGGCATCCCTGGCGGCGACACCTCGATGAACCGCACCGTGGGCCTGCCGGCGGCCATCGGCGTGCGGATGATCCTGGAGGGCAAGATCAACCTGACCGGTGTGCAGATCCCCGTCGTGCCCGAGATCTACGAGCCGGTGCTGGATGAACTGGAGCAGATGGACATCCGGCTGGTGGAGCAGTGGCAGCGGGTGGATGGTGAGGAGTGGAAGTTGGAGGTCGGGGGTTAGAGGTTGGAGGTTGGAAGTTGGAAGTTGGACCAGCAGGTAATGCCCTTGTGAGGAGGAAACGATGAGCGGCAATACACCACCTGCCCCGTGGAACGATGTCTCCTGGGAAGAGTGGAACGACTGGCACTGGCAGATTCGTAACCGCATCACCACCGTCGAGGAACTGGCGCGGGTGATCCACCTGACCGATCAGGAACGCCAGGTGATCGAACATTCGCTCAACACCCTGCGTATGGCCATCACCCCCTACTACGCCAGCCTGATGGACCCCGATGACCCCACCTGCCCCATCCGCATGCGCGCCGTGCCCACGATCCTGGAGACGCACATCAGCCCCGAGGACCAGGTAGACCCGTTGCACGAAGATACCGACTCCCCGGTGCCCGGGCTGACCCATCGCTATCCCGACCGGGTGTTGTTCCTGGTCACGGACCAGTGCTCGATGTACTGCCGGCACTGCACCCGTCGTCGCATCGCTGGCGAGACGGATATGCCGCGTTCCGATAAGGAGATCGAGGCAGCCATCGCCTACATCCGCGAGACCCGCTCGGTGCGCGACGTGCTGCTGAGCGGCGGCGACCCCTTCACCCTCTCCACCGAGCGCCTGGAGTCCATCATCGCCCGGCTGGCCGAGATTCCCCACGTGGAGATCATCCGCTACGGGACCGCCGTGCCGGTGGTCATGCCCCAGCGCATCACCGAAGAACTGGTGACGATGCTGAAGAAGTACCAGCCGGTGTGGATCAACACCCACTTCAACCACCCCAAGGAGATCACGCCGGAGTCGAAGCGCGCCCTGGCGATGCTGGCCGACAGCGGCTTCGTGTTGGGCAACCAGTCGGTGCTGCTCAAGGGGGTGAACGATTGCCCCTACATCATGAAAGAGTTGGTACAGCGCCTGGTGCAGAACCGCGTGCGGCCCTACTACCTGTACCAGTGTGACCTCTCGCGGGGGATCGCTCACTTCCGCACTTCGGTGGGCAAGGGGATCGAGATCATCGAGCATCTGCGCGGCCACACCTCCGGGTTCGCCGTGCCCCAGTTCATCGTGGACGCGCCCGGTGGCGGCGGCAAGACGCCGGTAGGCCCCAACTACGTCCTCAGTTACAGCGACCGCACGGTGATCCTGCGCAACTATGAGGGCGTGATCGCCAAGTACGTCGAGCCGGAGGACAACCGTTCGGCGGGTTGCCCCAGCGATTGCCATATCTGCGAGCAGCGTCGGCAGCGCGGCCTCGACCAGCCGAAGGTCGGGCTGGAGCGGCTCTTCGGCGGCGAAGCGGAGGGCCTGGAGCCGGCTGACCTGGCGCGGCGGCAGCGGGGCACGAAGAAGTCAGCACCTTAAGCGGATTGAGCGGATTGCACCGAGGCGAGCCGCCCTGAGCGGAGTCACAGGGCGGCTCGCCTCGGCTTGTGTGAGACCTTCCCGCCCACTTTGACGAAATCGCCTCCTCATGTTATAATGTATCGTCTCACAGGCTTCCGATGCCTGTCATTACGTGTTGCCTTTCAGAGGGGAGGGGCATGGCTTCTTCGCTTTTGTTGCCAAGTAAGTCCTACGGCCGGATTGCTGCGTCGGTCCCGTTGCCGGCGCTGATCGAGGTCCAGCTGGACTCTTTCCGCTGGGTCAAAGAAGAGGGGTTGCGTGAACTCTTCGCCGAGATCTCTCCCATCGAGAGTTACAACGGCACCCTGCGCCTCCACTTCCCCAGTTCGAAGCCCGAATCCGCCCAGTTCAACCTGGGGTATCGCTTCGGCCCCCCTCCTTACTCTCAGGAAGAGTGCCTCGAGCGGGACGTGACCTACGCCGCCCCGCTGTACGTGGATGTCGCCCTGGAGAACCGCGAGACGGGCGAGATCATGAAGACCGACATCTTCCTGGGCGACTTCCCGCTGATGACGGAGAATGGCACCTTCATCATCAACGGCACCGAGCGGGTGGTGGTCAGCCAGCTGATCCGCTCCCCCGGCGTCTACTTCGACGTCGAGGAGGATCGCGCCACGGGCCGGCGGCTGTGTATGGCCAAACTGATCCCCGACCGCGGCGTGTGGATGGAGTTCGAGAGCCGCAAGACCGGCTACATCATCCTGAAGTTCAACCGCAAGCGCATCGTGCCGGTCACCATCTTCCTCCGGGCGCTGGCCGCCGTCGAGGACGGCACCTCCAGTGACCTGCTCAAGGACGGCTCGACCGAGGAGATCCTCGGCCTCTTCGCCGACGTGGATACCCTGCCTGACCTGCAATGGATCGCCACTACGCTGCGCCAGGAGCCGGCCTGGGAGCAGCGCGACGGCCGTTCCATCGCCCAGGAGGCGCTACTGGAGTTCTACCGCCGCATGCGCCCCGGCGACCCGTCCACGCTGGAAAACGCCCACGAGTTCCTGGTCTCCCAACTGTTCGACGAGCACCGCTACGACCTCCAGGGGGTGGGGCGGTACAAACTGAACCAGCGGCTGCGCCTCGATTTCTCGCAGAACCAGCGCACCATCACCAAGCAGGACATCGTCGCCCTGATCCGCCAGATGATCCGCATCAACAACGGCGTGGACGACGCGGACGACATTGACCACCTGGGCAATCGGCGGGTCAAGACGGTCGGGGAACTGATACAGAACAAGATGCGCGTCGGCCTGCGACGCATGGAGCGGGTGGTCAAAGAACGCATGTCCATCCGCAGCGAGGACGAGCCGTTCACTCCCGTCAACCTGATCAATATCCGCCCGGTGGTCGCGGCCCTGCGCGAGTTCTTCGGCTCCAGCCAGTTGTCCCAATTCATGGAGCAGACCAACCCGCTGGCCGAACTGACCCACAAGCGTACCCTCTCCGCCCTCGGCCCGGGTGGGCTGCGCCGCGAGCGGGCCGGCTTTGAGGTGCGCGACGTCCACCACTCCCACTATGGCCGCATCTGCCCCATCGAGACCCCGGAAGGCCCCAACATCGGCCTCATCGGTCGCCTGGCGACTTACGCCCGTGTCAACCCCTTCGGTTTCGTCGAGACCCCCTACCACCGTGTCGTGCGCACGGTGCCGAACACGGTGGAGGCGCTGGTCGGCGAGACGGTGCGGGAAGCGGTGGTGGATCCGGAGACGGGGGAGCAGTTAGCTGCCCCTGGTACGGAGATCACCCCCGAACTGGCGCAGCGCATCGCCGCCTGTGACCTGCCCGACGGCGTGCCGGTTGTCCCCCATGTCGTGGACGAGGTGGTCTACCTGACCGCCGACGAGGAAGAGCATTACACCATCGCTCAGTCCACCGCCGAACTGGACGAGAAGGGACACTTCCTGCAGGAGCGCGTCTCCGTGCGTCGCGGCGAGGACTTCCTCTGGGTCACCCCTGAGCATGTGGACTACATTGATGTGGCCCCCTGCCAGATCGTGGGCGTCTCGGCGGCGCTGATCCCCTTCCTGGAGCACGACGACGCCAACCGTGCGCTGATGGGTTCCAACATGCAGCGCCAGGCGGTGCCGTTGATCCAGCCGGAGGCCCCGCTGGTCATCACCGGCATCGAGCGCGCGGCAGCGGAGGACTCCGGACAGGTGGTGCTGGCGCGCGCCCCCGGCGAGGTGGTCAGCGTCACGGGGGATGCGGTGACCGTTCTGGAGGAGGACGGCCAACGGCGCACCTACCCCCTCTCCCGTTTCCGTCGTTCCAACCAGTCCACCTGCATTGACCAGTGGCCGGTCGTCTTCAAAGGCCAACGGGTCAAAGCGGGCGATGTGCTGGCCGACAGTTCGTCCACCCACGGCGGAGAACTGGCCCTGGGGCATAACGTCCTTTGTGCCTTCATCTCCTGGGAGGGCGGCAACTTCGAGGACGCCATCCTCATCAGCGAAAGCCTGATCCGTGAGGATAAGTTCACTTCGATCCACATCGAGAAGCACGAGGTCGAGGCGCGGGACACCAAACTTGGCCCGGAGGAGATCACCCGCGATATCCCCAACGTGGGCGAGGATGCGCTGAAGGACCTGGACGAGGAAGGCATCATCCGCGTCGGGGCGGAGGTCGGCCCCTCCGACATCCTGGTCGGCAAGATCACCCCCAAGGGGGAGAAGGAACTCACCCCCGAGGAGAAACTTCTGCGCGCCATCTTCGGCGAGAAGGCCCGCGAGGTGCGCGACACCAGCCTGCGTATGCCCCACGGCGAGCGCGGCAAAGTGATGGACGTGAAGATCTTCGACCGGGACGAGTACCGCGACCTGCCCGCCGGGGTGGAGCGGATGGTGCGCACCAGCGTGGCGCAGATTCGCAAGATCACCGAGGGGGACAAGATGGCCGGCCGCCACGGCAATAAGGGGGTCATCTCCCGCGTCCTGCCGATCGAGGACATGCCCTTCCTGGCCGACGGCACGCCGGTGGAGATGATCCTCAACCCCCTGGGCGTCCCAGGACGCATGAACATCGGCCAGGTGATGGAGACGCACCTGGGGTGGGCGGCCAGCCGCCTGGGCTTCCGGGCCATTACCCCGGTCTTCGATGGCGCCAGCGAGGACCAGATCGCTGCCGAACTGGCCCGCGCCTGGCTGATTGACCGCGCCTGGCACGAGATCTCCGAACGGGCCTGGGCCTGGCTCAAGGCACAGGATTATCCGCTCGACAGTCTGACCAACGACGACGAGGCGCGCCTGCTGTATATCCTCTCCTGGCTGGGCGATCGCCCGGTGGATTCGGAACGGCTGGTGGCCGACCCGATCTACGCCCGCCGCACCGTGCTGCGGGAATGGCTGAGGGAACGCGGCTACGACCCGGACGGTCTGCTCTCCTTCGAGGATGACCCCTCCTCTATGGCCGAGCGGCGAGTGAAGGAACGGGCTGCGCGCCTGGCCTGCCTGCGCATCTGGCTGGATGACCAGGGGCGGGACGTGAGCGGCCTGTCGGATGAGGAAGTGGACGCGCTGGCCGTGCGGGTGAGCCAGGAGATCAATCTCCCCCTGCCCACCTTCGGCAAGGTGATCCTCTACGACGGCAAGACTGGCCTGCCTTTTGACCAGCCGGTGACGGTGGGCATGATCTACATGATGAAACTGGCTCACCTGGTGGAGGACAAAGTCCACGCTCGTTCTACCGGTCCCTATAGCCTGGTCACCCAGCAGCCGCTGGGGGGCAAGGCGCAGTTCGGCGGTCAGCGCTTCGGCGAGATGGAGGTCTGGGCGCTGGAAGCCTACGGCGCTGCCCACACGCTTCAGGAGATGCTCACCATCAAGTCGGACGACGTGCAGGGGCGCGTGCACACCTACGAGGCCATCGTCAAGGGAGAGTCCATCAGCGAGCCCGGCGTGCCGGCTTCCTTCCGCGTGTTGGTCAAGGAATTGCAGAGCCTGGGGCTGGCCGTCGAAGCGGTGACCGAAGATGGCGAGGTCATCCGTTTTGGCCGCGAGGAGACTCGCCCCCGTCCCCCCAGGCTGGCGATGGGGTTGTTGGACCTTGGGGTGAGCGGTGAGCCGTTTGACTAAAAACGGCTCCTGTGGTAGAATGCCCGGACGTGTGAAAGGCAGCAGCCATATCCCCTGCTGCCAGAAGTTGACAACGACCTGAGTGTCAAGGAGGCCATCGGCAGGGTGGATGGCCTTCTTGAGTGAGTTTTTCAGGGAGGAGACGTGCCTACTATCAACCAGTTGGTCCGTGAGGGGCGCAAGCCGCGACGCAAGAAGTCAAAGGCGCCGGCGTTGCAGTATACCTTCAACTCCTATAAGCAGCGACGCATGCGTCAGCCCAAGGGTGCGCCGCAGAAGCGTGGCGTCTGCACTCAGGTGCGTACCATGACGCCGAAGAAGCCGAACTCGGCGCTGCGCAAGATCGCCCGCGTGCGCTTGAGCAACGGCACCGAGGTCACGGCCTACATCCCTGGCGAAGGGCATACGCTGCAGGAACACTCGGTCGTGCTGGTGCGCGGCGGTCGCGTGAGGGACCTGCCCGGCGTGCGCTACCACGTGATTCGCGGTGCGTTGGACTCCACCGGGGTGGCCAATCGGCAGCAGCAGCGCTCCAAGTACGGCAGCAAGAGGCCCAAGAAGTAGGCCGGTGTGCGGTCAGACTATCAGGAAGGCGAGAGGTAGATGTCGAGACGGGGTCAACCACCGAAGCGGAAGGTCGAGGCCGACCAGCGCTACAATAGCCCGCTGATCTCTCAATTTATCGGGAAGATCATGCGCGACGGCAAGAAGAGCCTGGCCACGCGGATCATGTACCAGTCGCTGGCCATAGCCGAGGAGCGGACTCACCGCCCTGGCCTGGAGGTCCTGGAGGAGGCCGTGCGCAACGTCTCCCCGCTGCTGGAGGTGAAGCCGCGGCGCGTGGGCGGGTCCACTTACCAGATCCCTATGGAGGTACCGCCGGATCGGCAGGTCAGCCTGGCTATCCGCTGGATCCTGGCTGCGGCCCGCAGCCGCGCCGGCAAGTCCATGGCAGAGAAACTGGCCGCCGAGTTGGTTGACGCCTCTGCCAAGACCGGAGCGGCGATCAAGAAGCGGGAGGACACGCACAGGATGGCGGAAGCCAACCGCGCCTTCGCCCACTACCGGTGGTAGACACGCAGTACGTAGGACGCGTCACGTGTTGCGTGCGGCGTGGTGCGTAGTGCGTGTTGCGTAGATGGAAGGCAATCCAGCGCTCGAACGGGTTCGCAATATCGGTATCATCGCCCACATTGACGCGGGCAAGACGACGACCACCGAGCGGGTGCTCTTTTACACGGGACGTACACATCGGATGGGGACGGTTGACGAAGGGACAACCGTCACCGACTGGATGATCCAGGAGCGCGAGCGGGGCATCACCATCACCGCCGCGGCGGTAACCTGTTTCTGGCTGGATCACCAGATCAACATCGTGGATACACCGGGGCACATTGACTTCACCGCCGAGGTGCAGCGCAGCCTGCGCGTCCTCGATGGGGGAGTCGTGGTCTTCGACGCAGTGGCTGGCGTCGAGCCGCAGTCGGAGACCGTCTGGCGACAGGCCCGTTCCTTCGGTGTGCCGCTGATCGCGTTCATTAACAAAATGGATAAGTTGGGCGCCGACTTCAGCCATGCGGTGGAGACGATCCGCCAGCGGTTGGACGCTGAACCGGTGATGCTCCAATGGCCTATCGGCCGGGAGTCTTCCTTCCGCGGCGTCGTGGATCTGCTGGAGATGCACGCCGTGGTCTGGGTGGACGATCTGGGCAAGGAGCCTCAGATCGCCCCGATCCCTGCCGAACTGCTGGAGGAGGTCTCCTCCCTGCGCGAGCGGATGGTCGAGCAGATCGTCGAGACGGATGACGGCCTGACCGCCCGCTACCTGGAGGGGATGGAGATCAGCCCGGCGGAACTGCGCAAGGCGTTGCGGGCCGCCACGCTGCGAGGCAGCCTGACCCCGGTGTTGTGCGGCTCGGCGCTGCGTAACAAGGGGGTCCAGCCGCTGCTCGACGCGGTGGTGGAGTACCTGCCGTCGCCGCTGGACGTGCCGCCAGTGGAGGGGACGAACCCCTACACCGGCAAAACCGAGCGCCGTCCCGCCGATGAGGCCGCCCCACTGGCAGCGCTGGCCTTCAAGATCGCCAGCGACCCCTACGTGGGTCGTCTCACTTACCTGCGCATCTACTCCGGCAAACTGAAACTCGGCTCGACGGTCTATAACCCCGGCAAACAGCAGAAGGAGCGCGTGAACCGACTCCTGCGCATGTTCGCCCACGACCGTGAGGAAGTGAAGGAACTGGGCGCGGGCGACATCGGTGCAGTGGTGGGATTGAAGCATACGTTCACCGGCGATACGCTCTGTACCCCCAGCGCCCCCATCATCCTGGAGTCTATCTCCTTCCCCGAACCGGTCGTCTTCGTGGCTATTGAGCCGCGCACCGCGGCGGATCAGGAGCGCATGAACGAGGCGCTCCAGCGGTTGATGGAAGAAGACCCCACCTTCGTGGTGCGCACCGACGAGAACACCGGTCAGACCATCCTCTCCGGCATGGGCGAGTTGCACCTGGAAATCCTGGCGGATCGCCTGGTGCGGGAGTTCCACGTCGAGGGGAAGATCAGCCGGCCGCGGGTAGCCTACCGGGAGACGGTGACCGGCACCGCCGAGGCGGAGGGGCTGTTCGACCGGCTCACCGGCGGCACCCCTCAGTACGGGTGGGTGCGCCTGGCGGTGGAGCCGCTCCCCTCAGGTGGAGGCTTCGTCTTCGAGGACCGCACCAGAGGGCAGACCCTCCCTCCGGCTTTCGTCCGCGCGGTGCAGGAGGGTTGCCGGGAGTCTATGGACAGCGGCGTGTTGGCCGGCTACCCGCTGGTAGATGTGAAGGTGACCTTGCTCGAGGGGGAGTGGGATGAGGAGACCTCCTCGGAGGTGGCCTTCAAGGTCGCGGGGTCGCAGGCCTTCCGCCGCGCGGTGGAAGGGGCCGCACCGGTGTTGCTGGAGCCGATGATGCGGCTGGAGGTTGTGGTGCCCGAAATGTTCACCGGTGAGGTGCTGGGCGAACTGAACGCCCGGGGGGCCAATATCCGCGCGATTGAGCCGCGCGCCGGCGGCCTGCAGGTGCTCTCCGCCCTGGCCCCGCTGGCCAGGATGTTCGGTTACGCGACCACCCTGCGCTCGCTCACCCAGGGACGCGGCACCTTCACGATGGAGTTCCATCACTACGCGCCGGTGGACGCAGAACGAATGGAAGCCATCTTACATGGTGGCACTTGGTAGAAGACGCTCTCGCAGCGCGGGAGTTGTTCTCCAAACCCTGGCGGGCCGGAGAATGACTCCGGCCCGCTGCTTTCGAGTTCGTGATCCGTAGCCATGAAGATCGAGAGAGGAGGAAAAAATGGCTAAGCCGAAGTTCGTACGTGAGAAGCCACACGTCAACGTGGGCACCATTGGGCATATTGACCACGGCAAGACCACATTGACCGCGGCTATCACCAAGGTGCTGGCGCTCAAGGGACAGGCCCAGTACCAGTCCTATGATCAGGTCGCCAAGGCGGATGCCAAGATGTTCCGCCGCGACGCGACGAAGATCCTGACCGTGGCTATCGCGCACGTTGAGTACGAGACCGAATCCCGTCACTATGCTCACGTGGACTGCCCCGGCCACCGCGACTACATCAAGAACATGATCACCGGCGCGGCGCAGATGGACGGCGCGATCCTGGTCGTCTCCGCGGCCGACGGCCCGATGCCGCAGACCCGCGAGCATGTCCTCCTGGCGCGCCAGGTGGACGTGCCGGCCATCGTCGTCTTCCTCAACAAGGTTGACCTGATGGAGGACGAGGAACTGCTGGAACTGGTGGAACTGGAACTGCGCGAGCTGCTCGACTCCTACGGCTTCCCCGGCGACGAGACCCCCATCGTGCGCGGCTCGGCCATCCGGGCGCTGCAGTCTACCAGCACGGACCCGAACGCCCCGGAGTACCAGTGCATCTGGGAACTCATGCGCGTGGTGGACAACTACATTCCCACCCCCACCCGCGATGAGGACAAGCCCTTCCTGATGTCCATCGAGGACGTCTTCAGCATCAAGGGGCGCGGGACCGTGGTCACCGGTCGCGTGGACCGCGGGACGCTGGTGCCGATGACGGAGGTGGAGATCGTCGGTCTGCACGAGAAGCCGATCAAGACCGTCGTCACCGACATGGAGATGTTCCGCAAGAAGCTGGACAAGGTGGTGGCGGGCGACAACGCTGGTCTGCTGCTGCGCGGCATCGGCCGCGACGAGGTAGCCCGCGGCATGGTGGTGGCCAAGCCTGGCTCCATCACCCCGCACAAAGCCTTCGAGGCCAGCGTCTACGTCCTGCGCCAGGACGAGGGTGGTCGCCACAAAGCCTTCTTCAGCGGCTACCGCCCGCAGTTCTACATCCGCACCACCGACGTGACCGGCGAGATCACCCTGCCAGCGGGCGTGGAGATGGTCATGCCCGGGGATAACGTGACCCTGCAGGTGAAGTTGATCGAGCCCGTGGCCATCGAGCAGGGCTCCCGCTTCGCCGTCCGCGAGGGTGGCCTGACCGTCGGCGCGGGCGTGGTCACCAAGATTCTCGACTAGACGAGGCAACATGGCCAAGCAGAGGATCCGCATCCGTCTCAAGGCATACGATCACCGCGTGCTCGACGACTCCGCCAAGCGTATCGTCGAGGCGGCGGAACGGTCTGGCGCAACGGTGGTGGGGCCGGTCCCGCTGCCGGTCTCTATCGAGCGCTTCACGGTGCGTCGCTCTACATTCATCGACAAGGACTCACACGAGCACTTCGAGATTCGCACTCACAAGCGGTTGATTGACGTGGTGGAACCGGACAGCAAGACGATTGACACGTTGATGCGGCTGAACCTGCCGGCTGGGGTGGACATCGAGATCAAGCTGTAAGGTGAGAGGGGTGCCAGGCACCTTGTCCAGGGGCCTGGCACCTGAACCGAGCCGTATGGGATGATGAGGCCTGACCAGGGGCCGGCAGTCCCACAGAGGAGAATGAGAGTGAAAGGCATCCTGGGCAAGAAAGTCGGGATGACGCAAGTCTTCAACGAGCGCGGGGAGATGATCCCGGTCACGGTCATCGAGGCCGGTCCGTGTTGGGTCACCCAGATCAAGACGGCCGAACGGGACGGCTATAACGCCGTCCAATTAGGCTTCGACGAGGTGAAGCCGAAGCGGCTGACTCGCGGGGAGAAGGGACACCTGGGCCTGCTCAAGACCGACGCGGCTCACCCGCGCCGGCGCACGCTGACGGGTGAGGTGCCCCCCCTGCGCTACCTGCGCGAGTTTCGCGTGAAAGCAGAGGAGATGCCGCAGGAGGGAGAGCGCATCACGGTTGACATCTTCGCCGTGGGCGAGCGCGTGGACGTGGTGGGCACCTCCAAGGGGCGCGGCTTCGCCGGCACGGTCAAGCGGCATCACTTCAACCGCCAGCCCAAGACGCACGGCGCGTCGGACCGGGAGCGGGCTCCCGGTTCCATCGGCTCCACCACCACCCCGGGCCGCATCCTCAAGGGGTTGCGGATGGCGGGGCGCATGGGTGGGGAGCGCGTCTCGGTGCAGAATCTGGAAGTGGTGCTGGTGGATGCGGAACGTAACCTGCTGGCGGTGCGTGGCGGCGTCCCCGGGCCTCGGGGCGCGCTGGTGCTGATCAAACAGGCCCGCAAGCAGGGTTAGGATGGGTCGGGAGGAGATGACGATGGTTGTTCCCGTCGTGAACATGGCCGGAGAGCGGGTGGATGAGATCGAACTGCGGCCCGACATCTTCGAGGCTCCGGTCAACGTGGCGCTGATGCACCAGGCGCTGGTGCTGCAGCAGTCCAATGCCCGCCTGGGGACGCATGACACTAAGACCCGCGGGGAGAACAACCGCAGCAAGGCGAAGTGGTATCGGCAGAAGGGCACCGGACGGGCCCGTCACGGCAGCCGCAATGCGCCGATCTTCGTCGGCGGCGGGAAGGCGCATACGCCTCATCCCCACGACTACCGGCTGCGCATGCCGCGCAAGATGCGTCGGGCGGCGCTGCGCAGCGCCCTCTCCACCAAGGCCGGTCAGCAGCAGATCGTCATGCTCGACCGCCTGGAACTGGAGACGCCCAAGACGCGGGAGATGGTGGCAGTGCTGAATAACGTGGGGGCAAACCCGCAGAGCGCGCTGATCCTCTTGCCGGAGCGAAGCGAAACCGTGACCCGTTCGGCGCGTAACCTGGCGGGGGTGAAGACCCTCTGCGCGGCTTACCTGAACGTCCGTGACCTGCTCCAGTACGACACGTTGGTGATGCCGCTGGACGCGCTCAGGGTCATAGAGTCCATTCTGGGGTAGAGCCATGCATCTGTACGAAGTGATCAAGCATCCCATGATCACCGAGAAGAGCCGCTACCAGGCGAGCGAGCAGAACCGGTACACCTTCGTTGTGGACCGGCGGGCGACGAAGTCGCAGGTGAAGGTGGCGGTGGAGAAGATCTACGGGGTGCGAGTGGTGACGGTGAACATCATGAACCTGCCGGCCAAGTCCGCCAAACGGTGGGGACGTCGCCGCGTGATTCGCCAACCAGTCACCAAGAAGGCTGTGGTGGAACTGGTCCGCGGCGATAAGATCCCGGTGTTCGAGGGAGGCTAAGGTGGGAATCAAGGTCTATCGGCCGACATCGCCGGGTCGGCGGGGAATGACAGGGGCAACCTTCGAGGAGATCACCCGGACACGGCCTGAGCCCAGTCTGGTGGAGCCGCTGCGCAAGCGGGGTGGGCGAAACGCTCAGGGACGGGTGACGGTGCGCCACCGCGGCGGTGGGCACAAGCGGCTGTACCGTCGCGTTGACTTCAAACGGGACAAGTGGGGCGTGCCGGCCCGCGTGGCCTCCATCGAGTACGATCCCAACCGCTCCTCGCGGGTGGCCTTGCTGGTCTACGCCGATGGGGAGAAGCGATACATCCTGGCCCCGTTGGGGTTGCGGGTGAACGATACGGTGGTCAGTGGCCCCAATGTTGAGGCGCGGGTGGGCAACGCGTTGTCGCTGGAGAATGTCCCGCTGGGCACGCTGGTGCATGCCGTCGAGTTGCAGCCGGGACGTGGGGCACAGATGGTGCGAGCGGCTGGAGCGGCGGCCCAGGTGCTGGCCAAAGAGGGCCAGTACGTCACGTTGCGGATGCCCAGCGGCGAGATGCGTCTGGTGCGGCGCGAGTGCATGGCCACGATCGGACAGGTGGGCAATGTTGACCACAGCAACATCAGCCTGGGGAAGGCCGGGCGGAAGCGCTGGCTGGGGCGACGCCCCCACGTCCGTGGTTCGGCTATGTCCCCCCGCGACCACCCGCACGGTGGCGGCGAGGGACGCACGCCGATCGGCATGCCTGGCCCCAAGTCCCCGTGGGGTAAGCCCACGCTGGGCAAGAAGACGCGGCGCAACAAGGTTACTGACCGGTACATCGTTCGCCGTCGCGGTGCGCGACGACGGTAGGTCCGGCGGGTAGTTGTGGAGAGTGGAGAAACGAGATGGGACGATCGCTGAAGAAAGGCCCGTACGTACATCCGAAACTGCTACGTAAGGTCGAGGAGATGAACCGTTTGGGAGAGAAGAAGGTCATCCGCACCTGGTCGCGCGCTTCGACCATCTTCCCCCAGATGGTGGGGCACACCATCGCCGTCCACGACGGTCGGCGGCATGTGCCCATCTACATCACCGAGAACATGGTGGGCCACAAGTTGGGGGAGTTCGCTCCGACGCGCACCTTCCGTGGCCATGTAGCCAAAGAGAAGAAGGGCCGGGTCCAGTAGCGGGCCAGAGGAGCGATAGAGATGGAAGTTCGCGCCTACGCAAGGCATATTCCGATGTCGGCGCAGAAGGTGCGCCGGGTTGTTGACCTGGTCCGGGGGATGGACGTGGAGAGCGCGCTGGAGATGTTGCGCTTCATGCCGAACGCTGCCGCCCGACCGGTGGAGAAGGTGGTGCGTTCTGCTATGGCCAATGCCGAGGAGAACGCCGGCCTCTCACGTGACAACCTGTATATCGCGGCTATCACTGCCGACGAAGGGGCTGGTGTCATGCCCGGCAAGGGCCGCCGACCGCGCTTCGGCGGGCGTGGCCGATACCGCCCCATCCGCAAGCGCTCGTCTCACATCACCGTCGTGCTCGACGAGCTGAGCGAGGAATGACCGGGGTCTGAGAAGACCTCGCAGGCCTACGGGCGAGGTCTCTTGAACGAAGGAGGAGGCACTTGGGACGCAAGGTTCACCCCTACGGCTTTCGACTGAAAACGGTCCGTGACTGGAACGCGCGCTGGTATGCCCGGGGCAACCGGTACGCTGAGTTGTTGAAAGAGGACCTGGCTATCCGCCGGTACATCGAGCGAGAACTGGCCGAGGCCGGCATCTCCAGGGTGGAGATTGAGCGTTTTCCCAACCAGGTGCAGGTGACGATCTGGACCGCGCGGCCTGGCATCGTCATCGGCCGCAAGGGGGCAGCCGTGAAGGCGCTGCGGCGGGATCTTGAGGAGATCGTCGCCGGCAAGCACGTCCACGTGGAGGTGCAGGAGGTAGAGCAGCCGGAACTGGACGCCCGCCTGGTGGCCCAGAACGTGGTGGCGCAGCTGGAGCGGCGCATCTCCCACGGTCGGGCGATGAAGCGCGCCATCCAACAGGCCATGCGCGCCGGCGCTCAGGGGGTCATGGTCATCTGTAAGGGGCGCATCGGTGGGGCGGAGATGGCCCGCGCGGTGACGATGCGCGAAGGGCAGGTCCCCCGTCAGACCCTGCGCGCGGACCTGGATTTTGCCAAAGAAGAGGCCCACACGACCTTCGGGCGGATCGGGGTGAAGGTCTGGATTTACAAGGGAGAGGTCCTTCCTGAGGCGAAGACGGCCGAGGAGCCGTTTGTCGTGTAGGGGTTGAGAGAGATCGCGGTTCACGGGAGAGTTCAGCGATGTTGATGCCAAAGCGGGTGAAGTACCGCAAGCAGATGCGGGGACGATTGAAGGGCAGGGCCACGCGGGGCGCAGAGGTGGCCTTCGGTGAATACGGTCTGCAGGCGTTGGAGCCGGCCTGGATCAACAGCCGCCAGATCGAGGCGGCCCGCCGGGCCATCGTGCGTCACCTCCACCGCCGCGGCAGGTACTGGGTGCGCATCTTCCCGGATAAGCCGGTCACGGCCAAGCCAGCGGAGACTCGCATGGGCAAGGGGAAGGGCGCCGTTGACCACTGGGTCGCGGTGATCAAGCCCGGCCGCATCCTCTTCGAACTGTCCGGCGTGCCGGAGGAATCTGCCCGCGAGGCCATGCGCCTGGCGGCCAACAAACTGCCCATCAAGTGCCAGTTCGTGGCGCGCCACGAGGCGACAGGAGAGTAAGATGCTGGTCAGGGAAATTCGGGAGTGGACGACTGAGGAAATCCGCCGACGGCTCCTTGACGCCTATCGGGAATGGTTCAACCTCCGTCAGGAATGGCACCTGGGAAGGCTGGAGGACCACAACCGTATCCCCGCGGTGAGGCGTGACATCGCCCGCATGCAGACGATCCTGCGCGAACGGGAGCTGGCGGAAGTGTTGAAGGGAGGCGCGCGGTGAGAGAGCGGCGCAAGCGATTGGTTGGGCGTGTCGTCAGTGACAAGATGCAGAAGACGGTCATCGTGGTGGTCGAACGGACCCACCGCCATCCGGTCTACGGCAAAGTGGTGTTGGTGCGCAAGAAGTTCTACGCCCACGATGGGGAAGGGACCTGCCGCCGCGGTGACCTGGTGCGCATCGTCGAGTCGCGGCCGCTGAGCCGCCTCAAGCGCTGGGTGGTGGAAGAGGTGCTGGAGCGCACCGAGCGCCCGATGGAGGTGGTGGGATGATCCAGCAAGAATCCCGTCTCCACGTGGCCGACAACACGGGGGCGAAGGAACTGCTTGTCATCCGCGTGATGGGCGGGTCGAAGCGCCGCTACGGCTACATCGGCGACACCATCGTCGCCACCGTCAAGCAGGCCACGCCGAACGCTGCGGTCAAGAAGGGGGACATCGTGCGTGCGGTGATCGTCCGCACCACGCGCCCCCACACCCGTCCTGATGGTTCGATCATTCGCTTCGACGACAACGCGGCGGTGCTGCTGGATCAGAGCGGCGTCAACCCGCGGGGCACGCGCATCTTCGGGCCGGTGGCCCGCGAACTGCGCGAGAAGGGGTTCATGAAGATCATCTCCCTGGCCCCTGAGGTATTGTAGGACCGCCAGGTAAGGAGCAGGGCAGTGAGTGTGCAGATCAAGAAAGGGGATACCGTCGAGGTCATCACCGGTGAGGACGCGGGGCTGCGTGGCGAGGTCTTGCGCCTGTACCCCAAGACGCAGCGGGTGGTGGTCGCTGGCGTGAACGTGGTCAGGAAGCATCAGCGGCCCATCCGCGCCGGCCGCGGCGAGGTGCAGCCGGGCATCATCGAGTTCGAGGCTCCCGTTCACATCTCCAACGTGATGCTCGTTTGCCCGCGCTGCAACAAGCGCACCCGTGTCGGTATCACGTGGAGCGATGACGGCACGAAGGTGCGCACGTGCAAGCAGTGCGGTCAGGCCGTGGATTAGTAGAGGACGAGGGACGAGATGCAACGGTTGCAGGAGTTCTACAGAGCAGAGGTCCGGCCGGCTCTCCAGCGTGAGTTCGGCTATCGTAACGTGATGGAAGTGCCCGGGTTGAGCAAGATCGTCGTCAACGTCGGCGTTGGCGAAGCGCTGGACAACCCCAAGGCGCTGGATTTCGTGGTGCAGGACCTGCAGGCGATCACTGGTCAGCGGCCTGTGATCACCCGCGCCCACCGCTCCATCGCCAGTTTCAAACTGCGCGCCGGGCGGGCGATTGGCGCCAAGGTGACGCTGCGCAAGGATCGCATGTGGGCGTTCCTGGACCGCCTGTGTAACGTGGCCTTGCCCCGGCAGCGGGACTTCCGCGGCGTGTCGGCCGCTTTCGACGGGCGTGGCAATGTCACCATTGGCCTGCGCGAACAACTGGTCTTCCCCGAGATTGACTACGACAAGATTGACAAGATCCGCGGGTTGGAGATCTGCTTCGCTACCACGGCCAAGACGGATGAGGAAGGGCGGCGGCTGCTGGAACTGCTCGGTGTGCCGTTCCGCCGTCAGGGGTAGGGGAGGAAGGGATGACGAGGAAGTGCCTGCCGATCCGGGAGACTCGCAGGAAGTACGCCGTGCGGGTGCGCAACCGCTGCAGCCGCTGCGGCCGCCCCCGCGGTTACTACCGCAAGTTCGGCCTGTGCCGTATCTGCCTGCGCGAATTGGCCCTTGAGGGGAAAATCCCCGGCCTGGCGAAGTCTAGTTGGTAGGGACAGACCGATGACAGTGACAGACCCGATTGCAGATATGTTGGCGCGCATTCGTAATGCGATGATGGTGGGCCACTCCACGGTGGAACTGCCTTCCTCCAGGATGAAAGTGGCCATTGCCCGTATCCTGAAAGAAGAGGGGTACATCGAGGACTACCGGGTGGTGGAGCGGAGCGAGCAGCCACGCCAGATGTTGGTCATCCGCCTGAAGTACGTGGGCGAGCGACGCGAGCGCCGGCCAGTGATCCACGGCCTTCGGCGGGTGAGCAGGCCCGGACGGCGGGTCTATGCCCGTGTGGCCGAGATCCCCTGGGTACGCAGTGGTATGGGGATCGCCATTCTCTCCACCCCTAAGGGTATTCTGACCGGCCAGCAGGCCCGTCGCCTCGGCGTGGGCGGCGAAGTGCTCTGCTACGTCTGGTAGGGAAGAGACGGAGGAGGCATGTCGCGGATTGGTCGAAAGTCGGTCCCCCTGCCGCCAGGGGTGACAGTGGAGATTCAGGGCAGCCAGGTGACGGTTCGCGGCCCCAAGGGGGCGCTGAGCCGCACCTTCGACCCGGCGATGCGGATCGAGGTGGACGGAGGGGCTCTGCAGGTCAGTCGGCCCACCGACGCGCCGCGCCACCGGGCGCTGCATGGGCTCACCCGCGCGCTGCTGGCCAATATGGTCACCGGCGTCTCGCAGGGCTTCCAGAAGCAACTGGAGGTACAGGGCGTGGGCTACCGCGTTGACCTGCAGCCGGATGGTAACCTGGTGCTCAACCTGGGTTACTCCCATCCGGTCGTGGTCCGGCCACCCCAGGGGGTCACCTTCGATCTGGACCCTCGCCTGCGCGTGATCACCGTGCGCGGGATTGACAAGGAGCGGGTGGGACAGGTCGCGGCTGAGATTCGCGCCACGCGCCCGCCGGAGCCGTATCGCGGCAAGGGTGTACGTTACCTCGGTGAGAAAGTGCGCCGCAAGGGCGGCAAGACGGGGAAGGGGTAGGAGCAGTTGAGGCATGGGTGAGCGAGATCGTCGTGAAGGCCGGCTGCGCCGGCACAAGCACGTGCGTAAGGGAGTGGTGGGGACGGCGGAACGACCGCGGTTGAACGTCTTCCGCAGCCTCCAGCACATCTACGCCCAGGTCATTGATGACAGCCGGGGCCATACGCTGGTCGCGGCCTCGACGGTAGAGCCTGAGGTGCGGGCACAACTGGCCGGGCTGAACAAGACCGACCAGGCGCGCCTGGTAGGCAAGGTGTTGGCCTCCCGCGCCCGTGAGAAGGGGGTTGTCCGGGTGGTCTTCGACCGCGGGGGATACAGGTATCACGGCCGCGTGAAAGCGCTGGCCGAGGCTGCCCGCGAAGGCGGATTGGACTTCTAACCGGCAGGGAGAAAGTCATGGAGGAATATCCTCTGCGCGACCGGGAGATTCCGGAGACTGAACTACAACAAGAGGGGCTGGACGAGCGCGTTGTCCATATCGCGCGACTGGCAAAGGTTCTGAAGGGTGGGCGACGTTTTGCCTTCCGCGTCGTCGCTGTGGTGGGCGATAACAACGGTCACGTCGGCGTTGGCGTGGGTAAGGCCAGGGGTGTGCCGGATGCGATCCGCAAGGCGCTGGAACGGGCGCGCAACAGCATGCGGCCGGTGCCGATGGCGGGGACGACAGTACCGCACGAGGTGATCGGCCACTGCGGCAGCGCCCGCGTGCTCATCCGACCGGCCTCGCCCGGCACTGGCGTGATCGCTGGCGGCGGCGTCCGCGCCGTACTGGAAGCCGCTGGCATCCGTGACGTGTTGACCAAGTCTGTGGGGAGCGCCAATATCCCCAACGTGGTCAAGGCCACGATGGATGGCTTGAGCCAGATGCGCAGCACGGAGGAACTGGCCAGGGAGCGTGGGCTGCCGGAAGCCCGGGTGATGCCGTTCTGGAGGCGGGGAGAATGAGCGCGAAGAAGAAGCAACATCGCCTGCGCATCCGCCTGACCTCCAGTCCCATCGGGTGCTCTGAGCAGCAGAAGCGCACCGTCCGCGCGTTGGGCCTCCGCCGCCTGAACCAGACCGTCGAACAGGCCGACACACCGGTCGTCCGTGGGATGGTGGCCAAAGTACAGCACTTGGTGGAAGTGGAAGAGGTTGAAGCATGAAGCTGCATGAATTGCGACCGGCAGAGGGGTCTCGCAGGCCCCGCAAGCGGGTGGGGCACGGCATCGCTGCTGGCCAGGGCAAGACGGCCGGACGGGGCACGAAGGGGCAACGGGCGCGCAGCGGCGTGGGCATCCCGCCCTACTTCGAGGGAGGACAGTTGCCACTGGTGCGACGGCTGCCCTTCGCCCGCGGCGTGGGCTTCCGCGACCCGTGGCGGGTCTCCTTCGCCGCCGTCAACCTGGAACGGCTGAGCGGCTTTCCCGCCGGCAGCGTGGTCACCCCCCAGGAACTGGCGGATGCTGGCATCATCCGGGGTACTGACCGATTGGTGGTCGTCCTGGGGCGTGGCGAACTGACGCAGCCGCTCACCGTGCGCGCTCACCGCTTCTCGGCGGCGGCGCGGGCGAAGATCGAGGCGGCTGGCGGAAGCGCCGAGTCGCTGCCCTGGCAGCGCGGCGGACGGCGCACGCGGTGAGGAGTCCTGTATAGGGGACAGGGGGAACGATGATCCAAGCGGTGCGCAATGCCCTGAGACTGCCCGACCTGCGGCGGAGGATCTTCTATACGCTGCTGATCCTGATCATCTTCCGCGCGGCTTCTCACGTGCCGGTGCCGGGGATTGACCGGGACGTGTTGCAGCAGATCCTGGCAGGAGCGGCCGGAAGTGGGGCGGCGCAGGTGATCAACCTGCTCGACCTCCTCTCCGGGGGCGCGGTCTCCAACTACTCCGTCCTGGCCAACGGCGTCTATCCGTACATCAACGCCACGATCATCTTCCAGTTGCTGGTGCCGGTGATCCCTGCCCTGCAACGCCTGCAACAGGAGGAGGGGGAAGCCGGGCGGCGCAAGTTGAATCAGTGGACCTACTACATCACCGTGCCGCTGGCGATGTTGCAGTCCTGGGGACAGGCGCAGCTGTTCAACAGCGTCTCCGCCGGGCAGCAGGTTCTGCCCCACTTCGGTTTCAGCCCGCCGGAGAACATCCTGCCGACCGTCTCGGTGTTGGTGACGATGACCGCCGGCACGATGTTCGCCATCTGGCTGAGCGACCTGATCACCGAACAGGGCATCGGCAATGGCCTCTCGCTGATCATCTTCGGTGGGATCGTCGCCCGTGCACCTTCCAATATCGCCAGCATCTACACCTCCGACGGGGTGGGGGGGCTGTTGATCTTCACCCTCATCACCGCGTTGACGGTCTTCGTCATCGTTTACGTGCAGGAGGGGCAGCGGCGCATCCCGGTGCAGTACGGGCGGCGCGTGCGCGGGCGGCGGATGTACGCCGGCGGCAGCACGCACATCCCGTTGCGCGTCAACACCGCCGGGATGATCCCGCTGATCTTCGCCCAGTCCTTCCTGACCTTCCCGGCGGTGATCGCGCAGTTCTTCGCCCGATCCTCTAATCCGTCGGTGGTGAACTTCGCCAACAGTGTGATGAGTTTCTTCGGCGGCAACCCGACGGAATGGTATATGACAGTGCTCTATGCCCTGCTCTACTTCCTGACTGTGGTCGGCTTCACCTACTTCTACACGTTCGTGCTGGTGGAGCAGCAGGACCTGGCGGGGACGCTGCAAAAGCAGGGCGGGTTCATCCCTGGTTACCGGCCAGGTAAGTCCACGAAGGACTACATTGACAAGGTCTACAAGCGGATCACGTTGGTGGGGGCGCTGTTCCTGGGTGGCGTGGCGGTGTTGCCCTTCATCACCCAGTTGCTGATGCACACCCGTGTGTTGCTGATCACCTCGGCGGGGCTGCTGATCGTGGTCGGCGTGGTGGTGGACACGATGCGCCAGTTGGAGGCGCAGTTGCTGATGCGCCACTACGAAGGGTTCATCAAGAAGTAGCGTGATTCACCTGAAGTCGGAGGCTGAACTTAACAAGATGCGCCAGGCCGGCCGTATCGTGGCCGAGGTCCTGGAGCGGATGAAAGAGTGGGCTGTCCCTGGCGTGACCACGGGGGAGTTGGACGCACGGGCTGAGGCCTTGATCCGCCAGCGGGGAGCGATCCCTTCGTTCAAGGGGTACCCGCCGGGTAGCGCACATCCCTTCCCGGCCAGCATCTGCGCCTCCATCAACGAGGAACTGGTGCACGGCATCCCCGACAGCCGCGTGCTGCGCGAAGGAGACATCCTGAGCGTGGACGTGGGGGCGATCTACGAGGGGTATCACGGGGATGCCGCGATCACGCTGCCCGTGGGCCAGGTCAGCCCGGAGGTGATGCGGCTGCTGGAGGTGACCGCGCAGGCCCTGGCGGTGGGCATCGCTCAGGCGCGCCCAGGCAACCACTGCGGCGACATCTCCGCGGCGATCCAGCGGTACGTCGAGGGGCAGGGGTTCAACGTCGTGCGGGAGTACACTGGTCACGGCATCGGCCGGCGGATGCACGAGGACCCCCAGGTACCCAACTACGGTGAGCCGGGCCGTGGGCCGCTCCTGCGCCCGGGAATGACCATCGCGCTTGAGCCGATGGTCCTGGCCGGCGATTACGCCGTCCGCGTGCTGGACAATCAGTGGACGGTGGTTTCCGCCGATGGGAAACCGACCGCGCACTTCGAGCACACCATTGTGGTGCGCGACGGTGCAGCAGAGATTCTGACACAGTTGTAGGGTGGAGTTCAACGATGAAAGTACGGCCTTCTGTGAAGCGGCGTTGTCCGAAGTGCAAGATCATCCGCCGACGTGGCGTCGTGCGGGTGATCTGCGAGAACCCCAAGCATAAGCAGCGACAGGGCTAGGCGGAGGGACTGGGGAATGGCACGTATTGCAGGAGTAGACCTGCCCCGCAGCAAGCGGGTTGAGATCGGACTGACCTACATCTATGGCATTGGCCGGGCGACGAGCCGAGAGGTTCTGGCCAAGGCCGGCGTCAACCCGGACACGCGGATCAAGGACTTGACCGAGGCCGAGGTGGCGCGTTTGCGTGAGGTCATTGACCGGGACTGTAAGGTGGAAGGCGACCTGCGGCGCGAGGTGCAGATGAACATCAAGCGCCTGATGGAGATTGGCTGCTACCGTGGCCTGCGCCACCGCCAGTCCCTGCCCACGCGAGGGCAGCGGACGCGTACCAATGCCCGTACCCGGCGAGGGCCCAAGCGCACCGTGCCTGGGCGCGGTCGCCGCCGCGGAGCGAAGAAGAAGTAGTGGTGCGATTCGTCGCGCGGTTGGGTAGGGGCGCGATGCATCGCGCCCCCAAGGATGGCAGGGGCATCATTCACTGTGCCCGTAGTACGGAGGAGATGTAATGAAACAAGGTCAACAAGCGCGCAGAGGGGGACGCCGTGTCCGGCGTGGCGTTTCGCGTGGCCAGGTCCATATCCACGCCACGTTCAACAACACCATCGTCACGATGACTGACCCACAGGGAAATGTCCTCAACTGGTCAAGCGCGGGTGCGGTTGGCTTCAAGGGGGCGCGCAAGAGCACTCCCTATGCTGCCCGTCAGGCGGCGCAACGGGCCGCCAAGGACGCTCTGGACGGCGGGATGATCGAGGTGGATGTGTTTGTCAAGGGGCCGGGGCCTGGCCGTGAGGCGGCGATCCGGTCGCTTCAGGCCGCGGGCTTGCGCATCCGGTCTATCACTGACACGACCCCGATCCCGCACAACGGCTGCCGGCCCCCGAAGAAGCGCCGGGTTTAGACGGGAGACTGCGGAGGAAGTATGGCCCGATATACAGGTGCGGTCTGTAAACTCTGCCGCCGCGAGGGGCAGAAGTTATTCTTGAAGGGAGCGCGCTGCTACTCGGCAAAGTGCGCGCTGGAGCGGCGGGATTACCCACCGGGGGAGCATGGACGCACGGCGCGGATGCGCCAGAAGCGCCCTTCTGACTACGCCTTGCAGTTGCGCGAGAAGCAGCGGGTTCGCCGCATCTATGGCATCCTGGAGCGGCAGTTTCGCCGTTACTTCTACCAGGCCGAGCGGCAGGCAGGGTTGACGGGCGAAAACCTGCTCTCCCTCCTGGAGCGCCGGCTGGATAACGTGGTCTATCGCCTGGGTTTTGCCGATTCTCGTGCACAGGCGCGTCAACTGGTGCAGCACGGCCACTTCACGGTCAACGGCCGGCGGGTGACCATCCCCTCTATGCTGGTGGATGTCCGTGACGTCATCGCCGTGCGGCCGGGAAGTCAGCGATGCGCTTACTTCAAAGAGCGGGCAGAGATGCTGGACGGGCAGAAGACGCCAGCCTGGTTGCGGCTGGACCCCGATGCGCTTTCGGCGCAGGTGAATGCCCTCCCCCGCCGCGAGGATATTGATCTGCCGATCAACGAACAGTTGGTGGTGGAATATTACTCCCGGTAGTGGTGGGCCTGACAGGTAATGGAGGGGAGGGTGGTGACAACGGTACTGCCCAAGATTGAAGCGGAAGCGACCTCGCAGCAGTATGGCCGGTACGTCATCGGCCCGCTGGATAGCGGATATGGGGTCACCCTGGGTAACGCGCTGCGACGGGTGCTGCTCTCGTCACTGCCCGGCGCGGCGGTCACGTCTGTCCGTATCCTTGACGTGCCCCACGAGTTTACGACCATCCCGCACGTCCGCGAGGATGTGGTGCAGGTGATCCTGCAGGTCAAGAAACTTCGCCTGAAGATGTACGGCGACGGGCCGGCGCGCATGACGTTGGAGGCGAGAGGGGAGGGGAGTATCACCGCCGGGGACATCAAGGCCCCGCCGGAGATCGAGATTCTCAACCCCGATCTCTACCTTTTCAGCACTGACTCCGACAAGGCTCTGGTGGAGATGGAGTTCACCGTGGAGCAGGGCCGCGGGTATTACCCTGCCGAAGGGCGTGGGCGGATGCCGGTCGGCGAACTGCCGGTGGACGCGGTCTTCAGCCCTGTCCGGCGGGTCGCTTTCGACATCGAGCGCGCCCGTGTCGGTCAGAGAACAAACTATGACCGCCTGACCATGGAGATCTGGACCGACGGACGCATGACGCCGATAGAGGCGCTCAAGGAGTCCGCGCGTATCCTGGTCACCCATTTCCGCCTGATCGCCGGTGTCACGGAAGAGGAAGAGGTCGAGGCGCCGAAGGAGATCATCCCCAGCCATATCTACGACGCGCCCATTGACGAACTGGGGTTGGGGGTGCGGGTGTTCAACGCCCTCAAGCGTGCCGGCATCTCCAAGGTGGGCGAGGTGCTGGATATGCTGCGGGAAGGGAACAACGCCGTCCTGCGCATCCGCAACTTCGGCGACAAGTCCCTCGCGGAGATGAGGAGCCGGCTTGAGGAACTGGGCTACCTGGCCTACCTGGAAGCCGGCACCGGAGAGCCGGGGGAGGGGGAGGGCACGCGCGGGAGCGGTGGGCTCGTCCCCTAGATCATCTTGTCGGGTTGAAATGGCAGTCTGTGAGAGTGTGGTGGAGGTGTCTGGATGCGACATCGAGTCGCGGGTAAGAAACTGAACCGTTCGAGCGGCCATCGCCGTGCGCTGTTGCGTAACCTGGTCTCGTACCTGATCTATCACGAGCGGATTGAGACGACGGAGGCCAAGGCGCGGGCCATCCGCGTTCAGGCGGAGCGACTCATCACGCTGGCCAAACACGGGTTGGAGGCAGAGAAGACTGACCCCGCGCGTGGTGTCCATGCCCGCCGGCTGGCCGCGGCGCGGCTGAACCGCTGGATGCAGAAGGCCGACGGCACGCGCGTGGACCTGGTGAAGAAGCTCTTTGATGAGGTCGCGCCGCGTTATGCGGAGCGCCCTGGCGGCTACACCCGCCTGATCAAGACGGGTTTCCGCGTTGGGGACGCGGCGCCGATGGCAGTGATTGAACTGGTGGAGGAGAAGTAGGGAAACGCCCGGGAGTGAGATGCGCGCGCGAGCGGTGGTGGCCTACGATGGGACCGATTACCAGGGCTTCCAGCGGCAGGCCAATGGCCCGACAGTGCAGGAGGTTCTCGAAGCGGCCCTGTCGCGGGTGACGCAGCAGGAGGTCTCGGTCCTGGCCGCGGGGCGAACGGACACCGGCGTGCACGCAGAAGGGCAGGTCATCGCTTTCGACGTAGAATGGGCGCATCCGCTGGCGGCGTTGCTGCGGGCGGTCAACGCGGTGCTCCCGCCGGATGTCGTGATGCGGCAGATCGCACCCGCCGCGCCTGACTTCCACCCGCGTTACCAGGCCACCAGCCGGTGCTACCGGTACACGGTTTACAACGACCCGATCCGGGCGCCGCTGGCGCGGCGCACCAGCCTCCACGTGGCGCGACGGCTGAACGTGGAGCAGATGCGCCAGGCGGCCAACCTCCTGGTGGGGCAACATGACTTCGCCACCTTCGGCCAGCCGCCGAAGGGCGAGAGCACGGTTCGCCGGGTGTTGCGCGCCGACTGGAGCGGCGAGCCGCCCTGGCTGTACTTCGACATCGAGGCGGATGCCTTTCTCTACCGGATGGTGCGCAGCCTGGTGGGCACGATGCTCCTGGTGGGGTTGGGGCGGATGACGACAGAGGGCTTCGCCCAGGCCCTGGCAGCGCGAGATCGCCGCCGCGCCGGCCCGACGGCCCCGCCGTACGGACTGTGCCTGATGGCGGTGCGCTACGGAGCGACAGGTGAACAGGGAGTATGATGAAGACTTACGTGACGAAACCGAATGAGGTACATAAGGAATGGTACGTCGTGGACGCCACGGGCAAGACCCTGGGCCGTCTGGCGACAGAGGTGGCGCGCATCCTGACCGGCAAGCACAAGCCCACCTACTCCCCGGCGCTGGATACCGGGGACTACGTGGTCGTGATCAACGCCGAGAAGGTGCAGGTGACAGGAAGAAAGCTGGACCAGAAGATGTACTATCGCCACTCCGGCTACCCCGGTGGTCTGAAGGCCATCTCTCTGCGTGACCAGTTGTCTCGCCATCCCGTTCGCGTGATCGAACATGCTGTGCGCGGGATGTTGCCCAAGAATGCCTTGGGACGCCACCTGCTGAGGAAACTGAAGGTCTATGCCGGGCCGGATCATCCACACCAGGCCCAGCAGCCGAAACCGCTGTGGCAGAATGGGGGAGGAGAAGGGGAAGGATGACGGAACAGCAGCAGACGTACTACGAGGGCGTGGGGCGTCGGAAGACAGCGACGGCGCGTGTCCGCCTCTATACCAGCGGAAGTGGCCGCTTCCTGGTCAACGATAAGCCCGTGCCGGAGTATTTTGTCCGCGAGGGGGATGTCTCCCGTGTGTTGGAACCGCTCAAGGCGGTGGGGATGCAGGACCGCTTCAGCATCTCGGCGAAGGTGCGCGGCGGCGGCATCACCGGACAGGTGGGCGCGGTGCAGTTGGGCATCGCCCGCGCGCTGTTGAAGTTGGACCCCGAATTGCGGCCTGTGTTGCGCAAGGGGGGCTTCCTCACCCGCGACGCGCGGGTCAAGGAACGCAAGAAGCCTGGCCTGAAGCGCGCCCGCAAGGCCCCACAGTACACCAAGCGCTAGCCGCGGTTTTCCCGCCTGCGCCCTGAGGGCGGGAGGATGAGGATATGAATCTGAGGCGAGGTCGCCAACCTGACCTCGCCTCTTGCTGTTTCTAAGCCGCCAATGGTCGGGGCCGGCTGTGAAGCACGGCTATTCAGGGTTTCAGGTTTCAGGTTTTGCTGGAGGGTGAGCAGAGCATGGGAATCGTTATCGTTGGCCTCGGCCCCGGCGACCCGGCGCTGTTGACGCGGGCGGCCTGGGACACCCTGGAGGCCGCTCAGGAGGTCTGGCTGCGTACTTCCCGTCACCCCACCGTCGCCGGCCTGCCGGGCCATCTGATCCTGCACAGTTTCGATGATCTCTATGAGTCGGCGGAGGATTTCGCGGCGGTCTACCACGCCATCACCGCCGAAGTGGTGCGCCTGGGCCGCCGGCCCGAAGGGGTGGTCTACGCCGTCCCCGGCCACCCGTGGGTGGGCGAGGCCACCGTCCCGGCGATCCTGTCCGCCGCGCGGGCCGAGGGGCAGCCGGTGCGTGTGGTTGAGGGGCTCAGTTTCGTCGAGCCGACGCTGAGCCTGCTGGAACTGGATGCTCTCGACGGCCTGCAGGTCTGCGACGGTCTGGAAGTGGCGGCCCGCCACCACCCGCCGCTCAACCCTGACCTCCCGGCGTTGCTGGGCCAGGTCTACAGCCCACTGCTCGTCGCCGACCTCAAACTGACGTTGATGAACCAGTACCCCGATGAGCACCCCGTCACCCTGGTCTATGCCGCTGGCACGCCGCACGCGCACCAGGTCCGCCTGCCGCTGTGCGAGTTGGACCGTCAGCCGTTGGATCATCTCACCTCGCTCTATGTGCCACCGTTGCCCCCGGTGAGCAGTTTCGAAGGCCTCCAGGAGACCGTGGCCCATCTGCGCGCGCCGGATGGTTGCCCGTGGGACCGCCAGCAGACCCACACCAGCCTGCGCGACGGGTTGCTGGAAGAAGCCTACGAGGCGGTGGCGGCGATTGACGCGGAGGACCTGGATGGTCTGCGTGAGGAACTGGGGGATCTGTTGCTGCTGATCTTGCTCCACACCCAGATCGCCACCGAGGAGGGTGACTTCCAGATGGCGGAGGTCATCGCCGGGCTGGACGCCAAACTGAAGCACCGTCATCCCCACGTGTGGGGTGGGGTGGCGAGCGGAGGGACGGAAGAGATCGTCGCCCGCTGGGAGCGGCTCAAGCGAGAGGAGAAGGAAGAGCGTCAATCGCTGCTGGACGGCGTGCCAGAATCGTTGCCGGCGTTGCTACAGGCTCACCTGTACGGCGAGCGGACCGCTCACGTGGGCTTCGACTGGGCGGACGCGTCGGGAGTGGTGGAGAAGGTGCGCGAGGAACTGGCCGAACTGACCGCTGCCTCCACGCCAGAGGAACGGGAGGCGGAACTGGGAGACCTGCTCTTCGCGGTGGTCAACCTGGCCCGTCACCTGGGGGTGGAGGCGGAGGCGGCGCTGCGACAGGCTAACCGCCGCTTCGCCACGCGCTTCCGTGGCCTGGAGCAGTTGGCCGCCCGGCGTGGTCTGGACCTGGCGAACCTGGGCATCGAGGGATTGGAGGCGCTGTGGCAGGAGGTCAAGCAGGCGGAGACGGGATGACGCGGAGACGCGCAGGTCCGGGGAAACGCAGGTTGACCGAGCACTCTCCAGCCTGACCGGCGGCCTGAGCGTAGCGAGACAGCGAGCGGAGTCGAAGGCCGCCGGGCCACGGCTGGAGCAGGTCCGACCCCTTGTCCGGAGACCAGAGCAGTAACTTGACATCTAGAACGTATGTTCCTATAATGAACCCTGAGGTGCTCCGTGCTCTGTGGTCCGTGGTCTGTGGTCCGCGGTCCGTCGTCCGTGGTCCGACGTTGGCAGGCGAGGCTGAGGGGGTTGCAGCACCGCACTGAGGGGGGCGAGAGGAATGGAAGCGCTGGAGAAGTTGCGGCTCCTGGGGCCGGCCACCTGCTACGAGCCTTCCGAAGAGGTCTCGCCTGCAGGGTTGACCGCTCCCCCGTCGCGCGCGCCACGCGACCTCGCCGGCTGCATCCACCACGCGGTGATGCCTGGCGGCCGGCGCATCGCGCTGTTGAAGACGCTCCTCACCTCGGCCTGTGAGCGGGACTGCGCCTACTGTCCCTTCCGCGCCGGGCGAGATTTCCCCCGCGCAACGTTCGAGCCGGACGAACTGGCTCGCCTCTTTCTGCAACTCCACCAGAGCGGCATCGCCGAGGGGGTTTTCCTCAGTTCGGCAGTGGCAGGGGGTGGGCCGCGTACCCAGGAGCGGCTGATCGCCACGGCCCAGATCCTGCGCCAGCGATATGGCTTTCGTGGCTACATCCACCTCAAGGTGATGCCAGGGGCCGAACGAGCGCAGGTGGCGGCGGCGATGGCCCTGGCCGACCGCGTCTCGGTCAACCTGGAGGCGCCGAACGACCAGCGTCTGGCGCTGCTGGCCCCGCACAAGAGGTTTGCTCAGGAGTTGATGGAACGACTGCGTTGGATCCACGAACTGCGCCAGGAGATGGCTGGTCGGGGGCCCAGTTCCACGACGCAGTTCGTCGTCGGCGCGGCAGGGGAGAGCGATCTCGAACTGCTGAGCACGACCGACTTTGCCTACCGCAACCTGGGGCTGGCGCGGGTCTACTTCAGCGGCTTCCGCCCCGTCGTGGGCACGCCGCTGGAGAATCTGCCCCCGGCGTCGCCGTTGCGGGAGCACCGCCTCTACCAGGCCTCTTTCCTGCTGCGCGACTACGGCTTCGGCGTGGAGGAGTTACCCTTCGCCGACGATGGCAACCTGCCGCTGGGGAGCGACCCGAAACTGGCCTGGGCCCGTCAGCACCTGAGCCAGGCGCCGGTAGAAGTGAACTCTGCCGGCCGGGAGACACTGCTGCGCGTGCCCGGCGTCGGGCCGCGCGGGGTGGAGCGGTTGCTGGAGGCGCGTCGCCGCGGGCGCCTGCGCGATCTGGAAAGCCTGCGGGCGCTGGGCATCGCCGCCGACCGCGCCGCGCCGTTCATCCTGCTCGACGGCCGCGCCCCAGCGCGGCAGCTGAGGTTGTTCTGACCGCCTGTCGGCCCTGCCTGCAGAATGGACCCTCTTGCGGCTTTGCTCTCTCGTCTGCGGGATGACCCCGCCTTCATGCGCTGCGTGACCGCCTGGGAGCGGCTGCCGGCGCGGACGGCGCGTACTGTCCCCTGGCCAGCCGGGTTACACCCGGCACTGATCGAAGCGGCGCGTGGCCTGGGGATCGCGGCCCCTTATACCCATCAGGCCGAAGCGATCGCCGCTGCTCTGGCGGGCCAGAACGTCGTCCAGGCCACCGCCGCGGCCTCGGGCAAGTCGCTGGCCTACAACATGCCCGTCCTCCATACCTTGCTGAACGACCCGTCCGCCTGCGCCCTCTACCTCTTCCCCACCAAGGCGCTGGCCCACGACCAGGTCGCCGCGTTGGAGTCGCTGCTTGCCGCCCTGCCACAGCCGCCCCCGGTTTGCGCCTACGACGGCGATACCCCTTCTTCCCAGCGCAGCGGGGTCCGCAGCCGGGCGCGGCTGCTGATCAGCAATCCCGATATGCTGCACGTGGGGATTCTCCCTCACCACACCCGCTGGGCGCGGTTCTTTGCCAACCTGCGCTGGGTCGTGCTGGACGAGTTGCACGTCTACCACGGCCTCTTCGGCAGCCATGTCGCTAACGTGCTGCGTCGCCTGCAGCGAGTCTGTCGTTTCTACGGGGCCGCGCCGCGCTTCCTCTGCGCCTCGGCCACCATCGCCAACCCGCAGGGACTGGCCGAGCGGCTGGTGGAGGCCCCTGTCATCCCGGTGGTGGAGGATGGCTCGCCGCGTGGCGAGAAGCACTTCGTCCTCTACAACCCACCACTGGTGGACCGGCTGCTGGGCATCCGTCGCTCGGCGGTGCTGGCCGCGCTCGACGTGGGCAAGCACCTGCTGCGCGCCGACGTGCAGTCGGTCTTCTTCACCCGAGCCCGGTTGACCACGGAGGTGCTGCTGGGCTACCTGCGCGACCTGGTCCTCTCCGATGGGGGCGACCCTGGCCGCGTGCGGGGTTACCGCGGCGGCTACCTGCCCGACCAGCGGCGTCAGATCGAGCGGGGCCTGCGGGAGGGGCAGGTGCGCGCCGTCGTCGCCACTAACGCGCTGGAACTGGGGGTGGACATCGGCCAGATGTCCGCCTGCGTGATGGTCGGCTACCCCGGCTCCGTTGCCAGCACCTGGCAGCAGGCGGGTCGGGCCGGGCGGCGGGCGGGCGAGTCGCTGGCGGTGCTCATCGCCAGCCCGCTGCCGCTCGACCAGTATCTCGTCACCCATCCGCGCTACTTCTTCGAGCGGCCGGTGGAGGAGGCGCTGCTCGACCCCGACAATCTGGCCGTGCTCAGCGGTCACCTGGCCTGCGCGACCTACGAACTCCCCTTCGCGGCAGGGGAACCCTTCGGTGAAGCGGGAGAGGTGACGCCGCTGCTGGAACTGCTGGCCGAGGCGGAGCGGCTTCATCGGAGTGACGGGCGGTTTGTCTGGGTCGGCGAGGACTACCCGGCGCGGTCGGTGGGTCTGCGCACGGGCGCGCCGGATACCGTGGTGATCCAGGACATGGGCGAGACGTCGCCGCGGGTCATCGGTCAGGTGGACCGGCCCAGCGCGCCGTTGTTGGTCCATCCTGGCGCGGTCTACCTGCACGAGGGGGAGGCGTACCAGGTGGAGGACATGGACTGGGCGGCAGGGGTGGCGCGGGTGCGGTCCACGGAGATGGATTTCTACACCCGCGCGAGCGGGACGACCAGCGTGGTGGTGCTGGAGACGACCGAGGAGCGGCAGGGTGGGGCGTGGACGGCGGCGGTGGGGCCGCTGGAGGTGACGACGCACGTGACCGGCTACCGGCAGGTGCGCCGGTACACTCATGAAGTGCTGGGGTGGGTGGAGGTGGATCTGCCGCCGCAGACGATGCAGACGGTGGGGGCCTGGCTCGACCTGGCGGAGGACCTGGTGGAGCGGATGCATGAGGAAGGGGTGCTGCGCCCGCCGAATGACTACGGTCCTGACTGGCCCGCCCAGCGCGATGCCGCCCGCGCCCGCGATGGCTATCGCTGCCGGCACTGCGGCGCGCCGGAGCGTCCTGACCGCCAGCACGATGTCCATCACCTCACCCCGCTCGCGACCTTCAGTCATCTGCCCGCCAGCGACCGGTTCCGGCTGGCGAACCACCTGGACAACCTGATCACCCTCTGTCCGTCCTGTCATCGGCTGGCGGAGCGGGCGCATGGAGCGCGCAGCGCGCTCTCGGGGCTGGCCTACCTGCTCCGTCATCTGGCGCCGCTGCACCTGCTGTGCGCGCCGGGGGACCTGGGGGCGCTGGCGGAGGCGCGTGCCGCGGGCACGGGCCGTCCCCGCCTGACCTTCTACGACCAGGCTCCGGGCGGCGCGGGGCTGAGCGCGCGGCTCTACGAACGGTTCGAGCCACTCCTGGCCGCGGCGCGGGAGCGCGTGGAGTCCTGCCCTTGCGCCGATGGTTGCCCGGGTTGCGTCGGGCCAGCAGGGGAGCAGGAGCCGGGCACGAAAGCGCTCACCCGTCGGTTACTGGCGGGGATGGTGTAGGGGGGCCTGGGTTTGGAGTGCGCCGGCCGTGTCAGCGCTCTGCAAGCGGCGACAAAATCGCCGCAGCCCAAACGAGCATCCCCGGTTGTCCGGTTGGGTGAGGGGGATATAATGGGAGTCGGGCGCACATCGTCCGAACGGTGACCTGGTACTGCATGGCACTGCCGCGAAGATGAGGGCCGTTGCCTGTAGATGGGCGCAGACGGGCGGCCCGTTGGTCGGCGGCCCATGGTTGGTGGTCAGCCCCACCTTCACCGCACTTGCCAACCCGGCAGTGCTGACCTTCACGCTGAGGGTGACGGACGGTCTGGGGTTGCCCGACCCAACGCCAGATGAGGTGGTGATCACGGTGGAGGGGTATCGCGTCTACCTGCCGCTGGTTACGCGGGACCTATGAGGCACAGCCTCCTGCGGTGGCTGTTGGTGGCCAATCGGCCAGAAAGCGGACGTCGAACTCGGACTTCGCCAGGCGGCGCGCCAGGGTCTCGTCGGCAGTGACGAGGGGGAGAGAGAACCGGCGGGACAACGCGACGTAGACGGCGTCATAGGCGGTGATGCCGTGGGTGACGGCTACGGCCAGGGCCTCTGCGACCAGACCCGCGGTGGGAATGACCTGAAACGGCAGGCTGACCAGATCGGCGATGTCCTGTTGTGCGGCATCCTGAGGGTATCGAAAGAGGCGGACATACTTCCACAGGATGTTTGCGCATTCGACGAAAAGGAGGTCGGGCACGTAGAAGCGGGGCGGATGGGCGACCGTCAGATGGTCAAACAGGGCGTCGGCGCGGTCGGAGAGTGGCTCGACCAGGAAGAGTTTGATCGCCACGCTGGCGTCAACGACGCAGTCGAGGCTCATCGCTCGCGGTCCTGACGGAGGAGTTGGGTGCTGTCAGGAGCACCGGCGAGGGCGGGGTTGAAGGAGCGGCGACGGCGGATGGAGGAGAGGGCGAGTTGGGGCGAGGTTTCAGCCTGTTCGACGGCCCATTCGAGGAGTGTGATCACCTCGGCGCTGAGAGAACGGCGCTGAGCGTTGGCGCGTTGCTTGAGGCGCGCGTAGAGGTCTTGAGGGACATTGCGCACGTGCAAGATGGACATCGCTCTCTCTCCCCAGGCAGATGAGTGGATTATACCATGTCAGGTTGCAAAATGCAACCCTCATGGTACAGCCTGGTGGAAGACCGTTGGGGTAGATGGTCCGCCAGCCGCGCGCTTGCGCCGCTGCGGGGAAGGGGGAGTTGTGAGAGCCGAGGGGAATTCGTAGTCGAGGCCAGCACATCAGGAGGCGCGGGTATGCAATTCGAGTGCAAACGGTGCGGTGCCACCTTCTCGAGAAACTGGGGCGTGGCGAAGTGTCCCCAATGTGGCAGTCAGGAACTGTGGACAACCGGCGGCGAAGCCCAGGCCCTGCTGCGGGTGGGGGGTGTGCTGCTGTTGGTTGTCGTGGCTGTGTTCCTCTGCCCGGTTCAAGCCGTGTTGGCCCCCGTTGTTGGGGACAGTATGGCGGCTGTGATCAGGTTCGGCGCTTCCATCGGTGTTGGGGTGGGGCTTCTGGTCGGCGTGCCGTTGGCGGTGTGGGCTGTGTTGTCGCGGCGCAAGAAGTGAGGCTGGATCAGGTTCGGTCGCCGTGTGCCGTCTGGAGGATCGGAGGAAGGGTGCCCACAAGGAGGGTGATCGTCGTCGGTGCAGGCGCGGCGGGCCTGCTGGCTGCGGGCCGCGCTGCCGCGCTGGGCGCGGATACCCTCGTTCTGGAGAAGATGGACCGACCGGCGCAGAAACTGCGCCTCACCGGCAAGGGGCGCTGTAACCTGACTAACATCGCCCCGCTGCCCGACTTCATCTCCCACTTCCAGCCTGACGGACGTTTTCTCTACCCCGCCTTCTCCCGTTTCTTCAGCGACGAACTGCTGGAACTCCTCGCCAGCCTGGGCGTGGAGACCGTCACCGAGCGCGGGGGACGGGTCTTCCCGGCCAGCGGCCGGGCGCAGGAGGTGGCGACGGCGCTCCTGCGCTGGGTCGAGGCCCAGGGCGCAAGGCTGCTCACCCGCTCGCCAGTGGACCGCCTGCTGACCGAAGGGGGGCGCATTGCGGGGGTGCGCGTCGCCCCAAGGGGCGGGAAGCCGCCGACGGGCTACCCGGCGGACGCGGTGGTGCTCGCCACCGGTGGCGCCTCTTACCCGGCTACCGGTTCCGCCGGTGATGGCTATCGGCTGGCCGAGGCGGTCGGCCACACCATCGTCCCGATCCGACCGGCGCTGGTGCCGCTGGAAACCGCGGGCAACGTCGCTGCGCGGCTGCAGGGGCTCAGCCTGCGCAACGTCCGCGCGCGGCTGTGGGTGGACGATGAGGCGCGGGCTGAGCAGTTCGGCGAGATGCTCTTCACCCACTTTGGCCTCTCCGGGCCGATTATCCTCACCCTCAGCCGGATGGCGGTAGATGCCCTGCGCGCGGGCCGGAAGGTGGCTGTGTCCATTGACCTGAAGCCGGCGCTGGACGAACGGACACTGGATGCGCGTCTGCTGCGCGACCTGGACGCGCATGGCCGACAGCAGTTTCGCGCTTTGCTCAAGGGACTGTTGCCGACAAAACTGATCCCGGTCTGCGCCGACCTGGTCGGGGTCCCTCTCGACCGGCCGGCGCACCAGGTGACCGCGCAGGAGCGTGCCCGGCTGCGCGGCTGGTTGAAGGACTTCCGTCTCACCGTGACGGGCCATCGTTCCTTCGACGAGGCGATCATCACCGCCGGTGGGGTGGATCTGCGCCAGGTGGATCCGCGCACGATGGAGTCGCGACGGGTCGCCGGGTTGTACTTCGCCGGCGAGGTCCTCGACCTGGACGCCGACACGGGGGGCTACAACCTGCAGGCGGCCTTCTCCACCGGCTGGCTGGCCGGCGAGTCCGCGGCATCGTTTGGGGCTCCTGGAGTTTCATAGACCTGCGGAAGGCTGAGAGGGAGGTCCGTATTGGATGAGGTGATCGTCGTGACTGAGGCGACGCCGGACGACCTGCCGGCGCTGGAGTCGCTCTTGATGGCTTTGTTCTCGGCGATGAGGGACACGGCGGGGCTCGATCGGTCCCGCGCGCTGAAGAACTGCCGTGCGCTGCTGGGCCGGGAGGATACCCACATCCTGATTGCCAGGGCTGGCGGGCAGGCGGTGGGGTTCATCAACTTCACCCTCCGCCAGACGCTGCTTCATCCGGGCCCGTCGGGGTTGGTTGACGAATTGGTCGTCGCCGAGGGCTGGCGTGGACGGGGCGTGGGCCGCCGATTGGTTGCTGCCGCTATCGAGCGCTGCCGCCAACTCGGCTGCTGCGAGGTCGAGGTCAGCACCGAGAAGGCCAACCGCGCCGCCCGCGCCTTCTATCGCCGCTGCGGCTTTGAGGAGGAGGCGGTCCTGTTCGAACTGGAACTGTAAGGCGAGCGTCTCCATAAAGAGGTGGTGTTTCACCACGAGGTCACCAGGGCACGAAGGAGGAGGAATCATGGGACGGAAGGCATTGTGGGTCGCGCTGATGTTGCTGCTCCTGCTGGCGTTGACGACAGCGGTGGCCTGGGCGGCTCCGCCAGGGCAGGGCGGAGATGAGACGGCGGACGCGCTGTGGGTCGCCCTGGCGCCGCTGGTGGCCATCGCCACTTTCATCGAGCGGATACTGGAGGCGTTCTGGGACCGCTGGGAGCGGGGGCCGATCTCCGCCGGTCTCCGCCGGTTGGCCGATCCGGCTGCCCCTGACTACCCGGCAAAGAAACGGCTGTGGTCCCACTGGCTGGGTACCTTCGCCGCGATCATCGCTGTTGGCCTGACCAACATCCGCTTCTTCCGCCTGCTGGGCTTCGACGTGCTCTTCTCTTCTCCCAACCTGATGCTGTTCAACGCTGGCATCGGCGGCATCTTCGACAACTTCACCGTGGGCACGCTGATTGACTGGCTGCTGACGGCGGGCATCATCGGTTGGGGGGGCACGGAACTGACCCACAGCGTCATCGAGGGGCTGGTCAAGGGGCGCAACCTGTGGAAGGAGATGCGCGAGGTCGAAGCAGGAAGACAGTCCATCCTCGACGCCAAGTTCTTCAACGACTACGTGGCGCCTGAGATGGAGCGGCGTGGCATCTCGGTGGCTGCGCTCCGTCAGACCTTCCAGACGTTGAACGCTGTCGGCGTGCCGGTGGACACCTTCATCGGCCAGATGACGGCGGGCCAGGTGGACGAGTTGCTCGACGGCATGGCGCTGCGGGCGGAGACCGCGGGTGCGGCGCAGGCGGTGCGCACGCTGCTTGAAGGGGTGCCGCCAGAGCGCCGGGCGGAGATCCCCGACCTCCTGGCGTTGCTCACCCCCGAACAGCGGCGGCGTTTCCTGGGGGCCTGAACGGTTGCGCGTCGAGCACCGTAGGGCAGCGCTAATCAGAGGCCCGCTGGATTGTCGCTCGGTGGGGAGGGCAGGCACGCCCGGCATCAGGGCCTGAGGGGGAACCGGCTGATAACTTGACAGGTCCAGGAAAGGGGAGTATAATCCCTAGTAATTCTATAGACATTATGACATTTCGGCTATGAGACTCTCCCGACGCAGCAAGTACGGCCTTTTGGCGTTGATAGACCTGGCTGCCCACGAGGATGAGGGCCTGGTGCCGCTGCGCGAACTGGCGAAGCGGAACAACATCCCCCCCCGTTTCCTGGAGCAGATCCTCATCACCCTGCGTAACGCCGGCCTCGTCCGCAGCCAGGTGGGGGTCGGCGGCGGCTATGCCCTGGGCCGCAGGGCCGACGAAATCACCATCGGCGAGGTCATCCGTGCCCTGGATGGCACCATCGCTCCGGTGAGTTGTGTGAGCCGCATCGCCTACGAACCCTGCACCTGTCCGGATGAGATGACCTGTCCGGTGCGGGCAGTGATGGCGCAGGTGCGCCAGGCCATCGTCTCTGTCATTGACCACACCACGCTGGCCGATGCGCTGAAACTCCCTCAGGAGGCTTTCCAATGAAGCGCTGGATACAGGTGACCCTCTTTGGCGTTATGGTGGCTGCCCTTGCCGGCTGCGGGGGAGGCGGGGCAGGCACTGCCGGCCCGGTGACGATGCGGGTGGGCTATTTCCCGAATATCACTCACAGCCAGGCGCTCATCGGCATCCCGCGCGGGGACTTTCAGCAGGCCCTGGGGCCGGATATCGTGCTGCAGGCGACGACCTTCAACGCTGGACCGTCGGTGATCGAGGCCCTGTTCGCAGGGCAGATTGACCTGGCCTACATCGGCCCCAACCCCACCATCAGCGGTTATGTCCAGAGCAACGGCGAGGCGCTGCGGGTGGTCGCCGGAGCCACCAGCGGCGGCGCGGCCCTCGTCGTCCGGCCGGAGGCGAACATCACCACGCCAGATGACCTGGCCGGCAAACGGCTGGCCAGCCCACAGTTAGGTAACACGCAGGATGTGGCCTTGCGTGCCTACCTGGTCGAGCACGGCCTGGTCCTGGTGGAGAATGGCGGCGACGTCCAGGTGGTCCCCACGCAGAACCCGCAGATCCTCGACCTGTTCCGCCAGGGGCAGATTGACGGGGCCTGGGTACCGGAGCCATGGGCCAGCCGGTTGATCGTGGAGGGTGGAGGAGTGCTCTTCCTTGACGAACGGGACCTGTGGCCCGATGGCGAGTTCGTCACCGCCAATATCATCGTACGCACCCCCTTCTTGCAGGAACACCCCGATCTGGTGGAGGCCTGGCTGCGCGCCCACGTGGCGTTGACGTTGTGGGAGCAGGAGAACCCTGAGGAGGCGCAGCGGCTGGCCAACCAGGAGATCGAGCGGCTGACCGGTCAGGCGTTGTCCCCGGAGGTGTTGGCGGGGGCCTGGTCGCGCATGCGCGTCACCTACGACCCGCTGCCGGCCACGCTGCTGGCCTCGGCGGAGAGCGCCTACGAGGCAGGCTTCCTTGACGAGCGGCCCGATCTGTCGGGTTTGTACGACCTGACCCTGCTCAACCGCGTGCTGGAGGAGCAGGGGCTGCCTCCTGTCCAGTGACTGGTGGCTGGACGGGCCAGGAAGGAGGGGAGAGGTGAAGCTGGAGGTCTGCGGGGTCAGCAAGACGTTCCAAACCCGGCGCGGTCAGACCCCTGCTCTGCGGGACATCTCCTTCAGCGTCGGCGCGGGGGAGTTCGTCTGCCTGTTGGGCCCGTCGGGCTGCGGGAAATCCACCCTGCTGAGCGTCATCGCCGGACTGGAGCGGCCCGACAGCGGCGAGGTGCGGATGGATGGGCGGCCCATTGCCGGCCCTGGGCGGGACCGCGTGGTCATCTTCCAGGAGGCGGCGCTCTTCCCCTGGCTCAACGTGCGGGACAACGTGGCTTTCGGCCTGGCGGCAACCGGCCTGCCCAGAGCCGCGCGATACGAGCGGGCGGAGCGCTACCTGCGCCTGGTGCGTCTGCAAGGGTTTCATCATGCGTTCGTCCACGAGCTCTCTGGCGGTATGAAACAGCGCGTCGCCCTGGCGCGCGCCCTGGCGCTCGAACCCCAGGTGCTGCTGATGGACGAGCCGTTTGGCGCGTTGGACGCACAGACGCGGGATATGTTCCACGGGGAGTTGCAGGAGATCTGGGCGCAGACCGGCAACACGATCTTGTTCGTCACGCACAACGTTCGCGAGGCGTTGGTGCTGGGCGACCGGGTGCTGCTGTTCTCGGCGCGGCCGGGCCGCATCAAGCGGGAGTTCCGCTGCGACCTTCCCCGTCCGCGACATATCGAGGACCACGCGCTGGTGGACGCCGCGCGCGAGGTGTTGGCCGACCTGCGTAGCGAGGTTCTGGCTGCCGCCGCGCAGGAGGAGGGGGCGGGATGAACATCAGGTGGCTGAGCGGTTGGCGGCTGAAGGTGCTGTTCTTCTTCGTGCTGGTGGTGGCGTGGGAGATGCTCTTCCGGCTTCGCCTGTGGCCGCCCTACCTCTTCCCGTCGGTCTTCAGTGTGGGGCGGGCGCTGGTCAACGGTTTCGCCAACGGCTCCTATCCGCTGGCGATCCTGGTCAGCCTGCGCCGGGCGGCTGTCGGCTATGGGCTGTCATTGCTGGTGGGCATTCCCCTCGGCCTGCTGCTGGGCCGCGTTCGCTGCCTGCAGGAGACCGTGGGCTCCGTCGTGCTGGGCCTGCAGGCCCTGCCGAGTATCTGCTGGCTCCCGCTGGCCCTGTTGTGGTTCGGCCTCTCGGAGAAGGCGATCCTTTTCGTCGTGGTGATGGGGGCGCTGCTCTCGATCTCTCTCTCCACTGCGGACGGGGTGCACAACACGCCGCCGCTCTATCTGCGCGCCGCGCGGACGATGGGCGCGCGGGGGGTGCGGCTGTACACCAGCGTCATCCTGCCAGCGGCCCTGCCGGGGATCCTCTCTGGCATGAAGCTGGGTTGGTCTTTTGCCTGGCGCTCGTTGATGGCTGGCGAACTGCTGTACGTCAGCATGGGGCTGGGACAGTTGCTGACGATGGGCCGAGAACTGAACAACATGAGCCAGGTCATCGCTGTGATGCTGGTGACGGTGATGATTGGCCTGGTGGTGGACCGTGCGCTGTTCAGCCCGGCAGAGCGCCGGGTGCGCGAACGGTGGGGCTTGCAGAACGTGCCGGGTTGAGCGGGCGGTCAGTGTCCCAGCGCTCGCACCGATTCCTCGCGCCCCTGTAACACCAGGCGGCGGGCCTTGAAGCGGGCCAACAACTCACGGGCCCGGCGACACAACTGGCGCATCCGGTCGTCTTTGGTCTGCCATTCCCCCTTCACCTGGCGGATCACCAGGGCCGAGTCGCCGCGCACCTCCACGGTGAACTCACTGGGGGAACGCCCTGAGGCTTCGATGCGCCCGATCAACCCCTCCAGCGCGGCGATCAGCGTGCGATACTCCGCCTCGTTGTTGGTCATCTCCCCGCCAAAGTCCAGCCGCACGATGTCGGAGCGGTCATCCGCAGTGCGGGTGAGGCGGTAGGAGCCGTAGCCAGGGCCGGGGTTGCCCTGGCTACCCCCGTCGAAGAGGATGGCGTAATCAGGGGGGCCTTCCAGGGGTGTTTCGGTGAAGGTCAGAGCAAGAGACGGTGGCGCGGGCAGGCCGTACTCCTCGATCAGCCGCCGCAGAACCCACTGTCGTTGCTCGTTCGACAGGGCGCGCACAGCAGCCAGGATGCGCTCTGTCTGCTCATCCATGCCCTTGTTCTTGAGCCAGGCGGTCGTAGATGGCCAGGAGATTGGCGGCGTGCAGCCGCTGCGCCTGGCCATCCAGGGCGACACGTGACAGGCCACACGATTCGACGTTCACGCTCATCAGTGTCTCTCGCTTCTTACCCTTCTTCAGCGCCTTGTGGGCCAGGTCCTGGATCTTCTCCAGATAGGCGATGCTGTTGCGGATCACCTGCGCCACCTCTCCGCGCAGGATGACCTCTCCGTGGCCCTGGACGATGGTATCGGGCTCCAGGGCCAGGAGCCGTTGCAGGGAGGCTTTCAGCGTGTCGGGGTCGCCGTCCAGGATGACCGGCACCGGCATGATCGTGTCGCTGGCGAAGAGGACATGGTCATCTTCCAGGAAGACAGAGAGCACATCGGCGGCGTGGCCGGGGGTCCACAGGATACGCATCCGTCGCCTGCCGATCAGCAGGTCCATCTCGCCGGCGTCGAGGGTCAGGTCGGGCAGGCGGAGGGTGACCTCGGCCAGTTCCTGGTTTTCCGCTTTGGCCTCTTCCAGCGCCCGCTGTCCCCGGTCGGCCAGGAAAGCGCGACATTGCTGGTGGGCGATGACGCAGGCACTGGACGGATACAGGTAGGCACCGAAGGTGTGGTCGGCATGGTAATGGGTGAGGATGACGTAGCGCACGCCAGCCGGACAGCGCCGGGCGATGAACTGAGCCATAGCGCGGGATTCGACGGGGACGGGCAGGGTGTCAATGACCACTGCCCCCTGGGGTGTCACAATGACCCCGGCAGTGACCTGAACATAGACCTCGCTGGTGAAAACGTAGACGTCGCTGGAGACCCGTTCTTGCAGCATACTCAACCGTTCTCCGCAGAGGCGAAGCCATCCGAGAGCCGACGGGGTTGGGGCGGGCAAAAAACGCCCCGCCGTGCCGTGTGCCGCTTAGTTTTGAACCTGCTTTCGCAGGTGGGGACCTGCTCAGGGGGTCTGCCTTGCCCGAAGGCTACCGCATTCCCAACTGAAGAGACAGTCCCCGTTTTGTTTACTTGTTGGCTCAAAACGCACGTCGGCGATCACGTGCACAGCAGGGACAACGATACTATACCACGAGTTGGGGAAATGTGCAAGTAGGGCTGCCGATCTTGGGTGATGGGCCGTAACTGCTCGAGACGTCGCTTCCGCCCGTCATTGCAGGGGCGCCCTGCGTGGAGCGCGCATGGCGAGCCGGGTCGAAGGAGGCTCGCGGCAGGCTTCGCGCCCGAGGCCCGCTGGATGCCCTTTGACTTTGGCGGAGGTTGGCCTATACTATGCCCACTCGAGGGATTGTGGAGGCGCGATGGATTCGGAACCCAGGTATATCGTCTTGATTGGCCCGCCTGGATCAGGCAAGGGCACGCAGGCGGCGAAGTTGCAGGACGCGCTCGGCCTGCCGCATGTCGCCAGCGGTGACCTCTTTCGGGAGCACCTCAAGCAGGAGACAGAGTTGGGTCTCCAGGCGCGCAGGTATATGGAGCGCGGCGAACTGGTGCCTGATCAGATCACGATCGCGATGGTGATGGGGCGCCTGGCGCAACCCGATTGCGCGGGTGGCGCGCTGTTGGATGGATTCCCGCGCACCATCGGCCAGGCGGAGGCCCTGGAGCGCTCCCTGGCCGACGAAGGGCACCGCCTCTGCCGTGTGTTGTACATCACCGTGCCCGATGAGGTATTGGTGGAACGCATCAGCGGGCGGCGCATCTGCCGCCTCTGTGAGGAGTCCTATCACGTCCGCTTCAACCCCCCGCGACAACCGGGGGTGTGCGACAAGGACGGCGGTGAACTCTACCAGCGGGATGACGACCGGCCGGAGACGGTGCGCAAGCGGTTGGAGGTGTACCAGCAGCAGACGCGCCCGCTGGTTGACTACTACCGTCGGCAGGGGTTGCTGGTGGAGATCAACGGCGATCAGTCCATCGAGCAGGTCACCGCTGACCTGCTGGCCGCGGCGGCCTGCTGACCCCCTTGTGCCATTCGTGGCCGGTTTGTGACTGCTGCCCTCCCGCAGGCTTGAGCGTAACGCGGAAACAGCGGTCGGCGCAGGCCGACCACTGGCTGAAGGCCCAAAGCGGGCGACTTCGGTCGGCGCGGGTAGGCGGTTACGCCGCGACTTCAGTCGCCGGGCGGTGGGGACGCAGCGGCGCTACGCTCCCGCTCCCGGCGGGTCTGTACGGGCGGAGCGGTGTTGCGGTGGGTCTTGAGCGGATTGCCCCCCGCAGACCGGGCAGCCGGGTTGCGGCGCGAAGGCTACCTCGTCGAACGTGCCGGCCAGGCCGTCCCACACCAGCAGCCGTCCCACCAGCGGCCGTCCCATCCCCAACAACAGCTTCACCGCCTCTACCGCCTCCAGCGCGCCGAAGGTGCCGGCGACGGCGCCCAGGATGCCCACCTCACGTGACGTTGGCGCGCCCTCGAGCCGCAGCGTGGGCGGGAAGAGACAGCGGTAACAGGGGCCGCGCCCCGGGAGCGTCACCGACATCTGCCCCTCCCAGGCCAGCACAGAGGCCCACACCAGCGGCACCCCGGCGCGCACGCAGGCCTCGTTGACCAGGAACTTGGTCTCGAAGGTGTCGGAGCACTCCACCACCAGGTCGTACTGCGCCGCCAGGGCTGTCGCCCGTTCGAGGGTCAACCGCTCCGGGTAGGGGATCACGCGCAGGTCGGGGTTGAGCGCGTGCAGCCGTTCCTCAGCCGACGCCGTCTTCGCCCGCCCCAGATCGGCGAAGCGGTGGAGGATCTGCCGGTTGAGGTTGGAAAGCGCCACCGTGTCGTAGTCCACCACGCCCAGCGTGCCCACCCCGGCCGCGGCCAGATAGAGGCAGGCTGGCGACCCCAACCCACCCAGACCGACGACCAGCACGCGCGCCCGTCCCAACCGTTCCTGTCCCTCTTCGCCCACCCCTTCCAGGACCAGGTTACGGGCGAACTGTTCTCGTTGGCGGTCGGTCAGCATCTTCCTGCTCTTCACCTGATACCGTTGCAGCAAACCGCGGAGTCTTTCACAACGCGCTCTCTTTTGCCACGAATTGCACGAATTCCTCGGATGATTCGTGCCATTCGTGCAATTCGCGGCCAAAAAACGCCCCTTCGGGAGAGCGGGATCAGGGGGTGAGGCTCATTCCATCTGAATGGTGACGCTGCCGATCGCCATGCCGACCTCCAGGTCCACGCGGTTTGTGGCCTCTTCGTAGCCAGGGGAGGTGCAGATGTCCTCTTCGCACCGGAAGTCGGCAGGCGTGTCCCAACTGACGAGGGCGGTGTCCAGCACGACGCGCACACCCAATCCCGCTGGCACGACGATGGTGATCTGGCCGATAGCGCCATCCACCTCTGCGCGGAAGCGGCCTTCTGCGGGTAGGATTACTCTGGTCTCTCCGATCCCCGTGCTCACGTTCAGGTCTTTCAGTGTCAGGCCGGTCAGCCGTAGTTCGGAGTAGCCCGCGCCCATAGCGGTGGAGAGGCGCAGGGGCAGGTTCGGGTTCAACTGCAGGTTCCATCCCTCGCCTGTGCCGCCCACAGCGGGCATGAAGGATGTGCCCGTGCTGCGCAAGGTTACGGACAGGGTGCCGCCAGCCTGCGCGACATCCTGGACCACCTGCTCACCGTAGAGGGGGCGCACCGTCCCCTCCAGCAGGTTCGGTGAGGAAGCTGGCGCAGCACTGACGTGCAGTTCGCCGACGGCGGGCATCAGCACGACGGTGGCCTCCGTCGCCTGGCCGCTGGGCTGGGCAACCTCCTCGCCCGGCAGGGGTTCCCCGCCGACGCGGCCGACCATCAGCCAGGCGGCGCCGGCAAGGATGGCCAGGGTCAGCACCACGGCCAGCAGCGAACCCCAGATGGAGCGGCGGCCCAGGAGTAGTTCCAGCCCCCAGCCGATCAGCAGGACCGGCCACAGACGCAGGAGCATCTCCCAGATGCTCCAGGAGACGATGTGCAACGTGTTGAGGAGAAGCAGAACGCCCAGGCCGATCAGGATGGTCGGCCCGACCAGTCCCCCGTGGTGTCTCCGACGGGGTTGTTCCATAGGATTGTATCTCCTTTCCAGGCAGCAATGGGGCAGCGGGTCACGCCCGGCGTCGGACCAGGGCGCGGACGAGCATGGCCACGCCCAGGACGATCAGCAGGGCGGGCCAGTAGGGGCCGAAAACCTCCAGGCCGCCGAAGAGCGAGCCGAAGATGGCGAACAGGATCAGGCTGGTCAGGATCATCCAGAAGCCGTTGGCAGCTGTCCCCCGTCCCCCTTCGCCCAGGAGGGCTGCCAGGATCGTGCCCAGGCCGATGAAGCCGGGGATCAGCGTCCAGGCATAAGCCCAACTTTCCCAGTTGCCGGTCAGGTTCTGCCAGTAGAGCAGGCCGCCGATGCCGCCGACGATGCAGGCGGGGACGGCCATCCCCGGCGCGCCGACCAGCAGGCCCAGGAGGAGCAGGAAGACGCCGACAGCGACGAGAATCAGTGGCCAGGATATCTCAACTCTGGCCCACTCCTGCAGTCCTGGCACCAGTTGGGCGGCCAGGAACCATGCCCCCAGCAGGATAAGGAGCAGTCCGAAAGCCAGCCCGGTTCTCTGTCTGCGGTTCATAACGACCTCCTTTTTTGCTCAACGCTTCCGTTTTGTCTTTGGCGGGTCTCCAGCGGCCTTTTGCAACTCGTACAGCCGGGTGATCGCCTCCAGCGGCGTCATCGTCGAGATGTCCAGTTCGCGCAGCATCGCTACCACCGGATGCTCGTCGGCGAAGAGCACCGGCTGGTAGGGTTCCGGGGTGGCGGTGCCGGGGCGCAGTTTGCCGGACTCCAGCCCTTCCAGCAACTCCTGGGCGCGGTGGATCACCGGGCGGGGCACGCCGGCCAGCTGGGCCACGTGGATGCCGTAGGAGCGGTCGGCCCCGCCGGGCACGACCTTATGCAGGAAGACGACCTGTCCTCCTTCCTCTGCCACGGCCAGGTTGACGTTGTGTACCGCCGGCAGGCGGTCGGCCAGTTCGATCAGTTCGTGATAGTGGGTGGCGAAAAGCGTGCGCGCCCGGCGCTCCGGGTGATTGTGCAGGTACTCCACCACCGCCCAGGCGATGGAGAGCCCGTCATAGGTGCTGGTGCCACGTCCGATCTCGTCCAGGATCAGGAGGCTGCGCGGCGTGGCGTTGTTGAGGATATTGGCCGTCTCCACCATTTCCACCATAAAGGTGGACTGGCCCGCGGCCACCTCGTCCTGCGCGCCGATACGGGTGAAGAGCCGGTCCACCACGCCGACGCGGGCACGCTCGGCGGGGACGAAACTCCCCATCTGCGCCATCAGCACAATGAGGGCGTTCTGGCGGATGTAGACCGACTTGCCGGCCATGTTCGGTCCGGTGATGACCAGGATACGGCGCTCGTCATCCAGGTAGAGGTCGTTGGGGACGAAGGGCTCGTCCCGCAGGTGCTGCTCCACCACCGGATGCCGCCCACCGACGATCTCCAGCGTCGTGTCGTCGCTCAGTTCCGGGCGGACGTAGCGGTTACGCACGGCCACCTCCGCCAGCGCAGCGGCCACGTCTATGCGGGCCAGTGCGGCGGCGGCGCTCAACAGGCTGGAGGCCCGGCTCGCCACCTGAGCGCAGACCTCGCGGAACAGGCGCGTCTCCAACTCCACCTGTCGCTCTTCGGCGTTGAGGATGAGGGTCTCTACCTCCTTGAGTTCCGGTGTGATGAACCGTTCGGCATTGACCAGCGTCTGCTTGCGGATGTAGTCGGCAGGCACGGCGGACAGGTTGGACTTGGTGACCTCGATGTAGTAGCCGAAGACCTTGTTGAAAGAGACCCTGAGATTGCGGATGCCGGTGCGTTCCCGCTCACGCTGCTCCAGGCTGGCCAGCCATTCGCGGGCCTCGCGCACCGAGCGCAGCAGGCCATCCAGTTCCTCGGAGAAGCCGGGGCGGATCAACCCACCAGCAGAGAGACTGGCGGGGGGTTCGTCTACCAGCGCCTGAGCGATCAGCGCGGCCACCTCCGGACAAGGGATGACATCCCCTTCTTCCGCGGAGGTGGGAGGGGGGAGAGGGGTATCGGCCAGGCGTGCTACGGCCTCGAGTGCGGAGTGGATGCCGGCCAGGTCGCGCGGGGTGGCAATCCCGCCGACGACGCGGTTGGTCAGCCGCTCCAGGTCGGGCATCTCCTTCAGCGTGTCGCGCACCCGCGCGCGCAGCACGCCGTCCCGCACGAACTGTTCCACGCGGTCCAGCCGCGCGGCGATGGCGGCGCAGTCCAGCAGTGGTTGGGAGAGGCGGGTGCGGAGCAACCGTCCGCCCATCGGCGTGAGGGTGTGATCCAGCACGCCCAGGAGCGAACCCTGTACCTTGCGGTCACGTAGCGTCTCGGTGAGTTCCAGGTTGCGGCGCGTCGTCGGGTCCAGCGTCATGAACTGGGCGGTGGAGTAGGTACGCAGGGTGGTCAGTTGGGTCAGCGCTGCCGGCTGGGTCTCCGTGAGGTAGTGCAGGATGGCTCCTGCGGCACGGATTGCCAGTGGCAACCCTTCGCAGCCGAACCCTTCCAGGGTGAGTACGTCGAAGTGGTCGAGCAGCATCTGTCGCGCCGCGCCGGTCTCGAAGCGGTAGGGGGGGAGGGGGGTGAGGTGGAGGTTGGAGGTTGGAGGTTGGAGGTTGGAGGTGGGAGGGGCCGGGACCAGGCACTCACGGGGCTGGAGGCGGGCCAATTCGCGGGCGACCTCCTCCGCGTCGAGTTGCGTGGTGGCGAATTCGCCGGTGGTGATGTCGGCGTAGGCCAGTCCGGCCTGTCCGTCCTCCATCACCAGCGCGGCCAGATAACTGGGCCGCCGGGCGTCCAGCAGGGCCGGCTCCACCACCGTGCCGGGGGTGACCACACGGGTGACCTCGCGGTGTACCAGCCCGCGCCCGGTGACCTCGCCCACCTGTTCGGCGATAGCGACGCGGTAACCCTTCTCGATCAGGCGGGCGATGTAGTTCTCCAGGGCCTGGTGGGGCACACCGGCCATCGGCACGCGCACCCCCTTGGCCACGGGTCGCGAGGTCAGCACCAGGTCCAGTTCCCGTGCGGCCACCTCCGCGTCGGCGTCGAAAGTCTCATAGAAGTCACCCAGGCGGAAGAAGAGGAGGGCGTCCGGGTGACGGGCCTTCAGTTGGAGGTACTGCTTGCGGATGGGGGTGACGTCCATGCTCACTCCGTTGCCCGCCCGCCCACCAGGGCGACGATTTCGGCGGTGGCTTCCTCAATCGGTTTGGAGGTCATATTGACGATCTCCCATCCGGCCTGCCGGAAGATGCGCATCGCCTGGAGCACCTCTTCGCGCACACTCTCTGGCGCGGCGTAGTCAGGAACGGCGTTTCCCATCCGTCGCACGCGCGTCATCCGCAGTTGTGCCAGCCGCCCCGCTTCCACGGTCAGGCCGATGACCCGCTCGCGCGGCAGGCGGAAGAGGATCGCTGGCGGTTCCAACCCCTTGACGATGGGCACGTTGGCGACCAGCCATCCCCGGTAGGCCAGATAGATGCTCAGCGGAGTCTTCCCGGTGCGAGAGACACCCACCAACACGATCTCCGCCTGTTCGATCTCCTCAATGTTTCGTCCATCATCGTGGCGGAAGGCAAAATCCACTGCCTCGATACGGCGGGCGTACTCCTCAGCCCCATACATGCCTGGCTGGGCCAGTGGGGCAGTATTCAGCAGGTCCGACAGCCGCTCCAGGAGCGGCCCCATCAGGTCGAGGGTCTCGACGTGACGCCGACGGGCCTCGTCGAACAGCGCCTGGCGGAGTTCAGAGGAGACAAGGGTATGGACGATCAGGGCGCGGTAGGTAGCGGCATGGTTCAGAATCTCGCGCACCTGCTCGATATGGCGCACCTCGCCGAAGCGATGCACCTCGACGGGCAACCCGAACTGAGTCAGCGCGGCGCGGATGACCCGCTCGGCGGTGCCTCCGCTGCCGTCGGAGACGGCAAAGACGTGGTAGGCGGCCTCTTCCTCTGCCACTGCCCTCCCTCGCGATGCTGGGGAGATTATACCACACTCCCTGGTGCCGGGTAGCGGTGCAGAAAACCTCCCACAGGCTCGGGGCCTGCGGGAGGTTGCTTCACGATCAGGTATTGGCTGCTGTGGGGAACTAGCGGCGACGGCGTCTCTCTCTCAGCCGGCTGTGCAGGATGTCCCCGCCCCCCTTGTCCAGGATCAGCGAGATGAGCATGATCTCCCGCTGCTCTTCCGGGTAGTCCTGGTCGTTCTCGAGCCGGTTGATGTACTGCTCCGCCTCGGCGGACCCGCTACCCAGGGCGGCGGTGACCAGCCGGGCGATATGGGCCAGTTCTGGTACGGTGAGCCTGGCGATGGCCCGCTCTATCAGTTCCACCCGCTCCTCCACCAATTGGCGGCGGATCTGGTCCACGCAGAAGCCCTGCAGGCGTTTGTAGAGCTCGTTGAGGGGGACACCCATGCCCTCGCTGTCGGCGCCTGGGGAGAGGGGCAGCGGCTGGAGGTTGATGCCGCCGCGCAGCATAGACTGCCACGCCAGCCCTACCCCCAGCGCGGTCCAGAAGGAGGCCGATCCGGGGATGAGGGCCAGCGCGGCTCCCAGTGCCAGGCAGGCGAAAAGGGCGTTGATCAGCATCAACACCGCGGCTCCGCGTGTGCGGAGCGCCCGCATCGGCTGCTCGGGGGAGCCGATGATCACCTCACTGGCGGCCCAAAGGATGGCCATCAGCGCGGTGACAGCATAGTAGCCAGCGTTCAGCCTGCCCAGTTCATTGGTGACGGCCTGTAACCAGAGTGGCACCGGTGGTCTCCGCTGGGTTTATCCGCTCTCGCGACACTCGCTCGTAGCCGACCTGGGTCAGAACGATCATCTCCCCTTTGCTCAGTGGCTGGCGGGCGACCTCGCCCTTCTTCTCCAGCGCCTCCAGGGGAGAAGCGATCTCTTCCGGGAAGGAGTAGGTGCGCACGGCCAGTTCGATGGGCAGGGCTGGCCCTTTGAGCAGTGCCTCCAGGAGCGCGACCTCCTTTTCCTCTGAGTCGTGCTTTTCCTCCGACATTTCCGCCCTCCTTGCGACGGCTTCCATTCTAGCACAATGGAGGTGGGGTGTCAACTGGGACCACGAACCACAGACCACGGACCATAGACCACAGACCCACGCGACGCGTGCTGCATGCTGCGTGGTGCGTGGTGCGTGGTCCGTCGTCTGTCGTCCGTGGTCCGTCGTCCGTGGTCCGTCGTCTGTGGTCTGTGGTCAATCCAGGTGCAACCCTCCCGTCGCTTCCAGCCATTCGGCGATCCTCTCCGTGGCTGCCGGCACGTCATTATCGGAGATGTCCACCTCCAGCGTGGGCAGAAGCGAGCGGCTGATCATCTCGCGGAACTGCTCCTGTTCTTCCATGAAGGCTTGCAGGTCATCATACTGGACGGGATTGCCGGAGACCTTCAGCCGCTCCTCCCGGGCCGCCGCGAACGACTCAGGGGTGCGGGTGCAGAAGACCAGCCGGAAGCCGAGGGGCAACAATCGCTCCTCTAGCCACCGAAACTCATAGAGTGTGCCGTAGGTCCGCCACTGATACACCTGGGTGGAAATGTGGAAGCGGTCCACGATCCACGAGTAGTAGCGCAGGAGTTCGAACAGGCGGGCCCACGTGCGGTACGTCTCCATCGCCAGCGGCTCTTCCTGTGGCTCGAAGTTGATCAGACCGCGCCCCCAGGGGAAGTTGGTGAAGCCGCACCACTCGGCGGAGATAATGGGGGAGTGATAGCGGTACCGGCGCGGGCCGACCACGCGGGGGTGTTCGTTGAGGGTGAAAGCGATCTCGGTCTTGAAGGTCAGCCGTGTCCCTTCCAGAATGACTTTGGGGCAGAGCTTGGGTGACATGATGCTCTCCTCCCATCTTGGATTGCGCCGGCAAGTCGGCGCTTGGAGAGCGGCGACGTGTCGCCGCAGTCCAAAGTTTGGAGTGCGCTTTTGGACTGCGCTGACGAAGTCAGCGCTTTCAAAGCGGCGACGAGTCGCCGCAGTCCAAAGGTGCTTGGAGAGCGGCGCCGAGTCGCCGCAGTCCAAAGTTTGGAGTGCGCTTTTGGACTGCGCTGACGAAGTCAGCGCTTTCAAAGCGGCGACACCGTCGCCGCAATCCAAGTGGCTGCTAGGCGACGAAGCGGCGCAGGCGGGATGGCAACAGCGGGGCCAGCATCTCCCGTTCCTCAGGTGTGAAGACGCGCAACAGGGGAATCGCCGCCAGGTAGGCTACCAGCCCGGCGACGAGGGCCAGCAGAGCGGAAGAAGGAACCAGCACTGCGGCGACTGCCCCGGCCACCAGCCCTGCTATAGCCAGCCGCCCCAGCGTCCGCCCCCAGCCGATCGGCCCCAGGTCCCGCCGCAGGAAATAACTGGTGCCGCTCAGAAGCACTCCCTCGCTCAGGATCAGGGCTACCGCTGCCGCGGTGTAGCCGAAGCGAGGGATCAACACCAGGTTGAAGGTGATGTTGAAGGCGGCGGCCAGCCCCAGCGCCAGCGCCACCTGTCGCTGACGGTTCAGCGCGATCAGCACGTAGTTGGTCAGGCTGTTGATCCAGCCAATGAGGATGGACCAGACGGTGATCTGCAGCGCGATCGCACCGTGGGGCAGGAACTGCGCCCCGCTCAGCACTCCCACCAGGACGCGGGCCAGCAGTGTGCAGGTCAGCGCCGCAGGGATCGCCGTCAACACCAGGAGTTTGATTGCCAGGCGGTAGGAGCGCAGCAACGCCGCGCGATCCTCCACGGCCTGGCGCGAGATGACCGGGAAGACCGCGAAGGTAAAGAAGGACGGGATGATCTGCAGCCCGTCAATCCAGCGGTGGGCGGCGGTGTACCAGCCCACCATCGCGTCGCCACGCAGCGCCTGCAGCAGCACGACGTCCACCTTGAAGAAGATGGACTGCAGCAGGTGCACTACCATCAGCGGCCAGGACTCACCGGCCATCCCGCGCAGCACCTGCCAGTCCACGCGCAGGGACAGACGACGTTCGCCGGGGAAGAGTAGCCGGCGGGCCAGCCACAGCAGGATGGCCAACGTGGCGATGTTGGTGAGGATCGAGGCGCCCGCCAGTCCGACGATGCCCAGCCCGCCCACCAGCGCCAGCACGCACAGCGTCACCTTGATCAGCGTGGTCACAGTCTGGATGGCGGCGGGCACCTCGTGCTTCTCGAAAGCCTGGAAGAGCGCTCCCACCCCCATCGCCACCGTCCCCGGCACCAGGCCGATGTAGAGCAGCAGCAACGCCCGAACCGCGTCGCTGGCCAGCGGTTCAGCCAGCGACTGGCGGCCCAGCAGGAAGAGCGCCAGGAGCGGCACCCAGCCCACCACCAGCAGCAGCCTCAGCGCCGTCGTGGCGACGAACAGCCGCCCCGCCCGCTCCCGCTGCCGCGACGCCTCACGCAGCAGGTACATGTTCAGCCCGAAGTTGGTGAGGATGTCGAACCAGCCGAAGATGGCGGTAGCGGTGTCGTAGCGACCGCTGCCGGTCGGCCCGAGGATGCGCGCCGCCAGGGCGTAGAGGGCCATGTCCATCCCGCGGTTGAGCAGGTTGAGCAGGATCGGCGCGATGGAGTTCTTGGCCACCCGGCGGACGGTGGTGGCGTCATCCTCCTGGCGGTAGAAGAAACGCCACAGGTACAGGCCGGTCAGGAAGAGGCTGGTCATCCCGGCGATGAAGGACAGAAAGGCCCCGATCTTGACGCTGTTGGGGCTGTACTTGAAGCGCACCACCCAGCGTCCCGCCTCCAGGCGCACGCCGCGGAAGTTGCCGTCCACCAGAGCGATGGAGACTTCCTGCTCCGCTTCTTCTCCTGCCGGGCGCACGAAGGCCCGCCAGCCGGTGAAGTAAGCGTCGGTCAGCACCAGCCAGGAGGGGGTGTCCACGCTGGCCTCGATGATGACCTGGTTGCCCGTGTAGGCGACCACGGCCTGCGGCGTCCAGGACGCTGCCTGGGGAACCGTGGGCAGGTTTCCTCCCGCCGCAGGCAAGACGATGACGTACTGATGGGGGTCGTAGGTGAGCAGCGCATCGGCGACCGCCTCGGTAGCCACGGTGGCGGTGATGGGCAGGGTGAAGGCACGCGGCAGCGCGGCCAGGTTCTCGTACACCCGCACCGCCTCATCCTGATAGACCAGGCGGTAGCGCGCCGGGTTGGGAATCTCCACCTCGGTGATGATGTAGCGCACGTTGAGCAGGTCGGTCAGCGGGCTATCCAGGCTCGACCACTGACTGAAAGGGGCGATGCGGTTGAAGGGGAGTTCGTTCTGCGGCTCGATGAGCCGCATATAGTCGGCGTATTGGCGGGAGAAGAGGGAGTCGTACCCGGCCACGTCCTGCAGACCGTAGAACATGCCCACATTGGGGTTCATCGTCCGCGTCGTGCCGGGCGGGGTGAAGACGGCATACCGCCAGGGGCCGGGCTGCTGTTGCAGGAAGCTGACCACCGGCGGGGTGTAGTCGAGCAGCGCCGGGTCCACCGCCGGGTTGAACCCGGCCCCGAAGGCCACCAGGTCGGCGACCAGGAGGGCCAGCGCCAGGAACTCCCATATCGGCCGGTGGCGCAGGGTGAGCCGGGCGCGGGTCAGGGAGAGCACCACGCCCGTCCCGCAGAGCAGCAGTCCGAAGAGCGCGACCCAGCGGAACTCGTAGGAGTAGAAGGCGCGGGCGTCGGGGAAAGCGTCGCTGGCCATGCTCAGGCTCTGGAAGGCCCGTTCCACCAGCGGCGCAATCTGGGCGAAGAAGAGCCGGCTGAGCAGGAGCAGGGTGAGCGTCGCCAGCCCGCCCCACAGGCTCAGCGCGGCGAGCCAGCGAACGGCGCGCGGGAAGCGGCCCCGCTGCACCGTCTCCGCGCCGAAGCCGGCCAGCATCGCCACGGCCAGGGTGAGCGGAAAGACCCAGCGGAACGGCGCATGGGATTGCTGGAGCAGCGGCAGGGCGTAGACCAGGGCGTAGAGCGGCGTGCCAAAGATGCAGCCGAGGGAGAAGAGGCTGAGCAAGGTAAAGAAGAGAGCGCTCAGACGTGTCACGTGGTCCGTGGTCCGTGGTCCGCGGTCCGCGGTCCGCGGTCCGCGGTCCGTGGTCCGTGGTCCGTGGTCCGTGGTCCGTGGTCCGTCGTCCGTCGTCCGTCGTCTACTGCCTGTCACTGCCTCCCAAACGGCCACCGCTGCCAGGAGCACGGGCAGCAACCCCAGGTACGCCCCGCCCTCGACATAGTTCTTCACGTCCCAGTAGGGGCTATTGATCGGCTGACCGGCGGCATTGGTGGTGAAGGGCACGGTGCGCCATTGGAAGAGGTCGAAATAGGTGTGGTGGGCCGGGTTGCCGAAGAAGTTGGGCACGGCGAAGGCGATGAGCCGGCGGATGGGGTAAGCCCACTGGAGGACCTGCTCGAGGCTGGCGGCGGCCTCGCCGGCGCGGAAACTGCTGGCGGCGGTCTCGTACAGGGGCACGAACTGCACCGCGCCCAGCGTCAGGCCCAAGGCTGCCAGCAACGCCAGCCAGGCCACGCTTCTCAGCGGCGGGCGCCGGTTGGCGAGCCATTCTGTCACCAGCCGCCAGGCAGCATAGGCGGCCGTGACCAGCAGCACCAGATAGGTGTTCTCGGCGTGGCCGGCCAGCATCTGGCAGCCCAGCCCCACTGCCCCCAGCAGGGCCCACGGTAGGCTGGCCGGACGTCCGCCCAGCGCCGGGTGTTGACGGATGACCCGCTCGACCATCGCCAGGATGAACGGCAACCAGGACGCCCCAGCGATGATCATCGGGTGAACCACGGAGACGAGCATGAAGCCGCTCAGTTGGAAGGTGATGCCGGAGATCAGCGCCGCCCAGCGGCGCACCCCCAGCGTGCGGGCGAGGAGGTAGGCCCACCAACCGGCCAGTCCCAGTTGCAGCCAGGTGAACACCCCGTAGGCGCGCCACAGCGGGAGCACGTAGAAGACGAGGCTCAGCGGGTAGAGGGCGGAGTGCTGGCCATTAGCCAGGAAGGGGTGGCCGGCGAAGATCAGGGGGTCCCAGAGCGGCAACTCCCTGTTGCGGATCGCTTCCAGCAGGAAACGCTTCCAGGCGTAGTTCTCCAGGATGAGGTCGCCCAGGAGCGCGTTTTGGGGAACGCCCACGCCCAGTTCATCCGCTGCCGAGCGGTAGGGTTCGAAGAGAAACAGCGCGTCGGCGGGGAGAAGCGTGCGCGAGCCCAACGCCACCGGGGCGAAGAGCAGCAGGGGAAGGAGCAGCAGCAACGTGGCCGCCAGCAGCGTGGGCAACCATCGGCGGATCGTGGGTCTGGTCATATCTCCGAGTCACCGCATGTTACACCGACCCGCGGGAGCGTGCAAGTAGGGGGTGGACTGCCCTCGTGTGAGGCCATCCTGACCACAGACCACAGACGACAGACCACAGACCACGGACCACTGTCGTCCGTCGTCTGTCGTCCGTCGTCCGTGGTCAGGTCCTGGTCCTGAGCGGACCTGCCCCTACTGGCGCGCCAGCAGCGGCAGGTAGACGTGGCTGGCCCACGGGACGATGGTGCGCTGGAGGCGCTGCGCCGGATCGCCCAGCAGGGTGTAGGTGTCCAGCAGGTCGGGGTACAACCCCGCTCCGGCCAGGGCCAGTTTCCCTGCCAGGGCCGCTTCCCCTGTCGTCGCAACGGTATCGCTGAAGACGGCGCGGAAGAAACCGGTGGAGAGGTAGCGGTGACCGGTGCCCACGCCCAGTCCCGTCGGACCCCAGGCCGCGACGGCGCCGTTTCTCGCCAGGGTGACCAGCCCCTCGTCCAGCGTGGGCTCGGGGCGGTGGAACGCGCTGGTGAGGCAGGTCATCTCTGTCACCACCGGCAGACGGCGGCTATTGCGCAGCGCGGGCAGGTCATCCAGGTGGAAGAACCGCTCCACCGCCCACTGCTGCCAGGAGGAGTGCCCGGTGTACTGGACCAGCAGCGCCCCCCGGTTCCAGTCGTTCAGGATGGCGGAATGGATGGCGGCCCCTTCGGTATCCGGACAGTCGCTCTGAGAAGAGTTAGACCCGGCACAGTACCGCCGGGTGGTGGTGAAAGGAGCCGTCACGTATGCCGCAGCGGAGTCCGAGATGGCCGGGAAATCCCCGGCCGCGTCCGGGTCGTCCGCCACCAGGAGCACGCTGGCGTTCCAGCCCCCCGGCAGCGGACGGGTCTCGTAATCCACGATTTTCTGGACAATGGCGCGGGCCTGGTCGGCGCTCCGCACCGGCAGCCGCCCCAGCAGCAGGTCGGGCAGGTTGTCGTCGCCGTCCACGCAGGCATAGCGATTGTCGGCGGCGGTCTCCCCGGCCCAGGGGTCCACATCGGCCAGGTAGGGGGGAATGAAGGTGGGCGGCGAGTCGGAGCGGTACTGCCGGGGGTCGAAGGAGCCATCGCCCACCAAGAGCACGTAGGCCGGGCGCGGCTCCCAGGTGGCGTAGGCGTCGGCGATGAAGCGGCGGATCGCCTCCGGGTCGGGCCGGCCGTCCCCGTAGGCGTCGTAGATGCCCAGCACGTTGACCACGGTGACGGAGAGGCCCTGACTGCTGCGCAAGTCGACCAGCGGGCCGAGGGTGGCGGCGAAGGCGGGGTGGGTGATGATGAGGTAATCCGCACCGGTGAAGCCGCCCAGCGCGTGGAAACCCCAGGGGTCCTCCACGGCCCGCACGCGGGGGGAGCGGATGCCGCTCTCGGCGATGGTCAGGTAACGGCGGAAGGCTTCATCTGGATTGCCGACCGTGATGGCGTGGTCTGTCACCCTGAAGTTGGTCAGCCGCCAGGGATGGCGTGGATCGGTGACATCGTAGGCGCGGTAGGGGCCTGCGGCGCTCAGGGCCACAGTGTAGGCCCCTCTTGCGCCCGTCCCGGCCCCGCCGAAACCGCGCAGAACCAGCGGCAGGTACTGTTGGTAGGGCAGGGTGACGGTTGGCGGTGTGCCCCCTGGTGATACCGGGGTGGCGAACACAGCCATCTCTCCCGCCGGCGCCGGCCCGCGGGCATAACGGATGGCGAAGGCGTCGAGCCATGCTCCCTCCACGCTCACGCCAGAGATGCCGGGCAGAGAGAGGGTGAGGGTGTTGGCGCCCATCAGGAGGCCTGGCGGGACGGAGAGCGTGGCGGTGACAGCGGTCTTCCCGTCCCACTCCACCTGCCCCAGAGGGGTGCCGTTGAGGGCCACCTGCACGCGGTGGTCGGGGGCAGGCGCGAGCGCGGTGTAACCGATGAGCCAGAGGGTCAGGTGAGCGGGCTGGGCTGTGTCTACAGCGGTCATCTGGAAGAGGACGGCGGTCGGCGCGCCAGGGCAACGCAGGTCAGCCCAGGCCCAGCGGTCCCCGTCCCGCCCGGCCGGGAGCGAGCCGCAGAAGCAATCGGGAGTGTAGATGCCGTTGTTCTCCCAGACCCCCTCCATCCAGGGGGTGGCCTGCGGCAGGCCGGTGGGGTCGGCGGAGCGAGTGATCAGCCGCAGGCCCGCGGTCTCGTCGGCCACCAGCCGGTAGGCGTCCACCGCTGTCCAGCGGCTGAAGCGGGGTTCGGCGTAGAAGAGGAGGGACTCGCCCGGCTCGAACAGGCTGTCGTCGTCCCCTTCCCACTCGCAGGCCACCTCGTCGGTGCCCTGGAAGAGACGGAGGTTGTGGGGGTCGGCGGTGGTCAGGCCCAATGGCTCCAACTGCGCGTAGGTGGCCCGGTACAGGCCGGGCCGGCTGACCTCCAGGAAGGCCTGGCGGGGACCGCCCAGGAAGCGCGGCGTCGTGTCCGCCTGTCCGCTGCGCGGCGACGGGGTGGCATCATGCGGGTTGCGGACCGCGCGGCGCACGACCCCCAGCAGGGGGTCGCCAACCTGGGCCGTTTGCGGTGGAGTGCCGGCCTGTTCCAGGATAACCTCCGCACGGACATGCCGGATGAGCCGCAGACCGCCCGGTGCGGGCAGGGCCGGGTAGAAGGTGACCCGCGCCAGGCGGACGCCGCGCACGCTGCCGGCTTCCTCCAGGACGAGCGGGGTTGCTGGAGGGGCCTGGGTCTCCGCTGCCGGAACGAGGGCTCCGCCGATGGGGCGGCCCGCGCTGTCCCGCAGCACGCCTTGCGGCTGCGGCGCGGTCATCAGCGGCCCTGGCAGGGGCACCGCTGATTCCTCGAGGGCCAGGATGCGCAGGGTGGGGGAGGCCCCGGGCGGGATGGCGATGAGGGTCGAGGTGAAGGGGAGGCGCGGCGCACCAGGAGTGGTGGTCTGGTCATAGCCCTCCGCCGCCACCGCGACAGAGCCATCGTCCAGACGGTGCACCTGCACGGGCGGGGCAGTCCACTCCAGCACCAACCCATCCGCCGTAGGGATGGCGGCTCCCTCTGCCCATCTCGCTGTGGGGTGGACAGGAAGAAGCAAGGCAACGACGATCCAGGCTGACAAGAGATGCTTTCGCATTGTGACTTCTCACCGTAGCGTAGTCTTCTGCTATCGTGTTGATCGAGAATCGTAGGGCTGGGCAATGGTCTGCAGGCAGGGAGTGTTACTGCGTCGGGTTCTCCAGCCAGACCACGGCGATGATCGTCCGCAGGCGATTGTACTCCTCGCAGTTGGCGACCAGGTCCAGATCGCCGTCGCCGTCCACGTCCTGAAGGAGCAACTGGTCCCACTTCTCGCCGTTGAAGCGGCCCAGGCCCAGGAAGTTGTCGCCCCACTTGATGACGTGGGTGGTCCAGCCGTCATCAGTCTGCTCCATCCAGAAGATAGCCGCGCGGTCCGCGGGCAGGCGTCCGTTCCGGTGCATCAGCGCGCCGACCAGGTCGGGGCGACCGTCGCCGTTGAGGTCGGCGACCCGCAGCGAACGGCCCGGCCAGCGGGCAGCGGGGTGTTTGGGAATCTGGACCAGGTCGAAAGTCACCTCCCCTGTCCCTGCGGTGTCCTCACGCTGACGAAACCAGTAGATGGCCGTCTCGGTGGGGATTATGATGTCGTTGAGCCCGTCTCCGTCCAGGTCGGCGACGATGGCCTGCTCCTTGCCGACGAACTCCCCGCCGCGATAGATCTCGTGGGCCGGCCAGGGAGCATCCATATCTGGGCGGCGGCCAGGGTTCTCGTACCAGACGACGTTCTCCTCCTCGTCCGGCGTGTCCCAGTCGGCATTACCGTTGACGATGTCGGGGTCCCCGTCGCCGTCCACGTCGCCGAGCTCGAAGCCGTGGCCGCTGCGCGTAGCCGGGTCTATGGCGTGGATGGTCCATTGGGACAGGTCGCGGACGGCGGGGCCGGGGTTTTCCCACCAGCGCAGCCCCGCCCAGGTCAGCGCCGGGGAATCCAGGTTGCGGCGTTGCTCTCCGGCCATACGGGACGCTCGCCCGCCGGCCACCACGTCCAGGTCGCCATCGCCGTCCAGGTCGGCGGCGCGGACGGTGAGCCAGTGGCCCAGGCCGAGGGAAGAGGGAAAGTCGCCGCCGTCGCTCCAGGTGGGGCCGGGGCCGCCCCAGAGGACGCGCACGCCGGCCAGCGCGTCGGTATGCTCCACCCCGTGGGCGACGAGGATGTCGGGCAGACCGTCGCCGTCGAGGTCGCCGAAGGAAGCATTCTCGGCGTTGGGGACGTGGCCTGCGTCTATCGCTGGCCAGGGGGAGCCAGCGAGGGGATCGGCAGGGTGGAGAGCGATCCGCAATCGGCCGGTGAACTCATAGTTGGTCAGGTAGTCCTCCCATCCATCGCCGTCCAGGTCGGCAGCGTCCAGGCCGTTGGGGAGCCAGTCGCCGGGGTTGTCTACCGGATGCATCTGCCACTCTCCGCCCAGTTCGGGAAACGCCGGGTGTGGGCCACGAGGAACGTAGGGGCCGTTGACCCCTACGACGATGTCCCGCCCGTACAGGAAGAGGGCCAGGAAGAGGGGAAGGGCGAGGAGGGCGCCTGCAGCGGCCAGAATCGCCCGAATGACCCGTCTGCAGATCAAGATCGGAGTTCTCCTCGCGCCTGTCGCTCCTGGGCCCAGAGAGCGTAATACAAGAAGGTGTGCAACGGGGTGTCTACCCCGGCGGCCTCTCCCAGCCGCACGACCGCGCCGACCAGGTAGTCCAGTTCCGATGGCCGACCGGCGACGATGTCCCGTTGCATGGAGGTTGTCCCTTCGGCAGGCAAGCCGTCTATCAGTGCCATCGTACGCGCGGGGGCGTCGTCGGGCAGGGGGACCCCCCGTGCCCGACCGACGGCGAAGGCCTCGGCGATCGCCTGTTCCAGCATCTGCCGGAGCGGGGGGACGCTCCGCAGCACACCCACCGACATCCGCGTCACCGCGCCCAGGCCGGCGAAGGGAGCGATGAACAGGAACTTCTCCCAGAGGGCGACGTGGATGTCGGGGGGGATTTCCGCCCGCACGCCGGCCCGCTCGAAGGCCGCCCGCAGCCGTTCCGCCCGCGCGCTGGGGCGGTTGTCCAGTTCCCCGAAGGCAACATAGGGCTCCATTCCGCCGTGGCGGATGTGGCCAGGCCCTGTCACGGTGCTGATGATGCGGCACAGTCCGCCCAGGACGTGCTCTCTGCCCCAGACCGCGGCCAGTTGGTCGGGGGCTTCCACCCCGTTCTGCAGGGGGACGATGAAGGTCTCCGGCCCGATCAACGGAGCCAGTACCGGCGCTACTTCTGGCACCTGCCAGGCCTTGACGCCGACCAGGACGGCGTCCACCGGGCCGGCTTCTTCCGGGCGGTCGGTGGCCTGGGCCGGGCAGATGCGGAAATCTCCCAGCCCGCTCTCCACGAAGAGGCCGTGCTCGCGGATGGCCTGCAGGTGCGCGCCGCGGGCGATGAAGGTGACCTCCTCCCCTGCCTGGGCCAGCCGTGCCCCGAAGTATCCTCCTACTGCGCCGGTGCCAAAGATGACGATGTGCATTCTCTGTCCCCGGTTTGGACTGCGCCGACGGAGTCGGCGCTTTGAAAGCGGCGACGTGTCGCCGCAGTCCAAAGTTTGGAGTGCGCCGACGGAGTCGGCGCTTTGAGAGCGGCGACGTGCCGCCGCAGTCCAAAGGCGCTTTGAAAGCGGCGACGTGTCGCCGCAAGCCAAAGGCGCTTTGAAAGCTTTGAAAGCGGCGACGAGTCGCCGCAATCCAAGGTTTGGAGTGCGCCGACGGAGTCGGCGCTTTCACAGCGGCGACAAGTCGCCGCAATCCAAAGTTTGGAGTGCGCCGACGGAGTCGGCGCTTTCACAGCG